>JACCDU010281822.1_pt1 | contig 13140 bp, 4 predicted proteins | sample 7446081 | NCBI WGS metagenome assembly JACCDU01 (sample SAMN15323447, study PRJNA562643) | freshwater metagenome | isolation source: river surface water | place: USA:Blue River Watershed | collected 2017-08-17 | reverse complement strand
TAAAATTTGATAGAATAGACACTGGAGAAAAAGACAATCTTGGATTTATTGCTCAAGAGATAGAAGAGGAATTTCCAGAACTAGTTTCCACTGATGATGATGGTAAGAAAGCAGTTAAGTATCAAAATACTGTGGCAGTTCTGGTTGAAGCAATAAAAGAACAACAGATTCAAATACAAGAGCAGAAAGTTCAAAATGGATTACTCCTTAATAGAATTGAATCTCTAGAATCACAATTACAAAATAGAGGTATATAAGGGGTAAGTTATATTGATAGATGTCAGGATATAAAATAACGAACTCAGATGGTATTATTTTGGCTAGCAATGGAAAGGGATTAACTATCCCTACTGTTGATACAATTAATAATGCCTCCACATCAGTTCCAGTTGGTACAATCATTTTTAGTTTAGCGGATAACAACGTGTATCGGTTTAACGGTACCGCGTGGTTAATTTCTGCCGGTACTTCTGGAACTGCTGGATCTGCAGGTACTGCTGGATCTTCTGGGTCATCAGGATCTTCAGGTTCAACCGGTACGTCAGGCTCTGCAGGAACTGCAGGAACTGCTGGGTCATCAGGTAGTTCAGGAGCAGCTGGATCTTCAGGATCCTCAGGATCAACTGGTAGTTCTGGAAGTTCTGGCTCAGCGGGATCTTCCGGTTCAACAGGATCTTCAGGTTCGGCTGGCACATCAGGATCTGCCGGATCTGCGGGTTCGTCAGGCACTGCAGGATCTTCCGGTTCATCCGGAACAACTGGATCATCCGGTTCTTCCGGTGTGACTGTACCTGGCGGATTTTCCATAGAATATTCTGGCAACACTGTGCAAGGATCAGGATATGAAACATCTAAAATTTCATACACCGGAACCAACATGACAACCTCTGCAGGTACCCTGTTCATTTCAGGTACTGATGGAAATGCTAATGTCATTCAAAACGGAACAAGCGCAACAGTATTAGATCGATTGATTGCTTCAGCTGGAGATGGAACTAGAGGACACATTTTAAGAATCTTCGAAAAGAACGATTCCACCAAGATAAATTTTTACACATATACAACTTTACAAGCAAGGACAACTCCAACTAACACAGATGCTGCATTTACAGGATTGACCTATATCGGAGGTACAGGAGTTACATCGTTTAGCAAACCATGCCTGGGATTAGAAATAGTTGGAGCTAGTGGATCCTCCGGAACATCCGGAACTAGAGGTTCATCCGGATCAAGTGGTAGTTCAGGATCTAGTGGATCAACGGGTTCATCTGGAAGCACTGGAACATCAGGATCTTCAGGATCGACGGGTTCTTCCGGTTCTTCGGGTTCTTCGGGTCAGACCGGTGCTGCTGGTTCTTCTGGTACATCCGGTGCAAATGGTGCTGCTGGTTCTTCTGGTACTTCTGGTGCTAATGGAGCAGCGGGTTCTTCTGGTACATCTGGAAGTTCTGGTCAGACCGGTGCTGCTGGTTCTTCTGGTACATCCGGTGCAAATGGTGCTGCTGGTTCTTCTGGTACTTCTGGTGCTAATGGTGCAGCGGGTTCTTCCGGTACCTCGGGGGCTAACGGGGCTGCTGGTTCATCAGGTACTTCTGGATCTTCTGGTGCAAATGGTGCTGCTGGATCTTCAGGAACCTCTGGAAATACCGGTGCTGCTGGATCTTCAGGTACTTCAGGTTCATCCATAACAATCTCGAATAATACTGACAATTACGTTTTAACCGCAACGGGAACTGGGATAAATGGTGAAGCTAATTTAAGATTTGACGGAACAAATTTAGGTATAGGAGGTGCAGGTAGCTATCCATTAGACGTTATACAAACCGGGGGTGGAACAGGTACTGTGACAGCAGGTTTATTTAGGGCAGGTAACAATTCTGACTACTTTGGAAACAATCAAATTTTATTTGGATACTCTGGAACTGCAAATTATATGCATGCCATAAAATCCAGGCACAATTCAGCTAATCTGGATGGTAATGCTTTAGATTTTTACATGTGGCAGAATGGTCAAGCTGCAGGTGCTGTAGGAACTTTCCATGTGATGACGATTGAAAATAATGCTACCAGAGCAAGAGTCGGTATTGGAACATCATCCCCTACATATACTCTTCAGATTGGAAAGAATAGTGCAGGTGACAACACGGACTATGGAATTTTAGTTGCCAGACACGGAAATGGTGCAACCCCAGGTACTTATACTGCTACTGCTGCTTTTCAAATATCAGAATCTTCTAATGCAGGTCCATCTAGTGTAGATACAACAGGAATCTTTAATCTGGGATTTGGAAGATTTTCTGAAAGTATGAGTAATGCGGCTAACGCCACGCTGATGCATATTAGTTATGACGGCAATTTAGGACCTTTAAGAATAGATGGTAGGGGAAATACATGGATCGGATATAACAGAAGTACTGTACCAACTAACTCTGGAACTTTCGGACTACTTGTTTATAATGGTTTAACCGTTGGTACCTCTTACCAATCTACTACACCTCCGAGTAATGGTGCTATTATCCAAGGCAATGTTGCGATAGGAACATCATCTCCGGGATCTAGATTAACAATTCAAAATAGCGGAGCTTCTGATAGTATTATAAGCGAATACCGCATGACAAATGGTAGCAATGCTGCTACCTTTAGAACTACAGATTCTGGCGTTATATTCGGAATACATTCACAAAATAGTGGAGACATCTATATCAGGGACACATCCGATAATAATCTTTTCTACGGAAAGCATGGTGGAAATGTTGGAATAGGTACAGATTCACCTTCTCAGAGACTGGACGTTAGGGGAACTATGACATCCAGAGCAGTAACTCTTTCTGGAGCAGTGGCTGGACAGGATTCTGATATAGCTTCACTGGCAGGTTTAGTCGGATGGTACGTCGGTGATTCATACAACGCAACTGATAAGGTATGGTATGATATCTCAGGAAACTCTAACCACACAACTAGTTCTACTGGATCCCCCGCAAAATCTACATTCAGTGCTGGGACTAAAAATTCATATAAAACATTTAGTGTTGTAACAGGAACTACAACTGCTGGATTGACATTTCCTTCCGCGATTTTACCTGCAACCTATACATTATTCCATGTTGCAAGATATAATGGAACTGCAAAAAGGATATTCACTGGTTTAACAGGAAACTGGCTTTCTGGTTTCTGGGACGGAAAATCAGGTCAGGCATATCACGAAGGATGGCTAACTGATGGTGGTTCAACAAATTACTATAGTGACAACTGGGTTCTTAGCTCAGATCAGAACTCTTTGTATAGAGGTCAAAGCAGTGCTTCTTTTAATTCATCTACCGGAGGAGGAGGAACATCTAGACAGCTAACAATCAATCAAGGTCCTTATGGTGTGGGAACATCAGAAGCCTCTGACTGGATGGTAGCAGAGGTAATAGTTTTTAATAGAACCCTAACCACTGATGAGATACTGTATGTTGAAAGTTATTTAGGAGTAAAATATGGACTTCCTTTATATAATAATTACTTTTCTGGTAGAATTGGTTTAAACACAACATCGCCGGAAGCAACTTTACACGTTTACGATTCTGGATCATGGAACGATACATTTCCAAAGCTTAAAGTTGGAAATGGAAGTGTGACCACCGCTACTGCGGTAATAATAGATAATGATTCCACAAATGCTTTATCCGTGTATGACGATAACGCATTAGCTACTGCAAGATTTTTGGTACAAAGAACGGGAAACGTCGGAATAGGTACAAATTCCCCGGGGGTAAATCTTGATATAGTTGGGAGTAGTTCTGGAGGAATCAAGGCTAGAATACAAAACACTGATCAAAATGGATCGGCAAGTTTAATAATCAATCCTGAGGGAAGTGGGGGAGTTAGAAATGGTGACGCAACAATATTCTATGATTGTGCAACTACAGCTTGGGTTGCAGGGGTTGATAAATCGGATAGTTCTAAATACAAAATTGCCAACGATGTTTACGGAGATTTTAGAGCCTATAATTATTTTACAATTCAAACCAATGGAAACGTCGGGGTGGGCACAACTTCTCCTTCTTATGTTTTCGATGTTAGTGGAAGAGCAAGAGTTTCAACGGGACTTCTAATATCCGATGATTCCTTTGAAATAATATTGGGACCTGTAAGTTTTAATAATGCGGAAGCAAATAAAGCTTTCGATGTTAGATTTGGCAACACTGCAATGTGGGGCTATATAGAAATTGAGGTTTGCTCGACATATAACTATCAAAATTCCCCCGGAAAATTGACTAAGGTGTTTGCGATAGGAACCAATCCAGGTAACGCTATTTATACCAACGAGTCTAGAGTGGTAGATACTCTAGGTGCAGTTCCTAGTAATGTTGCAATAGGAGATTTTGCTTGGGATGGAACCAATAGTACGTATTATGTTCCAATCTCTCACATAGTTAGCACAGGAAATGCTTTCAATGTTAGGGTTAGAATGTATACTCAAGGTGGAAGTGCAAAAACTGCATTTGATGCTATTTCTCTTTCCTCTGTTTATACATTAACAGCACTGTCAAGAAATTATACATATTACAATGACAGAGTGGGAATAGGTACTTCGTCGCCTACAACATTGTTAGATGTAAGAGGAAAGGTTAATGTTGTACAAGGAAGCAGAACCCTTTCCCTTGGTGACGGAAGTTATGCAAACCACATTCTTTGTGATTCAAATGTTGATTTCGCATTTAATTATAATAATGGTAGTACCGGGGGATTCGGATTCTTCGGAGGAACTTCTTCCGCTAAATTTATGTGCTCCTATACTGGAACACTTACTGTTTCAGGTGATGTGATAGCATATGGTACACCTTCTGATGCTCGTTTAAAGATCATAAAAGAAAAAGTACCTAATGCTCTAGATATTGTATCTAAACTTAATGGATATAGATTTGATTGGAAAGACCAAGAAAAAGAAGTATATGGCGACGATAAAAAGATATTACACATTAAAGAAGACGTCGGGGTTATTGCACAAGAGGTTATAGAGGTATTGCCAGAGCTTGCAAGAACTAATGAAGATGGATACATGAGTGTTAGATATCAAGGTTTGACCGCGGTTCTGATCGAAGCCATCAAAGAACAACAGTCTCAGATAGAATCACAAAACAAAGAGATCCAATCTCTTAAATCTCTAATCGGTTCATTAATAAATACCAGATTAAAATAGGAAATCAATTTTTCTTCTGATCTATAATTGACATGAAGAAATTGCTTTACGTGGCTCCACACCTGTCGACCGGGGGATTGCCTCAATACCTTTACAAAAAAATAGAGCTTCTCTCCAACGACTATGACATCTATGTTGTTGAGTATAACAATGTGACTGGAGGAGTATTAGTGGTTCAGCGCAACAGAATCACAGGAAAAGTTAAACCCGAAAATTTCTTTACTCTCGGGGAGGATAAAAAAGAAATCCTCGAGATCATTAAGGAAGTAAATCCTGATATTATTCACATCGAGGAAATGCCTGAATATTTCATGGACTATGAAGTTGCCAAAGGAATTTATCATGACGATCGCACTTACAAGATATTTGAGTCCTCTCATGATTCTAGCTTCGATACGAGGAATAAAAGATTCTTTCCAGATAGGCTTCTTCTAGTAAGTAACTACCAGATAGAGATGCTTAAAGATCTGGGAGTTCCTTGTACTTTAGCAGAATATCCAATCGACTTTAAACCCAGACCTAACAGAGAAGAGGCATTAATCGCTTTGGGACTAGACCCTGAATACAAACATGTTATCAATGTGGGTCTTTTCACTCCAAGAAAAAACCAAGCAGAGGTTTTCGGATATGCCCGAAAGCTCCAAGACTATAAGATCAAGTTTCACCTCATTGGCAATCAGGCAGATAATTTTAAATATTACTGGGAACCTCTTTTAAAAAATCGTCCAGATAATTGTATAGTTTGGGGAGAACGCAGTGACGTGCATAAATTCTATGAAGCTGCAGACCTTTTCTTGTTTACTTCTAGGGGATCACATCAGGACAAGGAAACATCTCCTCTGGTTATCAGAGAAGCAATAGGGCATCAAATTCCTTCTCTCATTTATAATTTGGATGTTTATCAGAGCATGTATGACAAATACTCTAATATCAATTATTTGTCTATGAGCGGAGGAAACGAAGAAAAAATTCTAGAAGTTCTAGGAATTGAAAAGATAAAAGAAGAAACAGAAAAATCTAATCTTCGAAGAATCCCGATTCAAGACGAATGGAACGGAGCAGAAAATAAAATCATTTTCAGATACACTGACGAGACACTAGAACCCTATTCAGTGTCAGTTAAAGACATCGATTCTAAAGCTTGTATTTTCTCATCAGAACTTCCTCCAGCTAAAGGTGGATATGAATGGTGGATGATGCCTTTACCCAAGCACGTGATAGATTTCCATAATGATCCCTCGTTTGGAGGATTTTTAATAGAATTTAGAAATTCCTCAGGAGAACTGGTTGATGTAAGAAAAAACAGAATTAAACCAATTTCGATTGTCAAACCATCGATGGACATAACTAACACTGAACCAATCTTCATGAATTATGAAGAGTTCTTTGTTGAAGGTGTCTATGAACATTTAGATTTTAAGAATTTAAAAAACGTTTTAGATATAGGTGCTAATGTGGGACTTTGGACTAAATACATTCTTTCCAAGGGAGCACAGAAAGTTTTCTGTTTCGAACCAAACAAAGAAGCTGTTAACCACCTTAGAAACACATTGAAGGATAATTCAAATACTTTCATCTTTGATAAAGCTGTTTATAAAGAGAACACCTCTTTGGAATTCTTTGTGGATGAATCTAACAGTATCACGTCGTCAATCTACTCCATTCAAGGACATGTACCATCTTATAAAGTAGATGCTATTACTCTAGAGGAAGCAATCAAACAAACGGGAGAAGACACTGTGGATTTAGTTAAGATTGATATTGAAGGTGCAGAATTTGATATTATAGAAAATCTCTCCCTTGAAACATCCAGCAGAATTCAAAACTTTCTAATCGAGTATCATGACTTTTTATTTGATGATGGTCAGGAAAAATTAGAAAGATTTGAAAGCAAACTAAGAGCTCTAGGATTCTATGTTACCCGTCCTCTTTTTCCTAAAGCAAAATATGTTTACGCTTCCCGCGAGAAAAGTTTACCCCTTTGGATTAATTTTAACAATGATCAAAATAAAATCGAAATAAAATATCAGGGAAGAATTGAAGAGGGAAATTCCATCTCTATCAAAGACATTGATTCAAGATCTTGTATTTACTCCTTCGATCTTCCTGCCGGGAATACCGGGTTCGAGTATTGGGCAATGCCACTCCCTAAGGATTTTTACAGCTTTGGAGAATTTTACGAGTTTGGTGGATTTCTGATTGAGATTTACGATTCTGAAGAAAATTTAATTGAGTCTAGAAAAATCCGTATTAAACAAATTCCTGTTCAAAAACCGGTGATTGATATCACAAAGAAGGAACCTACCTTTTTAAATTATAATGAATTCTTCTCTCTAAAATTATATGATCAAATAGACATCGACAATTTAAAAGTTGTTTTAGATATAGGTGCCAATATTGGACTTTGGTCTAAATATATCAAATCAAGAAATGCGGAAAAGGTCTATTGTTTTGAACCTAATAGAAAAGCATTGGATGGTTTGGTAAATGCTTTTAAGGAAGATGAATCTGTGATCGTTTCAGATAAAGCAGTTAGTGGACAAAGAGGAAATCTACAATTTTATTTTGATGAAGGTAATTCAACATCTTCATCTTTACTTAATGTGTATGATAAAAATTCTTCATCGTATGAAGTAGAAGCTATAACTCTGGAAGACGCTTTAAATTCTACCGGCAACAATTTTGTCGATCTGGTAAAAATTGATATCGAGGGAGCAGAATTCGAAGTGATGGAAAATGCCTCAATAGAAACTATTGAAAGAGCTCATTCGTACCTGATAGAATTTCATTCCTTCTATTTTGAAGATGGTGGTGAAAAAGAAATGCGATTAATTTCTCGCCTTGCAGGAGCTGGATATTCCATGCAAAGAATTGAAAATTTCTTGTATGCTAAAAAGGTAAAGAAAACATATTGGGTTCCGAAAGGAGAGTCTGAAGAGATCCAGAATCTTTATGATTTTAGTCGAACATTTAGCTGGGAGAAGTATAAAAACAAATCCCAGAATGCTTTTCAATATATGTTCAATCAGATCTATTTCACGAACGATTATTACACTAACGGATGTATTTACGAGAGATACGGATGCGTGATTCAGAAGGGAGATATAGTTTTAGATGCTGGTGCAAATATCGGGGTATTCTCTAATTACGCTTGGGAGAAAGGAGCAAGTCGTGTTTATGCTTTTGAACCCGGTGCGGATGCTTTCAAATGTCTGATTAAAAATAAACCCCCGCAGTCCACCCTGTTTAATGCTGCTTTAGGATATAGAAATTCCGTTGTTAAACTTTCTGTTAACACATATAAGAACATGGGAGGAGCTCCTGTTTATATCGATCCTATGTCAGGATCAATTTACAATCAAACAGATAGATTCAACTATGCTCCTCTTATGACGATAGATTCTCTATTCGAAAATGGAGTGTTAGAAAAAATAGATTTTTTAAAGATAAACTGCGAGGGAGCGGAGAAAGAAATTTTACAAGGAATATCAGATCAAAATTTAAAGAAGATAAGAAAGATCTCTCTTGAATTCCACAGCAATATTTTATCAGAAGATGATTCTGAACAAATCATGACTCGATTAACAAATAAAGGATTCAGATCCTTCCAGTTATTTGTCGGCGATGGTGTTTATAGAATCTATAATTTCTGGAGGACATAAACATGAATCTAGTTTTATATTCTGACGAAAATTATCAGTACCAGGTAAGAAATTTCATATCCTCATTAAAGTATGGTGGAATTGAAGACTGCAGGATAATTTATTACACCATAGGATTTGAATCTGATATTGAAGATCCTAGAATGATCAAGGTTCCTTTTGAGAAAGATCCCTCCGGAAAAAGATATGAATTTTATAAACCTGCCATATGTTTGGATGCATTAAAATATGGGGAAGGGCAGTTTCTTTATTTTGATGCTGATATCACTCTATCGAAAAGATTCAACGATCTTGATATTCAAAGTGGATTAAGTTATCCCGGATTTTGTACAGGTCCGATAGAATACCCACACACATTTTGGCAGGATCCTGATGGAAATAAAACGATCTTTAATGAATCTAGATTGATGAAATATCTAGGAGTTGAATCGAGATCCATGTTTTATATTATGACCTGTTTCTTTACTTACGATTCAGGGTGTGCAGATTTTTTAGAGGAGTGGCAATCGTTTTGCGAAAACAAATACCTTCTTAAAGAATGGTACTCTTGGTACGCTTTCACCGACGAAACTATAGCTAATGTTTTACTATGGAAAAGAAAATCTACTGCTAACTATGGAAGAAGATTTATCAACACCCACAAATTTAGCACGTTTAAGCTGTGTGAAGAAAATGATAATATATTAAAAACATTCATAGACAATAACATCTATGAACAGTGCGAGGATTCAAGTAAGGTTTGCTTTTATCATGCAACCAAAATAAGAGAAGAAAACGAAAAAATTTTGAATTACATCAATGAGAATAGTTAACGTAAATCCGGGACTTTTACCCATTCCTCCCAATGGATGGGGAGCAATAGAAAAAATAATCTGGGAGTATCATCAAAATTTACTAGCTCTTGGACATGATTCACAGATCCTTTACACCAATGAAATTAGGAGGAACCAATTCGACGTTGTTCATGTGCATGTTGCAAATCTGGCTAATATCCTAGCTGAAGAAGGCATCCCATACATTTTCTCCTTCCACGACCATCATGCTTATCTTTATGGAAAGGACTCTCCAGTGTTCAGAGAAAATTTAAGAGCCATTGAAAATTCAATACTGACACTAGTTCCTGCTAAATTTTTAGTGGATTATTTTGATCGTCCTAATGTTCAATATTTTAGCCATGGTGTTAACAACGATCTTTTTCAGCCTGGTGGAAATATTCCAGATAACCATAGATTATTATGTGTTGCCAATAATGGATGGGCTTATGATCCTGCAGCGGACAGAAAGGGATTCTCTTTCGCTATTCAAGCAGCAAAGGAATTGAATCTTCCCATTACTGTAGCAGGACCTAAAAACAATCAAAAATATTTTGAAGCTAATCCTCCTGATTATGAGGGATTGACCATCATGTATGATTTAAGCGAGAGTGAGCTAATTGAAACTTACAAGAACCATTCTATATTTCTTCATCCATCTATTCTCGAAGCCGGACATCCAAATCTAACTTTATTGGAAGCTCTATCTTCAGGATTACCTGTAGTTGGAACATATGAGGAAGGAAATGAATTGGAAGGATTAGAAAGAATAGAAAGAGATGTACAAAGCGTAAAGGACGGAATAGAGAAAGTTATAAACAACTTTCCAGTATACAGATATTCCGCAATTAGTAGTTCTAGAAAACTTAGCTGGAAAAATCGAACTCTTGATCTAGTTGAGATCTATAAAAAATATACAAACAGAGGAATGAGAGAAATTTTAATTGATGCTTACGAAAATACCCCAATAACAATAGTTCCCCCGAAGAGAAGATCCAATACAATTAAGCACCACTTTATCGGAAATCCCACTGTTGAAATAGTTGGATCTCTTCCCAACAAATACAAGATAGAATTCATAGACAAGAAAACAGACAAGGTAGTCCACACTTCTAATATTGGTAATAATATGTGGACTAGCTGCTCTAGGAAATATTGCACAGACTGGAAAATAATTATTACACCGGAAAATCCTGTTGAAGATGTTTCCGTGATTGAATTTAATCCCACAGGAAAAAGAGTTTATATTTCTTTGGATTCAAAATCGCTTGGCGACACCTTGGCTTGGTTTCCTATGGTGGATGAATTTAGGAAGAAATGGAATTGTAAGGTTGTTGCTTCAACTTTCAGAAATGAATTTTTCGAATCAACATATCCTGAAATAGAATTTGTTTCACCAGGAGCTGTGGTAGATAATCTTTATGCAATGTTTAATATCGGATGGTATTATTTTACCGACGGAGTGGTTGACTATTCAAAAATTCCTGTTGATTTCAAATCTATTCCTTTACAAAAAACTGCATCTGAGGTTTTAAATCTGGAGTACAAAGAGATTTTACCCAAATTGGATAAATCGAATGTTAAAAGAAAAATAGAAGGAAAATACGTTTGTATAGCTCCACATGCATCTGCTCTTGCCAAATATTGGAACAGACCAGGAGGTTGGCAGACCGTGGTTGACTATTTAAATGAAAAAGGATATAAGGTAGTATTGATCACACAAGAACCTCTTGGAGATGTTTGGCATGATTCCAAATTGGGAGGTAAGCTAAATAATGTGATTGACAAAACTGGGGATCTTCCTCTTTCCGATAGATTTGCAGATTTATGTTTTGCAGATTATTTTATTGGTGTAGGAAGTGGATTAAGTTGGTTAGCTTGGGCATCTGGAGTTAGAACCATGATGATTTCAGGATTCAGCAAACCGTTCACCGAATTTGAAACCAATTGTGATCGTATATTTAACGAAAATGTTTGTAATGGATGTTTCAATACACACAGATTAGATGCTGGTGACTGGGCATGGTGTCCTGAGCATAAAGGGACTGACAGACACTTCGAATGTACAAAAACCATCACAGAAAACGAAATTATAGAGGTTCTCGAACAGCGCCTTTAAAATTTTGAAACTAGTAGTCCCTAAATATATAATTTCCCAACCCTCAAAATAAATTAAGAATAATGGAAGTAATTAAAAGAAACGGAGAAAAGAGTAAGCTTGATGCAGAGAAAATTAATAAGGTTTTAATGTGGGCCACGGAAAATATTTCCGGAGTTAGTGCGTCTGATGTAGCAATGAATGCTCACATTCAATTTTATCAAGGAATTAAAACCACAGAGATTCATAACGTACTGATTCAGTCAGCAGTGGATTTAATATCTGAAAAAAATCCAAATTATCAATATGTTGCTTCAAATCTATTGAATTATCTTCTTAGAAAAGAAGCATTAGAGGTTAACGGAGAAAACCTTCCTACTCTTTATGACATTATTAAAAGAAATGTATCTCTGGACTTTTATGACGAGATTATTCTCGAAAAATACACCGCAGAAGAAATTGGTGAATTAAACCTTTATATCAGACACAATCGTGATTATGAATTCACTTATGCTGGAATTCAACAATTGATTGACAAATATTTGGTTAAAGATAGAACCACAGGTAAGTGCTATGAAACACCCCAGTATGCTTTTATGTTGATTGCAATGACTGTCTTCATGGATCATGTCAATGAAGAAAAAATGGATCATATCAAGGAGCTATATGATTTAATTTCAACCAAGAAAATTTCTTTACCTACTCCAATCATGGCTGGTATCAGAACACCAAACAGACAATACAGTTCTTGTACCCTCATAGAGATTGGTGATTCATTAAATTCAATTTTTCATGGCGACGTTGCCATTGGACAATATGTAGCAAGAAGAGCTGGAATTGGAATTAATGCGGGTGCTATTAGAGCATTGGGTTCTAAAGTTAGAAACGGAGAAGTTGTTCATACCGGAGTGATCCCCTTCTTTCGCAAGTTCCAGTCCACTCTTCACTCTTGCTCACAAGGCGGAATCCGAAAAGGATCTGCAACTCTTTACTTCCCTTGGTGGCACAAAGAGATTGAGGACGTTTTGGTTTTGAAGAACAACAAAGGAACTGACGACAACCGAGTTAGACATATTGATTATGCAATTCAGTTTGATAAATTGTTCTATAAGAGATTTATCGAAAATGGCGAGATCTCTTTATTTAGCCCAAATGACGTTCCTGGATTATATGAGGCATTCGGATACAATGAAAAATTTGAAGAGCTTTATCTCAAATATGAAAAGACTAGAAAGATTCCTAGAAAAACTGTTAAGGCTAGAGATCTAATGAATTCTTTTGCACAGGAAAGAATTGGTACTGGTAGAATGTACGTTCATAATATTGACAATACCAATTCCAATTCTCCGTTCAAAGATAAAATTCGCATGAGTAATTTGTGTG
>JACCDU010690516.1_pt1 | contig 13148 bp, 13 predicted proteins | sample 7446081 | NCBI WGS metagenome assembly JACCDU01 (sample SAMN15323447, study PRJNA562643) | freshwater metagenome | isolation source: river surface water | place: USA:Blue River Watershed | collected 2017-08-17 | reverse complement strand
TCAAACGTTGTCTATGCAGCCAGTGACCCAGGTGACGCATCGAGTAATGGTGCTCAAACTCTGCGGGATGCTGGAGTTGAAGTGCTTGGCGGATTCATGGCGGCACAGAGCGAGCATCAACTCAGAGTGTGGCTTACAGCAAACAAGAAAAAACGCCCGTTTGTCACTCTGAAGTGGGCCACCTCCCTTGATGGCCGCGCTGCTGCCAATGATGGATCAAGCCAATGGATTACAGGCGAAGAAGCCAGGGCAGATGTTCACTACCGTCGTTCACTCGCAGAGGCGATCCTGGCTGGTACCGGAACCGTGATTGCTGACAACCCAGAACTCACCGCCAGAAAGCCAGATGGTAGTTACTACGAAAACCAACCGCTTCGAGTAATTCTTGGTGAGCGAGATCTGGACTCCGACCTCCGAGTTTTCAATGACCGCGCAGAGACGATTCACCTCAAGACCCGAAACATTCACGGGGCATTGGCTGAGCTCTGGGCCAGGGGCATCAAACACGTTTTCATCGAGGGTGGTCCCGAGGTAGCAAGCTGGTTTGAACGATTAGACCTGGTTGATGAATACCTGATTTACCTCGCTCCAGTGCTACTGGGTGGAGACCGGGTTGCGCTGCGAGACATCGGGGTTAGCAACATATCCCAGGCCCATCGCCTCGAAATCTTCGAGCAAAAACTGCTCGGTAATGACCTACTGCTAATTGCAAGGAGAAGCTGATGTTCACCGGAATCATTGAAGAGCTTGGCAAGGTGCTGGCCATTGAAGAGCAGCCAGACGCAATTCGCCTCACCATTGGGGCAAAGAAGGTATTGAGCGATCTGGGTCGTGGCGATTCGATCGCCTGCTCTGGCACCTGCCTGACCGCTATCGAGATTGACGATGAGTCATTCACCGCAGACGTGATGCTTGAGACCCTAAAGCGCACGAGCCTCTCCGAGGTCAAGGTTGGAGATGTCATCAACCTTGAGCGCGCGATGAGTGCGGCTACTCGTTATGGCGGTCACGTGGTTCAGGGACACGTCGATGGCGTGGGTGAGTTTGTGTCCCGCGAGAAGAGTGAGAACTGGGACTGGGTGAAGATTCGTGTTCCAAAAGAGTTGCTGAAGTACATCGTGATGAAGGGGTCCATCACCTTCGATGGCATTTCGCTCACGGTGAATGGAATCGAGGACGATGTGATCAGCCTGTCTCTGATTCCCGAGACTCTGCAGATCACGACCCTCGGCTACAAAAAGCCCGGCGACAAGGTAAACGTTGAGGCCGATATCTTGGCCAAACACATTGAGAGATTGTTGGAATTCAAATGAAACTAAGCCCTATTGAAGATGTGCTGGAGGCACTTCGGGCGGGCAAGCCTGTTCTGGTCTCGGATGCCGAGGATCGTGAAAATGAGGGCGATGCCATCATCGCCGCACAGTTTGCTACCGAAGAGTGGATCGCCTGGATGATCAGGCACACCTCCGGCTACCTGTGTGCTCCAATGACTGAGGAGCGAGCAAACCAGCTGGATCTACCGTTGATGTGGGCAAATTCGCAGGACCCACACCAGACCGCCTACACCGTGAGCGTTGATGCAGCCGAGAGATTCTCCACCGGTATTTCGGCTCAGGATCGAGCATTGACCGCGCGAGTGCTTGCTGATCCAAGTTCAACTCCCAAGTCTTTGATTCGGCCTGGTCACGTTTTGCCGCTTCGCGCTAAGGATGGCGGAGTCATGGTTCGCCCAGGCCACACCGAGGCAGCGGTTGATCTAATGAGGCTAGCCGGGCTCGAGCCTGTGGCCCTAATGGCCGAAATGGTGAACGATGACGGAACAATGATGAGAATGGCGGAATTATTTGCGACCGCCGAGAGGTTTAACCTCCCTATGACTACCATTTCTCATCTCAAGGACCACCTGTCCAAGCGCAGCGGCACTGAGCCACAGGCTCAGAACCGAATTCGCCTTGAGGCTGAGACCCTGCTGCCAACCGTTCACGGAGACTTCACCGTGCGCGGATACTACGACGTCAAGACCACCGCAGACCACGTGGCGCTGATTGCGGGGAAGCCAACCGGAGAAAACGTTTTGATTCGCATGCACTCTGAGTGCATCACCGGTGAGGCGTTTGGCTCTCTGAAATGTGAGTGCGGTCCGCAGCTTGATGCGGCCCTGCAGGCGATCCAGGAAAACGAAGATGGTGGAGTTGTCATCTACCTACGCGGCCAGGAGGGTCGTGGTATTGGACTTTTGAACAAGCTAAAGGCGTACTCACTACAGGAGAAGGGCATGGACACTGTCGATGCCAACCTCGCCCTGGGTCTGCCATCTGAGGCCCGTGAGTACGGAGCAGCGGTTGCGATCCTGCGCGACATGGGCATCAAGAGTGTTCGCCTGCTCACCAACAACCCTGCGAAGCGGGCTTTCTTGGATGAGGCTGGAATTCCCGTTACCGAGACCGTGCCACTAATTGTTGGACTTGCAGAGCAGAACAAGGGCTACCTTGAGGCCAAGCGCGAGCGCATGGGCCACATGATTCCCGCTAATCTGAAGTAGTGAGTGGTTCTGGAGCACCTCAGCTAGAAGTTTCTGCTGCAGGAAAAAAAGTATTTGTCGTTGCTACGTCTTGGCACACCCGCATCATGGATGGACTGATGCTCGGTGCAATGCGAGAGTTAGAGAAGTCAGGCGCTAAGGATGTCGTGGTGCATCGCATCCCGGGAGCATTCGAAATGCCACTGGCAGCTAAGTGGGCCTTTAAGCAGGGTGCGGATGCAGTAATCGCGCTGGGTGTGGTAATCCAAGGAGAAACCCCCCACTTTGATTACGTCTGCGACTCAGCCACCACCGGTCTCACCCAGGTTCAACTTGAGGCTGGAAAGCCAATCGGGTTTGGCCTGTTGACAGTGGACAATGAGGAACAGGCCCTGGCTCGAGCAGGTCTCGAGGGTTCAAAAGAAGACAAGGGTGCAGAGGCAGTTCAGGCTGCCCTTCACATGCTTTCCCTAATTAGTTAGCTAGCCTTGGGACTATTGGTCCTAAGGAGTAAATATGGAACTAACCGCTGAGATTCTTAGAAACTCACTTATCGTCTTGCACTTCATTGGCTTTGCAGCCGTATTTGGTGCGTTCATGACCCAGATGAAGGCTATGGGTCAGGGTGTTGCCAAGGTAGTGCCAGCGATGGTGCACGGTGCATGGACGCTACTTGCAACCGGCATCTTGCTGGTGGGAGTCCGCGAGTGGATGGCCGTGATGGAGTGGGCACCTGAGCTCAACCACATGAAGATTGGTGTCAAGTCTTTGGTGCTGACCGTGCTAATCGTTTTGATTCTTGTGAACAAGAAGAAGGATTCGGTAAAGGCCCCAGTGTTTGGAGTCATTGGTCTGCTCGCAGTTTTGAATGTTGTGCTGGCAGTGTTCTGGTAAAAAGCCAAAGTAAAAACCCCGGCCATAGGCCGGGGTTTTTCTTATCTCATGAAGAGTTCTCGTAAGCGTTTGGTTGTGAAGACCAAACCAATTGCGATCATCACCGCGAAGTATGCGAGATGGCCAAGCAAAGACCAGGAGATGTTTCCAAGGGTTAGCGCTCTGACCAGCTCCACTCCCTGCCAAAGCGGTAGCGCCATCACGATGGACTGCACCCACTCTGGATAAACACTCACTGGGAAGAATGTGCCGGAGAACAGGAACATTGGCAATAGCGCGAAGCTAACCCACTGCATCTGCTGGAAGTTCTTCATGTAGCTGGTGACAGCCATACCAAAGGATGCGAATCCGAAGGCGATGATGGTTGCAGCTGGGATTGCGAGAATCCCCCACCAACTGGTAACCAGACCAAGTGGAGCCGCAATAGCCATAAAGCCAACAGAGTACGCGGCACCGCGAAGCAGTGCCCAGGCGATTTCACCAAGCGCGACATCTAGCGGACCAAGGGATGATGAGAGCACCATCTGATAGACCTTGCCGAAGTGCATCTTGAAAAAGACGTTCCAGGTCGCGTCGTAAATAGCACCATTCATCGCGCTGGTTGCCAGCAGAGCCGGGGCGATGAATGCTGCATAGCTAACTGGGTTTCCGTTGCCATCCTCCAAGTTGCCAATCAGCTGGCCAATACCAAAACCAAAAGCTGCAAGGTATAGCACCGGCTCAACAAAGCCCGAGACAATTACCAGCCAGTTGGAGCTCTTCGCCGCGTAAACGGCGCGCTCAATCATCACCCTGGCACGTCCTGCATATACTCCAGAGCCAGCTCGCTGAGCGCGTTTTTCGGCGATTGCAACCGCCATGTTCACAGTCATTCCCGCGATCATCGTGACAACCTTTCCGCAAACTTTGGATAGGTGAATGCGGTGCCAAGCACTCCAAGGAGAGCTAGGTAACCAACGTGAATTAGCAGCATGGTTGACTCAATTGGCATGCCGTAACTGAGGTGCCGACCAAGTTCGGTGGCATGCCACAGCGGTGAAACCCAACCAAGTGGCTGAAGGTAGATCGGCATCTGCTCGAGTGGGTAGAACGTTCCAGAGAACAAAAACATCGGCGCGATGACGAAGCGACCGATGATTGCAAAGTACCCCTCATCACGCTCGAGGCGAGCCGTGATGGCAAGCATCACGGCAGCCCAGCCCCAGGCAGCCAGCATCGAGGAAGCCAATAGCCCCATCACGCTTGAGAGCGGGACCGCGCCAAAGGCTAAAAGCACACCCAGGTACATCAGTGTGGTGAACAGACCTCTACCGAGCGCAACGATCATCACACCATCGGCTATCTGCCTTGCTGACACCGAGGTTGCGTTGATGGCGAAGAACAGCTTGTCCCAGACAAAGCCATCCATGGTTGGGAAAGTGACCTCATCCATTACGCCCTGGATTGCAGCGGAGGCAAGCAAAGCTGGTGCCACGAACTGGAGATAGCTGACACCCAGAATTCCCTGCCCTCCGGTGTTGGCATCCACAAGTGCGCCAATTCCTAGACCAACAGAGATTAGATACAGGATTGGGTTGCCCAATCCAAATGCCAAAATGGCGCCCATCCACTTGGACATCGAGTAAAAGCGGTATTCCGCTACCCGCAACGCACCGAATCGAACAGCGCGCTTGGGGTCAACGACCTTACCCGGAGCGAACTTCAAATCAGTCATTAGTCGACCAACGTCCTACCGGTGAGTCTCAGGAATACATCCTCCAAAGAGGATCTGCGCACCAGCGAGGTGATTGGGTTCTTTCCAGATTCGATGATCTTGGCAAGTAGCGCTTCACCCTGCTCGGTGTAGATCAGGATGCGATCTGGTAAAACCTCAATGCGGTCGCCCATGCCCTCGAGCTCTTTGGCAATTAGCTCATTGCGATCGGCACCAAAACGGACCTCAACCACCTCTTTCGAGGAGTACTGCTTGATCAGATCTGCCGGGGCACCCTCCGCCATGATTTCACCCTTATCCATCACAATTAGGCGGTCACACAGCTGTTCGGCCTCATCCATGTAGTGGGTGGTGATAACCAAGGTCACGCCCTGCTCCTTTAGACGGAACAGGCGATCCCAAAGAATGTGTCTAGCCTGAGGATCCAGACCTGTAGTTGGCTCATCAAGTAGCAAAATCTCCGGCTCGTTCACCAGGCCACGGGCAATTGCCAGTCTGCGCTGCATACCACCGGAAAGGTCATCAGCTTTGGCATTGCGCTTGTCCTGCAGCTGAGCGAAATCCAGTAGCTCCTCGATCTTTCCCTTTAGCCACTTCCGAGATAGTCCAAAGTAGCGGCCATAAACCATTAGGTTTTCCCAAACCTTGAGTTCGCGATCCAGCAGGTCTTTCTGCGGCACAACTCCAAGGTGCGCCCTGATCTCCGGGCCCTGGTCGTTTGGCTCTTTGCCCAGAATCTCTAGCTCGCCCGAGGTTCGCTGCGAGACGGAAGAGATCATCTTCATGGTGGTGGACTTGCCGGCTCCATTTGGTCCCAGTAGCCCAAACGACTCACCCCGGTAAACCTGGAAATTGATTCCATTTACTGCGACGAAGTCTTTGTAGGTCTTTTTCAAATCTTTAGCGCGGATCACAATCTCGCGCTCAGTGGCTTGTGACAATCTGAACTCTTTCTGTTACCCAGTGCTGGGCAGCCCTACAGGCTATCAAATCCAGTCACCAGCGAAGATAACGAACACACCAGTGATTTGTTACCCCGCTTGAGATATGTTTGAGCGGTGCTAAAGCCACTTGGCAATCGAAGACTCTCCGGTGATGAGCAGTACTACACACCCGTGGCTTTGGCACAGCAGCTTGTTGATCAGCTTTTCAGAGTCTTGCCAGAGCTTGAAAAGGCAAGGTTTTTGGAACCAGCTGGTGGCACGGGGAGTTTCATCAAAGCCCTCCAAGCCCGAGGCATCAGCTCAATCGAATCTTTTGATACCCATCCCAAACACTCCATGGTCCAAGAAGGAGACTTTCTCAACCAGGAGCTCAGTTACAGAAACTACGTGACTTTATCCAATCCACCATTTGGCAGAAACAACCAGCTCGCAGTTCCGTTTTTCAACCATGCAGCCCAAAGCTCAAGTCACATTGCTTTCTTGGTGCCGCGCTCCTGGCGGAAGTGGTCGGTCATCAATCGGCTGCACCCAAACTTTCACCTAATCAGCGATACCGATGTCGAGGTCATTTTTGAATCAGAGGTGGGTGAACCGGTTGCCATCAGAAATGACCTGCGGAGTTGTTTTCAGATCTGGGAGCGCCGTGAGGAAAAACGCCCCAAGATTGCCGTGCCGCAGTCGGGGTTGATTAGGAAGGTCAAACCCGAGGAGGCCGATGTCGCTTTTCGCTGTTTTGGCTTCGGAGCCGGCAGGTTGTATCGCGAATTTGATCGGAAACCAAACACCACCTTGATGTTTTTGGCTGTGAGAGAACCATGGGTTACCGACCTTCTTGAGGACCTAGATTATTCAGTATTCGCGCACAACACCGCCTACACCAAAGCTGTCTCGTTTCAGGAGATCAACTACCTGATCAACGAACGACTCTGGGGCAATGGCTTTGAAACGAAAGAAGCGCTAGATGACTGAGTACTACCAGGACCCTACCCAGAACCCGCGCTCACGCGAGTACAAGGGCCCCAGGGCAAATCTCAAGGATCTATTTCCCTATCTCAAAGACCACAAGAAGGCCCTCTATCTCGCTCTGGTGCTCTCGATTCTGGCCTCTGCCCTCGCGCTCTCACAGCCTTTAGTAGTTGGACAACTAATCAGCGCGGTTGAGAAGCAGCTCGATATCACAACTCTCGCACTTGGCCTGGTGGCATTGATTTTGGTGGCGGCTATCGTGAACGCCTTCCAGTACTACCTGCTCTACAAAACTGGCGAGGGGGTTGTACTGACAACCAGAAAAGCATTGGTGGGCAGGATGCTCAGGCTGCCAATCGCAGAGTACGACCGTCGTCGCGTCGGTGATTTGGTGTCCCGGGTTGGTTCTGATTCAACCCTTCTAAAGTCCGTCCTCACCCAGGGGTTAGTGGATGCGGTTGGTGGTTTACTGCAGTTTGTCGGAGCCATAGTTGTCATGGCATTTATCGATCCGATTCTCTTGGTTTCAACACTCGCGGTGGTTTTCACTGCGGTGGGGGCGATTGCTATGACGGGTCGCAAGATCAGATCTGCCACCACCAAGGCCCAGATGCGAGTCGGTGAGATGAGCTCTGCGGTCGAGAGAGCGCTGAGTGCAATTAGAACCATCCGCGCCTCCAGGGCCGAGGCTAAGGAGGCCGAGGTAATCGGCAAGGCTGCAGACGCTGCCTACGATCAGGGCATTGCGATCGCCAAGCTATCGGCTGCGGTAGCACCGATAGCTCAGATTGCATTCAACACTGCTTTCATCGTGGTGCTGGGTCTGGGAGGACTTCGTGTGGCCTCTGGAGCAACCGAAATCGCGTCCCTGGTGACCTTTGTGATTTTGCTGTTTTTCATGATTGGCCCACTCATCTCAGCCTTTGGCGCTTACACCTCGGTGATGGGAGCACTTGGGGCGATGGCGCGTATCAACGAGATCATGGTGCTGAATGAGGAGGAGTCGGAGGTTGCTGGTTCGCACACCCCGGTATCTAAAACAGCAATTGAATTCAAAGATGTGAGCTTCTCCTACGAACCCGATGAGGGCGAGGAGCCGGTTGGAATTCTCAAGGACGTAAATCTCGCTATCCCAAGAGGTTCGCGAGTTGCCTTGGTTGGTCCATCCGGTGCTGGAAAATCAACCATCTTCTCTCTCATCGAGCGCTTCTACGAGCCAACCTCGGGTGAGATTTTCTTGGATGGCCAGGCGGTAACGGAGTTTTCCCGTGCTGAGCTTCGCAGTCAAATCGGTTACGTAGAGCAGGATGCTCCAGTACTTGCCGGAAGCATCCGTGACAATCTGCTGCTGTCAAAACCTGACGCCACGGACACTGAGCTTGTCGAGGTGCTGAGAATGGTCAACCTCGAGGAAGTCCTGCAACGAGAGACCAAGGGTCTAGATGCTGAGGTTGGCGAAAACGGCATCATGCTTTCAGGTGGCGAGCGTCAAAGATTGGCGATCGCCAGGGCGCTCTTGGCTGCTCCGCCAATCTTGCTACTGGATGAATCAACCAGTGCCCTTGATGGACCAAACGAGCAGCGCATGCGAGATGCAATTGATGCGGTCGCCAAAGACCGAACACTTATTGTCATCGCGCACCGGCTCTCGACGGTTGTTGACTCGGACCAAATCATCGTTTTGGAGAGTGGTCAGATCATCGGATCCGGCACCCACTCAGAGCTAGTAAAAACCACTCCGCTCTACGCCGAGTTAGCAAAACACCAACTGCTGCTCTAGGGCTAGAGTGGGGGTATGAGCTTCCGAATTGACACGGAGGCGGCAACGCAACGGAGCTATGCCCAGTCGCTTGACGCCAATGATCCACTAGCAGCATTCAAGGCTGAGTTTTTTATCACCGACCCCGATCTTTGCTATCTGGATGGCAATTCACTTGGTCGCTTGCCGAAGAAAACCATCGAACAGGTAAACCACTTCTTGACCCAGGAGTGGGGCACTGAGCTGGTGGATGGCTGGAGTCACTGGATTGACCAGGCCCAACCGGCTGGCGATTTGCTCGCTCGCTCAGCCCTGGGTGCAGGACCGGGGCAGACCCTGGTATGCGACACCACCAGTGTCAACTTTTATCAACTATGTCTCGCTGCCATCACGGCGAGACCGGGTCGAAAGACCATCATCATCGACTCCGCCAATTTCCCCACGGACCGCTACATTCTCGAGGGTATAGCCAAGGCGCACTCACTGAATTTGGTAACACTGGATACCGATGGCATGGGTGGCCCGGGTGCTGTTTCAATCAACTCAGTCGATGAGCTGGTAACCCCAGAGGAGCTTGAAAAGTACCTGAGTGAAGATGTAGCACTAATCACTTTGCAGGCAATCAACTACCGATCGGGTGCTAGGCAGCCGATGAAACAGATCAATGCACTAGCAAAGAAGTATGGTGCGCTAGTGGTTTGGGATTGCTCACACGCAGTCGGGTCAATCGAACTTGAGTTTGAGAAAAATGATGTTCAGTTGGCAGTTGGCTGCACCTATAAATACGGCAACTCCGGCCCAGGATCACCAGCCTGGTTGTTTGTCAGCAAGGAGATTCAGACCCAGCTGAGAGTTCCAATTCAGGGCTGGTTTGCCCAGGAAAAGCAATTTGAAATGGGACCTTTCTTCGAACCAGCAAACACCATTCGCCGCTATCAAATTGCCTCCCCCTCAATCATCGGAATCCGAGGTGTTGAGGTTGCGTTTGAGATGATCACGCGGGCGGGCATTGACAAGATTGCGGCGAAGGCGGCAATCGGAACCGATCTCATGATTGCCCTGCACGATGCCTGGCTGAAGCCACTCGGTTTCGAGCTCGGCACCCCAAGGGATTCAGGCATGCGCGGCGGACACATCATCATCAAGCACCAAGATGCCAAGCTGATTGCGTTCGCGCTACGCAAGCTAAGCAATGTGATTCCTGACTACCGCGAGCCCGGTTCAATTCGATTGGCGATCTCTCCACTGGCAACCTCATACGAAGAGGTGTACGAGGGGTTCGCGAGGCTGAGGGAGCTAGTTAGCTCGGAACAGTACAAGAGTGTCTCGATGGATGGAAACCGAGTTACCTAATGGCAACCGTTGCACTCGCACTTGGCTCAGGAGGAGCTAGGGGTTACGCACACATTGGCGCTATTCAAGAGCTTGAAGCAAGAGGTTTTGACATTGTGGCGATCTCTGGCACCTCGATGGGTGCCATGGTGGGTGGCCTGTACAGTGCCGGCAAGCTAGAAGAGTTCTCTGCCTGGGTATCCTCGCTCAAGCAAACCGACGTGATTCGACTACTCGACCCCTCGCTATCAGCACCAGGAGCAATCAAGGCCGAAAAGGTCATGAGTAAGGTCAGGGCGATTCTTGGAAAAGTCCGCATCGAAGATCTAAACATCCCTTTCACGGCGGTCGCGACTGACGTGATGCAGGCCAAAGAGGTTTGGTTTCAACAGGGCCCGCTGGATGCAGCAATTAGAGCGTCAATCGCCATTCCCAGTCTGATCTCATCGGTCACCGTAGGTGGTCGACTGATGGTCGATGGTGGATTGCTGAATCCGCTACCCATCGCTCCGCTGGCCTCCACCAAGGCCGATCTAGTAATTGCCATCTCACTATCCGGGCCAGGCAAAAACCATCCGATGGGAAACCCTTCGATTATTTCTAGCGATAAGAAGGCAGCGCGATCAAATACTGATACTCAGCAGCTGGCCAAGATCCCCAAGGGAATCAGCACGTTTGAGGTGATGGAGCGTTCGATCGAAACTATGCAGAGCATCATCACGAGGTACCGAACCGCCGGTTATCCACCAGACCTGCTGGTTGAGATTCCAATCGATTCGATTGGAATGCTGGAGTTTCATAAAGCTAAGAATCAAATCGAGCTTGGTCGCAAGCTAACCGCAAAAGCTATAGATAACTGGGGCACCAAATGAGCCACGATAAGCACGTCACCTACACCTCATACCTGAAAGTAAATGAGCTGCTTGAACTGCAGCAACCACTCAGTGATGGACCAGAACATGATGAACTGCTTTTCATCACGATTCACCAGGTCTATGAGCTTTGGTTCAAGCAACTCCTGCACGAGGCAAACGCCCTGCAGCGATCTTTGGAGCAGGGCAAGACTCATCGCTCACTTGCAATCTTGGGTCGCATGCGAAACATCATGAAAACCTGCGTATCCCAGCTGGACATTCTTGAAACCATGACCCCGCTGCAGTTCAACTCCTTCCGTGATCGTCTCAGCTCGGCATCCGGGTTTCAATCTGCCCAGTTCAGAGAGTTGGAGGCGGTTCTCGGTAGACGGGACCAGGCCGGAGCTCATGCGGAAAAGTCAACCGGCATGGGCATGGCAGAGCACCTGGTTCCAGGCTCTCCGCAGCGAGCTCGGGTCGAGGATGCCATGCGAAGACCATCACTCTGGGACTCAGCCTTGGCATATTTCAACTCAAGAATGCCGATGCCTCAAGAAGCGCTCCAGCGCGATGTCAGCCTGGCATGGGAGCCTAACGAGCAGGTGCAGCAAGCCCTAATTGAATTGCACCGCAATGACCCAGAGGCTTCGATGGTCGGAGAAGCACTAGTTGACCTGGATGAGGGCCTGCAGGAGTGGCGTTATCGACACGTCAAAATGGTGGAACGAACCATCGGTCGCAAGATGGGAACCGGGGGCTCTTCGGGAGCGGGCTACCTAGCCAGCACTTTGTTCAACCCAGTATTCCCAGACCTTTGGGCGATTAGATCTCAGTTCTGAGAAGCCCTGACCACATTGCGAACCAACATCGCACGAGTCATCGGACCAACCCCGCCAGGGTTTGGCGATAGATAACCTGCCACCTCTGCCACGCCTGGGTGAACATCGCCAACCAAACCCTGTTCGGTTCTGGTGATGCCAACGTCCAATACGGCCGCACCTGGCTTTATCCACTCCGGCTTCACAAAGTGTGGGCTGCCTAGAGCCGCCACGATGATGTCGCCTCGTTTCAAATGCTCAGCGATGTCCTTGGAAGCACTGTGAATAGTGGTCACGGTTGCATCAATACCCTTGCGAGTTGCAAGTAATCCAAGTGGCCTACCGACCGTCAGGCCTCGACCCAAAATCACCATCTCTTTTCCAGATACTGGAACCTCGTAACGGTGAAGCAGTTCGAGAATGCCACTTGGGGTGCAGGGAAGCGGAGATTTGATTTCTCCCGAAACGTTCATGACCAACTTGCCAAGATTGATTGGGTGCAGCCCATCGGCATCCTTGGCCGGGTCGATTAGTTCCAGCATCTGGTTGGCATCGATACCGCTTGGAAGTGGTAGCTGGACGATGTATCCGGTTACCTCTTTGGCCGAGTTGAGTTCGTTGATTGCCGCGACAACATCGTGCTTGGAGGCTGTTGCTGGAAGATCGATGCGGATTGACTCGACCCCAACTTCAGCGCAGTCGCGATGCTTGCCTGCAACATAGCTCTTTGAACCTGGGTCGTCGCCAACCAATAGCGTTCCAAGCCCCGGAACAATTCCTTGCTTTCTAAGGGCCGCAACCTCGATGGCAAGCTCAGCCTTGATCTGGCGAGAGATCGCCAATCCATCGAGTTTGATTGCGGTCATAGTTAGTAAAGCGGGAAAGCTTCGGTTAGCTTGCGAACTCGAGCCTTGAGGGCGGTGGTGTCAGCACCGGGCTTGAGGGCCTCGGCGATGATGTCCGCTACCTCGGTGAACTCAGTCGCACCAGAGCCGCGGGTGGCTAGTGCTGGTGCACCAATTCGAATACCTGAGGTGACCATCGGTGGACGTGGGTCATTAGGAACTGAATTCTTGTTTACGGTTACACCGGCTTCGTGCAACACATCCTGGGCGGTCTGGCCATCGATGGCTGCGTTGCGAAGATCAACCAGCACCAGGTGGACATCAGTACCACCGGTCAGTACCGAGATGCCGGCATCGGTGATGTCCTTCTGGTTGAGACGATCCGCGATGATTCGTGCACCCTCGATGGTGCGCTGCTGGCGCTCCACAAAGTGGGGCTGCATTGCAGCCTTGAATGCGACCGCCTTCGCAGCCACCACGTGCATCAGTGGACCACCCTGC
>JACCDU011233442.1_pt1 | contig 13160 bp, 16 predicted proteins | sample 7446081 | NCBI WGS metagenome assembly JACCDU01 (sample SAMN15323447, study PRJNA562643) | freshwater metagenome | isolation source: river surface water | place: USA:Blue River Watershed | collected 2017-08-17 | reverse complement strand
TGGCCAACCCCACGACGCTGCGTCTTTATGTTCGAGACCACGGCAAGGCAGTCGATGTGTCCAAAGCCTCAGCCAAATTGACGCTGCTGACCGGCGCTGAAAAGCAAGAGATCGATCTCAAGCCCAACGGAAACCAGCTGGAGGCGACCGGAAATTTCAAAGTCGCTTCCGGCACAAAGGCAGTTACCGTCATTTCAATAGGCGGCAAGCAGTCGACAGCAAGATTCGTTTTCAAGTGACTTTTTACCTGGCGGCAGCCGATGAATCTGCCAAGGATGTCACGGGCCTACCCGTGTTGATCAGAAGGTAGATCGATGCGGCTGCTGCCCGCTGTAATCCGTCGTGACATCGCATTACGCCGGTGATCAATACGCTCCTGGCAGTCTTTAAGCAAAAAACGGATTCAAATGAGTATTCTCAAAGCTTGAGCTTGAGCATTGAAACGCGATGTCATGACGCTTTGGTTTGCATTGAAGCACCCACAGACGCCTTGGTATGCTCGTCTATTCGCTGCCATCGTTACGGCATATGCATTGAGTCCGATCGATTTCATTCCGGACTTCATTCCAGTATTGGGATATTTGGACGATCTGGTCATAGTTCCTGCAGGAATTTGGCTGCTGCTCCGAATGGTCCCCGACCAGGTACTCACCGACAGTAGAAATCAAGCAGAGGAGTGGTTCCGTCTGGGCAAAAACAAGCCTGTGAGTATTTGGGGGCTGGTCATCATTCTTACCCTCTGGTGCTTGGCAGCATGGTCCGCATATGCGACGTTTTTTCGATGACCATCCCGGAGACTGGCCTGCAAATGCCAGGGATTTGTCAACGCCGGTCTCGTGTTCCCTATGGATGCACGCTTTCAGCCTTTAATCAATTTTCCTCGCGGCCACGTTCATGGCGACTTCTGGCCGAGAACAGCCAGTGCCTTTCAAAGGCAGGGATAAACTGCCTCGGTGTGTACGAACTTCACGCCAACCCAACGTGCTCAGTGGGTGAAGGAGAAACTCGGGGTAGACCTGCCCTCGGGCTTCCCGGATGAGGCCTACCCCGGCTTCTCAGCACCTGTCGTCGTCAAGAGCAACCAGACGGGCCGTATGGCCTGCGGGCTGGCCCGCTTTGGCCTGATCCCGGCCTGGGCCAAGGACGACAAGATCAGCCGCCACACCTACAACGCCCGCAGCGAAACCGTGGCCGAAAAGCCCAGCTACCGCACGGCATGGCGGCAGCGGCAGTTTGGCCTGGTGCTGGTCGACAACTTCTACGAACCCAGTTACGAATCGGGCAAGGCGGTGCGCTGGAAGATTGCCCTGGCCAGCGGCGATCCGTTTGGCATCGCCTGCCTGTGGGACCGATGGACGGACCCGGCATCGGGAGAGCGGGTGGTGAGTTTTTCGATGTTCACGGTCAATGCCGATGCACATCCGGTGATGCAGCAGTTCCACAAGCCCGGCGATGAAAAACGCACGCCCGTGGTCATCGCCCCCGAGCTGCACGACGCCTGGCTCAGCGCCGATGTGGCCCAGGCCGCCGCGCTGATGACCTGGCAGCACATGCCCGAATTGGTCGCTGGCCCCGCCCCGCGCGCTGGATTGGAAAGTTCGCTTTCGGAGGCCAAACTGCGGCCTTGAAAGACTGGATATTTGTCCAGTATATTCGGGGCATGCTTTCGCTGCCTGTTTCATCCCCCGTTCCGCTGCACATCCCCGACACCAAGGTCTGGCTGCAGATGTGCGCCTGGAAGGTGCCTGCGGGCTTTCCGTCGCCCGCAGCCGACCACACCCGCAAGCGCATCGACCTCAATGAGCACCTGATCCGCAACCGTGAGGCGACCTTCATCTTCCGGGTCAAGGGAGACTCGATGACCGGCATCGGCATCTACGAAGGCGACGAGCTGCTGGTGGACCGTTCGATCGAGGCCAAACACGGCAACATCGTGCTGGCGGTGCTCAACAACGAGTTCACCGTCAAGCGGCTGCACCGCCGGGGCGGCGTGGTCAAGCTGGTGGCCGAAAACCCGATCTACCCGCCCATCGTGGTCAAGGACGGTGAGGAGCTGACCATCTGGGGCGTGGTCACCCGCAACCTGCACAAGTTGTTGTGAGCAGAGGGCATGTCGGGCACCGTGCAGCAGTTGGCCCTGGTCGACTGCAACAACTTCTATGTGAGCTGCGAGCGGGTCTTCCGGCCCGACCTGGCCCGCGTGCCCATGGTGGTGTTGTCCAACAACGATGGCTGCGTGGTGTCCCGGTCCAACGAAGCCAAGGCGCTGGGCATCCGGATGGGGCAGCCCTGGTTCGAATGCAAGGTGCTGGCCGAGCAGCACGGCATCCTGGCCATGAGCAGCAACTATGCGCTCTATGCCGATCTGTCCAACCGCGTCATGGGCATCCTGGCCGAGTTCGCGCCACGGCACGAGGTGTATTCCATCGACGAGTGTTTTGTTGACCTGACCGGTATCCCCAGGCTGCGCGAGGCGAGCTATGCGATGCGCGAGCGGGTGATGCAGTGGACCGGGATACCGGTGTGTGTGGGAATCGGCCCGACCAAGACGCTGGCCAAGCTCGCCAACCATGTGGCCAAGAAGCACCCCCGCTCACGTGGGGTGTTCAACTACAACGCGCTCACCCCCGACCAAAAGACAGGCCTGCTGCAGCGCATCCCGGTCGAAGAGGTCTGGGGCGTCGGGCGCAGACTCACCCAGCAGCTGGCCAGGCATGGCGTGCGCAGCGTGCAGGACCTGCGCTCCGCCCATGCGCCCACCCTCAGGGCCGAGTTTGGCGTGGTGATGGAGAAGACCCAGCGCGAGCTGCAGGAGGTGCCGTGCATCGACCTGCAGGAAGTCCAGCCCGAGCGGCAACAGATCATCTCGAGCCGGTCGTTTGGCAGCATGGTGACCGAGCTGGCGGTGCTCAAGGACGCCCTGTCCACCTTCGTGGCCAATGCCTGCGCCAAGCTGCGTGCGCAAAGCGGCCAGGCGGCGGTGATCCAGGTCTTTCTGCAGACCAACCGCTTCCGCAAGGACCTGCCCCAGTACATGCCCAGCCTGGCGGTGCCGCTGCCGTGCCCAACGAACGACAGCCTGGAAGTCAACCGCTGGGCCGACCACCTGTGCGAGCGCATGTTCAGGGACGGCTACCAGTACAAGAAGGCCGGGATCGTGCTCAGCGAGATCAGCCCGGTCACCCACAGGCAGGGCGACCTGCTGGAGCCCGAGACCAGCAGCAACACAGCGCTGATGCAGGCGCTGGACACCCTCAATCAGCGCTATGGCAGGGGCACGGTCAAAGTGTCCACCCAGGGGGCCTTCAAGGACTGGCAGATGCTGCAGGAGCGCAAGTCGCCGAACTACACGACCTGCTGGGATGAGGTGCCATCCGTCTGATTAAGCCGACATCCATCCACTGACATGGAGAGTGGGTGTTGGCCAGATGCGCTGCATCACACGATCACCGTGTCTCCATTGATATCCAAGCTGATAGCAAAAGAGTGTGGCCACGGCACACGCGTAGAACAGAACGATGAATTGGTTGTAGGGTAGCGGCAGACAGGGGGTGAAGAAAGAATCAATCACCACGCCTGAAAACATCAAAGTGCTGAACGCGGCGAAGACCCAAAAGGCCAGCACCGAGACAACGTGAACCCCTTGGGGCTGCAGTCGCCGCTGCAAGCGGTCGTTATGGTTACGTAATGCAAATGAGTTGAAAGCCTGCCGTACTTGCCAGTTATTGAGCTCGTTGTGCAAGATGTTTTGACGTACCAGAGCAATGATGTAAGCAGGCGGAGCTCTTTTGCCAAACTCGAGTTGGATGACCGTTTTTTGGAGCGTTTTCCTTTGCGCAACGTCGAGAACCAAGCCCTTGCGAACGAGCCCCTGGAGGCTACTGAGTCGTCTGCTCAGGATGGGGAAAAACAACCATTGCCACCAGGTCAGTTTGTATCTGGCTTCGTAAACCAGGTTCGAAGCAAGCGCCAATATCGCTGATTGCACCGCATCTCCGAGCGACTGAACGTTGCTTAGAAAGCGTTCTTCCGCCAAAAGCAACGCCTGATCGGCTCGCCAATCCGAATCACACTTTTTCCCAGACATGACGGACCATTTCGAGGTTAGAGATGGGGTGGCTGTGGTCTGAGTTCTGCCTGCCAGTCACGAGGGCGGCATACACCTTTTGAACCAGCTGCCACTTGTAGCTGTCTGGGCAGTTGGGAGCCGCTTTGATACAAAAAAACTCGACGGCTTCAACAGACTCCTGAATCAATTTCCAGTCGATGGCGGAGCTGGCCGCTGTTTCTTGGGCTGCATTGTCACCAAAGAGCACATAGGGGATGTCGATCCCTGCATCCTGCACCAGACGTAAGTAGTCTGTGTTGGGAGCGGTCATATCGGTTTCGTATGACACCTGGGTAGCTCTGCTTACGCCACCTATCTCGGACAGTTCTGATTGTTTGAGCCCCAATCTCATGCGTGCTTCTCGGAGACGCTCAAAAAGATGTTCTTTGATACGCAATGAGCAAGGGGCAAAGCTTGACATGTCAAAATTTCTCTACATACAATTCGATAAAACCAGTTTAATTTTGCGTATGACGCCTGACCAAGTCAAGAAAATTCTGTCTGAGCATGGCATGTCTGTCCGTGACTTCGCAAGAAGGCACGGGTTCAGTGACAGCCTTGTATATGCAGTCTTGGCAGGTAAAAACAAAGCTACACGAGGCGAAAGTCACCGGATTGCGGTGGCGTTGGGATTGAAGCCCACTCCAAAAACAGCAGAGCTACCGGGCTTCGTCAGTGAGTTCAGCCAACCTGGGTGGACTGAGCGTCGCCTTCCTTTGCATGGACTGGAGGCTCCCATGAAGTAAAAAAAACCGGCCAACCTTTCGATTGACCGGTTCGGGAATGCTGATTCAAAGAATCAGTCGGCAAACATAGTTTCTACCAGCATCCCCGGCTTGTCAAGTATTTTTCTCTCGAAATTGTTCGGGAGAGGGGATTTCTTTACCTGGAGAAACCATGGAGCCTTCCGCCCGGAAGGTGGTGACACGCTCGCCATCCCATACCGTACGACTACTGCACTTGCCTCATGTGCAGGCGCAGCCTGTTGAGGCGGAATCGAGTCTGGAACGCGATTTCGTGCAAATCGCGGGCTTGTACCCATTCATCCGGTCAATCAAGCACCAGCCCTTCAGGCTGGAGTTGGGTGATGACCGCCGCTACACGCCCGATTTTTTTCTTGGCTTTGTGGATGGCTCAAGGCTGGTGGCGGAAGTCAAACCCCAGGAATTCGTAGCCCAGCATCAACAAAAGCTGCAAGCAGCAGAGGCTCTGCTAGCGGAAGCGGGATTTGGGTTCCTGATCGCCACCGACACGATGCTCAAGGCAGATGCCATTGCGGCACGCGCACTGCGTATTCGGCGCTACTCCAAGGGAAAGTTCAGCAAAGAAATCACAGCCCAGCTGGTGTCATACGTACGGGCTCACCCTGCAGGGGTAAGTCTGGGGGAGACATGTCGGCAATTGGGTCTGACGACAGAGGTGATTTTTCACGCTCTGGCCTACCACCGCATCTGCACGCGAAATCCATTGGATGTCCGGCCTGAGGCGGTATTGATCGATATGCAAATTTTCAGACAAGAGGTGGCAGATGCTGACCAAACCTACGCAGTTCACTTTGCAGGCTGGCTTGATTCTTCGAGACGGGGCGACAACGATTGAGTTGGTTCGACAACTGAGCGATGACGAGTTTCAATTTGAGGACATTCAAACGCGGCGTGCACGTGCGCTGACCAGGGCACAGATCCTTGATGGCGTCTATCGAAAACGCTATGTCGTAGTCATAGGTGAACAGCAAATACTTGAGGGCAAGCAGCCCCATGAAGGTGGCAAGCTTGTGGACATGAGTTCGTTATCGGAGCGAGAACGCAAGTTGCTCGACAAACGATACGAACATGTCAGAGCTGTGCTCAGAGCAGGCCTAAGCAGAGGGCAGCGCCAGGAGATCAAGGAATTGATATCCAAAATGGCAGAAAAACGGGGGGATAAGCCTCCCTCCGAGTCGTCTGTGATGAGTTGGCTCAGAAAGTACGAGAAGAGTGGGCGTAACCCCCTTGCTCTGGTCGATCGTTATCGAATTGTTCCCAGGACAAAGAGACTCTCACAAGCGATGGAGTCATTGCTTTGGAAGGTTCTCAGAAAAGAGTACTTTACAAGGGATGAACATTCAGCTCGCCATGCATATGGACAGCTCCAGCGAGCGATCGATGCGCAAATCAAAGAGGGAGCGATAGCGGTCAATGATCCAACACCAAGTTATCAAACACTGACACGCCGAATCAAGGACGTTGACCTGTACCACCGCATTGCAACCAGAGAGGGAAGCAAACGTGCGGCCATGGTTTGCAGAACAGCGTTTCCTGACGGCTATCCCAGTTACCCACTCGAACGTGTCGAGATCGATCACACGCCACTTAACTGGGTGATCGTCTGTGACAGAACTGGATTGCCGCTTGGGCGACCAGTGCTCAGTGTCATGGTCGATGCATATTCGAGCTATGTACTGGGTTTCTATGTCTCGTTTTATGGCGCTGGACTGACGTCTGTGTGTGGGTTGGTGAAAAACGCACTGACGCCCAAAGAGGGATTGCTCAAGGAGCTGGGAATAGAGAAGCCATGGCTCAGTCACGGCATAGGGGATGAATGGGTTATCGACAACGGGCTGGAATTTCACAGTAACGGGTTCAAGCAGATGGCCCAGGTGCTGGGCGTTGATCTGATGTACTGCAAGGTCCGAACGCCTTGGCTCAAACCCAGAGTTGAACGTTTCTTTTCGGGACTGAACTTTCTAACCCTGACAAAAGGCCGGGTCAGGCAGACCCAAGCCAATGTATTGCGGATTGATCCGTACAAAGATGCGGCGATCATTTTTTCAGATTTCATTCATGGTCTGACCAAGTACTTTGTTGAAGTGCACCCCTTCACGCCGAATTGGCGAAAGATGGCGACGCCATTTGATTTATTTCAGGAAGGGCTACAGCGCTGTCCGCCTGCGATATACCCAGGTAGCTTGGATGAACTGAGGTTCACAGCGGGGATGAGTAAAAGCCTCACCTTCAGTCAGGGCGGAATATCGCTTGAGGGACTGCCCTATGGTTCCTACGGTTTCAAAGGCCTCGCTGATCGGTCAGGAACGGGATACAAGGTCAATGTGAAGTGGGACCCTGATGACATGAGTGAAATATTTGTCCAGGATCCACAAACAAATGATTGGATCGCTGCGCAATGTAGATGGAGCGAATATGCCAATGGGATTTCCTATAACCAGCACAGGTTGATCAGGGCGCATGCACGCAAGGAGCTTCAGAAGTCAGATACGCAGGCTGCTTTGCTCAAGGCTCAGGGGGAGTTGCATGACCATTGGCTAGATTGCACACGTGGAAGGAAAAGGGCGGACTCATTGAAGGCTGCCCGATATGCTGGGCTGACATCCAGTCGCGTCTTGGAACCGAAACCACTGGTTAATCGTGATACGCCTCATGCAGTGAAGTCTTTCGAGGCTCAGCAACTCCAGATCGATTCGGATGTGGCCCCAGATGAGGAAGAAATCCCGCTGTTTGAGTCCTTTGTGATGGCGGGAGGGGGCCGATGACAAAAGGCAGCGAAATTCAGGACATCGATGCTCCAGATCCCGAGGAGATAGAACTAAAAAAACGCAGGATCAGTGTCTACTCGACCGAAGCACTGAAGACGGCTGCTGCTGTTGATCGGCTCTATGTCAATCATCCCGGTTTTGCGCAGACCATTCAGGCACTCGACAGAGTGTTCCAGATTGCTGGGAAATTCGAAATGCAGCAAGGCATCACGATAGAGGGGCCGCCTGGTGTCGGAAAGACATCTGTCTATCGGTATTTTCGAAGAACGGTACCTTCTTCAAGTTTGTTTGCAGAGGGAATGGGCATCGTGGGGGTTCGTGGAATCAAAAGGACGACCGTCGGATACCTGATCCGTGCTCTCTTGAAGGCATACAAATATCCATTTTCAAGCGGAACAGAAGTGCAGTTGTATGCCAGGCGTGGGATTCTCATCGATTTGATTCGAGAGAAGGGCACGCGAATACTGTTCATTGACGAGTCGTCTGCAATGCTGACGAAGAGCACTCATCAAAGCTCAAACCAGCACGAAACTGATGTCACTGACCTGCTCAGAGAAATACTGGACGAGTGTGGAGTGGGTGTCGTCCTGGCAAGTTATGGTGGAAATGCATCACTCAAGCTAACAGACCATGCTTTGGCATCACGAATGTCTGTCCGATGTGCATTGGAGGAATTCGGTTGTGACGCCCAATGGCAAGGATTGCTCAATGCATTTGAAGCTCAGTGTTCCGAATTTGACCTGGGGTTCATCAAAGACAGAGGCATTGGCAAGTTATTGCATGCATCGTCACTGGGCAACATCCGGGATCTTAAACGGCTTCTGACCGAGGCGGTCCTGATCGCGATAGACGAAAAGCAGCTGACGCTCAACTCGAAGATCTTAGGCAAAGCCTTCAATGAAGTGAAAGGACGAGGGCATGATTCCCCAAATCCTTTTGACTGAAGAGCTGCTACCCATTGCGGTGCCGCCTATCGAGGGAGAGTCTGGACCGGGATACTGTCTACGGGCGCTTGAAAAGAACGGGATCGACATGCATTCACTGTGCATGAAACTCAGGATTTCTGGTTCTCAAGGATTCAGACAATCAGATGCCGTCTTTTTGTCCCAACTTTTCAAGGCCGATGTTTCATGGTTCAGGCGCGTTATGCCTGCCAGTTCAAGCAAGTTCGAATGGAATCAGCATCGTTGGTATCGCTTGTCTGATCTGAGGTTTACTGTTCCTCAGGTCTGCCCACTCTGCGTACACAGGAAGGGCTGGATCAAGGCTGCTTGGGATTTTTCGCTGTCGACCGTTTGCATTGAGCACGAATGCGTGCTGGTTGATGGCTGTATGGCGTGTCCCCGTTCCCTGAGTTGGTACAGGCCCGCTCCAGGTATTGCACGCTGTCGACATGTCATCCGATCGAATCCGAAAGAGAAAAGACCAGACCAGAGGTTGCTGCAATTTCAGAGCTGGATCGAAGATCGGTTGTCGTTCAATCAGGAGCGCTCATTCGGAGTGCATCCGTTCCTGTCTAAATGGAAGCTCCTGTCGGATGTCAGCTTGCCTGGTTGGTTGTGTCTGATGGAAGCCTTTGGCTTGAAGCCGATGGACGCTCCATATCAACCCTTAATGTTCCCTCAGCGCTATCGATCCAACAGAACATGGCGAGAAATCATTATGCGTGCCCTGCATCGGATCGAAATATTCGAGATGCAAACCAGCGAAGACTGGCAGAACTGGAGAAACGAGATACAGCAGTTTCCATTGCTGCGTATGGCCACCGTGCATCTACATCGTGGTGATCAAAGTCTGGCAGCGTTGTTGCTGGAGAAAATCTTCTCCTATCGTGTTTCAGTCCGCCTAAGCAAGCGTCATGCGCATTGGGGCCAGATGCACTTATTCTGAGAAAAAATGGGTGCCAAGCGTGTTAGCGAGGTCAAACAGGAGTTGGTTGGAGTTCCTGCTCCATATGGGTTCGAGAGCCCGGCTTCTTGGATTTCACGTGCAGCTCTATCGCAGGGCATCAGAGTCCGTGAGCTGTTGAAATTCTTTGGATTGAGTCGTGCGACCGACTTCGATATGGACTTGTCGCACAAAAAATCGCTGATCATCGCTGAGCTTTGTGGGTTTTCAGCGGAGAGATTTGCATTTTCAACACGAATGTTCTCCTCGCTTCGTTCGATTGATCAGTCGGGAAGCAACTTCTTGTTTCCATTTCGCGATAAGTGCAGTAGGTATCGATACTGTCCATGTTGCCTGCAACAGCAAAGAGTCAAGCATTTTCCATTGCATTGGCGATTCAAGCCCTGGAGGTACTGCCCCATTCACGATTGTTTGATGGAGGATCGATGCCTATCTTGCGGTTCCGAGGTGAAGTTGTATGCCGATCTTATTGACAGCGGCCCAGATGAAAAAGGCGTCGCATTTTTAGACCGTTGCCTGCGGTGCGAGCAAAAACTTTCAAAGCACTGGATGCAGGTTCAAGGGCTCACAACCAATAAATTGCTTGGTTTTGAAGCAATGAAAAAGCTGCAGGTCGGCAGAAGCACCTTGTCCGCGCTGTACCACGGATATTATTTAACCAGTGAGTCAGGCGAGCCTGTAAAAAAAAGACTGAAGGGAATTCTGGGACTCGTGCACTTCGGGGGCGGTGAAAATTATTGGATTGGGATTGATAACCGCGAGTTGCAGAGGAGACGCGCAGCAACCGGCAGAGTCATTTATGACTGACTGGGGACCCGAGTTGCGCAAATTTCGGACAATGAAAAAACTGTAGGTCCGGCATAAGGCTGGCAGTGCTCACGTTGTTTCGCGATATCAATGACTGCTAGGCAGCGAAAGCTGCCAGTCATGCAACACTGCGGTACTGGCCGCTGTTCGGCCACATCGTGACATTCAACGAGATGCTGATCGTCATCCCTCTCGGAAGCCGCCTTCTGACCGTCTCATCTCACGCAGCACCAGACCAGACAAGATCTGGGCCGGGGCATGCGACGTACGCCTCAATCCCTCCACCGCTCCCAGCCGATCCTGTTTGTCCTCATCCTGGCTGACCTTGAGGCGTCCCTCCAACCGTTCGATCTTGATCTCGATGCCGACCACAGCTTTCAGCATCTGGTCTATGTAAGCTGCTGGCGCGTCCGACACCCTCCATGGCGTATCGCGCCGAGACTCTTGTGCATCGGTCAACCGGTTGATCACATCCAGAATCCACTCAGTGTCTTCAATGGGGCGAGCCATGCCGTGTGCATGAACCGTCACATAGTTCCAAGTCGGGACGACCTTTCCATGCTGATTCTTGCCTGGGTACCAAGACGGCGTGATGTAGGCGTGTGGCCCCATGAACATCACCACGGAAGGCGCACCATCGGCCAGTTGACGCCAGACGGGATTGGCTCGGGACACATGCCCCAGCAGGCGTCCATGGGCTCCATGCTGCACATCCAGCACAAAGGGAATGTGGTTGGCCATCAGTTGGCTCTGAGCCATGCACACCCAAGCCCCCAGCGGATACTCGGCAATGTGAGCGCGCATCGCTGCAACGTTGGTCAGCGCGTGGTACTTCGGCGTGTACATCTGTCTTCCTAGAAACCGCTGAAGGCATGGCGAACCATCAATAAGGCCAACATCCACATCGTCAGACCGATCAGGCCGTCCAGCACCTGCCAAGCTTTCGGATGGGCGAACCACGGCGCCATCCAGCGTGCGCCAAATCCCAGCAGGCTGAACCAGGTGGCGCTGGCCACGGCCGCCCCGGCCACGAACCACCCCTGTAAGAGCACGGGTTGCTGTGCGCCCATGCTGCCCACCAGCAACACGGTATCCAGGTAAACGTGGGGATTCAGCAGTGTGAAAGCGGCCGCCTGCGCCATGGCAGCTCCCCGCTTCAAGCCTTCGCCGCCGGAAGCCGCCTGCAGTCGATCCGGTGTGCGCATGCGCATCAGGGCCTTCCAGCCGTACCAGGCCAGAAACGCCGCGCCGGCCAGCGCCAGGGCACGCGCCCACTCAGGCCGATCGCCAAGGGCCTGAGCCATACCGAAGACCCCGGCCATGATCAGAAGCGCATCGGCAGCGGCACAAAACAGCACCACGCTGCCGACGTGCTCGCGCCGCAGTCCTTGCCTGAGCACAAAAGCGTTCTGGGCACCGATGGCGACGATCAGACCGAAGCTCAGCGCCAGGCCCTGGAAGAAGACGGGCCAGATGGCCGTTGAAGTGGGTGAAATGGGTTCCATGTAGCGAGATTGCCATCGCAATGAAGCTTAGACAAGCTACATTTATTAAATTAACATTAGCAGAACTACATCATGCTGGATTACCCCTCCTTGTTTGCGCTGGCGGCCGTGGTGAGAGAGGGCAGCTTTGAACGGGCTGCAAAGGCGCTGCACGTCACACCGTCAGCGGTGTCTCAACGCATCCGGTTGCTGGAGGAGCGGCTGGGCTGTGCCCTGGTGGTGCGCGGACAACCCTGTGAGGCCACCGAGACTGGGCGACGCTTGTGCCAGCACATCGACCGCGTGAGTCTGCTGGAGCATGAACTCCAGGCGGACATGCCCTCGTTTCTTCAGACCGAACCGACGCGTGTCAGTGTCCCGCTGGCCGTCAATGCCGACAGCCTGGCCACTTGGTTCACAGCAGCCATCAGCGCCTTCGGCAAGGACGCGCAGGTGCTGTTGCAGATCGCAGTGGATGACGAAGGTCACACCGCCGAGTGGTTGCGCAGCGGGCAGGTGTTGGCAGCAGTGATGGCCAAACAGGAACCTGCTGCCGGTTGCAACAGCCTGCCTTTGGGTGCCATGCGCTACCTGGCCGCAGCCAGTCCCACCTTTGTGGCCCGGTACTTTCCACAGGGAATCAACCCCGAGAGTCTGGCAACGGCTCCCAGCCTGATGTTCAATGCCAAAGACGAGTTGCAGCAGCGGTGGGCCGTAAGCCACTGCGGTCACGCCGTACAGATGCCACGTCACAGATTGCCCTCACCTCAGGCGTTTGTGACAGCGGCGCTGAGTGGGCTCGGTTGGGCCATGCACCCAGAAGCCCTGGTGCGAGAGCATCTGGATAGCGGGGCCTTGGTTGAACTCCAGCCCAACAGTCCACTGTACGTCCCGCTGTTTTGGCAGCACGCCCGGATGGCGTCGACACTGCTTCGCGAGCTAACGGCGGCGGTGTCTGACGCGGCGAAGAGCGGGTTGGTACAAGGCGAATGAAGCGCCAACTTCGCATCCATTCAAAAGGCCGCTACTGCTTGGAACCCGCCGTTGCGTAACTGGCGAACAACGGCTGCTCTCAGCCTTTTGCAGGCCATCAAAACTGCCGGCAATGCAAATACTGACGAGGGCGGCTTCAGGCTGGGAGCGGACCATCGGTGTGAGCAAGTCACGGGCTGTAGTCGACCCAAAGCCGTCACTTGTCTTTGGGTTTGGAATGTCTGCTTTCATGCTAAGCCAGCAGGTCTTCGAGCAGTTCATTTTTTTCGGTGAACAGAGGAAATCAATTGAGCAATCGCCTCGAATTCCACCATGTGGGCAGATGTTG
>JACCDU010571942.1_pt1 | contig 13166 bp, 12 predicted proteins | sample 7446081 | NCBI WGS metagenome assembly JACCDU01 (sample SAMN15323447, study PRJNA562643) | freshwater metagenome | isolation source: river surface water | place: USA:Blue River Watershed | collected 2017-08-17 | reverse complement strand
TGCGCGATGCGATGGCCGGCAAGGGCCTGGGTACGCCGGCGACGCGCGCGGCGATCATTGAAGGCCTGCTCGGTGAAAAATACCTGGTGCGCGAAGGGCGCGAACTGATCCCGACCGCGAAAGCCTTCCAGCTGATGACGCTGCTGCGCGGGCTCGGCGTGGCCGAACTGACCGCGCCCGAGCTGACCGGCGAATGGGAACACAAGCTGTCGCAGATGGAACGCGGTGGCATCAGCCGCGAAGAATTCATGCGCGAGATCGCGCAGATGACGCAGACCATCGTCAAGCGCGCGAAGGAATATGACAACGACACGATACCCGGCGACTATGCGACGCTGAAAACGCCGTGCCCGAATTGCGGCGGCGTGGTGAAGGAAAACTACCGTCGTTTCGCGTGCACGAAGTGCGAATTCTCGATCAGCAAGATCCCCGGCGGCCGCCAGTTCGAAGTGCCGGAAGTCGAAGAGCTGCTGACCAACCGCACCATCGGTCCGCTGCAAGGCTTCCGCTCGAAGATGGGCCGGCCGTTTGCGGCGATCCTGAAGATTTCGCGCGACGAAGACATCAACAACTACAAGCTGGAGTTCGATTTCGGCCAGTCGAATGACGAAGATGAAAATGCCGAGCCGGTCGATTTCAGCAACCAGACCGCGCTCGGCGCCTGCCCGAAATGCGGCAGCGGCGTGTATGAAATGGGCCTCGCGTATGTCTGCGAAAAGACGGTCGCGCGCCCGAAGGCCTGCGACTTCCGCAGCGGTCGCATCATCTTGCAGCAGGAGATCCTGCCGGAGCAAATGGCCAAGCTGCTCAATGAGGGCAAGACCGACCTGCTGCCGGGCTTCGTGTCGCAGCGGACGCGGCGCCCGTTCAAGGCCTTCCTGGTGAAGGGCAAAGATGGCAAGGTCAGCTTCGAATTCGAAGAACGCAAGGGCAAGCCTGCTGCAAAGACCGCAGCCAAATCAACTGCCAGGTCCGCGGCTGCCGGTGAGGGCGATGGCGGCGATGACAGCGCAATAGCACCGGCGAAGAAGGCCGTGGCGAAGACCGCAGCAAAGACGCCTGCAGCGAAAAAGACGGCCGTGAAGAAAACCGCGGTCAAGAAGACGGCCGCAAAAAAGACCGCGACCAAGACGGCTGTGAAGGCGGTGCCAAAGAAAGCCGTCGCGAAAAAAGCGGTCGCCAAGAAAGCGGCATGAACGCAATGCGCTGATCCGGCGCACTCATCCATCGCCCCCGACGGCCGGCCCTGATGCCGGCCGTTTTCATTGGTGCGCCGAACCGCGTGTGCTTGCGTGATCTCAATGCTCGCCGATCGCCGCCGAACTTTTGGCCTGCCGGCTGCTTCTACTCTCAGCATCTCGATGCATCGCCTGGTACGCAGAGCCGTACCGAAGATCAATCTAGCGGGAGTGTTCTATGACCAAGTGGATGTTACCGATCGCCTGTGCGATGCTGTTGAGCGCATGTGCAGGCATGACAGGCGGAGGCTCGGGTGCCGGCACCAGCGGCAGCTCGGGATCGAGTGGCGGCGGCAGTTACGGCACATCAGGCACATCGGGCATGTCAGGTGCGCCGGATAGCTCGGGCACGTCCGGCAGCACAGGTACTTCAGGCACGTCTGGCAGCGCGGGCACGCCGAGCGGCACGGACAGCTCCGGTACGTCCGGGACTTCCGGTACCTCGGGCATGTCCGGTGGCATGAATGCACCCGACACCTCAGGCGCTGCATCGGGCAGCGAGTCGGGTGGTGCTTCCGGTACTTCCGGTACTTCCGGCGGCATGTCGGGTGGCGCATCCGGCGGTACATCGGGCGGCGGTTCCAGCATGGGCGGTACCGGTACCGATACGCCGAGCACCACCAGCCCGACACCGAGCACCCAGCCGGGACCGTCCACCAGCCCGAGCACCGGCCAGTAATTCGACAAGCACGATCTCACCGAGGCCGCAGCTTGCTGCGGCCTTGTTGCGTCTGATGCCTGGCGGCGTCTGCCCCGCTACACGGCATACACGACGCGCTCAAACGACGCGCTCGCCAGTCATGCGCCAGTGCCGGAACCCAGCCCGGGCGAGGTCCGGACCACTGCGCGCCAGCGGGCGCAGCGGGCGAACAGTCATGCGCTACACTGTCGCATTGCTTTTCTGCCTGCAGCGCGCGCTGCTGCCCCGCATGTTCTCCACCACCCGTACACCCCGGCTGATGCCGGTACTGCTTGCCAGCGGCATCATCCTGACGCTGGCCATGGGCATACGCCATGGCTTCGGCTTCTGGCTGCAACCGATCTCGCAACACCATGGCTGGACGCGCGAAACCTATTCGCTCGCAATGGCGGTGCAAAACCTGATGTGGGGTGTCTTCGGTCCGTTCGCCGGTATCGCGGCAGACCGGTTCGGTGCGGCACGCGTGGTGTTCATCGGCGGGATTCTGTATGCGCTGGGCTTGCTGTCGATGGCGCTGATCGATAATGCGACGCTGTTCATCATTGTGTCCGGCGTGCTGTTCGGTGGCGCGTTGTCGGGCACGGCCTTCGGTGCGCTGTCGGGCATCATCGGTCGTACCGCGCCGCTGGAATTGCGGTCTTGGGCGTTCGGCATCATGGGTGCGGCCGGCTCCTTCGGGCAGTTTGCGATGATGCCCGTCGAGCAGCAGCTGATCGCTTATGGTGGTTGGCAGCATGCGCTGTTCTGGCTCGCCGCACTGGCGCTGGTGGTGATGCTGCCGCTGGCCTTCATGCTGCGCGAACCCTCGCCCGACTCGCAGGTACATGCGTTCCAGCAGAGCGTGGGCGAAGCGGTGCGCGAAGCTTTCGGGTACCGTCCTTTCCAGTTGCTGGTCGCCGGTTACTTCGTGTGCGGCTTTCAGGTGGTATTCATCGGCGTGCACATGCCGGCTTACCTGAAAGACCAGGGCATCCTCGATCCAGGTGTGGCGACGACGGCACTGGCCACCATCGGCCTGTTCAATATCTTTGGTTCCTATTACGCGGGCAAGCTGGGCGGGCGCTGGCCCAAGCCCTGGCTGCTGTCGGCGATTTATTTCGCTCGCGCGCTGTTCATTGCCGTGTTCATTGCCGCGCCGTTGACGCCGACCTCGGTCTATCTGTTCGCCGCCGCGATGGGCTTCATCTGGCTGTCCACTGTGCCGCTGACAAATGCAACGATTGCCAGCATTTTCGGCGTGCGCTACCTGTCGATGTTGTCGGGCGTTGTGTTCTTCTCGCACCAGCTGGGCAGCTTCCTCGGCGTATGGCTGGGCGGCTATCTGTACACGGTGCAGGGTAGCTACCAGACGGTATGGATGATCACCATTGCGCTCGGTATCGCAGCCGGCCTGATCAACCTGCCGATCAGCGAGAAAGCCATCGTACGCAAGGATGTGGTGGCTGCATGAGCCTGCGCGCACTGCCCCGGGCCTGGCGCATGACGGCGGTGCGCGCAAGGACGGTATTGCTGTCCTTGTTGTTGGCAATGTTAATGGCGCTGGTACTGGCAGGCGTGTTTTCCGCGTATCTGCAGCCCGGCTTCGTGCTCGATCTTGCGAACCGGGTATGGCTGTGTTTTTGAAGAGGGTCCATGTTTAGCATCACCGCTCGCGAACCGGTACAAGCCTTGCGCGCATCGCGCATCCGCGAAGTCGCGAATGCCGGCATGGGTCGTAATGATGTGCTCGCATTCTGGTTTGGTGAGCCGGATGAAGTCACGCCCGCCATCATCCGCGATGCCGCCAAGGCCGCGCTCGATGCCGGCGATACGTTTTACACGCACAATCTCGGCATGCCCGCGTTGCGCGAAGCGATCGCCGCGTACACGTCGCAGCTGCATCGCCCGATCGGTGCAGAGCACATTGCCGTCACCTCTTCGGGCGTGTCGGCACTGATGCTGGTCGCGCAATTGCTGGTAAACCCCGGTGATCGTGTGGTGGCGATGACGCCGCTGTGGCCCAACCTGGTCGAGATACCGCGCATCCTCGGTGCCGAGGTCGTGTCGGTGCCACTGCAACTGCGCACGCACACTGACGCGCCGCGCTGGGAGCTCGACCTGGAGCAGCTGCTTGCTGCGCTGGTGCCGGGCACGCGCGCATTGCTGCTGAATTCACCGAACAATCCCACCGGCTGGGTGATATCGCGCGAACAGCAGCGTGAGGTGCTCGCGCATTGCCGCAAGCATGGCATCTGGCTGCTGGCCGATGATGTGTATGAACGGCTGGTGTATGACACATCGGCAGATGATGTGCGGGATTTGTCTGCTGCGGCCGGTGCGGCCGCTGCGTCCGGCATGCCTCGCGCTGCCAGTGCGGTCGGCGTGTCCGGTATGTCCGGCATGACCGATTCGGCTGACTACTCCGCCAGGTTTGCCTCGGGCGAGCTGCCTGCGCGCCGGTCCGCATGTGCGCCATCCTTCCTTGATCTGGCCGAGCCTGAGGAGCGCGTGGTATCGACCAACAGCTTTTCGAAATCCTTCCTGATGACGGGCTGGCGTCTCGGCTGGCTGCAGGTACCCGTCAGCCTGATGCACGACCTCGGCAAACTGATCGAATACAACACGTCCTGCGCACCGGGGTTCGTGCAGCAGGCCGGCTGTGTCGCCCTCGCACACAGCGAAGAGATTGTCGCGCATACGCTGCAGCGCTATCGTGCCGCGCGAGATTACCTGTGCGCGCAACTGAGCGCGCCCGAATTCCGCGCTGCCGGCGTGATTGCGCCGCGACCGCAAGGCACGATGTATGTGTTTTTCCGTCTCGACGGTGAAGCGGACTCGCTGGCACTGTGCAAGCGGCTGGTCGCCGACGCAGGCCTGGGCCTCGCGCCCGGCAGTGCATTCGGCGCCGAGGGCGAGGGCGCAATACGCTGGTGCTTTGCGAGCTCGACCGAGCGCCTGGCACAAGGCGTCGAACGGCTGGCCGCATTTCTGCGGCAGCGTTGAAGCGCATCCGTTCTGAAGCTATTCGTGCTGCATCAATGCGTGCAGCATGTCGGCCAGCGCGTCCGGCGATGTGATCATCGCATCATGCCCGGCGGCCAGTTCACGCCATTGCCAGTCGGGCTGCGTGCGTATCCAGTCACGCAGGGACGCCAGCGGCGGATACCAGGGATCGGTCACGGCGATATAGGTTTTCGGCAAGCCGTTGCCGACCGGATGGGTGAGCTGCAACGTGTCGGTATAGGCCTTCAGCGGATGCGGCGTCAGCCGGCGCTTTAGCCACGCCTGTTGCTGCGGATCGGTGACACCGAATTTTTCAGGTGAGGGTATCGCCATGCGCAAGCCTTCCGCATCGATGGTGCGACGGCGCTCCTGTTGTACTTCCGGACTGAACAGCGACAGCGCCGATTGGCCATGTTGCGCGACCAGTGCATCCAGATAGATCAGTTGTTGCAGGCGCTCCGGCATGCGGTCCGCGACGCCGGTAATCACCGGGCCCGCAAAGCTATGACCGACCAGTACCACCTGCTGCAATTCTTCAGCCTCCAATACGTGGCGGATGTCATCGATGCAGGTGACCAGCCCGGTATCGGCGCGCAGCAGATGCGCGCGTTCGCCGAGGCCGGTCAGGGTAGGCGTGAACACGGTGTGCCCGTGAGCGCGCAGGCGCGCGGCGACGTCGCGCCAGCACCAGCCGCCATGCCATGCGCCGTGGACCAGAACGACATTCATTGCGCCTCCGGAGATGGCCAAAACCGATACAATGGATTCATGGATCTTACCCTCACCGAACTCGAGCAGGCGATCAACTACTGGCGCCGCATGCGCCCGTCCACCGGCGAGGAACATGCGTTGTCAGCCGAAGTGAATGCGCTTGCCGATGTCTATGCGCTGATGATTTTCCAGCGTGCTCGCCACTTCTCGCTGGAATCACTGCCGGCCGATGCGCGCGGGCTGATCGATGCCTGGCGCAAGACCGCCGAGGGCAACGCTGCCTGATCGATCTCGGTATCGCCTCCCGTCGTTCTTCGCCGACCCTCTCGCCGACCCTCTCGCTGTCTGCCTCGCCGTCCCCCTGGCTGTTCCGCGTCGCTGTTCCCGTCCCCGGCCGCTTTCAGTGTTGCCCGCGCGTCCCCCGCAGCGCGGGCTGCGCGACCACGCATTCATGCGGGTTACGGGGATCATTTGTTTTCCTAATGATAATTTGTTGTTGCGTCGCATCAAATATTTTGCTGCTCTCCACAAAATTTGATTGACACGTCGGCAGCAAGCCGTACAATCGGTTTTGTTGCGGCGCACAATGCTCTGCCCAAGCTAGCAATGAACCACTGAACCCGGGTACCCAGCCTCGAAGCGCACGGTACCAAACCCTTGCCTCGAAAGGAGCACCACGATGTTTTCCAATACTGACCAACTGTCCAATGCCACCAAGGCCTCGATCGATGCACAACTGGCTGCGATGAGCGAACTCGCCACCAAGGCGCTGCACAGCGTTGCCGAACTGGTCGAACTGAATCTGGCGACGGCGAAGGATTCGCTGGCGACTACCTCGGCTGCTGCGCAGCAAATGCTGGCGGCCAAGGATGCACAGGACATCCTGAACCTGGGCTCGCAGCAAGCGCAGCCGAATGCCGAGAAAGCACTGGCCTATGGCCGCCACCTCGCGTCGATCGCCACCAAGGCACAGGCTGACTTCACCAAAGCCACCGAAGCCCGCATCGCCGAGACCACGCAGCAAGTGAACAAGCTGATCGACGACCTCGCGAAGGCCGCACCGGCCGGTTCGGAAAACGCGATCGCTCTGCTGAAGACCAGCGTCGCCAATGCGAATGCCGCTTACGAGCAAGTGTCCAAAGCCAGCAAGCAGGCGATCGAAAACCTGGAAGAGAACTTCAATGAAGCCGCGAAGCATTTCACTGCGGCTGGCGACAAGCCGGCCAAGGCAAAGAAAGCGTCATGAGTCGTTGAGTCGTTGACTCATTGATGCATTCATCCGGGGCCCGACAATCCGTCGATGCCTCGCGAGCAGCAACACGATGACGGGCCGCGATGCGGCCCGTTGTCATTTACCGGCTGTCTGTCGGCGAGATGGCCGCGTGCGCGCAGATGGATTGCGATACCGCCTCGGCCACGCGGATGCCATCGATGGCCGCCGACATGATGCCGCCGGCATAACCTGCACCTTCACCAGCCGGGTACAGGCCGCGGGTATTGATGCTTTGCAGGTCTTCGCCTCGCCGTATGCGCACCGGTGACGACGTGCGCGTCTCGACGCCGGTCAGCAGCGCATCATGCATCGCAAAGCCCTGAATCTGCTTGTCGAATGCGGGCAAGGCTTCGCGTATCGCATCGATGGCGTACGCGGGCAGGCTGGGATTGAGATCGCCGAGGCTGACGCCCGGCTTGTACGACGGCAGCACGTCACCGAAGCTGCGGGATGCGCGGTTCGCAATGAAATCGCCGACCAGTTGTCCGGGCGCGTTGTAATTGCGGCCGCCGAGCTCATACGCGGTCGATTCCAGCGCACGCTGAAAATCGATGCCGGCCAGCGGCCCGCCCGGATAATCATCGGGCGTGATGCCGACCACGATACCGGCATTCGCATTGCGCTCGTTACGTGAATACTGGCTCATGCCATTGGTGACGACGCGGCCAGCCTCGGAAGTCGCGGCAATCACGGTGCCGCCCGGGCACATGCAAAAGCTGTACACCGCACGCCCATTGCTCGCATGGTGCACCAGCTTGTAGTCTGCCGCGCCGAGGATGGGATTGCCGGCGAAGCGCCCGAATCGGGCGCGATCGATCAGGGATTGCGGATGCTCGATGCGAAAGCCCACCGAGAAGGGCTTGGCTTCCACATGCACACCGGCGGCCATCAGCATCTGGAAGGTATCGCGCGCGCTGTGCCCGATCGCCAGTACCGCATGGCGCGTCGGCAGCACATCGCCGTTCGACAGCGTCAGTGCGCGTAACTGGCCGTCCACGATCTGCATGCCATCGACCTTTTGCTCGAAGCGGAACTCGCCACCCAGGCTCTCGATGGTGTCGCGCATGATCTCGATCATCTTTACCAGCCGGAAGGTACCGATGTGTGGCTTGCTCACATACAGGATCTCGGGTGGCGCATCGGCTTTCACGAATTCCTGCAGCACCTTGCGCCCGTAATGTTTCGGGTCGCTGACCTGGGTCCACAGTTTGCCGTCGGAGAAGGTGCCGGCGCCGCCTTCCCCGAATTGCACGTTTGATTCGGGATGGAGTTCACGCTTGCGCCACAGGCCGAAGGTGTCCTTGGTGCGGTCGCGGACTTTCTTGCCGCGCTCGACGATGATGGGCCGAAAACCTGCCTGCGCAAGAATCAGCGCCGCAAACAATCCGCACGGGCCGAAGCCGATCACGACCGGTCGCTCTTCCAGCTTCGCCGGTGCCTGCGCGACGAAGCGATACGTCATGTCCGGTGTCAGCGTGACCTTGGGCAGGCGGCGCGACAGTGCGCGCGGCTCATCCTGCAGCTCGACATCGATGGTGTACACCAGCTGTATCGCCGACTTCTTGCGCGCATCATAGCCGCGACGAAACACGGTCATGCTGCGCAGCTCCGCAGGCGAGACCTGCAGCCGCGCGAGCACGGCTTCCGTCAGGGCCGGTTCCGGGTGGTCGAGCGGGAGAGTGATGTCGGTGAGGCGAAGCATGCGGGCAGTACGGCAACAGGCGCGGGAAGGGCGCCATTGTACCGAATGCCCGCCACTGCAGCGGCCCGCTGCCGATACGGCAACGGCCGCTGACAGGTGGCCCTATCGGCTGGTGCCGGAGGCACCCGATGCGCCGCTGGACTCTTCCCCGGCGCTCTTGCCCGACGACGACTCCGATGATGCCCCCGACGACGCACCGGACGAGGTTTCGCCGCTGCCGCTCTTGCCTTCGGACGGGCTCTCGGTCTTGCCCTTGCCGCCTGCGCTGCCCGTGCCGCCGCCGCTCTTGCCTTCGGCCGTCGATTTCAGGTTGCGGGTCGTGTCCTTCGCCATTTGCTGGTGGCTCTCGACCACACTGAGGGTCTTGCTCGCATAGTTCTTCAGGTCGGTGTCTTCCGCGCGCGAACTCGCACGCTGCAGCAAGCGGTGGGTTTCCTTGTGCGCGCGCTCACCTGCCTGCTGCATGTACTGCTTGTCGAATTTGTCGCCGCTGAGCGCTTGCAGCTTCTTTTCCATCGCCATGTGCTGCTTGTCGGGCTCGGTCGGCAGCGTCACGCCCTTGGCCTGGGCCAGCTGCTTCAGGTCGTCGAGCGCCTTCGTGTGGTCGTCGACCATTTTCTTCGCGAAGCTCTTTACCTCATCGCTCTGCGCCTTGTCCTGTGCGATTTTGCCGACGCTGATCTCGGCGAGATTGGATTCGGCGAGTTGCTTGAGCATGCGCTCGTCCGTCTGGGACACTTTCGCACCGCCCGTGTCACTCGCCGCGCCGGCCGCACCGCCTTGTTTGGTGCTGGCGCCGCTGGACGCGCCCGAGGAGCTTTCCTTGCTCTGTGTCGCACTTGGCGCGTCGCCCTTGTCTTGCGGATGCACCGACAGCGAATGCACGAGGAAGGCCGTACCCAGCAAGCCAAGCACAGCGGCGGCGATCTGGGATCTGAAATGGGGCGTGGGCATACGATTTTCTCCTTGGATCTTGGCAAGCGGAATGCCGCCCGCAGGGGTGAACAATCAGCCCCGCCCGCGTCGCAATTGGCATGCCAGACGCATCCTCAGCATCACAGCCCATCACGCCCGCGGTATCACGTGCTGCAACGGACAAAAATTACCGCGCGTCGGCAAAAACTACGCAGCCGGTTTCCGAACTGCATTTGCCTATGGACTGACTGCTTGTCTTGTGCCGGCGCTCATTGCCGCGATATCATCTCGCGCTTGACTTGCGGCATGCGCCGCGCTCCGACTTCTTCTTCGCTCCTGCCCTGCACAACATGACATCAGCCTCACCTGCCGACCAGCACTTGCTGTCGGATGCCCATATCAAGGTTCGCCATTCAAAAGTGCATGGCAATGGCGTATTCGCCGCGCGCAAGATTCCAGCCGGCGCACGCATCATCGAATACCAGGGCAAGCGCATCAGCGAAAAGCAGGCCGAGAAGCGTTTCGGCCAGGATCCGGACAACCCGCATCACACCTTCTTCTTCAGCCTGGAGAGCGGCAAGCTGATCGACGGCGGCGATGACGGCAATGACGCGCGCTGGATCAACCATTCATGCGAGCCGAACTGCGAAGCGCAGGAAGAGAAAGGCCGCGTGTACATCAGCGCGCTGCGCGACATCATGCGCGGCGAAGAGCTGAACTATGACTACGGGCTCGTGATCGACGAGAAGATGAGCAAGGCGCTGAAGAAGGCCTATGCCTGCCGCTGTGGCAGCGAAGCGTGCCGCGGCACCATGCTGGCGGTGAAGAAAAAGAAAAAGAAGAAGGCGGCAAAAAAGGCCGACAGCGCGCGCAATCGCAAGGCCGACGGCAAGGCCAAGGCGAAGACGAAAGACAAACCGAAGTCGCGCGACAAGAAGGAAAAGAAAAAGACTGACAAGAAGACCGGCAAGCAAGCCGCTTGAATGCCGCACCCGCGGCGACAGCCAGAATCCGGCTGCCGCGAGTGCGGCGCATCAGGTCTTACCAGCGCGATACATCCTCACGTGCGAGGTCGAGGAATTCGGTGCGCATCGCAAGGTTGTGCTGCAGCTCGCCCAGCATCGCCGACGTCACGGTCTCTTCGCCGGCTGTCTTGATGCCGCGGCTCTCCATGCACAGGTGACGGCAACGCACCATCACCCCGACGGCGCGCGGCTCCAGCACATCCATCAAGGCATTCGCCACTTGCATCGTCAAGCGCTCCTGCACTTGCAGGCGTTTGGAAAAACATTCCATCAAGCGGGTCAGCTTGGACAAGCCGACGATTTTCCCGTTAGGCAAATAGCCTATGACGGCGCGGCCGAAGAACGGTGCCAGATGGTGTTCGCAATGGCTGTACACAGGGATGTTGCGTACGACAATCAGCTCGTTGTAATGCTCGGCGCCATCTTCGAACGCCTTCATGACTTCGGCCGGGTTTTGCTGGTAACCCGAGGTCCAGTGCTTCCAGGCCTTGGCCACGCGCGCCGGCGTCTCGACCAGGCCGGGACGGTTCGGGTCTTCACCTATGCTGGCGAGGAAGCGGCGCCAATCGTGCTCATTGAATTCTTCGGACATGGGGCTTCCTGTGTTGATTTTCGGTGGGGGGAGGGAGAGGAATGCGGCCGGTGCATGTAGTGCACTGGCTCAACATGGATTCATCGTACCCGAAATCCTTGCTGGCTTCAGGCGGCGGCCAAAGTGCGAAAGCCGGGTCGGCTCGATCAGTACAAGCGACAGCGTGTCTGACATTGCTTCGACACATGCTCAGACGCTGGCTCCGGTGTCCGCAAACCTGCACGAAAAACCCGTCCCAGACGGTTCCGAAAGTTCGCTCTTCGGTTATGCTTGCCTTTCCATATATCAGCCGTACTTCAATACCTGCACTTCACCACCCGGATCCCAGCATCCGGATCTCAACACCTTCAACACTTGTACTTCGGAGACTGTTTCAGCAATGACTATCCTGCACAGACACGTCGTGATGGCCATGTCCATCGCACTGTTGTCGACCGCCGCACTGGCTGCCCCTTTTGCTTATGTTCCGAATGAGAAATCGGGCACCTTGTCCGTGATCGATACCGAAACCGATGCCGTGGTTGCGGAAATCAAGGCGGGCGACAAGCCGCGCGGTCTCGCGGCCTCCAAGGATGGCAAGTTCGTGTATGTCAGCGACCAGCCGCACAACGCGCTGGTGGTGGTTGACATCGAGAAGCGCGAAGCGACCGGCGTAATCGAGCTCGGCGAGTCACCGGAAGGCGTGTCGATCTCGCCGGACGGCAAATGGGTGGCGGCGGCGTCTGAAATCAGTAATGCCGTGAACTTCATCGACACCAGCACCGGCAAGAAAGCCTATGCGGTGAAGACACGTGGCAAGAACCCGGAGCATGCGGTGTTCAGCCCGGATGGCAAGCTGATGATGGTGTCGGCCGAAGAAGCGGATAGCGTCGATATCATCGACGTGAAGAAGCGCAAGCAGATCGGCTCGGTCAAAGTCGGTGACCGTCCGCGCGGTATCGCTTTCCGCCCGGATGGCAAGGTCGCCTATGTGGCTTGTGAAATTGCCAGCACGGTGTATGCGATCGATGTCGCAAAGCGCAAGGTAATCGCCCAGATCAAGACCGGTAACTTTGCGAATGGCGTGGCGATGGCACCGGACGGCAGCCGCGTCTTCATCTCGAACGGCAAGGATGGCACGGTGTCGGCGATTAACACGGCAGACAACACGATCATCGCCACTATCCCGGTCGGCAAACGCCCCTGGAATATGGCCATCACGCCGGATGGCAAGAAACTATATGTTGCGAATGGCCGCTCGAATTCGGTGACGGTGATTGATGCGCTGGAATTGAAGCCGATCACCGATATTCGGGTCGGTGAGCTGCCTTGGGGAGTGGTGATACAGTAAGGACCGGTATGCGGTGTGCAGTACTGATACATGACTGCGGCAGCGCTGCCGCAGTGCAGCGATAAACAGACCGGCTGTCGGGCCCGTACCGCAGCCGGTTTTTATGCGCCCTGCAGTGCTAAAGTTTGGTGGCTTTCGGGAAATTTCCGGGGGTCCGTCCAAAGTGTTACTGATGAAAAATTTTCACTTGTAACACGTTATAAGCAAGTCCTATAGTCCAGAGCCCCACTAGCAATATGGCGGTATTTTCATTGCAAAGCTTGTAAAAATTTTAATGAAAATTCTGTCAGGGTCACTGAGCATTTCGTTGTTTTGTCAATAAAAACCAATCGGAGATTAAATTGGCCAAATCCCCTGTTTTTGTGAAGAGCGTCCTCGCATCGGCTCTGCTGATCGCTTTCTCGGCACCGAGCTTCGCCAAAGATGAAAATCTGGAAAAGATCTCGGCGTTCAAGAACACCAACACCCCGATCGACATCCCGACCGTGCCGCAAACCGGCGCCAACGTCGAGAAGCTGAAGGCCAACCTGAAGCGCATCAAGATGCCGGAAGGCTTCAAGATCGAACTGTACGCTGTCGTTCCTGACGCGCGTTACATGGCCGTTGCTCCGTCGACCAACATGCTGTTCGTCGGCACCCGCAAGACCACCGTCTGGGCAGTCACCGACCGTAACGGCGACATGACCGCTGACGAAGTC
>JACCDU011000131.1_pt1 | contig 13167 bp, 15 predicted proteins | sample 7446081 | NCBI WGS metagenome assembly JACCDU01 (sample SAMN15323447, study PRJNA562643) | freshwater metagenome | isolation source: river surface water | place: USA:Blue River Watershed | collected 2017-08-17 | reverse complement strand
CGGGCGACCGAGGTGGCCATCTGCCTGCTTGAAGGCGGCCGCATCGTGGACCGCTTTTCCAGCCTGATGAACGCGGGCGTGCACATTCCGTCTTTCATCACGCAGCTCACAGGCATCACCAACGAGATGGTGGCCGCTGCGCCGCCGGCAGATGCGGTGATGCGCGAGGCCGCGGCGTTTGTGGGTGCGCGCCCGATGGTGGCGCACAACGCCGCGTTTGACCGGCAGTTCTGGCGCAGCGAGCTGGCGCATTGCGGGCTCGAAGCCAGAAACGACTTTGCCTGCACATTACTGCTCTCGCGCAGGCTCTACCCCGACGCGCCCAACCACAAGCTGGGCACGCTGGCGCAGTGGTTTGACTTGCCCGTCAGCGGACGCGCCCACCGGGCGCTGGCCGATGCCGAGGTGGCCGCGCACCTGCTGGCGCGCATGCAGCGCGATCTGGAAAAACGCCATGACTGCCCGGCTGCGGACGCCGCACTGCTCATGGCGCTGCAGCGCACGGCCAAACACCAGGTGGGCGCTTTTTTACGACAGCAGCTCAGCCCAGCGCCGGTCCGTTGACCACGGCCAGATAGGCCTGCCGCGTTTCGGGGCTGACGGCGTCCAGCGCCTGCTCGTAATGCGTCTTGTGCTGCGCCAGCATGCGGGCCGATGCGATGGTTCGGCTGCGGCAGAACCAGTGGCAGCTGTGCTGCATCAGGAACATCTCGGCCATCAAAACGAAGGCCTTGTCACGCGGTGGGCGGCAGCCCTCGTTGCGCACGACCCGCTCGATGCCGTCGGCATGGATCTGCAACACGCGTCGGGTGTCGAAGGTCGATTGGGGCAGCACCTTGTCGATGCCGGGCAACGACACCTTGAGGGTGCGGGCCTGCGGCGCAGGCACCTGGGTGAAGGAGCGCGCAAAGTCCTGGAACTGCCTGGCGAGCTGCTCCTCGGCTGACTGCTGCAGCTGCCAGACCTGCGCCTCCCGCTCCGGGTCTTTCTCGCCGAGCGCTCGCATGTAGGCCTCGGTGAGCTGCTGCATCAGCCGCTCGATCTGGAAGGGCTGCAGGTGGCTGGCGAGCAAGGCCGTACGCGCACGGCGGCCCTGGTTGTTGAACCAGTGCAGGGCAAAGCCGGCCACGGCCAGCAGACTGAGGATTTCCAGGGTGTCCAAAGCAAAACCAGTAAAGGTGTCAGCTCTGCCAAAACGGTCGGCAGACTGCACCCTGAAGTGTATTCAGTCGGCACGCCGCTTCGGTTTTGGAGTGCGGCCTCTAAAGTGCGGGTTTTCCCTTGCGCTGGGTGTCCGGGCATGGTGCAATTGCTGCACTGCAACAAATCTCCACCTTTCTCCAAGGAACTCACCATGAACAACTTCAACGCTGAACAATTCGTCGCCGCCGGCAAAGCCAACCTGGACGCCGTGGCTGGCCTGTCGCAAACCGCTTTCGCCGGTTTCGAGCGCCTGGTCGAACTGAACCTGGCCGCCGGCAAGGCCGCCGTGGGCGAGTCTTTCGCCAACGCCCAGAGCCTGATGTCGGCCAAGACACCCCAGGAACTGCTGGCCGCTCAAGCCGCCCTGGTGCAGCCAGCTTTCGAAAAGTCGGTGTCCTACAGCCGTCACCTGTACGACATCGCTTCTGCCACCGGTGCTGAACTGGGCAAGGCCGTGGAAGCCAAGGTTGCCGAGAGCCAGGCCGCTGTGAAGAACGTGGTGGAAGCCAACCTGAAGAACGCCCCCGCCGGTTCCGACGCCGCCGTGTCCGCCTTCAAGACCGCTTACGAAGCCAGCCAGACCGCTGCCGAAACCCTGCAAAAAGTGGCCAAGCAAGCCGCTGAAACCGCTCAGGCCAACCTGAAGGCCGCTTCTGCCCAGGCCGAAGCCGCTGTCAAGTCGACCCTGAAGGCTGCTGCCAAGGCCAAATAAATGTCTTCAGTGACAGTTCTTCAGCTCTGTTACTGACTGATCAAGACAGTGGAAGCGCCGACAATGTCGGCGTCGCCCTGAATCCAAAGGCGTCTTCGGACGCCTTTTTTTTTTGTTGCTCCCATGTCCGACGTTTTTGCCCAACCCAGTGCCCCGGTCCTCAACATCGACGCAGGCGTGGCCACCCTCACCCTCAACCGCCCGGCCCAGCGCAACAAGCTCGAAAACGGTGACCTGCAGCTGCTGCTGGCGCATTTCGACGCCATAGAACGCAACGCCAGCGTGCGCGTGCTGGTGCTGACCGCCAACACCACGGGCCAACCCAGGCCGGTGTTTTGCGCCGGTTTTGACATCGGCGGTTTTGACGAAAACGGCCACGGCTCGACCTTCTTCGAGCAGATCCCGGACAGGCTGGCAGGTCTGCGGCCGGTGACGATTTGCGCGCTCAACGGCAGCGTGTACGGCGGTGCCACCGACATCGTGCTGGCCTGCGACCTGCGCATGGGGCTGGACGGCATCGAGTGGCGCATGCCCGCCACGGCGCTGGGCCTGCACTACTACCCCAGCGGCCTGCAGCGCTATGTGAGCCGCTTTGGCGTGTCGGCCACCAAACGCGCTTTCCTGACCGCGCGACCGTTCAGCATGGCGCAGCTGCAGGCGCTGGGCTTGTTCGAGGCGGTGAGCGATGCCGCGGGCTGGGACGCGACACTGGATGCGCTGGTGCTGGACGTGCTGGCGCTGGCGCCGCTGGCGGTGCAGGAGACCAAACGCTCCATCAACGAAATCGCCTGTGGCGACTACAACGCACAGCGCCTGCGCGAGCGCGAGCACATGAGCTGTGCGAGCGCCGACTTTGCCGAAGGCCGCGCCGCGTTTGCCGAGCGGCGCCAGCCAGTGTTCACGGGCCGCTGATCAGGCCAGCGGCTGACCCGCACACCACAAGATGGCCGGGTAGGTCGTCAACCAGGCCCAGAAGAAACGGTTGAGCCCGAAGAAGCGGAACACCAGAAAGTGGAACACGCTGGCCACGGCGCAGAACAGCGCCGCCAGCCGCACATCCAGCAAGGCCAGCGGGAACAGTCCCTCCCAGACCGTGAAGGTCCAGCTGATGGCGCGCGCCAGCCAGGGCTTGCGGTAAGCACTGTGGGGTGCCAGCGGGCCGTAGATGCCCGTGTCCAGAAACTGCGGCAACGCGCGCCCGCTGCGCCAGGACGGGTGCAAGAGCTTGACCCAGCCGGACATGAAGTACGAGGTGAGTGATTGCAGCGTGACGTACCAGAACCCGGCGCGCCAGCCGAACTCCATGCCCATGAAAGCGCCCACAAGGTGCGCAATCAGCAGGCCCGTCAGACCCACCAGCGTCATGAAGTCGCTGCCGCCGTTGAAGGCCCCGCGCCAGCGCAGCAGCAGCACCAGCGCAATGGCAAACAGCAGTGCCGCGCCAGCCAGGCCCAGGCCGCCCGACATCAGGCCGATGGCGAGTGCCAGCCGCAGCACGATCAACACCCGGTGGTTGCGCGGCGTGAGCAGCGCATCCAGCAGCGGACGCACCACTGCCGGACGCGAGGGTATTTCCTTGCGCAAAATGGCCCAGTCGCTCACCCGGTCCAGCGCCGGGATGCGCAGGTACTCGATGCACTGCAGCGCCAGACTGAAGCCCAGCAGCAGCTCGAAGGCGCGAACGGCCTGGTTCAGATCCAAGGGGCTCAGTTCCATGTGGCCAACACCGGGGACTGCAACACCAGCTCACTGCTGTCGGGCACACGTTCGTTTTCCAGCAGCTCGTCCATGCGCAGCTCGAACTGGAAGTGGGCAACTTCGGGTGGCGTCGTGGCCAGCATGGGCACAGCACCCCAACGCCCACCTCGCACGGCCTCGTGCGCCAGCCGCGTGACCAGATGGTAGGTCACGCGCTCGCGAATGTCACTGCCTTCGGGCAGGTCCTGCACATCGCTCCACAAATGGTCGACCAGGTTCTGGTGGTTGAGCGCGAGGTTGACCACCGGGTTGTGCAGCAGATGGCTGACACGCCAGGGGATGCGCGCGTACACGCGCTGCCAGTCACCCCACGCGCCATCGGCGCCCTGGGCGCGCACGTACAGGCGTGGCGCCTTGCCGGCCGCGTGGTAGAACTTCCAGTTGGGAAAGAAGGCGCGAAAGAAAAACAGCCACGGCCCCTGCACCAGATGCCGGTGTTTGCGCAGGCCAAAGAAGGCCAGCCACACGAAATACACCCCGACCAGCGCGAGCGTGATCAGGGTGAAGGCGGTCATTTAACCCGCTGCGCGCTTGGCCAGGATCTCGAAGGCCGGCAGCGTCTTGCCTTCCAGCACTTCCAGAAACGCACCGCCGCCGGTGGAGATGTAGCCCACCTGTTGCTCGATGCCGTACTTGGCGATCGCGGCCAGCGTGTCGCCACCGCCGGCGATGCTGAAAGCGCTGGACTCGGCAATGGCTTTGGCGATTTCTTGGGTGCCATTGGCGAACTGGTCGAACTCGAACACACCCACCGGGCCGTTCCAGACGATGGTGCCGGCCGCCTTGAGCTGGGCGGCGAGTCTGGCAGCGGTCTCGGGGCCGATGTCGAGGATCATCTCGTCGTCCTGCACCTCGGTGGCCTTCTTAACGGTGGCCTGCGCAGTCGCGCTGAACTCTTTGGCCGTGACCACATCGGTCGGGATCGGCACTTCGGCGCCGCGGGCCTTCATGGCCTCGATCACGGCTTTGGCCTCGGCCACCAGATCGGCTTCGGCCAGGCTCTTGCCGATCTTCAGGCCGGCGGCCAGCATGAAGGTGTTGGCAATGCCGCCGCCCACGATCAGCTGATCGACATTGTTGGCCAGGCTCTTGAGGATGGTCAGCTTGGTGCTGACCTTGGAGCCGGCCACGATGGCGGCCAGCGGGCGCTTCGGGTTAGCCAGGGCCTTGCTGATGGCGTCGATCTCGGCGGCCAGCAACGGGCCGGCGCAGGCCACCGGTGCGAACTGGGCGATGCCGTAGGTCGTGCCTTCGGCGCGGTGCGCGGTGCCAAAGGCGTCGTGCACAAAGATGTCGCACAGCGCAGCCATCTTGCGGGCCAGTTCTTCGTTGTTCTTCTTCTCGCCCTTGTTGACGCGGCAGTTCTCCAGCAGCACGACCTGACCGGGCTGCACGCTCACGCCGTCGACCCAGTTGGCGAGCAGCGGCACGTCACGACCGAGCAGTTCACCCAGGCGTTTGGCCACCGGGGCCAGCGAGTCTTCGGGCTTGAATTCGCCCTCGGTCGGGCGGCCCAGGTGCGAGGTGACCATGACGGCGGCGCCTGCCTTGAGCGCCATCTCGATGGCCGGGATGCTGGCGCGCACGCGGGTGTCTTCGGTGATGTTGCCGGCGTCGTCCTGCGGCACGTTCAGGTCGGCACGGATGAACACGCGCTTGCCAGTGGCCTGGCCCTGGGCGCAGAGGTCGGAGAAACGGATGACTTTCATGGGGATTCGGGCTTGCAGATCAAAACCCCCCGATTTTAGAAGCCGGGTCTGACGGTGGCTGACAAAGCCCCCGCGGACGAGACCCTGGCGGCTGTCAGGCGCTGGTTTTGGCCGCCGCCAGCGCCTCGCGCAGCACGCGCAAATCGCCGATGTGGTTGGCCAGCACCAGGATCAGGCGGGCGTTGAGCGCTTCGCTCTGCTCGTCGGTCAGGCCGTTGTGCGCCTCGATCAAGGCTTCGTAAAAGTCGTCGCCGGGCGAGAAGTCGCGGAAGAAGCGGCGGCCGGGTTCGTGGAAGTTCGGGTCGGTCTTGAGCAGGGTGGATTGCATGGGGTTCCTCAGGCGTTGCAGGTGGCGCGGGCCACGGCTTGCTGGAGTTGGGCGGCGTTGAACTGGCGCCAGCGGGCGGCCACATGCTGGTCGGGGCGCAGCAGGTAGGTGGTGCCAGCCTTGGCGTCGTAACGCTTGGCCACCCAGCCCTGGGCGTCAACGAGCACCTGGATGCCCGGCACATCGAGTGCGCGCGCGGCGACGATCAGCGGTGTGACCGGGAGCTTGCCCGTTTGCAGGCCCTGCAGCTGCGCCAGCACTTCGGCCGACGGCACGCCGTCCACAAACAGCAGGCTGGCAAAGCCCTGGCCCACCTGGTCCAGCAACCAGGCGTCTTGCCCGGCGACTTGCACCGGTGCATCGTCCATCGGTGCACCGGGGACCATGTTGCCCTCGAAGCTGTCGGCGTCAGGGGTATTGAGCAGCGAGGACGTCAGGAAAGACGGCACCGACAGCCGGCCCGAGTTCACCAGCTTGCGCGCAAACGGGTGGTGCTTGGCCAGCGCCAGCACCTGGTTGCGGAAGGTCTTGCTGGTGCGGCTCTTGGGCGTGATGAAGTCGGTCGAACGCGTCGAGTTCATGATGTTCTCGTCTGCGGCAAACTGGCGGTCCATCGCGTAGCTGTCGAGCAGCCTGTCCGGTGCCTGGCCCTTGATCACCAGCGCCAGCTTCCACATCAGGTCGTCCGCGTCCTGAAAACCCGAGTTGGCCCCGCGTGCGCCAAAAGGCGAGACCTGATGCGCCGCGTCGCCCACGAACAGCACGCGGCCGTGACGGAAGTCGGTCATGCGGCGGCACTGGAAGGTGTAGATGCTGACCCACTCCAGCTCGAAGGGCCGCTCAATGCCCAGCATGGCCTGCAGGCGCGGGATGACTTTTTCGGGCTTCTTTTCTTCCTCGGGGTCGGCATCCCAGCCCAGCTGAAAGTCGATGCGCCAGACGTTGTTACTCTGCTTGTGCAACAGCACGCTCTGGTTGGGGTGAAACGGCGGATCGAACCAGAACCAGCGCTCAGCGGGGTAGTCGGCTTTCATGATCACGTCGGCGATCAAAAAGCGGTCCTGGAACACGCGGCCTTCGATGTCCAGCCCCAGGTGGCGGCGAATCGGGCTGCGTGCGCCGTCGGCCACCACCAGCCAGTCGGCCTCGATGTCGAAGCTGCCATCGGGCGTTTCCACCGTGAGCGTGGCGTGGTCGTCATGGCGGGTGACGGCGGTCACCTTGTGCTGCCAGCGGATGTCGGCACCCAGCTCCAAAGCGCGGGCGATCAGCATTTCCTCGATGTGGTACTGCTGCAAATTGATCATGCCGGGGCGCTTGTGGCCCGCGTCGGGCACCAGGTTGAACTGGTAGACCTCGTCCTCTTCGAGGAAGGTGCGGCCGATGTTCCAGCTCACGCCCAGCGCACAAGCGGGGTCGGCGATGCCCAGGCGGTCGAGGATTTCGAGCGAGCGCTTGGCGTAGCAGACAGCGCGCGAGCCGACCGACACGGTCTTGTCGTCGTCGAGCACCAGCACATCGAGCCCCTGCAGACGGGCGTCCACCGCGGCGGCCAGGCCCACCGGGCCGGCACCGATCACGATCAGCGGTTTGCGCAGTGGCGGCGTGGCCTTCAGGTCGGTCGGCGCCTTGTACGGATAAATCGGGTTGACGTAAGCCCCCATCGGGTGTCTCCTGTCGTGTTCAAAAGCGGTGCCGGACCCCTGCCCGGCTGGCGAAGCCCATAATTTACTATGGATAAACTGATTTACCTAATCGTAATTTGAGTGCCGTGCAGGGTTTTGTTCGGGTTGCCCGCATGGGCAAGGTTTGGCGGGGGCGCTATGCTTGCCCTGTTTTTTGTATGACAACTGCATGAGCCAGCCCTTCACCCCCGTCACCAGTGGCGCCCGCCTGTCGGACCAGGTGGCCGAACAACTGGCCGCCGAAATCCGCCGCGGCGGCCTGGCGCCCGGCGACAAGCTGCCCACCGAGGCGCGGCTGGTCGAGCAGTTCGGCGTGAGCCGCACCGTGGTGCGCGAGGCGGTGTCCCGCCTCAAATCGCTGGGCCTGGTGGACTCGCGCCAGGGCAGCGGCGTGTTCGTGCAGGCACCCGCCGCGTTTGCGCCCTTGAACTTCGAGACACGCCACGCTGCCTCGCAGGAGGCTGTCGTCCAGATGGTCGAGTTGCGCCGCGCACTCGAAGCCGAGGTCGCCGCGCTCGCCGCGCAGCGCCGCAACGCCGCTGACATGCGGCGCATCCACGCCGCCGTCAAAGCGCTGGACGCGGCCGTGCAACGCGGCGGTGATGGCGTCAGCGAAGACGTGCAGTTCCACCGCGCCATTGCCGACGCCGCCCGCAACCCCTTTTTGCTGCAGACGCTGGAATACCTGGGCCAGTTTTTGCACGGCGCCACCCAGGTCACCCGCGCCAACGAAGCCCGGCGGCTGGACTTTGCCCAGCAAGTGCACAACGAGCATGCCGCCATCGTGCAGGCCCTGGAAGTGGGTGACCCGGAAGCCGCACGCCAGGCCGCTGCCGGCCACATGGGCAACGCCATCATGCGCATCCGCAGCGCCGACCCGGGCTTCTGGGTGCAGGAGGGCGAGCGGCTGGCACAGACCCTGGTGAACGCACGTCAGCCTGGCTGAGGTGCGCCACGCAAGCCTTTTCTCAACGGAGACCCCATGGACCTTCACCTTCGCGACAAACACATCCTGATCACCGGCGGCAGCAAAGGCATTGGCCTGGCCTGTGCCGAGGCCTTCTTGCAGGAGGGCGCGCGCGTGACCCTGGTCTCGCGCGACGCGGCCAACCTGGCGCGTGCCCGCGAGCAGCTGGCCACGCACGACGCCAGCCGCATCCACACCCACGCCGCCGACCTGCGCGATGCGAACGCGGCACTGGCCGCGCTCGACGCGGCCGAGGCGGCGCTGGGCGCGGTGGATGTGCTGGTCAATTCGGCCGGCGCGGCCAAGCGCACGCCCGCACCCGAACTGACGCCGCAAGCCTGGCAAGACGCCATGCAGGCCAAATATTTCAGCTACATCCACATGATCGACCCGACCATCAAGCGCATGGCACAGCGCGGCGCGGGCAACATCGTGAACGTGGTGGGCAACGGTGGCAAGGTGGCCAGCCCGATCCACCTGCCCGGCGGCGCGGCCAACGCGGCGCTGATGCTGGCCACGGCAGGACTGGCTGCGGCCTATGGCCCGCAGGGCATCCGCGTGAATGCGATCAACCCCGGGGCCACGCGCACCGAACGGCTGCAGGAAGGCCTGGCCGCCGACGCGCGCATGCAGGGCATCAGCACCGACGAAGCCATGCAGCGCTCGGTGGCCCGCATCCCGCTGGGGCGCATGGCCGAGCCCGAAGAGATCGCACGGGTCGTGCTGTTCCTGGCCTCGGACTCGGCCAGCTACGTCACCGGTATCTGCATGACGATGGACGGTGCGGCCTCGCCCATCGTGGTCTGAGTCCGGCGCTGCTCACCTGACCAGAAACGGCCGCAGGGGGGCGTTGTCCTTGCCGGTGGTCCCGTGACAACTGGCGGATGGGGTTCGCATTCGGTTCGCCCCCGCTCAATGGGTGTCAGTGCCCAGGACTGTGCGGTCACGGTGAGCAAGCTGGCGATCACGCTGGCCTGCACGGAGGGTTTTTTCATGTTCGTCTCCTGCATTGAAAGACGCGCATGCTCGCCGTGCAGCCCCTAATCATCGGTGTGTCTGCGCACGCCATCACCTTCAGGTGTATGCCCGCAGATCTATGGCCTGAAGCCGCCCAGGCTGCCAGCATGGTGCTTCTTTTGAGGAGAAACCCATGCCACCCTTCCAGAAAATCCTCGTGCCGGTCGATGGCAGCGCCTCGTCAGACAAGGCCCTCGATTACGCGCTCAAACTGGCACAGGAAAACCACAGCCAGGTGCGTGCCGTGCACGCACTCGATGAGCTGAGCTTCCTGAGTGGTTACGAATTCACGGGCGAACTGATGGGCAATGCACGCAAGAACGGCAACCTGGTCCTGCAGCAGGCCCAGGCCGCCGCACAGACCTGCAATGTGAGCGCCGAGACCAAGCTGGTGGAAAAACCGGGCCAACGCCTGGGCCAGACCGTGGCGGACGAAGCCACGACCTGGGGAGCCGACCTGGTGGTGGTCGGCACACATGGGCGCCGCGGCGTCGGTCGCGCGCTGCTGGGCAGCGGCGCCGAGCAGATCGTTCGCATGTCCCCGGTGGCGGTGCTGACGGTGCGCGGCGAGTGACAGGCCAGCTCAGTCGGCGTAAACGCCGCCGGCCTTAATCACCGGTGCCCACTTGGCGATTTCGGCCATGACAAAGGCCTTGTGCGTGGCCGGGTCGACACGGTTGTCGGTGATGACCGAAGCGCCGCCTGCATCTTGCTTGCGGATGAACTCCGGATCTTTCACCGCCGTGCGCAGGGCGTCATTGAGCTTCTTGAGCACGGGCGCGGGTGTGCCCTTGGGCGCGTACAGGCCTTGCCAGATGGTGACGGTGAAGTCCTTGAGGCCCGCCTCCTGCATGGTCGGCATGTCCTTGAGCACGGGCGATGTCAGGCGTGCGGGCGTGGTGACGGCGTAGGACTTGACCTTCTTGCCCTCGACCTGGGGGATGGTGGTGGTGGTCTGGTCGCACATCAGGTCTATCTGTCCGCCAATCAGGTCGGTCATGGCCGGCGCCGTGCCTTTGTAGGGCACGGAAACCATGTCCACCTTGAGCGTGGACTGGAACAGCATGCCGCACAGGTGCGAGGCAGACCCTGGGCCGGCATTGCCGATGCTGATCTTGCCTTTGTTGGCCTGCACCCAGTTGATCAGCTCGTTGAGGTTGTTGGCCGGCAATGTCGGCCGGGCAATCAGGTTCATCGGGTTTTCGCTGACCAGCCCGAGGTACTCGAAATCCTTTTCAACGTTGTAGGGCAGGTTGCGGAAAAAGGTGGGCAAGGTGGCCTGGGCAATGTGGGTGAACAGCAGGGTGTAGCCATCGTTGGTGGCGCGAGCCACCTTGGCCACACCGATCGAGCCCGAAGCACCTGGCGCGTTCTCCACCACAATGCTCTGCCCCCCCATCGCCTTGCTCATGGCCTGCGCCAGATCGCGCGCCGCCTTGTCGGTCGGCCCACCGGGCGCGTAGGGGAGGATGAAGGAAATCGACTTGCCAGGCGCCGGATAGTCCTGCGCCAGGGCGGGAGCGGACAGCAGCGTCCCTGCCGCACAGAACATCAGCGAGGCCAGCGAAACAGGTGAGAACTTCGAGGTCATGAGCACTCCTTGAAAACAGGGGGGAAGGGAAACGGGGTTATCCATGCACGGCGCGCGCCGACACCTCAGGCCAGGGCGGCGCACACGGCCTGCGTCACGTCCACGGTGCGGGCCTGGCCACCCAGGTCACCGGTGTGCAGCGCCGGGTTGGCGGTGACGCTTTCCACCGCCTTCATCAGGCGTTGCGCGGCAGCGTGTTCGCCAAGGTGTTCGAGCAGCATGACCACCGACCAAAAGGTGCCGACCGGATTGGCCAGGCCCTTGCCCATGATGTCGAAGGCCGAGCCGTGGATGGGCTCGAACATGCTGGGGTAGCGGCGCTCGGGGTCGATGTTGCCGGTGGGGGCGATGCCCAGGCTGCCGGCCAGTGCAGCGGCCAGGTCGCTCAGGATGTCGGCGTGCAGGTTGGTGGCGACGATGGTGTCGAGCGTGGCGGGGCGGTTGACCATGCGGGCGGTGGCGGCGTCCACCAGCTCCTTGTCCCATTTCACGTCCGGAAACTCGTGGGAGACCTGCAGGGCGATCTCGTCCCACATGACCATGGCGTGGCGCTGGGCGTTGCTCTTGGTGATGACGGTGAGCAGCTTGCGCGGGCGCGACTGCGCCAGCTTGAACGCGAAACGCAGGATGCGCTCGACGCCAGCGCGGGTCATGATGGACACGTCGGTGGCGGCCTCGATCGGGTGGCCCTGGTGCACGCGGCCGCCCACGCCCGAATACTCGCCCTCGGAGTTTTCGCGCACGATGACCCAGTCCAGGTCCTCTGGCTTGCAGCGCTTGAGCGGCGCGTCGATGCCGGGCAGGATGCGGGTGGGACGCACATTGGCGTACTGGTCGAAGCCCTGGCAGATTTTGAGGCGCAGACCCCACAGCGTGATGTGGTCGGGAATGTGCGGATCGCCGGCCGAGCCGAACAGGATGGCGTCCTTGTCCTTGAGGGCCTGCAGCCCGTCGGCCGGCATCATCACGCCGTGCTGGCGGTAGTAGTCGCCGCCCCAGTCAAAGTTTTGAAACTCAAAGGCAAAGGTGCCACAGGCCTGGGCCAGCGCCTGCATGACCTGCTGGCCGGCAGGGATGACTTCTTTGCCAATGCCGTCTCCGGGTATGGTCGCGATGCGGTAGGTTTTCATGGGGTGTACAGGGAAAATCCGGGAAGTTGGCGATGCGCCATTTTGAAATCAGGTGTCGGCGATACACACCGCCAGACGCAATCCGCTTTTAACCTGAAGTCAACAATCGCGCATGCGGCTACGGGGTCACGCGATCAGGTAGCCGCCATCGACCGGCAACACCACGCCGGTGATGAAGCGGGCCGCATCGCTGGCCAGAAACACCACCGGGTCGGCCACGTCTTCGGGTCGGCCCCAGCGCGCCAGAGGGGTGCGTCCCAGGATGGTGCCGCTGCGCACCGGGTCGTCCTGCAGCGCCTGCGTCAGTGGCGTGGCGATCCAGCCCGGAGCGATGGCGTTGACGCGGATGCGGTCGGGCGCATAGGCGATCGCCAGCGATTTGGTCAGCTGCGCCACACCGCCTTTGCTGGCGCTGTAGCCCGGCACCAGACCGCCGCCAAAAAAGCTGAGCATGGACGCGGTGTTGACGATGCAGCCAGCGCGCGCCTTGAGCGCCTCGCGCGCGGCAGCGCAGGTGCGCATGGTGCCGTTCAGGTTGATGTCCACCGTGCGCGCAAAGGCCTCGGGCTCGAGTTCGACCTGACGCTGGATGATGCCCGCGCAGTTGACCAGCACGTCCAGCCCGGCGTACTGACCCAGACGGGCCTTGACGGCGTCGCCGTCGCGCACGTCCAGCGTTTCAAAAGCAATGCCGGCGTTGGGTCCGTGGGACTGCGCGGCCTGCACCTCGGTGGCCGTCGCCCCGGTGGCGACCACGCTGGCGCCCGTGGCGGCAAAGGCGCGGGCAATGGCGGCGCCAATGCCACTGGTGCCGCCGGTGATGAAAACGTTGCGTGCTGAAGTCATGGCCCAGACCGTGAAATGTGATTGGCGGCAGTGTGCCCGCCGCCTGCGGCCACGCCTGTCCCCGGCATGCCTCAGAGGAAAATAACTGTATTTGCATATGGGGTATCCATTTAGCTCCACTTGTGTAAAATAACTGGATGGATGTCCATATGTTATCGCCGGTTGCAGGGAAAGACTATCCCCACAACTGGAATGAATTCCTGAGCTGGTTTCCCACCGAT
>JACCDU010468471.1_pt1 | contig 13168 bp, 24 predicted proteins | sample 7446081 | NCBI WGS metagenome assembly JACCDU01 (sample SAMN15323447, study PRJNA562643) | freshwater metagenome | isolation source: river surface water | place: USA:Blue River Watershed | collected 2017-08-17 | reverse complement strand
TGAACGTAGGGTTCCAAGATTGCTCATCGACAGGTACCGGATAAAGGTAGTTACCTACTTTTGAACCGATTAAATTACCTGTTACGTCAATAATGTACACTCCAAATTCTACGCAACGTCCTGACTTTAATTTTCCTAACAAAGTTGGTGTTGAGTCTTCACCCCACAACTCTCCAGAAAAAGAACGCTTACCTTCGCGAAGAAACGCCATGCGTCCACTGTTTGCCTCTTCAAATTGGCTTTCTGCTTTTGGCAATTCCACGTTCTCAAAACCTGGTAACGGGAACCAACGCTGTGAAGCATCTGTTGCGTTAACTAAGTTTGCCCACGTTGGAAGCGGTGCAGTTAAGTCAATTCCGTTTAAATTTCCACTATTGTCCTTCAAAGGAACCATAATGAACTTCGAAGTAACGCTCTGAATAGGAACGCACCCCGGTCTACCTGTGTTGGATAAACCAACGTTACAATTACATCCTGCCATTTTTTCTATTTTTTAGCATTTACAATTTTCTTTATACTTCGTTAATTTTATTCTTAATTCAACGCCACTTAAATTAGCGTCTAAAATATTTGAAAAGTATCCATTCGTTTGCTCAGTTCCGAACCTCGTAAAATTGATTATTTCATAACCTTCCAAAGTTTTGTATTTACGGTCATTGTTAACCACTTTTATAAACTCGTTTGCTAACTTGCTCATTGGCACCACTACGTTGTCAATATGATCCTTAGTATAGTAATTCGTTACGTCGGTTTCATCTAAGAAAAAAATCCTTAAATCACTTTCCCAATCGTAAACGCTTTCCCTTCCATACTTTTGGTATCTAACATCGTGTAGCAACCATACCAACGGCGTCTTTTGCGTCAAGTCTGGCGTTACAATAGTCCATTCACGGTTCGCAGCTATTTGGGTGCCAGGGACAAAATAAGGCGACGCAAGTGTAATAACTCCATCTATAACCCCGGCTTTAATCCATTCGTCTGTTTCTATTTCGGTAATTAAAAACTCGGCGTTAACGTCGTCTTTTATCGTTTTACCTACTCTGGCCCATTTGGTGTTACACGTCGTTGTATAGCCTTGTACGGGTAAATATACGCCTGTAATAGTGCTATCAATTTGTGCAACTAAATCTTCAACGGCCTGTGAAACATCTTTTGTCATAACCAATATGCTGTTAATTTTGGAACACCTCTGAATTTTCTGTAATCCCCTATCCCTACGTATGTAAGTTCGATAGTGGCGTCGTTATTCCCACCTGGTAGTGTCAACGTATCGCCAATTACATAGTTTTTTCCAGGATCCGTAACCGTTACCGTGTCAACTATTCCCGTACCGTCCTCAGTAATATCCACTTTTAAGCCCGTTCCGCTTCCGCCTGTTATCGCTACATTCGTTTGATTTACATACCCCGTACCCCCGGAAGTCAAGTTAAAATCAATTACTTGCCCTAACGAGGGTGCAGTGGTATATTTTATAAAGTCCCGAATGGAATTATAACTACGTATAGCCTCATTATAGCGCGTGTAGATCATTGAAAACAAAGTGTTTGCTACGTCGCTATTTTCTGCCTTTGGTTTCACATTACCGTATGGCGTCATTTGGTTTACGAGGTCTTTGGCATACTCAAAATAAATAAAACCTTTTAGCATTTCTTTTATCCCCTCTGAGTCTATTTGGTTTACGCCTTCGTATATTCCATTAAAATAGTAGAAATTGTACCCTAAATCATCGCTTAAAGGGTTAAATAATATTAAGAAATTCGGGCTTTGAGGAACGTTACTAAGTAGGTCCGCGTTGAAGTCATTGTATAGCGAAATGCCAAACAACTCTTTTAAATAACGAGGTTCGTACCGGTTTATGTAATCCTGCAATTTTGCAGTGTCGTACATTCCCGTGCTTAGTTGGTATTTTCCTGTAAAGTCCGAAGGTGCTAAAATCATTTTTTATTTTTTTAAGTGTCCGTAACCTTTATTAATTAGTATTTCAGCTGTGGCACCCTTCATCCTCCATACCTTACCTTTTGGTAGTGTGTGAAAATTACCGTTGCCTATGAACTCGTATTCTGCGTTGGGATCTAATTTAACCGCTTCTGCTTTCACTTCTGCAGGTTGTGGGGCCTCAACTTTGTTTTCAAGTTCAACCGTTAATACTTTCTTTTTACGTGGCTTCTTTTCCATATCTGGTTAGAATTAAGGTTTGTCAATAGCAGCTATATCAACAGCAATGTCAGATTGAACAAATGCGTTAACATCGTTTCCTTTAACATACGCTACCAAACGAGCTTCGCAAAGGATAGTAACCATGTTACGAGTGAAATCGTCGTTTTCATAACCTACGCTCATGTTCATATCCTCACGGAATTTAATGTTTAATTTAGTGAAATCACCAATTACCATTGTACCCGCTGTAATATTGTTAGAAGAAACAACTATCAATCCTGCTACTCTCATGTTAGCATCCCAAAATGCAGGGTAGCTATATTCACCTGTAGAAGTCTTAGTTAATTCAAGGGCAGCAACGTCAGCAGGGTTCAATACCACGTGAGTAGGTACGAAGTTAGCCGCTTCAATTTGAGCCTTTGCAATTCTAATAACGTCCCAAATGTTTGCACTTGGTACTGAAGCTGCAAATGATCCCGCTGAAAATGCAGGTGCAACAGACAATAAACCATTCAATGAAGTACCGCCAGCACCATTCAATAACGCATCGTCAATGTTTTGCTCGATTGCTTCCATTAACTCGGTGTTGATTTCTGAACGTACAAACGAAAGGTCTGCTAACATTTCTTTTGATACTTTGATATAAGCAGCAACTTTTTTCACTTCTTCGCTTACTTCTTCGTATTTAACTTCGCCGTTGAATTTCGCACCCGCTTCCGCTGTCCAAAGGCTTTCTTCTGCTCCTGGTGCAACTTGTTGCGTTTGTTGGATATAAGTAACAAATTTTGAAGTTGTAGAACCTACGTTTGAAATTTCTCTCATTCTACGGATAGGTCTTGCAATTCTGTTAACTCCTGGCTCCAAAGTAGACAAAGCAACGTTTCCTGTATAGTCGCCTGTAATTGTAGTGTCGGTTTTAACGTCCAAGTTAATACGGCTTCCTTTTTCGATAGCGTCTTTAACTTTGTCAACGTTTTCAACATACGCATTAACAAGTGCCTCATTCAATGAACGTGCTTTCTTCTTTAAAGGTGCGTCAACTGCTTTTTCTGCCATCGCTTCCAAACGTCCTTCCATTTTCGCAATAGCTTTTTCCATTTCTGCGTTCTTAACTTCCAAAGATTTGTAGTTATCAAGTTCGCTTTTTAACTGAGCAACTTCGTCTTTTGTAGGTACTGTTGCCATTTTTTCGTTGAACATTCCGTTGATTTTCTCAACTACTTGTTCTGGTGTTAAATTGTTTTCCACTTTTTTTTTGTTTTTAAAATTTTACAATTCATTTAATTCTTTGAGTTTCCCCTCACAATAGCTTAACATCGCTTTCCCACCCCATAACAAGTAACTAATCGTTCCGCACGCTTTTGTATCGTTTGGATCGTAATAGACTTCTGCACGGCTTAAATAAGAGTACGTGCGTTTCAACGTGTCAAGGCTTAAACCTTCACCGCTTGCAATTTGGTTGGCTCTTGTTTTTCCAACGGCTGTTGCACACGTGTTTCCAATCGCTTCATTTAACTCCATTCCTTTACGCGCATTGTCTTTTGCTTGTTGAGGGTAATCGGCATACGTTTGCTTTGTTTCGAGTACCTCCATTACCGCCTTCCAACTAAATACTTGTGGCTCCGGCTCGAACAGTTTAACAGAATGCTGTTGCGGTTCTGTTTGTGCGAGTAAAGTCAACCGACTCGATAGGAAGTTGGCCTTCATTTCAAGTTCGTACAAACGTTCGTCTGAGCCTTTTCCATTTGCTAAGGCTTTGATTACTGTTTGCAAGTCCTCGGAAATTTTATCAATATAGCTTTGCTTATTTTCACTTTTCATTATTTCGACTACATTCGTTAACTCATTTGCCCCGAATGTAACCGCACTACCTTCCCATAATTTCACCTCTTGTAATAAGGTAAATCCACCTGCAGGGTTTGACGTGTCCTTTACGAATTTTGTTTTGTCGCTTACCCTTTGGAAGCCAACCGAATGTTCTTTTATTATGCCATCCTGGTAATCGCGCCAAGCATCTTCACCCATTGTCGAAGTTCCTAATCTACCAACTGCAAATAAACCGTTATCGTCCTCTTGTAATTTACTGAATACTCCTATTGGCATTTCCCAATTATGGTGTCTAAGGAAGGCAATTTTTCTATTTGAAGGGGATTGTGGCCCGCGTTCCTGGATCGACTTTTTAAACGCTCCCTTTTGAATAACGTCGTTATCTGAATCCACGTTTCCAAATTTAGCCAGGTAAACCGCAACTTCGCGCTTTGTCCCGTCCATATCTTTTATTTCGTGTCCGCTTTTAATTTCGTATTTACTCATGTTCTTTACATTTTTTTCATTCCATGCTACGGAGCATACTGCCATTCTTTGCTCACTTTCGTATTCTGAGTTCATTGTTTCCTCACCCATACAACGGCTAATAAACTCCTGCTCTGTTTCGTCTGCTATTGGCTTAGGTATTGGCATTGTTTACAGGGTTTGTTATCATTGAATTTGCTACTGTTGCATCGTAACCATAGTAGTTAACGAGTGTATTTATAGCCGTTTGCCTATCCATTTGGCCCGTACTAACTGAGTTATTCAAGGCTATAATTCCGTCAAGTCCTCCAACGGTTCCTTTTAGGTTGGTTTGAGCCTGTGCAAGTGCAGCCGCTTGACTTTCTGTTCGATCCTGTTTTTGTAATTCAATGCCGAACTCTTCTGCGTACTGCTGTTGAGTTACAACTCCATCTTTTAACATAACGCTATATGTATCGACTTTTGTTTTTTCTGCTGTGGCCTTTTGTGAAGCATCGTCCTGTAATACCGGTAAATGGTCAAAATTAGCTTCCAAATGATAGCCTTCTTGTTGTAATCCCCATTGAGCCATTAGGCTGTCGTATATCTGTTGAGTTTCTGGAATGATAGTATCGGTATATGCCATGCGTATCGAGTCCCTTACATTGGTAAACGTGGCTCCTTTTTCACTACTGAATAGGTTATAATTCAATCCGTATGCGTCAATTATGGCTAATTTATCCTCAGTTAGTTCCTCGAATAACATTAAATCCCTTGTTGGGTAACTCATTGGTTGCCAATTAACGTTTGACTCTGTTATAATTAGTTCGTCCTTTTGCCTTCTGTACCAATCTTTTTGGATCTTTTGGCGTTCCTCTGGCGTCATTGGTATAGCTCCACCCATATCGTTGCTCTGAGCGCTTAAAATACCGATTGCACCCAAGTTTTCAAGTAATACATTTCGCTTTCTATACGAGGCCATTATATTCGATAAAGGTAATCTAAGTGAATCAATCCTTGAAATCGGTCGTACTATGTTCATACCATCGGCAGTTGTAAGGTAAACAGCATCCTGTAACTCTATTTTTTCGGTGCTTCCATCGTCATACGTGAATATAAACGAGTCAATAAGGTTCTCGCGATCCATTTGTTTTAGCTTTTTACCGCTTAAATTAATTTGAATCTTATTGTTTGGTAGGGTAATTATTAAGTTTCGGATCCCAAATGAACGCAAAGGGCAGTATCCAACTACGTTACTGTATAAAGCATCCTGCACACTCATTGAATATACTACGTCGCTCCAACTTTGAACGGCATTTGGCTTTTTTATTAGGTCATTTAACCAATGATTTTCAACTACGTTTCCATCTTTGTCGTGAAGGATAGGTACGTTGGTTGCCATCATTGTGGCCCGTTTATTTACTACGGCTCTGAGTTCTGGAATATCTACGAATAACCGCCAGGCATCCCCTGTATCGAGCCAAACGGCTTCTTTTTTACCCCAAATTTGAACGGCCGGTGGGAATATTTGCCGTGTTAATTGTGAAAAACGGTCGGTGTTCGCGTAATTGTCAACAAATGCCGAAATAAAATCAAATGCCATTCAATAGATTTTAGGCAAATGTAATGATTATTTATTAACCGCAAAGGGGGTTACATTTTAAGCAAACTGTCTAAACATTGATTGTGCAAATATTGCAAGTCCCGCCATACAGTCCGGGGCATCGTCATTTTTATTCTTACCTTCCTTACTGAATGATAGTACATTTTGAATAAACTGTTGGCATTCGGGTCTTTCATCCACTACAAAGATTATTTTTTCCTGGATCCAAACGCTTTGCATTATAATTCGAGTAACCTTATTCGTTGTATTGTGTACGGGTAGTATTTTTGTTTTTACTTCCTTTTGTAAATATCTGGAAAACATGGCTCCCATGCTGTTACTTTCAACCCTGCAATACGTTGAACCCCACTTGTTGAGTACATTTGCCACTTGTGGAAGGGTAATATCGGTATTGGCTTTGTTAAATACGTAATCCACTACGAATAATTTATTGTCTGCTACGGCTAAAATAGCGGAAGCCGTGTAATCTGCACCCATATCCGCCACGTCAACGTAACCTATTGAGCCAACTATTCTATCTTTATATGGTTCAAATTCACTTCGGGTAATTGTGTTTAATTGATTGAATAAGCGTCCTTTAATGTCAACTGGTTCCTGCATATATTCCGCCATCCAAATGCTTTCCTCGGTTCTTTTCTGCTTTTCTAAGTATTCGGCCGTGGTCATTACGTCCTCACAAAAGGATTTTCCTTCGATTAAGGCCGGTATTACTATGGATTTATCGTATATTCCTTCATTCATTTGGCGACCGATAACGTCGTTAAGGCTCCAACGAGTACCTATATCAATTCTTTTACAACCGCTTTCAAAACGTGAATCATGCGTTGCTTCCTTCCATTGTATTATTCGATCATTCTGAGTATCTGAAAGGGCTTGTTCTAATCCCGTGTAAAGGTCGTCCGTTACGGCTATATTTGAAGCACCGAAGCCTATAATCGTACCGCCAACCCCTGCGCCGAAATAACTTACCTGTTTTGCGCTGTTTGTATTCCACCCTTGTAGGTTTGCTTTGTCGTCGCTGAGAATTACAGAAGGAAAAACCTGTTTAAATTTGTCGCTCTTTACAGCTGCCCTAACGTCATAACTGAATTTTTGGTATAATGTAGCGGTACACGTGTTACGCATTACGCTTTCACTTGGGTTTCTTCCTATGGTCCAAGCGCAAAATAACGTCGTTACATAGCTTTTCCCGGCACGTGGCGGCATTGAAACGCTTAGGGATTTAATTTTACCATCTTCTATTTGTTGGAACGCTTCTGCGACTTCCTGTAAAAATAAACGCTTTTTAAAAAACTCGTTGTCGTAGAATAGGCAAAATCCCCAAAATTCACGCCTGCACAATTCGGCTTTGAGTAATTGTCGTATTTGGTCGCGTTTGTCATTCACCTTTTAATAGTTCTTTTATTTCGTCAGTACTTAAATTACTTAAATCAATATTTGTTTGCTGTTGTTCTATTTGTTGAATTGGTGCTCCATAACCGGAGTCCATTAATGCTTTGTAAGCGGCTACATCTCCCTCACGTGCTTTTTTAATTAAAGCCAAAGTCATTAAGTCCTCTTGACTCATAACCTCATCAGTTCCGGTTAAAGGGTTCTTTAACTTTTGATTAACTTCTAACCAATACTTTGCTATTGTACTACGATTCTTTGCTCCTTTAGGTCTGCCGTTAGGGTTTCCGCTTTCGCCTTTTTCAAACTTCTTTAAATTGTCTAATTTGTCAGCCATAATTCTCTGTTATTTCACTGTTTTTTTTAACCATTGATTATATATTTCAGTTGCTACCTGTGCAGTCATTACTGGAGGAACTGACATACCTATTAAATACTTTGGCTCAATATTTTTAAAGTTGTAATCCAGTGGATATGTTCCTATTTGAGAATATTCTATATTACTTAATTCAAATGGCTTATCACTATGAACAATTGGTGAACTTGAACTGCCTATTATTGTAAAAGGTATTTCATTATCTAATTGAACTTTAGTCCCAAAATAGGCTCTTTTTCCTGTTTCTCTAATACATGATTCGGCTAAATCTTTTTCATTAGGTTTTTTCTTAAACCATAATTGACGCATTTTACCTGTTAATTCTTTTCCATTTTCTTCACTTTTAACATTTACAAATGATATTGCATCTTCATTAAACTTTAATTCTAATTTAGGAAAATTTAAGTCATTTCTTTGACAAATAAAAAATACTCGTTCTCTTTTTTGAGGTACACCCATTGATGCGGCATTAAGTAAAAATAATTGAACTTTATATCCTGCCTTTTCAAATTCGTCTTTTACTCGTTTTACATAAGTCTTTGCGTTGCCTTGTAACATTCCTTTGACGTTTTCAGCAATAACAATTTTTGGCTGTAATTTCTTTGCAAGTTTTATATAATCAAAAAATAAGTCGTCTAATCTTTGCTTCGCTTGTCCCTCGCGAAAAACCTTTTCTTTTCCCCAGTCTTTTTCTCTGTTGCCTGCCATTGAAAAACTTGAGCAAGGTGGGCTACCGTCTAAAATATCCAGGTTGTATAAATCTTCAGGAAATTCAGTTCTATTTGCAAATTCTCTTATATCCTCAACAAATAAATATTTTGGATCGTGGTTTGTTTTATATACATCAGCAACTTGGGGGTCTATTTCAACACCTCCTAAATGTTCAAATCCTGCTAACTTATAACCCATTGTAGAACCTCCACCACAAATAAAAGTGCCAAATACTTTTAATCCGTTTTTTTGTGGATACCCGTCTTTTAAATACCACTTATAATTAAATCTGTGCTTACTCATTACCTAATAATTTCCAGATTGCTTGTTCAGGTGTTGCCGCTATTTCAGATAATTGTTGTTTAACAGTCCAATATTCTGTTTCAGTAAAGTTTAATTTAATAGTCATTGTTTCGTCTAAACTATCAATATCAATTTCTTCGTTTTTTTCTGAATAATCTACATTGTTAAAGTTAGGAATATCTAATCCCCAATCGTCTAACTTTTCAACATCCCATTCATTAGCTAAACTATCCCAATCCCATTCTCCAAAACCTACATTGTCCTTTATTAGGAACTCCGCTTTCTGTTCTTCGGTCCACTCATCTGCAATAATTACCGGCACTTCTTTGTAATTTAATTCATTTAAGGCTTTTAAACGCATATTACCACCTAATACAACGTATTTATTATCTACGTCAGTAAAAACGATTAGAGGTCGTTTATTTAGCATATCAGGAAATTCTTGAATAGACTTAACTAACTTTTGAAATTTGTTATCACGGATTACCCTGGGGTTTTTTGGGTTGGGTTTTACCTCAGTTATTTTTACTGTTTTAATCATTTTGTTTGGGTTTGGAATACGAAATTAATTATTTTTTAAAATATAAGCGAATAAATGCCATAAATTGCAAGTGCAGCCATTAGTCTATAAACTGAATGTGTGGCTTTTTGTGGGTCAACTATCCAGGTTTGTATTTTATCTGTTGGCTTCCAGGGCATCGCAATTAAAATAACACGATCAACAAAATATAAGGAAGCAAATAACGGCATTAACAATATCCCTGCTGTTACTTTTAAATAATATATGCTCTTTTTCATGGCTCTAAATTACAGAATTTCAATTAAAAAAGGGGCGTTAAACCCCTTTCGTTAAAATATACTTACCTATTTTCTCAATGTTTTTTACGTTTAGCGTTCCTTTTCCGCTTAGGTATTTATGTAAATTCGGGTATAATACACCCGTTTCCCTTGAAAAGCGGTATAAAGTCATTTTGTTTTCCTTCATGAACTTACGTACTTCGTTTTTGGTTACCCTATCCAACACTGCTAATATTTCTACACTCATTACAATATGTTTAAAAATTTAAAAAGTCGTCGTCGTCATTGTTTCTTTTAGGCGCTTCCTGTTTTTTATATGGTTCTTTTATCGTAGCGTAAAAGTATTTTTTACCGTCCTTCCCTTCGTTGATCCAAAGAGAAATTTCTTTTTCTTTTCCATCTACGTCAATCGTTCCCCTGTAATCTGGGTGCCTGTCCTCTTTTTTGTACTCGTTTCGGTTAATTGTTCCCGTGTTTGGTTTTCTGCTCATTTTGCTTCTGTTTTAATTTATACTCTTTTTTTAGTTTTTTAAGCTGTTCTTTTTCCTCAGCTGTTTTTTTAAACTCTTCCTTCATTTTATTTATTTATTTGTGCTACTATCCACTTAATTAATTCAAAGGCCCCAATGCCTGCCAACGGAAGTAATAACCTTTCTAAGTTTTTCATCTTATTCTGATTTAAAGGTTTGTTTTTTAGTTTTGGCTAAATAGTAAAGCTCTGCGTATTCTTGCATTGCTATCAACGCTTGTGACCTATCAATGATACCATCATAATCAGTATACTTGTTTAGTATTTCTTCTTTTGAACCAAGTAATATTATTTCTTTTTGTTCCTCATTCATTCTATTCTGATTTAAAGGTTAATCTTTTTAAGTATTAAACATCCTTCTGAGTCAAGTTTTGGTGCTTTAGTAAATACCATAATACCAGGCATTTTAACAGGAGTTTTTACCATCTCAATCTCAACTTCAATTTCTGTTGGTTGCAATGCATTGATATACCTATCTACAACTGAATCTCCATCTAATATGCCTCTACTATAAGCTTCCCTTAAATTTTGTTCAGTAAACTGCTTGTCTTTATTCAATTCCATTGCTTTGTTGAATCCTTCTTCATATCCAAGTTTCACTGCTCTATTAACAGTTTCAGAAGCTACTTGTAAATCATTTACAAATTCTTCAGCCAACTTTTCAACATCAACTACTGAACTTAAAAAAATTTCATTACACTTTTTGATAGATAGTTTTTTACCAGATACACCCCAAGATGATGCAATAGTTTCACCAGATTCATTATGAAGCCAATAATCATTATCTCTTCTATTCAGTCTTGCTTTCATTCTATTCTGATTTAAAGATTAATTCTTTACCTGTTAGTGCAAAGTATAGGTTTTGTAGTTGGTGAACATATTTTAATTTTATTTGAGTGTAATTAAACCTATACTCAAAACCAGTATCTGTTAATCCATATTCATCATAAACATAAACTTCATCCTTGACATTATATAAACCACTCCTTTCAAATCCAAACTTCAACAACCATTCTTCAGTTAGTGGTATTGGTTTAACTTGATTATGTGGTTCTTTTACAATATGGGTAATTGCTTCTAAATCTATTTTATTTACTTTACCTAAAGTATCATAAACATAATTTCCTATTCTTAATTCATTTGCTTTCATTCTATTCTGATTTAAAGGTTAATTATTTCTTGTTTGACTTGTTGCCAGTACTCTGTAAGATAAATATCAAATTGAGTAAATCCATCATTGTTCAATATTTCATCAACTGCAATTAACGCACATTCTTTAGCATCTTCTATATGAAATCCTACTGGTGTATTCATCATATATTTTTGTACTAACTCTTCTGCTTTCTCTTTCGGTGTCATTCTATTCTGATTTAAAGGTTTCATTGTAGTATTGTTCTGGGCTATAACATTTAGATTCATAATCATTATGCCCTTGATTATAAGCATCAATTATCTGCTCTTTCTCCATTTCTTTGGCTTGTTCACATATATTTGCTACTAACTGCATATTTTTTGAATATATGTTTTGCATTTCATTTGAGAATTTATTTTCTAATTCTCTTAGTAAAAACTCTACTGCTGTTTTCATTCTATTCTGATTTAAAGGTTTTGTTGTAGTATTGTTCGGCATCTTGTTCAATAGCAAATTCACCATTGCAATAAAAACTACCACTTTCTGCATATTCATTTGCAAATTCTATTATCTGCTCTTTAAACATTTCGTTGGCTCGTTTAAATAGGACGTCTGCATACTCTTTATCTTCTTTATTTAAGTAAGAATATACTGTGTCCTTCATCCATTCTACTACTGTTTGTTTCATAATACTTTCTGTTTAATTAATTCAAGTATTTCTTCTAATTCTTCAATAATCCAATCATTTGTGTATGGATTTCCCTCTTTAAGTTCTTTTATTATATTTTTAATTTTATTTTCCATTCTATTCTGATTTAAAGGTTTCGTTGTAGTATTGTTCAAAGTTGTATTCTTCTGTATCCTCTCCCCATTCGGTTGACATAACACTTCCTGAGCCATATCTCACACCTGCATTAAAGAAATCTTCAATCTGCTCCTTCTCCATTGCTTTGGCTTGGGTAAATAAATTTTGATAATAAGGGTCATATTTATCTATGGTTGGTAGTTGTTGCATTAACCATTCTACTGCTGTTTGTTTCATTCTATTCTGATTTAAAGGTTTTGTTGTAGTATTGTTCTGCATCTCCTTTATACGAATCTGCATCTCCTTGATAATAGGCATCTTCAATCTGCTCCTTCTCCATTTCTTTGGCTTGTTGAAGTAATTCATCTGAACAACCTATTATTTCATTATCTCCAAATAATTGTTCAACCAACCATTCTACCGCTGTTTGTTTCATCTTATTCTGATTTAAAGGTTTCGTTGTAGTAATCTTTATGATATCCATCATCCATACTTCCATCAAATAACCCTGCATCATAAGCATTACATATCTGCTCTTTCTCCAAATATAAAAGTTCAGTATCAATTCTATTGAGTATGTTATCAATAGTAATTTTAACTACTGCTTGACAAGCCTCTCTTGTCTGTAAATCATTAATTTCTTCAAGTGCTTTATTACCTGTATGTATTGCAGACACTAAATCACTTTTTAATTCTTGCATTGCTGTTTTCATATTATTGAAATTTTAATAATTTATAATTTATTCTTAATTTTTCCTTCCAGTTTTCAGACTCATTTTTATAGGCTTCGCAAATAGCTTTAAATTTTCCGTAAGTTGTGTTTTTTGATTGAATTATCTTATTTGCCTTTTGTTTACCAATTCCTTTTACTCCTTTTATATTATCGCATGAATCACCAACTAAAAACAGTTCACAAAGTAAATTTTCGCAGTCCGTTTTATCCATATAAATAAATCCTTTGCGAACCTTAAATTCTTCGCCATCTTCAGTATATTTTTTTAATTGATAATAATCATAATGTAAACCTTCTATTTGCTTTAAATCTTTATCAATTGAACAAATAATATATTCGT
>JACCDU010155001.1_pt1 | contig 13176 bp, 10 predicted proteins | sample 7446081 | NCBI WGS metagenome assembly JACCDU01 (sample SAMN15323447, study PRJNA562643) | freshwater metagenome | isolation source: river surface water | place: USA:Blue River Watershed | collected 2017-08-17 | reverse complement strand
CCGAGATCCGACGCGCATTAGATGGAATTTCGGGAATCGAAGCCTTGCGATTTGATCTTGGTGCACGCACATTGACTATTTCGGCGAACTCTGGCGCACTGCCAGATGCACTACTGGCGATCCGAAAAGCGGGATTCAAGCCTGAGCCAATGGACCAGGATGCCAACACCTCGGGGACATCCACAGAATTTCGAGCGTTGTGGGTTGTTTGGGGAAAACTTCTGGCAGCGCTTGGTTTGGCATTGATCGCAGAGGCCATTGCGTATGCGTTTCCTGCAACGACCTGGATCAAAGTCACTGGGATGGGACTCGCATTGGGTGCCATCTTCCTATCGGGCTTCGAGGTCTACGCAAAAGGGCTGGCGGCACTTCGACAGGGGCGATTGAACATCAACGCCCTCATGTCGGTAGCTGTCACTGGAGCCTTTTTGATCGGCCAGTGGCCTGAGGCAGCCATGGTGATGGCGCTCTACGCCATTGCGGAAGCCATCGAGGCGCGGGCCGTCGATCGAGCGCGTGGCGCAATCAAAAGCCTCCTGGCCTTATCACCCGAGCAAGCCGAAGTTCGCCAAGAGGATGGGCGCTGGCTTCGTATTGGCGTCAAGTCTGTGACGTTGGACGCAGTTGTGCGTATCGCACCGGGTGAACGCGTCCCGCTCGATGGTACTGTGCTGGCTGGTCAGAGTGCGGTAGACCAGTCGCCTCTAACAGGCGAGAGTCTGCCTGTGGACAAGGGGCCGGGAGATGAGGTGTTTGCTGGGACTATCAACCAAGCGGCTGCTCTGGAGATTCGGGTTACATCGCCAGCTTCTGATAGCACGCTTAGCCGAATCATTAAAGCCGTTGAGGAAGCTCAAGCCACTCGCGCACCAACGCAGCGCTTCGTTGACCAGTTCGCTGCTGTCTACACACCAGCGGTCTTTGCCCTAGCGTTGCTGGTGACTTTCTTGATGCCATGGCTAGCAGGACTGACATGGCTTGAAGCGGTCTACAAGGCTTTGGTTTTGCTTGTGATTGCCTGCCCTTGCGCCTTGGTCATCTCAACGCCGGTCTCCGTGGTAAGCGGACTAGCCGCTGGTGCACGTCGAGGCATCTTGATCAAGGGAGGTGTCTACCTTGAGGAAGCCCGAAAGATCAAAGCCGTCGCCTTGGACAAAACGGGCACCATTACCGAAGGCAAGCCCAAATTGGTGGCATTCGAGTCCATCACGCCCGACGAGCCGCAGCAACGGGTACAACAGCTCGCAAAGAGCCTGGCTGCACGTTCTGACCACCCTGTGTCGAAAGCGATTTATCAAGGCTTGCCAGTTCAACCCCAGGATGTTGATGCGTTTGAAGCTGTCGCTGGTCGTGGCGTTCAAGGGGTGATCGATGGTCATCCCTACATCTTGGCCAATCACCGCTGGATTGAAGAGAGAGGTCAGTGTTCTGCGCAATTGGAGGCTCGCCTTGCTGATCACGAGGAGGCTGGAAGAACGGTGACCATTTTGGCCAATCGAGACCGAGTGTTCGGGCTCTTTGCGGTGGCGGACACGATCAAACCGTCATCGATCGAGGCCATTTTCGATTTGAAGTCGCTCGGGGTCGTTCCCATTATGCTGACCGGTGATAACGCAGCAACAGCACGCACCGTCGGGCACCAAGCGGGCATTTCGGAAATCCTAGGCAACCTGCTGCCCGAAGACAAACTCAAGGCGATTGAAGAGTTCCACGAGCAATACGGTGTGACAGCCATGACAGGTGATGGCATCAACGACGCTCCAGCGCTTGCAAAAGCAAACATTGGGTTTGCCATGGGGGCTGCGGGAACTCACACAGCCATGGAAGCGGCAGATGTTGTTGTCATGAACGACGACCTGCGCCGATTGCCTGAAACAATTCGCCTGTCCAATCGGACCCATGTTATTTTGTGGCAGAACATTGCCCTGGCACTGGGCATCAAGGCGGTGTTTTTGTGGCTGGCCATCTTTGATAACGCTTCGATGTGGATGGCTGTGTTTGCAGATATGGGCGCGAGTTTGTTGGTGGTATTTAACGGACTGCGTCTTCTCAAGGTGGCCAAGTGATTTGCTTGGAAGCTGCCAGTCCCTATTCATTTACCTCAAATGCTGTGAGGATATTGATTGCGCTTATGGCGTTGCAAGCCTGTACTATACTGTTGAGGCATGAAGAAATACTTGGCAATCGCTGTTTATGTTGCCCTTGCAGCCCAGCTGGGCAGCAGTTGATGGCTATTGCCAACATGAAACAGATGCAGCTGCCAAACACCTAAGTCATCTCTCTTATGACCATAAGTCATCAGACCACTAGGAGTCTGATCAGAAAGCATCTCAATCGACTGGCTTGGATCATGACTGCGTTACTTGTCATCTAGGCTGCGCAGCCGCTCTAACAAGTTATTTGACTACGGCTTCAGTTGCGGTCGCTGGTAACCACCAATTTGTCGTTCACGCTAGCCCTTCTCGGTTGTCACGATAACGCCCTGAACGGCCTCAATGGCCCGAGCTTGCCTGATCGGCGAGCTTCGGTTTTCCTTTTTCCTCCGTCCGAATCCCCTGTGTGCTGGTGACCGCCATTATGGCCTCTTTAGCCATTCACTCAGGCTGGGCTGTGATTAAGCAGGCGCGGGCCGAATTGGATTTGCCGAGTGAGCCTTCCTAACTATTGTGCTATATTTAACCATCGTGAAAAAATTAGTCTTGTTGCTTCTCGCCCTGATTGTGCCAGTTCAGCTGGCATGGGCTGCTGTGACTTGCTATAACCACGCTGACTATCCTGCAGAGACAACACATCAGATTGTTTCGGCTGATGAACACCATCATGTGCATGAGCATGGTGCGAGCAAGGCTTCGGCTAAGCTGGATGCACCTGCAGAGGATAGCCACTCGGCTCATTGCGATGCCTGTCACGCACACATGATGACGCTCTTGGAGCAAACGGCCAGCACGATTGTCGATGCGATAGGTTCTGAGCCGATAGTGGCTTCTGCACGACTTTTGGTATCAAAATCATCTGACCCGCCCTACCGCCCTAAATGGCAAGACACCTGACTTGAAATTCGTTGCCGGTGTGACCTGAGCGTCAGCCGGTGCTTCAAGTATGCATCTCTTTGGAGATGCAGCAGGAGGTCAAAGGGAGATGAACGTCTCTACATTGCGTGCGTTTGTGAAGCGCACAGTCCTTATTGGAATAGGTTGCCTGTGTGCAGCGGGCGCCATCGCAGCCGACTCGACGTTAAATTCTAGGTCGACGTATAGTCTCAAGGCGCTCTACGGCGATGCCTGGCAGCGTCAGCCGGAGGCTAAAGCTTTTGCAGCGCGTTTGGAGTCGATGCAAGCACTGCAAAAGGTGAGCCAGAGTTATGCACCTCGGCCGCCGACCCTGGAAATCGGTGGTAAAGGGGAAAAATCCCAGTCGGGTGGCCTGGCAGCGGGGGGCGCCGGGGAATTCATTGCTGGTGTATCGATCCCGCTTTGGTTGTGGGGTGAACGTGCGGGTTCCATGGCTTTGGCGGATGCTGAAACAAACCGATTGATTCGTCAGCAGGCGGGATCTCAGCTCAAGATTGCGGCACAAGTGCGGATGCAGTTCTGGGAGCTTGAGCTGGCAAAGATTGATGTCACCCTTGCCCGAAGCCGTTTACATAATGCCAGGAGTCTTGCCAGTGATGTGGCGCGTCGATATAAAGCTGGTGATTTATCTAAGGCCGATCTGTTCCAGGCCGAAAGTACGGTTTCCAGCGCCGAAGGAGCGCAAGCCGATGCCAAAGCCAATCTGATTCTGGCCGCCCAGAACCTTAAAGGATTAACAGGCAAAGCGCTCGATGTTGAGGCGCTCATTGCGGGTAGCAAATCAACAACGGCGGCTTTGTCCGGGTTGTCCGAGAAGCTTTCCAAATTGCCGCAGAGCTTTGCCGATCTGGATAGTTCGCATCCCATGATTCAGGAACTCATTGCCCAGGTTGAAGTAGCGTCGAAAGCAACAGAGCTTGCTCGAGCGCAAACTCGACAGAATCCTGAGTTGCAAATTTACGGAACCAATGGACGACCAGAAGTTGGCGTGCCCATACAGCAGACGCTGATGCTGGGGTTAAAGATACCCTTTGGCTCCGATGCGCGCGTTCAGGCACAGACTCTGGCTTCCAAAGCCAATCAGATTGATGCAGAAGAGCGCCTGGCCTACGAGAAGCAGCGGCTACTAGCTGAGCTGGATGGTGCAAAAGCCCGCGTTGAAACCGCACGGATTCGGCAAGACGCGGCGGTTCGTCGAGCCAAGTTGACCGCTGAAACCCGTGCCTTTTTCGATAAATCATTCAAATTCGGTGAGACCGACTTGCCAACACGTCTGCGTATTGAGCAAGACGCTGTGGATGCTGCCAGACAGGCAGCGCAGGCAGAGATTGGTTATTACGCCGCTATTTCGGCATTACACCAGGCTTTAGGCCTATTGCCCCAGTAAGGGAAAAATCATGCAGAGACATACAATTAATCGACTATCACCATGGCTCAAGGTGGCTTTGATGATGCTTTGGATTTGCTTTATTCCGGGTGCATCAGCCCACGGAACAGACACGCATGCCCCTAATAACGCACCTGTGACCATGGATCTTGGACCTGTGCCGCAACAGGCGTTTGTTGCTACCTCGCACGACATGGAAGCCGTAGGCACCATCGCTAAGAATCAGCTGACGATCTACATCGATCAACATGAGAGCAACGCGCCCGTTGTTCAGGCACGGGTCGAACTTAAGATTGGAAGCCAAACCTATCAGGCTCAAGAAGCAACACCAGGTGTCTACACGGTGGATATTGATGGGGTGTCACTGACGGATGAAGGGATTACTACGTTGTTACTTGTGAGCACCCAGGAGTCGGTCGAGCCGTTAAGCGGATTACTGCGCTCGACATCTGAAGATCGCCACGGGAAAAGCGCTGTCTGGATTTATATGCTTTTTGCCATCGTTTTTGTCGGTGGGTTGGGTATCTGGTTTGCCTATCAACGGGGTTTAGGGTTAACAGCCCTGAAAACCAGGGTTGCCAAACTTTTGAAAGGTCTGAAGCGATGAACGCCAAACTGATTAAAGCCCTGATCATGGGCGCAACGCTTTCTATGCATCTGCCAACCTTCGCTGGTCCAGGGCACGACGAAGACCCGGGCGCATCGGTTACCGGTGGTGTTAACAAGCCACAACGGCTCGCCGATGGGGATGTGTACATGCCGAAAGTGGCTCAAAGACAGTTGGGTGTGCGGACCTCACTCGCTATTGAGGGTAGTTTTTCCCAAACGATTGAGTTGGCCGGCAAGATCGTGCCTGATCCAAACCTAGGTGGCCGTGTCCAGGCCATGGTTGCGGGTCGAATCTCACCACCAGCACAGGGATTTCCTGTTCCTGGGCAGAAAGTCAAAAAGGGAGAACTCCTTGCTTACATCACGCCGGATGTTGGCCCTGCGGGAACGCGTTCGTTAGCTGAGAGCCGCTTGAAACGCCTGCAGGCGCTTTCTGATACCGTCCCTAGAAAAACGCTGGAAGAGGCGCAGGCAGCCGTTGCCAACGAAGAGTTGCGTGCCCCAGTCAGTGGCACAATCGCCACCACGGGTATTGTTTCGGGTCAGGTCGTTGATGCCAGACAGTTGGTCTTTGAAGTTGTCAATCCAGATGCGTTTCTGGTGGAAGCAACGGCTTATGAGCCATCAATCATCGATAAGATTGAATCCGCTAACATCGCAGTGAATGATCAGGTAATTCCATTGGTCTTCCTGGGTGCGGCAAAAAGTCTCCGAGAGCAGGCCTTGCCCGTGACGTTTGCTGCCGCAAATGCTGCCTTATCGCAATTGGCAATTGGTCAGCCGGTCAGAGTTTATGTACAAATGCGGCAGAAACAGGAAGGCTATAAAGTGCCTGCCGGGGCATTAGTTAAGAATGCGGCTAATCAGACCATTGTCTGGGTTAAAGAGAATCCCATTCGTTTCAAGCCGCATCCTGTCGTAGAGACGCCACTGGATGGTGCTTTTGTGGTGGTCAACGGCCTGGAGCCGGGTGATGTTGTGGTGACAAAATCTGCATCCCTGATGAATCAGGTTCGCTGAGGGGGCACACGATGTTTAAACAGCTACTTGAATTCAGTCTTAAAAACAGGCTCCTGGTTGTGATGTTTGGCTTGGCCATTAGCCTTTATGGCGTCATGACGATTGCACGAACGCCGGTGGATGTGTTTCCGGATTTGAACAAACCTACCGTGACCATCATGACGGAATCGGGAGGGATGGCCGCCGAGGAAGTCGAGCTACTCATCACCTTTCCGATAGAAGCCACCATGAACGGGCTGACCGGTGTGGAATCCGTTCGCTCCACCTCGACTGCCGGCCTATCCGTGATTTATGTCACTTTTGATTGGTCGGTGGATGTTTATCGAGCACGCCAACTGGTTGCTGAACGCTTAAGTGGCGTTGAGAGCGCTTTACCGCGGGGCGTACAACCCAGAATGGGGCCGGTGAGCTCGATTATGGGCGAGATCATGCAGATCGCCATTCCGCTGGATGCCAGCAAAGTTTCAGCCATGGTCGTGCGTGAGTATGCAGACTGGGTCTTGCGGCCAAGACTCATGGCAATCCCTGGGGTTGCCCAGGTCATACCGATTGGCGGCGAAGTTCGTCAGTTCCAAGTATTACCCGATACCCGCCGGATGGGTGAACTCGGAGTAACGCCGGAGCAGCTCAAACAGTCTTTGGTCGGTTTCTCGTCGAATACCTCAGGTGGCTTCCTGGATGTGAATGGTCGTGAATACCTGATTCGTCATATTGGTCGAACAACCCGAATCGATGACTTAAATAATTTGGCTGTCGGATTCCGATCAGGTCAGCCTGTGCTCTTGAAGCAGATCGCCACAGTGCGCTTCGGTGCAGCGATACGGCGTGGTGATGCAGGCTTCAATGGTCAGCCCGCGGTGATTCTTGGTGTCCAGAAGCAACCAACTGCCGATACCGTTGCACTGACCCAGGCAATTGAGAGCGCCATCGCGGAAGTAAGTCAGAGTCTGCCGTTAGGTATGGATAAACCGGTAGTTACCTTTCGCCAGGCAAACTTTATCGAGTCGTCAATCAACACGCTCAAATCGAAGTTGATTGCCGCTTCATTTTGTGTGGGGATCATTCTTTATGCGTTTCTTGGGAGCGTACGACCCGCGTTGATTGCCCTGACTTCCATTCCGTTATCAATTGTTCTAACAGGCATTGTCTTCGATGCTTTTGGTATGACGATCAATACCATGACACTGGGTGGTTTGGCGATTGCTATTGGCGGGCTGGTCGATGATGCCGTGGTTGATGTCGAAAACATCATTCGCCGTTTGGTGCTTCGTGCACAAATGCTGAAAGAGTCTCGACCATCAATTCTTGAGACGGTTAAGGCGGCATCTTTGGAGGTTCGCACAGGGATCATCTATGCCACGATGATTACCATCATTGTGTTTGTGCCTTTGTTTGCGTTGCCTGGCATTGAAGGACGTTTCTTCAAACCATTAGCGGTTGCATTTATTGTCTCGACACTCGGTTCGCTCCTGGTTTCGATGACCATTACGCCCGTCTTGGCGTATTTCCTACTGCCCAAAATATCCGGTGAAAGTCACCACGAACCCTGGTTGGTGAAAACCTTGAAGTCGGCCTATGAAGTGCGGCTGCGGCAGGTGATAGCTAAGCCACAACGGATCATCAAAACCGCACTAATATTGGTGGTGATTTCTCTACTGAGCGTGCCATTATTTCCCCAGTCGTTTCTCCCGCCCTTTAATGAGGGAACGTTCCTGGTCAGTGTGCGATTAAATCCTGGCACCACCCTAGTTGAATCTTCTCTGGTGGCATCGCAAGCCGAGCAGTTGGTCAAAGGTGTGCCTGAAGTCAAATATGTAGGCCGGCGCAGCGGCCGAGCAGAACTCGATGAACATGCCGAAGGGGTATATACCAGCGAGCTTGATGTTGGATTGATTCCTGTTGACCAGTGGTCCCGTTCATCCGATGAGATTCTGGGGGACATTCGCCAACGTCTTGCTGTGCTCCCCATCGGTGTCTCGATTGGACAGCCGATTTCTCACCGCATCGACCACATGATGAGCGGGGCTCGCACACAGATCGCGATTAAAGTGTTCGGGGATAACCTCGACACGTTGCGTGCAGAAGCCGAAAGACTCAAAGTAAAACTGGCTAATATTCCGGGCATAGCCGATCTCGAAATTGAGAAGCAGGTGCTTGCACCGCAAATCCGAGTTCGAGTGGATTATGAGCGGGCATCGCAATACGGGTTATCCGCCTCGGGTATCAATGCGATGCTTCAAGGGCTGGTTGAAGGGGAGCGTGTCACGGAAGTGATTGAAGGCGCCAAACGTTTCAATCTGGTCATTCGTCTTCCCGAATCCGATAGAACACTGGATAACCTAGGCAGACTTTTGGTTGAAACGCCCAAAGGCTACGTGCCCTTGTCACAAATTGCCACGATTGAGGAATCCGATGGTCCTAATCAGATTGGGCGAGACGGTAGCAAACGTCGGATTCTGATTGCCGCAAACGCTTCCGGGCGCAGTTTGTCTTCGGTCGTTAAAGACATTCGACAGGTCGTCGATGATGTAAAACTGCCGGAAGGCTACTTTATTTCTATCGGCGGTCAGTTTAATGCACAGGAAGAAGCAGGAAAGCTGATCGCGATTCTCTCGCTAGGGGCTCTGGCTCTTATCTTTGCGCTGCTCTACAGCAAATACCAATCCGTTCGTCTTTCAGCATTGATTATGGCGAATATTCCCTTGGCGATGGTGGGTGGTATTGCAGCGTTGTGGCTATTTGGCCAACCACTGTCAATCGCATCAATGGTGGGCTTTGTCGCGCTGGCAGGCATTTCGATTCGGAATGGCATTCTCAAAGTCAGCCATTACCTGAATCTGATGCTGGCAGAAGGCGAAGCATTTACCGAAAAGATGGTCGTTCGTGGATCACTGGAGCGCTTGTCACCCGTCATGATGACTGCATTAGTCACGGCATTTGCTTTGTTACCGTTGCTGTTCGAAGCCAGCCAGCCTGGCACGGAAATCCTACACCCGGTAGCTGTGGTCATTTTCTTCGGATTGATTAGTTCAACACTTTTAGACACGTTTTTAACACCGATCTTTTTCTTGCGCTATGGCGAACGCGATGTAAATCGGATTTTAAGTATGAAGAAGGGGTCTGCGGATACTTACTAATGTAGATGCAAGGAGGACCAAATTGAAAATTTCACAAACGATGGCGCTTCGTAGAGTAGTTTTCAAGACTCAGGCTAGCCACGGATGCTTGGGCTGTATCCGGTTTGGAAGACAGTTTGTTAAGGTGTCAAATCCAACTGGAGTATTTAAATGGGCATTACCAGAAGGAAGTTCAGTAAGGAATTTAAGGTCGAAGCTGTCAGATTGGTCCAGGATCGTGGCGTATCGGTCTCTCAAGCCGAAGGGATCTGGATGTTGGCGAAACCGTCTTGCGCCGTTGGGTCCGTGAGTTAACGGCAGCCCCAGTGGATGCATTCCCTGGTTTGGGCAAGATGAAACCGGAACAGGAAGAGATAGACAGGCTGCAAAAAGAAGTCGCCAAGCTCAAGATGGAACACGATATTTTAAAAAAAGCCGCAGCGTACTTCGCTAGGGAGTCGATGTGAAGTTCGACTTCATCGCGAAACATCGGGGTACGTGGCCTACGAATCTGTTGTGCGGGACGCTCGGTGTGTCTCGCAGTGGCTTCTATGCCTGGTTGACTAGGCCAAGGAGCAGGCGTAGCCAAAGTGACGAGGTTTTGGGTGCAAAAGTGTTCCAGAGCTTTATGGCCAGCGACCGCACTTACGGAGCAAGACGCGTCTGGCGCGATGTTCTGGAACTAGGCTATGCCTGTGGCTCGCATCGGATTGAACGTCTGATGCGCAACCAAGCACTGCGAGCCAGGCCTAGACGCCGTGGGCTACCGGTTGATCGTGGTGTTCGCTCCATCATCGCTGCCAATGTTCTGGACCGACAATTTGCAGCCAGTTCCCCCAACCAGAAATGGGTGGCAGACTTTACCTATATCTGGACGGCCGAGGGCTGGCTGTATGTGGCCGTGGTTCTGGATCTCTACTCTCGGCGCGCTGTGGGTTGGTCCATGCAATCGAGCATTACATCCCAGTTGGTAGCGGATGCGCTGATGATGGCAGTGTGGCGTCGAGGCAAACCGGATCAGCTGCTGCATCACTCAGATCAGGGAAGCCAGTACACCAGCGATCATTTCCAGAGACTTCTGGCTGAACAGGGCATTACTTGCAGCATGAGCCGTGCCGGAGAAGTCTGGGATAACTCAGCCATGGAGAGCTTCTTCTCCACCATGAAGACAGAACGGGTGAGCCGAAAGGTATATCGCACCCGCTCAGAAGCCCGTTCCGATGTGTTCGACTACATCGAAGCTTTCTACAACCCTAAACGCCGACATTCAACACTGGGCTACGTGGGTCCGGTACAGTTCGAGGAGGCGCAATTCGCTTAAGTACGTGTCTACTGAACCGGGTGCAGCCCAGAGAGCCTAATCCGTATTATGAAAATCGTGCACCGATTGATCTAATAGAGGAAGGCGGCGCATCTGCCGAGCGAGTTCTTCAGTTTATGAAGACGGGATCTGAGGATTAAAAGAGAGCTGCATTGTTTGGTTCGCCGAATTACCAAGTGTTATAAGCTAGACTGTTCGGTTCTTAAGCGTCATGTACCACCACAACACTTGCTTCACATATCCCTGGGTTTCCCGATAGGGTGGAATACCACGATATCTCTGAACGGCTCCCGGACCGGCATTGTAGGCTGCCAGCGCCAATCTCCAATCCCCGAATCGCAGCATCATTTTACGAAGATAGTGAGACCCGGCTCGAACGTTCTCTTTGTCCGAGAGCAGGTAAGTTAGGTCATTGATGCCCATATCCTGGGCGGCAATTGCCGTGACCTGCATCGGGCCAATCCAACCTCGGTCAGTGCGTTTAAGATCGTTGTAGCCTGACTCAACGGCGATTACGGCCAGCAAAAGTTCCGGATCAATTCCTACGTTGCTGGCAATTTCTGGCACGTAAGCGTGCTGCGACTCAAAACGGATGATCTGAACAGTGCAGGCTGGGTTGATTGCTGTTTGCGAAATGAGGCAATCCGAGAGCGCCTTCTGCTGGCTCCAGCCTGATGCTGAAAAGCTTAGAAGCAATAATCCGACTGCCAGGTCGCGCATAAGCAGTTTTTACTTGCCCGTCTCAAGGCGCCGACGTGCGCCGGTTGCTGGATTTACCAGCCATGAAAACCCGGTTTTTGCGTGAATGACGAGGTTATCCCCCTCAATGGTGGCTGATTCAGCGCCTGGAACAGATACCTGCCGGATCACCCCAGAGTTCAAATTCTGGAGGAATACTGATTCCTCACGAGGGCATATGCGTTGAATAGACCATTCCATAGCTTAATTATCTCAGAGCATTATCAGATTGGATTTAATTTGTTGTTTTTCTGGAGAGGTTCTGGATGCCCTAGAAAAGTTACGGAACCCTCAAGCAGTCTCGCCTGGTGAGACTCTGGCCAAGGCCAATGAATCAAATATCCGGAGACAAGTTGCATACATGACATCGCCTAGGTCATATCTATCATCGGCTCGTTGCTCATCATTGTTTAACTGACAGCATTTTTCATGAATGCGGAAACTTCGGCGGCTAAGGCCCCCATGGCAGGTCGCAGATCATGCCCTATACCCGGCAAAACAATCATTCGTGTACCGTGAGGCGCATTCTGCATTACACGTTGCGCTTCTGGTAAAGGGACGTCACGGTCATTTTCACCGTGGATGAGCATGACCGGACATTGAATTTTGCTGACGGTATTTTCAGGCGCGATGTCATCAAAACTGAATCCAATGACCTGTTGCACCTGTTGAATGATCCACGGCTCAATGAACCACCTTGGAATATGATGCTCACGAAGAAATCGCTGCATCATCTCGATAGGGTGGGCGAACGCACTCAGACTGACCACGCCTGCCCAATTTGACCGGTTAGCACTCAGTAATACGGCACCGGCACCCACCGAATGCCCAATGGCAAAGATGCGCATCGAATCAACATCGTCCTGTTGCTGCACCCAGGCTCTGGCCGTCTCCAGGTCTTCGGCAAATCTCGGCATTGAAGTGAACTTGGCTTCCGAGCTTTCACCATGGCAGCGTGCATCAATAAACAGCGCGTGCATTCCTTGACTATATATCCAAGGCGCCATATCCAGCATCAGGCTGGCATTGGCGCCCCAGCCATGTAATACGATGACAGCTGGTTTGGGTAAAGAAGTATCTTCACCTATAGACTTGATCCACCAACCAAAGAGATAGCCGCCATCAGCGGTGGGAATGCGGATGGTTTCTGCACTTAAACCCAACGATTCAGGCGTCCGTCGATGAGCGAGACGAGGTGCCCGAAACTGCCGGAGTAATAATTTTCTGGCAAGTTTGCTGATCATCTTTTTTGTTGCGGATAGTGCATGATTGATCAGCGCCCCGAAGATTCAAGGCGTTGCAGTTTGCCAACGACTTTCGACAGGATCTTGTAGGTATCTCGATCGAATCGGGCTTCTGCTCCCTCAAGCTTTGACCATACTTCGTCCTCAATCCTAGCGCTGCCGAGATAAGCCCAGTGATTGATCAGCAGGACTTCATGGCCTTCCCGAAGATAAGCTGGGCCGTCAAACGGCCAGGTCTGAACTTTTAATTTTGATAAACCCTGAATTAGCCGCATGTCATGAGCTAAACGAGGTTCTTCACCAATGCAAGCACCCTTGCAACGCTTGAGCTGCCTGCCGAAGCAGGGGGAGCCGGACTTAATCTTCTCAAGCCCGATGAGCCCTTTGCAAAGTTGATGCTCTTCGGCAATCTGCGTCAGGGCTTTGGTTGCTTCACGCTGACTCTGGAAGAGCCCATAAAGATTGTCCGTGACCGCAAAATCCAGATCGCTTGCATAAGCCGTACTAATGGCCAGACCCTTTGATGTGTCGCGGATCTGAAGAGAGCAGAGTTCGCTGTTTCGTCGCAGCTTCCGGTTATGGGTTGGCTGTAGCTGTTTTACCAGTGCCGCTTCCTTGAGTAGCGCCCCGATTTCACCACCAGTCTTGATATGTTCAATCCGGCGAACTT
>JACCDU010909768.1_pt1 | contig 13181 bp, 8 predicted proteins | sample 7446081 | NCBI WGS metagenome assembly JACCDU01 (sample SAMN15323447, study PRJNA562643) | freshwater metagenome | isolation source: river surface water | place: USA:Blue River Watershed | collected 2017-08-17 | reverse complement strand
CACGGAGGACGACTGCTCGGTTCGGTAAAAAACCATGCGCAGCTGTTGGGCGATAACCGCCTCTGGCGCAGTGAAGGTCTCGCCAAAGGCGTGAATGGGGCTGTTGGGGCGGTTGCCCAAGCGGTCGTTTTGAGCCTGTACATGCAGGGGCAGCGCTGCAAACAAGAGGGCACACAGGGCAACGGCCCCGTGTGTGCAGCGCAAGCGCCAGGCTTGACGATGTGAGAAGGCGACGGCCTTGAAAGTCATGTTTTTCCTTGGTGCTGCGGCATCTTCAACAAATGCTGCATTTGTCAAATGAACGACGAATTTGTCATTTATGACAAAAGTATCCAAGAAAAAATCAAAATTGCTATACGCCAAATGGCGTACATGAAGCAAACCAACTTAGAATCTTAAAGTTCTCTTTTTTATTTAATTTTCTTTGTTAAGTATTTTTTTGACAGGAACGCCGTCCTGCAAACGACTTGTGGGGAAATTCACAAGAATGGTTTCAAAGCAATTACTTTGGAATCAAAGCAGATCAGGCCACAGAGAGGTCCAAGGAGCGTTGCCGATGGCTGCGTGGGGTGGTGCAACTTGAGGCCTCGGTCAAGCATGCGGCGTGTCGGGTCCGGGTGATGGCGTACGCCAATTGGCGGATTTACAAAAGTCTTTTTAGTTCGAGAATTTCACTTTTAATGTCCTTGGCAATTAACAATCGATGTATCAAATTGCTTTGCAAAAACCGATTTGTCTGTTTTTGTCCTTTCTAAAACCTGCTGATCGCCTGCGCCTGCCCGCTCTGGCGCTGACCATGTTCGCTGCCAGCACGGGTCTGCAGGCGCAAACCTTGCCGCAGGTCGTGGAGCGTGCCTTGCAGGCTTATCCATCGATTCAGTCTGCCAATGCCAAAGCCCAAGCCACGCGCGCTGACATTGACAAGGCCAGAAGCGCGCATCAGCCTCAAATCGGCGTCACGGCGGCGGGCAATCAATACGCGTCGGGCTCTGTTCCATCGTCTGTCGGGCGCACCAGCGTTTCGCCGACCGCCAAACTGAATTTGTGGTCCGGTGGCCGGATCGAGGCGGAGGCCACGCGCGCCGAGGCGCTGACCCGTGCAGCGGAGTTTCAGCGCGATTTGACGCTGGATGATGTCGCTCAGCAGGCCTCTGAGGCTTATCTGAACTGGGACAAAACGGCCGATTTGTACAGCCTCGCGGTCAGAAACCTGAATTCGCACCGCGAAACGCTGGACGATATCCAGAAGATCGCCCAGGTCGATACAGGTCGTCGCATTGACTATGAGCAAGCCTTGGTTCGCACGGAGAATGCGGCTTTGGCTTTGCAGCAACGCAAAGCCGATTTGGCGCAGGCCATGCAGAGATTGCGCCGCTTTTGGCCGGGCGAGATGGATGCGCGGCCTGTGGGTCTGGACGCTGTGGTCGCTGAAAACGGTGTGCTGGGCAAGATTCCCATGAGCTTGGCGGCCGCCATGGATCGGGTCACCGATGATTTGCCCGGCATTGCCCAATACCGGGCACAGGTGGAGGCGGCACAAGCCGCCGTCAAGGTGGCACAAGGTCAGTACTGGCCATCAGTGGATGCGGCCATGTCACGGCAGTTCAATGCCAACACGCTGCGCTTTGAAACTTTTTCACAAATCTTGCTCAACGCCCCCCTGTACACAGGTGGGGCGACATCGGCCTTGATTGAGTCCGCTCAAGGGCAGTTGAAGGCGGCGCAGTTTTCGCTGGACGAAGCCCGTTTGATTGCCCGCGAAAAAGCGGCATTGGCCTGGCAAGAATGGGCTTCTGCGCGTTCTCGCGCCAGCGTGGGCAACGCCCAATCGGATGTGGGCGACAAGGTGGTCGATGGGTACCGACAGCAGTTTCGCGTCGCCCGGCGATCGCTGCTGGATCTGCTGAACATCCAGGCCGATTCTTTCAATTACCGCAGCGCTGCCCGAGCAGCGTTTCACGACGAACGTCTGGCGCGGGTGCGCTTGTTGGCGGCCACCGGCGATCTGGCTCGGCGCTTTTCTTCTGAGTCCGGCAGTGTTTCGCTGACCGACTTCGGTGCCTCTCCTGAATACAAAAACAACTAATCAACATGGCAGATTTGATCTCTTCTTCACCGAGCACGCAGGCCAACGCGCCTGCTTCTGCGCCCGCCGGCCAGGATGGCATGCCAGACCCATTGCTGATGTGCTTGGCCATGGTGGCCAAGTTGCTTGACCGTCCTGTGCACATGCAGGTGCTCAGGGCAGGTTTTGCCCTGGATGATCACGGACGCGTGCCCTTGGCTGCGTACCCCGACCTGGCCCACAAACATGGGCTGATGGCAGCTTGGTCCCGCATCAAGGTTGCCGATATTCCCGCCTATGTTTTGCCGGTCTTGATGCCCTTGATGGATGGTCGCGCCTGCATCTTGCGGGGCTTTGAGGGCGGTGATGCCATTGTCTTGTGGGCGCATCAAGGCATGGAAGAGCACCGTATTCCCATTGCCCAATTGCAGGCACTGGCACGACCGGAGGTACTCGCCGTCAAGTTGGCACCGCAGCGCCATGATCAGACTTTGGCCCCCATGCATGACAAGGCCTTCAGCTGGTTTTGGGATACCTTGTGGCGCTTCCGCCATTTCTATGTGGAGTCCATGGTCGCCACGGTGGTCGCAAACATTCTGACCCTGGCATCGGTGTTCTTCACGATGAACGTTTACGACCGCGTGGTGCCCACTCAGGCCTATTCTTCATTGTGGACTTTGGCCATTGGCACCTCCATTGCGATCGTGATGGAGTTCGTCATGCGTTGGCTCAAAGCCCGTCTGGTGGACTTGGGCGGGAAAAAAGCAGACTTGGCGATCAACGCCACATTGCTGCGCGAAATCATGTCGATTCGACTGGAGCATCGTCCTCAGTCTGTGGGTATTTTTGCCAGCTCGATGCGTGACTTCGAGTCATTGCGCGACTTTTTCTCATCGTCCTCTCTGGTCCTGTTGGCCGACATGCCTTTCGTGCTGATGTATTTGGTCCTGATCGCCTTGGTCGCCGGACCTTTGGCCTTGGTGCCTGCGGCCGTTGTACCGATTTTGTTGGCCATCGGTCTTTATGCGCAAAAGCCGCTGATGAAGGCCATGCGCGAGAACATGAAAGAGTCGGGCGACAAGCAAAGCGTTTTGGTGGAGTCGGTGCTGAACCTGGAGTTGCTCAAGGCACACAACGCCGAGAGCTATCTTCAACGACGATGGGAAATGTCGAACCTGGCCGGCGCAGACTCTTACAAACAAATTCGCAGTCTGACCAACTGGATCATGGGTGTGACCACCGCCATCCAGCAGTTGGTCACGGTGGTCATGGTGGTCGGTGGCGTGTACATGATTCACGCCAATCAACTGACTTTGGGCGGTTTGATTGCTTCTGTGATTTTGGCAGGCAGGGCTCTGTCGCCTTTGGCCGGCGTGATGTCATTGGCCTCGCGGTACCAACAAGCGGTCACTTCGCTGGAGACACTGGATGGGTTGATCAAACGTCCGCGCGACCGCGTCAACGGTCGAAATTATGTGGTCCCAGAAACGATTGAAGGCCGACTGGACGCAGAGGGCTTGGAGTTTGCCTATCCAGGACAACACAAAATTCCTGTGATCAAAAAAGTGTCGATGTCGATCCCTGCAGGTCAAAAAGTGGCGATGTTGGGCCGAGTGGGCAGCGGCAAAAGCACTTTGCTTCGCCTGCTCTCCGGTCTGTATGTGCCGTTGGCAGGCAACATCCGCCTGGATAGCATCGACATGCAGCAAATTGAGCCGGCCGAGGTGCGCAATCGCATGGGCTATGTCGGACAAGATCCTCAACTGTTCATGGGCACATTGCGTGAGAACCTGATTTTGTCGGACAGCTGGATCAACGACACCCGCATTGCCGAGACGCTCAAAGCGCTGGGGATCTACGACATGGTGGCCAACCATCCTCTGGGCTTGGACATGCCCATCACTGAAGCAGGCGGTGGCCTGTCGGGGGGGCAACGTCAATTGCTGTCCATTGCGCGCATGATGCTGCGCAATCCGCAATTGGTGTTCATGGATGAACCCACAGCCAATATGGATCAAAACAGCGAGGCACGCGTCATCGCCGTTCTCAAACAATGGTTGCAAGGACGCACATTGTTGATGTCGACGCATCGACCTCAGTTGCTCGAGTGGGTGGATCACATCGCCGTGATCGATGCCGGCCAATGTGTGGCCATGGGTCCTAAACAGGAAATGATCGAAAAGTTGTCACGCGGGATCGATGTGCATGCGCCTCGCAGTCAAGGAGTTGCAGCATGAAGGGCAAAAGTTTTGGCAGTTCCGGTTTTGGCATTGCCACCGTTGAAGACGATGAGCGCCGCGCCAGCAAATATCTGGTGTGGTTCACCGGCATTACGCTGTTGCTGGCCTTGACATGGGCGGCATTTTTTCAGTTGGACGAGATCACCAGGGGACAAGGAAAAGTGATTCCCACCAGCCGCGAGCAGGTCATCCAGAGCCTCGACACCGGCGTATTGAGTGAATTGTTTGTCCGGGAAGGCAGTGCGGTCGAAAAAGACCAGGTGTTGCTGCAAATTGATGACTCCCGCTCTGGTGCTGTTTTCCGCGAAGCACAAGAAAAATACCTGGCGCTTTCGGCTCAAGCCGCTCGCTTGAAAGCAGAGGCCTACAGCTCGGGTCTTGTATTTCCATCCGATGTGCTCAAAGAAACCAGCCTGGTGCAACAGGAAACTCAGGCTTACAACGCGCGCAAGCGCGCACTGACGGAGTCTCTGGTTTCATTGGACATTTCTTTGGCAGCCGTCAGCCGCGAATTGGCCATGACAGAACCTCTGGTCAAGCAGGGCGTGATGTCCGAGGTGGAGTTGCTTCGCTTGCGGCGTCAACAGTCCGAGCTGATGGGCCAACGCGCCGAACGTCAAAACCGGTATCTCACCGACGCCAACAACGAGTTGGTACGCGTTTCTTCGGAACTGTCCCAAACCAAAGAGAACGCTTCTGCCCGCGAAGATGCCTTAAAACGAACCACGATACGTTCACCCATGAAGGGGGTGGTTAAAAACGTGCAGGTGACCACCGTCGGTGGCGTGATTCAGGCGGGTCAAGCGATTTTGGAAATCGTCCCCACAGAAGATGAAATGCTGGTCGAAGCCTATATCAAGCCCTCTGAAGTCGCTTTTCTGAAGGTCGGCCAAAAAGCCGTTGTGAAATTGACAGCCTACGACTTCAATAAATATGGCGGTCTCGACGGTGTGCTGGAGCATTTGAGCCCTGACACCTTGCGCGATGAGCGTCAAAAGAAACCCGGCAATCCGGTCGAGCTGGAAGAAGGCTTGTACCGCATCATTGTTCGCGTCAAAGAAACCGACAGCGTTCGCAATGGTCTGAAGCTCACGCCAACACCTGGCATGACGGCGACTGTCGAAATACGCACTGGCCAAAAGTCAGTTCTTGAATACCTTTTCCGACCTCTGCAAAACGTCACTCAGGCACTGCGCGAACGATGAACAAACCCCAACAACTGTCCAGGAAATTGACCATGGCCGATGACCATTCTGCGATTGCCATGATGGATTCACCCATCGCCATCAAACACCCCACCGGAAGCACCATGGCTCAATTTTTGAGCACTGCGGAAGCTGCTCGAATGCTTGGCTTGTCCACAACGCTGGTTCAGACTTTGGTCGATCAGGGCGATTTGAAAGGCTGGAAAACCCGCGGCGGCCACCGACGGATTTCGCTTGACTCCATTCAGGACTATCAAAACGCTGCACGCGGTGCAATGGGTGCGGCCACCAAATCGATGGTCAAGCCCCGCGTCACCGTCGTCATTGAAAACCCCCAAATCATGGGGAAATTGAAGTCGGACAGTGAAGTCTGGAAGTTTCCTGTCGAAGTGACTTTCTTTGATTCGGTGACTGAAGCTCTTTTAGAGCTGTCCAGCAGACGGCCGGACATGTTGGTCGTTGAAATGTCGATGCCACGGTCTCAACAAGTCAAAACGTTGCAAGCCCTTGAGAACTTCAACAGCCGCGGACGGTCTCCTCTGTCTGTCGTTCTGGTCACAGAAGAAAAAGATTTGCTTTCCCCCAACAACTCAACCCCAGTTCCATCATTGGTTCAGGTCGTTTCCGGGCCCATGTCCAGCATCTGGTTGCATGCTTATTTGACCGGCGTGGTCGCGTCATGCCAAATTTAAAGACCCATCCATCGATCAAACTCGCCTTAACGCGCCACAACACGGCGCCAAGTCGAGCGACGCGCACATTGCAAAGTGCCAATAAAGAAGCACTCGACGCTCTTAGTCAGCCTGAATTTTCAGCGCTTGACCCCAAAGGCCGCGTATTGCGTCAATTGCGTGTTCAAGCAGGCATTGATCCCTCCGAGCTGGCTACCCAAGCGTGCATGTCCTTGGCACAGCTTTATGAGCTCGAACGCGGTGAGGGCTCCCGGTTTTACTCCGACTCCTTGCGCCGACAAGCAGGACGCAAGGTTGCCCGGTTATTGGGAGCCGATTGGGACACTCTGGAACTGCATGAGCACACAACCGCCAGCGCCCCGTCCAGTGTGGTGCCATTGCAAAGGCCCTTGCCGCCTTCAGCCCATGCTGCGTTGATGCCCGGAAAGCTCGATGAACATGCATCACAAAATGTTGTGTCGCTGCCAGTTCGTAGCCAATCGGTCGAAAATTCATTCGCTTCAACGAATGAAGAACAAGCGGTACCCATCGGTTTGTCGACTCCTGCCAACGAGACCCTGCTGATCCATCCGACAGCGGAAATTTACGCTACAAAATCGAGTGAGACACCCACCAAATATTCCACATGGACCGCGGTGATCACGCTGGTGCTGGTGACCGCAGCGGGTGCTGGTGCTGCTTACGCTTTTGTGGAATACAGCCCTTACCGCCTGTACTGGCCCTGGTGATGTACTGCTGAACGATTGGCTGCATCGCAAACAAAAACGCCACCGCGAAGGGTGGCGAACTTAAGTTTGGTGCGGCTGGCGGGGATCGAACCCACTTTGGGGTAAATCGCCTGCAAACCCGCACCAACGCTCACTCTCACACATTCCAGTGGTTGAAAAAAGTGGGTTGAAGTGGATGACCTAAGTGGATGACATTGTGCCACCACCTCTTCAGCAAAGCCATGCCTCCTGCTTGAGCGGTACCCTCATGTTTCGATTGCGTATGAGCCTAGGTTGGTGAAGATCTCGCACGGCACGAACACTGCATTCGATGTCATCGGCACTGTTGGTCGTTGCAACCTTGGCTGGGTGTGCCGTGGAAGAAAGTGCGCGCACCGTACCTATCCAAAAGATAGGCCTTCAATTTGAATATTTTCTTGCTTGATTTGAAATTGTTTGGCGAGCAACATCACCTACGCAAGCCTCTTTACAGGAACTAGCTTCACGCTTTCCAAGGGGCCTAGTTATTGCAAACCGTTTTTGCCCAACACACCCGCACTGGACATCAGTCGCAATCGTGCAGAACGCCAATCCGACAAACACCTCACCCGCTCTTGCTGCGCATCCGCTAAAGAACTTTGAGTTGTCAACAGCTCCAAAATATCTGCGGCCCCTTTGTCATACCGCTTTTGAGAACTCTGCACCGCTGCTTCAGTGGCACTTAGCAGTTGCTGTGACGCTTGCAAGTTTTCAAATGAAGACTGGGCATCGGCATGTGCTTTGACAACCTCCATCAAAATTTGCAACTCGATGTCTTGCAATTGAGCTTCGCTTTGCTCACTTTGTGCCTGCGCCCCTCGAACTTTGTAGGTGCGTGCAAACCCCTCGAACAACGGCACATTCAATGTGAACCCCACCGTGTTGACTTTGCTGTTGGTGGACGACAAGCCTTGATTGGGATAGCCGTTTTGATAGTGGTTTTGTGTGTAGTCCAAGGTAGGTAAGCCCTCGGCCTGCACGGATTGAATCTTTGCTTTGGACGCTGCCAGTTGTGCGCGTGCGGCTGCAATGGCAGGATGCTTCTGCTGTGCATCGTTGATCCACTGCGCCAAGTCTTGCACTCTCACCTCTTGCGCGGCGGCATGCTCATCTGGCAAGAGCCATGGCGTGCTCGTGGGCAGCCCCATGGCATACATCAGCACTGAACGGGTCTTATGGGCATCCCCCTGTGCTCGACTCAGTGCCAGTTGAGCTTTGGCCAACGCAGCAGCAGCTTGCAAGGTGTCACTGACCGCAGCCACTCCCCTCGCCTCACGCCGCTGCGTGGTTTGCCAAGTACCTGTGGCCAAGTCCACCGCTTGTGCTCTTGCCTTCAACGTGGCCTGCGCTGTCATCGCATCAAAATACGCCCCCACCACCGAGGTCAAGACTTTTTGCAAGGCTGCATCATGCGATGCCAACGCCCCTGCAAGCAACTGGTTCGCAGACTCAAGGTTGGCTGAGCGTGTGCCGAAATCAAACAGCCTCCACGTCAGATTGGCGTATTTGGTTTTGCCATCGTTATACACATTGGGCAAGTTGCCATCTGGGTAACTGGTGGCGTTGTGTAACTTGCTGACAGTGGCATTGAGCGTCGGCACATAAGCGGCTCTCGCCTCACCCAATGCCCCAGCTTGCACTTTGATCGCCGCCCAAGCGGCTTTGACTTGCGGGTTGTGGCACAACGCCATATCAACCGCAGTCTCTAGTGCCAATGGGTCTTTGAAATCTTGCGTTTCTGAACTGTACGGAGCACACACCAATGATGCGTCGTCACCCGGCAGGGTTGCACTTAGATCCAAGACATTGGGACGCGTCAGCAAGGGGTCTTGCAGCATGTACGGGAACTCAATGCCCCAAGCGTTGCAACTGATGACTCCACCAAACGCAACAGCCATGGCTACGAGTTTTAGCTTACCGCTCATGCAAACTCTCACGCCCATGCTGCAACAACGGGGCCAACACATATTCAATCACCCGACGTGTGCCCGTCTTGATCTCCACGCTGCCCGACATACCCGGCGACAACGTCACTTTTCTACCATCCACCTCGATTGTGGGTTGCGTCAACACCACCTTGACTGAATAGATCAGCCCCTTCTTCTCATCTTGAATCGCGTCTTGTGACACATGGCTGACCTTGGCTGGGATGGTGCCGTACTTGGTGTACTCAAACGCATCCACTTTGACTTGTGCGTCTTGCCCTGCCTGCACAAAGCCCACATCCTTGTTTTCCATGAACGCTTCCATCTCCACCGTGGCTTGCTTGGGCACGATTTGCATCAAGGGTTGGGCCGCAGGCACTACACCGCCTACGGTATGCACGGCGAGTTGCTGCACTGTGCCGTCTACAGGAGATGTAAGTTTGAGCAGGTCTCCATGCACTTTGGCTTTTTGGACATCTTGCGCAGATGAGGCCGCAATCCGGTTGGCATCGTTCAAAGCATCTTGAGCTGTTCTACGGGTTTCTGCGGTGAGGGATGCTTTTTGGTGACGGGCATCTGCAAGTTGGCCTTCCAAATCAATACGAGCCTGCTCTTTTTCAAACCACGCGTGTTGTGACACATCGTTGGTCTTGGCCAGTTCTGCATAGTCTTTGGCACGCTGAGTTGCTAACGGTAAGGCTTGGCTGTAGCGGCTAATCTCACCCTCTAGACGCGTAAGCTTGGCTTGGTAGTCGCGCCACTGGTCTTGCAAATGCTGTTGCGCATCTTGCACGCGTTGAGTGTCAATGTCTTGAGGTTTGACTTCCGTGAGCTTTGGTGCTTTACCTGTGTCAATGGCTTTGAGCATGGCGCGCGACCGCTCCGCTTGCAGCCAAGCCGTTTGCCTGTCGCCCTCTGATTTGTCACGCTCACTGTCACTGGCACGGGTATCTAGCTCAATGAGAACGTCACCCGCTTTGACTGCTTGCCCCTCTTCCACATTCAAGGCCCACACACTGGCCACCTCCACCGAAGCAACGGTTTTGGTGTAACCACCGGGGATGATCTTGCCCTGCGCGTTCACGATGATGTCAATGTGACCTAAGACAGACCAAACGAACAGCATGACGATCAAGAGCATGAGAATTCTTGCCACCCAGCGGCCCGCAGGCGATACAGGTTGAGTCTGTATTGATAACGCTGCTGGCAAAAACTCTGCCTCATGGGCTTTAAGTTCAGGCAGTGTTAACGCATGGCGTTGCTCCCAAAAGTGTCCCCACACCTCACGGTAGCGGTTGAACAACTCTTGCCAAGCCTCTAACTTGTGTTTGAAGCTCATAGCGCACCACCTTGCTGAAGCTTGTACAGGTGGGTGTAGATGCCATGTGGGTTTTGCAACAGTTCATCGTGGCTGCCGCTTTCCACAATCTGGCCCTTGTCCATCACCAAAATGCGGTTGGCCTCACGCACTGCCGACAAGCGGTGGGCAATGATGAGCACGGTGCGGCCTTGGCAAATGCTGCGCATGTTGGACTGAATGATGGCCTCAGACTCATAGTCCAGCGCACTGGTGGCTTCATCAAAAATCAATACTCGCGGGTTGCTGATCAAGGCTCTGGCAATGGCAATGCGTTGACGTTGACCACCTGACAGTCCCGTGCCGTGCTCACCCACCATGGTGTCGTAGCCTTCGGGCAGTTCACAGATGAACTCATGGGCGCCTGCCAACTTGGCTACTTGAATGATGGCTTCAATGGGTAAGGTCGGGTTGGTGAGTGCGATGTTGTCTCGAATACTGCGGTTGAACAGCATGTTCTCTTGCAGCACCACGCCGATTTGTTGCCTCAGAGAGGTTGTATCGATGATGGCAATGTCTTGACCATCCACCAGCACACGGCCACGGTCTGGCACATAGAGGCGTTGCACCAGTTTGGTCAGGGTGCTTTTGCCTGAGCCTGAGCGCCCCACAATGCCGATGACTTCGCCGGGGTTGATTTGCATGGAAATACTGCGCAACACGTCCGCAGCATCGGGGCGGTAGCGGAAGGACACTTGATCAAACGCAATCGAACCTTCAAGTCTGGGCAGTCGGGTCTTTTGGCCGACCACTTCTGTGCGCGCATTCAAAATGTCTCCAAGTCGGCTCATGGAGATACCCACTTGCTGGAAATCATTCCACAACTGAGCCAATCGTAAAATAGGGCTGGAGACTTGTCCTGCCAACATATTGAAGGCCACCAACTCGCCCACGGTCATTTTGTTGTCAATGACCAAACTAGCCCCCATCCACATGATGGCGGCATTCACCAGTTTGCTCACCAAGGTCACACCACCACTCGCAAACGTTGCCACATTGGTCACGGACAAACCCGCACTGACGTAAGCCGCGAGCTGCTTGTCCCACTTCTGCGTCCAGCGGGGTTCTACGGCCAAGGCTTTGAGGGTGTCAATGCCACTGATGGTTTCGACCAAGAAGGACTGGTTCTCAGCACTCTTGTTGAACTTGTCATCCAGTCTTGTGCGAATGACGGGCGTGAACAATAACGAGATCAACACATACAAGGGAATGGACACCACCACGATCAAAGTCAGCCATGCGCTGTACCAAAGCATGACGCCAAGGAAGATAAAGGAGAACAGCAAGTCCAGCACCAAGGTCATGGCGTTGCCGGTGAGGAAAGAACGAATGTTCTCTAGCTCACGGATACGGGCTACCGAATCGCCCACACGTCGAGCTTGAAAATACGCCAAAGGAAGTCCCAGTAAATGCCTGAATAACCGAGCCCCTAGTTCCACGTCAATCTTGCTGCTGGTGTGGGCAAAGACCCAAGTGCGAATACCTGTCAACACGGCTTCAAACACCGTCGCACAAATCAAACCAATCGCAATAACGTTCAAGGTTTTAAGGGCGTGGTTGACCAATACCTTGTCCATCACCACCTGGAAGAACATCGGCATGACCAAGCCAATGAGTTGCAAGGCCAATGAAATCAGCAACACCTCACTCAGCAGCCTTCGGTATTTGATGATGGCTGGGATGAACCATGTGAAGTCAAACTTCGCCGTCTCACCCGCATAGTTGGCTTTGCTGGTGATGAAGATCAGCTCACCTGTCCACAGTTCCAAAAATGCATTGAGAACCAACACCTCTGGCGGGGAGCTGGGGCGTTGAATCAACACCCGTGTCACACCAGTTTTTGGCTCCGTTTGGATTTTTCCGACGATGAAAAAATGCCCACTTAACTGATCTTGTGCAATCGCAGGCAGTGGCGCTTTGTCCAAGCGATCTGGTACTTGTTTGATGGCCTTCGCGGTCAGTCCCAACGACTGAGCCGCCAACAAAATACGGGCAGTATCAAAACCATCTTCGCCAAACTGATGACGCAATTGAGCCTCATCCACGGCAACACCATGCATCGTGGCCATGGCAATCAAAGCGGCCATGCCTGTATTTATTGCGGGATGAGATTCACCCTCGGATTGCATCTGGTGAGCTGAATTAGTCACTTAAATTTTCTATTATTTTTAATCGAACGATATTTAGACAAAGCAAACCCAACCCCGAACAGTTTGATCAGTTCGGAGTTGGTTTGCGTTTCTCTTTAACTTAGTGCCAGTTCGCAACAATGACTGGCGCGAGTGTGGTCTGGTAGCTCGCAGACAACGTACTAGTGCCAGAAGCTGGGGGCGTTAGAGCTGCCATCGCCTGCACCAATTTATCCACATCGGTGTTAGCCAACACTTTGCCATTGGTTGTCTTGATTTGCTCAATCTGGTTTTGGCTACCCAAGTACCAGTTTTGAATCACATCCTTGTCGGTCGTACCAATGATGCTGATTTCCAAATCGTTGCCCACATGACGGAACCACAACTGATCGTTGGTGACACCTGCACCCACACTGATCACATCGGTATTACCCACGGTGCTATCTGTGTCGATGATGATGTCTTGACCTGTACCACGGCCAAACACATACGTTTCATTGCCTGCACCGCCAATTAATGTGTCGTTTCCGACAGTTCCACTCATCACATCGCTGCCTGGTGTGCCGCTAAAGTTCAACCCATTTGCATTTACTACTTGACCAGCATTTACTGTTACTTGTATCGGCCCATTGCCTTGCTGTACAAAGTAAGAAACCGCACTATTGGTCTGCAATACAGCATGCGTCTGCCCAGACATGTCTTGATTTGAAACATAGACCGTGTAATTCCCATCTTGGTATGCCCAACCATCGGCACGTCCAAACAACGAAATATTCTGAATATCTTGCACACTACCTAAGTCAATTTGTACCCAGCCTTCGT
>JACCDU010323360.1_pt1 | contig 13182 bp, 16 predicted proteins | sample 7446081 | NCBI WGS metagenome assembly JACCDU01 (sample SAMN15323447, study PRJNA562643) | freshwater metagenome | isolation source: river surface water | place: USA:Blue River Watershed | collected 2017-08-17 | reverse complement strand
TCTTACCTCAAACCTGACCTGATGGTCGATGTTGCAAACACCTTACTGGTCTTGTGTGGCTGGTAATTCCGCCCTCGCCGTAGTTCAATGGATAGAACAAGTGCCTCCTAAGCGCTAGATACAGGTTCGATTCCTGTCGGCGGGACCAATATGGCTCTATATAGTCATAATAATCAATGACTTAGAATTATATATCTCAATCTATTTAGATACTATTTAGATACTTGAGGTAATATGGCTACACTAAAACTTGGTAATAATCAGCTAATCGTGAAATATCTCGTCAATAACAATGGTTTACCCTACTATCAACGCAAAGTCCCCAAAGACCTTGTTGATCGTCTCGGAAAGCAACACATTCGCATTAAGTTAGATGACCGTCAAGGAACTCCTGCTAGACAAGTTCTTCAATTAGCAGGTCAACACGATCAATTATTCAAAGCACTGAGAAGTAATCCAGATTTGGTTCTGAGCGAGAAGAAGCAAGCTGCTTATCTATTACTCAACAATTTCAATCTACAGCCGGGCGATGGAAATATTGAACTTACTGACGCAGAATTGAGTGCTGGAGCACCCGATAATCAACCGCATTTGAATGATGCCCTAGATTACTTCATTGAACGTCAACGGGATGGCAAGTTAGATGAGATTGATTCATTGGCATACAGAGCTCTAAAGACTCCTCTGCCCACCCTCTTATCTGAACTCATTGATGTCTACCTGAAACATCATCCCAACCATAAAGGACGGGACACAATATTTGCTCAAAAAACTAGCCGTGATTGGAATCGATTCATTACGATCATCGGAGATATGCCTGTAGACCGCCTGAATCGTGAACTAGTTCGCTCTTATATAAGTAAACGAGAAGAAGATGGTGTGAAGAGTGGCACAATTCAAAGAGAACTCAACACCCTAAGAGCTATTATCACCATCTCTAAAAGAGAGGGCTACTTTTATAAAGACAACCCATTTGAAGCCATCCGCCCCAATCTAAGGAACGACGCCAAAGAGAGAATGCCCTTCACTTTCGATGAATTGGCACTGATTAGGGAGAAGTGTCTCGACATAGATGACGATATTAGACAAATTGTTCTTATTACTATGTACTGCGGTGCAAGGATTGGAGAGATTGTAGGTCTTAGAAAACAAGATTACTTAATGATCGACAAGATTCCATGTATCCGAATCACCGAATACGGTAATAAGACCGTTAAAACCTCGAATTCAATTCGAGAAATTCCTCTATTACCCGAGGCTAATGAAGCTGTACTTAGAGCTATTAAGGCTTCAGATTCGGATGCTTTGTTTCCTAGATATAACAACTTAAAGGATAAGCCCAGCAGTAACTCAGCAAGTACTTATATTGCTAAATGGCTCAGAGATATCACGAATACAGATAAAACATCACACTGTTTTAGACATACTGTTAGAGATTTACTAAGAAATTCAGATGCAACCAAGGACATCATGGATGAGATTCATGGTGGAGCTAAACAAAATATTGCTGACACATATGGACAAGGTAGAACCGCCAAAAAGAAACGTGATGCCCTGCTTAAGGCATGGAAACTATTCTTCAGGCATATTGGAGTAGATCAACAGAATAAAAATCAACAGACTGAATTCAAGAAAAATCAAATTAACTTTGACTTCTGAAAAATGAAAAAGCTAATAGTTATTGCGGGAATTGCAATTGAAAATAATCATGTTCTGATTGCAAAAAGAAAAAACGGAAAATCTTTAAGTGGCTTTTGGGAATTCCCAGGTGGAAAGCTAGAAGATAACGAGTCGCCAAAGCAATGTATAGAAAGAGAACTTAAAGAAGAATTAAACGTTGATGCAATAGCCTCAAATGATATTTTTTGTAGGGTGAGTCATAGATATGAGGATTTTGAGATTGATCTTATTGCTTTCGAAGTAAAACTTTCATCACATCCCAAAAGTAGTATTGATCACGATGATTTAATCTGGGTAAAGATTGATGATTTAATGAATTACAAATTAACTCCTGCTGATATTCCTTTAGCTCAAAAAATAATGGGGTCTAGATATGAATAATCTAATAATTGGTCATACCTACTCAAGGAGTCAGATTGCTCAGTCAGTGAACGAAAAAGGAATATCTATTTCTCGAGAGGGGATCTACTATTTAGATGGCAAAGTGATCTTATTTGTGACTCTAGATAAAACTAGCAAAAGTAACATGAAGCTTTGCTATAACGATTATTTTATTGATGATTTATTTCATTGGGATAGTCAAAACAAACAGCACATAAATACACCTAGAATTCAAGAAATAGTGCGTGGCGATCGAGAAGTACATCTATTTGCTCGTATCCATGAAAAGCAAAAAAGCACTTCGCTTCCTTTCGTATATTGCGGAAGACTTCATTATTTATCGCACGATGAGAATACTAAGAATCCAGTTCATATGATATTTCAATCTATAGATTATCAAGATTTCCCCAATAGCTTTCTCCAAGATATCTACACATGGAAACCAGACAGTACGCAAATAAGTACAGCTCAACCACCCACCCCTGAAGTAATCAAAAAATCATTTCAAAACAAAAAGAAATCAAGTCAAGGTTACATAAAGGATGCCGAAGTCAAAAAGTCTATAGAGCTCAGAGCAATGCAGCTGGCTATAGAGACATATCAGTCGCATGGATATGAAGTACTTGATGTTTCCAGTACAGAATCTGTAGATTTACTATGTACTAAAAATGAAGAAGTAAGATACGTGGAGGTAAAAGGTACTCAAGGCTTAGGCGAAGAAATATTACTAACTGCAAACGAGATAAAACGAGCCAAGTCTGGACTTTACACTACTGACCTTTTCATAGTTCATTCAATTAATGTAATTAAAAGCAACAACTCAATACAAGTATCAGAAGGAATCTCATTACTAATAGAGAACTGGATTCCTGACGATAAAGATCTAGTACCAACGCATTTTAGATATAAAGTGAAATAAAAATAAAACTTCAAAAAAAATTCCAATAGAGTATTGACTTTTATATTACGAAACTGATACAAGGGGCGACTGATAACCACCAGGAGCTTTTATGACCACCAAACAAGATGCTAGGGACGGTAATACAGACTCAGACTGCATCATTCCTCCACACCCTTATGACAAACCAAAAGCTGCCATAGACATGGACAAAGCAAGCTCTTTCTACCCAGATATAGAGGGCTTTTTGACATACAAGGCAGAGTTTAAGGATGACTCAGACTTCTGGGTGAGCCTAGGAATACAAACCAGTTTTAATAGCTGTTGCCAATTATCAATTTCACAATGGTCTAACGTTAACGTACAACTCCAAATGTTGAAAGATTTAAACAGAATCACTGATGATGCCATTACTTTTATAGAGCGACATAATCTCAATAGAGTACGGTAATAAAAAATGAATTCATATCAAGACTCAGATCTAACTCCTTTAATCGTAGCAAGTCACAATACAGATAAACATAAATGCAAATTAACTTATTCAATTCTATTAAAAGCATCCTTGATCCTATCGCAGAGAATTAAGGGTCTAGATGACTGTACAAAATTCGTTGCTAGGGATGAAATATTAAAAAATGGCTTATTGGCGTACATGCCAATCAACTGGTCGCTAGAAACTGTTATCAGCGAATACATTAGAAATAACTTTGGGGTTCTTGACGATCTAAATCAATATTACATTCACCCAGTTCTATTCAAATCAATGCATATGAATATTATTAGTGACTTGAGTTCAATAACGTTCACTTTTTGTAATAACGAGAACCCTATTGTTGAAAAAATTGGAGCAATCACCCTTTCTTTAGAAACCCTTGAAACCTCGCTAATTAGAAATTACTTTACCGATATGTCAGAAACGGAATTACAAGCTGTTCATAAGTTTAGAAAAGAAATTAATGGGGAAATCAAAACCGCATTACAAGATGATCAATCTGAACTTCACAAAGCCGGCATGAATTATGTAACTATACTCAGTGATACTGTTTTTGAGATTTCATCATTAACCCCCAATAAGTCAAAACTTAAAGAAGATCTTCTTCTCATGGGTCAAATCTACACACTATTTTTTAATAAAAAAAACATTAATAGTAACTAGTAGATTTTTATCACTTAGTGGTACATATACCCCTTATTTGAAGCATTTATATATTGATATATCTAGTTTTAGCTGAAAGCAATAACTACATAAGTTATTGTATTTAAATGTTTTTTATTAAATATTGATCCTTCTTGATACCTCTTAATTATCTATGTTTATTTATGATTACTAATACCTCTAATAATCCCTTATCAGCGGCTCTTCAGGGGTATAGGGAAGCTGAGTTTTCAGATGTTAGATTCTTAGAAATTAGAGCCTATTCAGAGCATCCTGAGGTTTATAGGGCAGCTGCAATTCTTGTCAATGAATTCAAAAAGACCAGAAAACAGCTTAGGAATGAGGATAAGTACCCAAGGGATGCAAAGAAGCTCATAGCCTCAATCTGGCTTCATGGTGACATATTCAGATTTACAACTAAAACAACCTATTTTGCTAGAGGTAAGCGAAAGCAAGTATGGATGACAAATCGTGTTTTAGAGCTGTTTAACTGTGCTGTAGATCTGGGTTGGATAGAGGTCATTAAACCAGCTATACCACCATATGCATCCAAGAAGAAGTATGGTGGTCATGCCACCATTTATGGGGTAGGTGAGGCGTTTAAGGTGCTTCTAACCCATCTTTCTGGCAAAGATATAGTCAACAATCCTGACCTTCCTTGTGTCGTGCGTAGAGATGCTGATAAAAGGGTCATAGAAGAGCCAGATGAGTTCTATCAGTCTCAGTTCTACCAAGACCATCAGAAGCTCATAAGTAGCCATTTGAGTCGTCTGCTAAGGTCTGAATTAAGGTGGTCTGGTGGCGAGCTAATTAGCCCTACTGACCTGCTTTTAACTCGACGATATACCCAGACTTTTGAAAAAGGGGGTCGGTGGTACTGTAATTTTCAAAATCAACCGAAAGAGGTTAGAAACAGCATCACAATTGGTGGAAAACCAGTTGGAAGTCTAGACATAACCCAATGTCATCCGATGCTAATACTCAGGCTATTGAGCGGTAAACAAGCTGAGAATGGTTTATTTAGTCGTCACAATGAGGATGTCTATCAAGTTTCAGGTTTTGCACATCTTCACCGTGATATTCGGAAGAAAGCTATTAATAGCCTTTTAAATGCCCCAACTGAAGAATCAGCAATTAAATCCCTAAGAAACACTCACTGGTGGATAGACGGTTTAACGGGTGAAATTGAAATCGAAACCTATGACAGCAATAAGAGGCGTTATGGTGAACTCGCATTTAATGACATACCAGAAGTCATTAAATTTATTGATAACTTTAAGCTGAATCATCCTGATTTTTCTAAGTACATAGCTACAGGTATTGGCATCGTACTTCAACGAATTGACTCAGACATCACATATCAAATGCTGAAGTTTGCAGAATTAATAAACATACCTATGATTCCTATACATGAGGAATACCTAGTGCCTGAGGATAAGAAAGATGTAATCATTTCAGCACTAAAGTACTCTGTTCAGGTTACCCTGGAAGATGCTGGACAATTTGGTGAAATAAAAGCTAAATGGACTGATGCCGCAGGCAACAAAGAAATTATATTAATCAACTTATCAAGGTAAAAAATGTCTAGGGACAACTATAAATATTTATGCTTTTTAATGATTTTTTTATTTGCGTATGCAATTTTCAATCATTACATAACTTCACTTGAATTCACAGCAACATGTAAAGCAATACTGGCAGTAGCCGACTATAGTGAAATGACATTAGAAAACTTAATTGGTAAAAATAATGCGGCTAACTGCTTAAGTAGAATTAGTTATTGAGGGTCTTATCTCTTTGAGCAAACATAGTGTCTTGTATGGTTTGCAACTGCACTATCTGGTATTAATTTCCAATCTAGGGGTGTGCCTGAAGCAACTTTGAGAGTTTTACCTTTAGCAAATAACTCACTGTGAATAGATAAGTGCAAAGTTCTAACCCTTTTTAATTGACAGTCATACTCCTGATGAGCCTTAATTGATTTGTAACCATAGTCTAAATTATTGGGGTAATTCACGATCTCCCATACCTGTCTAGTATCTTTGTTAACTAGATTAATACTGTCATCGAAGACATAAAAAATCGCGTCATCATTCAAAGTTGATGCAGTTTGAATCAACCTCGCTTGAGCTTCACCAAAGAAAACCAACAATGCTGTTAATAATAAAAATCTTACCAAGTTCACAATAATAAAGTCTTCACTTCAATTAGATAGAAGGCATCAGATAATCGCAAACAGCATCGAGCAGTCCATCGTTGTTGAAGTAATCTAAAAATACCCATTGACCATTCGCATTGAACTCCAAGAAGATCATACCTTGATCAGACTCCATAAAATCTAATCGACCCCAATCCACTTTTAAATCAGTACATAATGATTTGATAGACTGAGCATGATCTACTTGAAGATCAAATTTGATCCATTCCTTCTTGTTGATGTCAAAAGTTTGCTCACTCCGCCAATCAAGCCCAACCAGATCATCACGACTCTTGCGATAGGAAAAGAGTTTCTGACCACAAATAAAGACTGTTATGTCTGCTTGGCTTTTTATAAGCTCTTGGAGATACCAAGGAAAGTCAGGATGCAACTTAGATTTATCAACAGCAGTTGTAAATAGTGCCTTGTTAGTTGTCGTAAGCCCAGAAGAGAATGATTTAGCAACTACTTCTTTACTAACAAACACTTCATTTACACCCGCCAGTCTAAAAGTAGCCAGGGTTGTTGGGGTTTGAAGATGTTTACTAGCAATATCAAGAATGTTCATTTTCCCCATGTGATTGTGATAATCGTGGGGATTCCCTTTGGTCAAACCTCGCAGCCTGCACCAGTGGTAGAGTTCACGAAAAATGTATTTAACCTCTTCAACAATAAACTTTTCTTGGTCAAGCAAGTAATAATTAAATGCTTTCCACCAAAAAGCTGAAGTAATGGTGTTAGAGGTTATTTTGTGCCCAACTGGGTTAGTTATTTCCCAATAGCCAGGCAAGAACTTTAATTCGTAGTCTTTGAAAAGGTCATAGTTAAACCTGAATACCCTTTCTTGACCTAGTTTTGACACTAAAAGGTCACTCGTACCATCTTCAGAACCAGTAAAAAGCAGTAGCAAAGTGACCTATTTCATCCAGGTAATTAATCGTTATCGTTATCGCTTGGACGACCTTGATAATTATAAGTTTGTGTACCGTTATATGTTGGCATACGTTGTGAAAGTGTAGTCACTTCACCTTCTTTAACTTCTACCATTTGTTTGGCGTGATCATATTTGAATGGTTCTGCATTCTGAATTTGAACAGGTGCAGTAGCAATCATCAATGGAGTAATGAGTTCGATAATCATAAATACCTCCTAAGGTTTATTAAACAGACAACGCGAGTTGTTTATAAATATTAGCACAATGCTATTAAAGAAAGTAGGTTTTTGATTGAAAACTCTAGTAATTTACTCAAAATCAAAAAATATCTTTATTTCAACCAATTGATACACCACCTGGAACTTGACTCTAAGCATTTTTATTCACATTTCTGTTTATATATTTGAATTTTTTGATCTAAATTAGGTACAGCTATTGCTGCATTAACGCCAGCAGCTATCCCGCCGCCAATTAACCTACCTTGTTGGGCTGCCTGATCATACAGAGGTGCTAGAGAAGGATTCAGCAATGTGCCATTATTGGAATATTGATATGTTTGATTTGATTGCAAAGATTGAGCTCTAGCTTCAGCCATAATCTGTTCTCTGATTATTTGACACTCTATTGTTTGTGCAAAAGTCGGCATAGACAGCCCTGTCGTTACAAAAATACTAAAAAATTGTTTCATAAAGTTACCCCCAAGTGGCAGGCTATAAAGGGATGTATAGAATATACCCAGATATTGGCTATTGGCACATCCATACAAAACTCTGTAGTCTAGACTGGCAATAAATCGCCAGAATTCTGGTCTAACTTAAAGCCTATCAAAAAAGTCTTCCAAACCTGCACTCTTATTAGTCTTGGATTTCAATTTATCTATCTAATCCAGACCCGCCGTTGAACTTTATGTTAGATACTCAGACTAGATAACAAACAAAAAGTTTAGGATTTTCTTTTTATGTGTGTTGGAGGGCACTAATGATCGCCAAAGAATTATTAAGACTACCCCCCGGCTTTATTTTAGATACTTTTTAGATACTAATAATTGAATATTATCACATTTAAAGTTATAATTCAATATAAGCTATTGATTTATATAAATCTAAAAAGATTATTAACAAATGTTCGATTCCTGTCGGCGGGACCAATCATCGTTGCTCTAGTTTTTCGCGAATCATGTCTACATACATCCTTAACTCGTAGACGTTCGCCGAGAATTTTTTGGGCACTTTAAGACGCATGGCTTTGGCTTGTAATTGATCCCACTCATGGCGCCATACATAATTTGGATCTTTCAAGGCCTTTAACTCTAACTCTCTAAGTTGTTTATAGACCGCACCCGTCAATGCATCAACACGCATGCGTATCAAAGTGGGGATGATGTTAATGAGCGGAATCAAAATAGCAATCAAAGGCACGATCAAACGAATCGCTCGCTCAATCCATACCACTGTCCAAAATGGCAAATGTCGGTGTAAGAATGAAGGTCCCGTCTTGAGGTAATAACTCGCGTCCGCGTTATGTGGCCAAGAAAAACCTTGGGCACTGGGAAAGTCCCCGTCCTTTTGCAACAAGTCCAAATGCTCAAGAGTCGCTTCGGTCGCCCGCATAATGGGAGTAATCAGTGCTGGATGAAGATCAGGATGTATTGCAAGCACCGCTGGCGTACTCAAAATATGCAAATCTTTCGCGGGCAAGTCAGCAGGTAGATCAATGACTCCGCGCGGCACAGTGACCTTCTTAAGGAAGGGTAGACGCAGCGCATAAGCATCAGCCTGCTCAAAACTCATCACCTGTAAGCCCGGCGTCTTTAGGTAATCCATCAAGATAGGCGCCTGCGGGCCACTCACCAAAATAGCAGCATCTAAATGACCATTTTTTAAATCATGAAGAGCATCTTTGGCATTGCGATCAATAATTTGTACTTCTTGATTCTGAATTTGATTCAAGCTGAGTAATTGCTCAGCTAATACACGCGTTCCGCTACCCGGCATTCCCATGGCAATTTTTCTACCCTTTAGCTGGGTGAGTCGTGTCAGCCCCTCTTTGTCTTTAAAAGAATGGGGTCTATAAAAGACCCATACTTGTTCATCAAAGATGGCAGCCAATGCTTCTATACCTGGGTAGTCTGTACTTTTACCCACCCCACCCTGAATAATGGCGAGCTGGGCCTGGTGGTCTTGCAGACGTTGCAAATTTTCGAGTGAACCTGCTGAGGTTTGCACCTTCAGTTCGATTTTCTCTTTTTTAAGCTCAAGAGCTAATTGTTGGGCAAAACGGTAATAAAGACCTGTATCTGCTCCCGTGGTGATGGTGATTTGTTTTTGTGGGACAGGCACCCATAACCAAATCGCGATACCGATAGCCATTAGCAAAAAAGGCAAGCCGTAAATGAGCGCAAAACGTCTTGTGCTTGAATTTTGATCCATATGATTACTTGGTTTTTAATTGCATTTGTATCGGCACACCAGCCTCAACTGCGTTGACTTTAACAGGGCTTGCTCGACGCAGTCGATTTTTTAAATTCGGCTGCTGTTTAAGAATATAGCGCTCAATCTGCTCTAGGCGCTGGTCGGCTAATCGCAACAAATCTCGCTCGGTCAGTGGGCGACTTTGAATTAATTCTGCGCGTAAACGTAAAGCGCGCTGCTCGCCATCCAAAGGTAAGGTCACCAGGCGCTGACTTAATTTAAGATAGCCCAACTCTTTTGTGTAAATTTGACGTATTGCTGTCTGAATACGAGGATCAGACAAGGCTAGCTGTGGCAATGGATCCAAATCAGTCAACTTAAAGCCTGCCGCAATTAAAACTTGTTGATCGATAGTCGTCGTTTTCAGGGCCAGTGCATCTCTTTCAGGATCATAACTACCGGCGATCTCCAGATCCACTGGCGTACGCTTTTCTAATAGAGCCAAAATTTTGTCGAGCTTGTCTCTTTCTTGGGGCATCAGGCCCGATTCACCAGGCAGCATATACACACCGTCGATCGATTCACTCCCCAAAAGACTAGCAATGGCTCGAAAAGGCGCTGTCACCACATTAGTGATAACGGTTCGTAAGGCCTGCCAAAATAAATGGCCTACCGAAAACTCTGGGGCATCGACATGGCCACTGATGGGAATATTGATATCAATCATGCCATCACTATCTTCCAAAAGTGCTATCGCTAAGCGTATGGGAAGACGTTTGCCGGTGTAATCGGGGACCTCATCGCCTAACTTCATTTGGCGAATCACAAAACGATTCTTACCCCTGAGCTCGCCGGCCTGCGTTGTATAAGATAAATCCACATCAATACGGCCATCATCGATATAGTAGCCCGCAAAGGTCATTGAATAGGGGTTGATGGAACGCAATGGCACATTTTTAAACTGCAAAGACACGTCACTATTGCGTTTAGGTTCATCAAAACTGATCTGACCACGCGCCCTGACGCTACCCCGACGATCAATCAAACCGTCTAAAGCGATGAGCGCCGATTGACCAGCCACATTACTCACACCCAGCAAAGAACCATTCAGCTCCGTAATCCGGGTATCGAACTTTAAACGTAAAGATTGATCACTAAAGTGCATACGTCCCTTTTGTAACTTCACAGCACGTATGTCGACTACCAAATTAGGTCGCTGTCCGAGCGCCTGACTGCGCTTGGGATGAATCCGATCTGAGCTCGTCTGATGAGTGGGTGATGCGGTAGTCCCCTCCGGTTTAGCAAACATCCTGCGGAAATTGGATTGCTTATCTTGCCCCAGAGTCATGCGCATATCCGGCTCAATCAGCCTTAGCTCTTGAATCGATACTTCTTGCTTTTCTAAAGTTAAGAAATTGAAACGAAACTTCTCAAAAATAGCTTGTTTGACGGATAGCAACTCCTCTTTCATGCCCTTTTCATAGACTTGTAATTCATTAAGTTGCAAAGAGCCTTCAAGGGCCCAAGCCTGTTTATGGGTGACTAAATTAAGATCCCCATGAAGCACACCTGCTCTAGTTTGTAAGGCCACATTCGCGGGCAAAAGACTAATCCAGGGTGCCATCGGAAAGTTTTCAAATTGCACGCTTCCTGTAAAACTTTGCTCATGCATGCCGACCTTGATATCCGTCTTCAGATAGCCATCATCCACCTGTAGCTTCAGGCGTGCCTGCAGATGTTTTTGTGCATCTAGATCAAAACGGCCTTGCAAGGCCAAGTTCTGAATCTCTAAACGATTGGCTGAACCAGCAATAGGAATTTGAATATTGGCTAATTTGAGAGAAAGATCACTATGGATTGCTTGAGAAGAAGCATTTTCATCATGGTTGCTAAAGTGCTGAATCGTCAGATCGACCGGATCTAATTGATAACGTAAGCGATTTTGACGGTCATCCACAGCGACCTTCGCAGAACGCAACTGTAATAAATCAATATCGATGCGGATCGGCTTTTTTTGAACATCCTTCTGTGGGGCCTTCTTTAATTGAGCTAAAGCATGTAATACATTCCACTGGTACTGATGAGTCAGACGAGGGTTCGCTGACTGGGATACAAAACGATCTCTTATCCAATACAGATCCAAATCATCGACCGTCAACTCAGATAACTGAATACGCCCTAAGGCAAAGTAAATGACTTCTACATTGAGATAAATCTCTCTGGCTTGAGCCAAGGGAATTTTTTGATAGCTAATTTGTACATCATTGATCTTGGCTGATAGATTCCAAGGCGATACCTCGACCTTTGCGACCTGCAGGGCGAGCCCGGTATGGGCCTCGAGCTTATGGATTTGACCCTGTATGAAGTGGGGCAACCATGCATACAGCAAAGCCCAACTGAGAATGAGGCCTAGCGTGAAAAAAATGCCAGATTTGATTAAGATTTTCTTTGAAAGCTTCACCCTGTCATCTTAAGCGTAATTAAACGCAGGCGACAAGATGGATTTATCCTAAACAATATGGTCGTACGTAGACAACTCCGCGCTCCTAAATCTGAACTGATCGATCAGCTAGGCCCTCCCTTGCCGGCCTTATCCGATGAATCTTGCCCTCTATGTGGGCGTAAGATGATTCCAGGGCCGACCGTCGATGAGCATCACTTGATTCCTCGTTCGCAAGGCGGCAAGGAAAAATTTTTAGTGCATAAGGTTTGTCATAAGAAGATTCATCGCGTCTTTAGTGAAAAAGAACTGAAACGCGTTTATCACACCTGGGAAAGTCTGCAAACACATCCCGAGATGGCAATATTCATAGCCTGGGTACAAAAACGACCCATCGACTACGTCGAACGCTAATTAGGCTTTAGGTGTACGGCGTAATTGCCAGACACGAATATTGGCCTTGAGAACGCCAAAGACATAGCGATTGACTGGATAGCCAGCCAGTTTCCAAAAGTGATGGAAGACGCCTAAAGCATATAGAAAAGAACCTGGTTTGATTTTCATTTGCCACTCACTGGAGGAACCACCGTACTACGCGGTGCAACCGTTAACATGATTTGTGCTTTGCCACCTAAGCTACTGGATTCAATTTCAATGGTAGCTGTGCGATCTCTCTTAATAAAAACCAAGATGCTATTTTTTGCTTTGGTCGAAGACACCAAAGTCCATCCCGCCTTGGGGTATTGATCAATGAAATAAGCAAAAGTATCAGTTGCGTTATGGGGGGAGTTTAATACCACGCGCCCGGCCCAACCATCACCACTACCTAAGATGAGGGATTTTTCTGGATTCATGGTGGTTCCACCCGGCATAGGCATATCACCCAAAAGCTTGGTTTGCACATCTTGAACCGTCATGCCATCGGTATTCGTGATCGGCGCAGTACCACAGGCTGTCAAAACGAGAAGGCTCAAACTAGCGAATAGACGCTTGCAGTTATTCATTGAATTTCATCCATAAAATGCTCAGTGACAGCAGTAGTGTAACCCCATTAGCCAAGACGATTGGCCAAGAACCCAAGTACC
>JACCDU010605729.1_pt1 | contig 13184 bp, 9 predicted proteins | sample 7446081 | NCBI WGS metagenome assembly JACCDU01 (sample SAMN15323447, study PRJNA562643) | freshwater metagenome | isolation source: river surface water | place: USA:Blue River Watershed | collected 2017-08-17 | reverse complement strand
TTACATTTTTCTTTTCTTTTTCTATTCCTTTTTGGGTAAGTCGACTTGGAAAAAAATGGACACATGCGTTTTGTTTATTGCTAGGTGGCATTGGATTGATATCAGTCAACTTTATCTCTACTCCACAATGGCTTTACTTGTCAATGTCTTTAGTGGGTATCGCCTGGGCTTCTATACTTTCCCTACCTTATTCATTATTGGCCGGTGTTATTCCGCAAGAGAAGACAGGAATTTATATGGGAGTGTTTAATTTTTTTATTGTATTGCCAGAAATAATAGCAGCACTTTTTTTTGGATCCATCATGGAAAATTATTTAGGAAATGATCGATTGTTAGCCGTACTTATCGGTGGGGTGCTATTATGTCTCGCATCATTAACTTGTATTTTAATTGTCAACGAAAAGAAATCTTGATTTATGAGAAATAAATGGAATTCATTGGTGTTATTTTTTAGCCTTTTACTTACTTGTCATATGCAAGGGTACTCACAAAACGAACTTGCGGTATATCCAACACATTGGTGGACGGGCTTTAAAGACACACAGTTGAATCTGATAATCAGGGGGAATTCTGTCGGTTTATTTTCTACAGTCACAACTTCTTATCCTGGTGTACAGATCAAAAATGTTCGTAAAGCCAAAAGCAATAATTACCTTTTGGTTGATTTACAAATCGGGCCTCAAGCTAAGCCCGGTCAAATAGAATTCTCCTTACGAGCAGCTAATAGGACTCCGGTTACTTTTCGGTATGAGCTAAAGAAAAGGTCAACTGAAAATGGCAAATCACGTGTCAGAGGAGTTAATGCAAGTGATTTTATTTACCTGATTATGACCGATCGTTTTTCAAATGGTGATCCATCAAACGATATTGTAAAGAGCTATCGAGATACTACCTCTAATAGAAGTGATAAGTTTTCCAGACATGGGGGAGACCTAAAGGGTGTTGAAAATCAACTTTCTTATTTAAATGAATTAGGTGTTACAACGCTATGGTTGACTCCTGTTAACGAAAATGATATGCCTCTTATGAGTGAATGGGGTAATAAGGTGGCAGGATATCATGGGTATTGGTTTACGGATCATTTTCAAGTCGATAAACGATTTGGCGGCAACGATGCGTACCAAAATCTATGTAAAACAGCGCATTCCCGTGGCATGAAAATTATTCAAGATGCTATTTATAATCATATTGGAAGTTATCATTGGATTGCGTTAGATCCACCTGAAGATGATTGGTTGAATAGTTCACAGGGGAAAAACTCTCCACATCATCGCGAAGAAGTTTTTTTCGATCCATATGCTGCTGAACAAGATAAAAGACAAATGCTGGATGGTTGGTTCACGCCTCATCTACCTGATTTAAACCAGAGAAATAGAGATGTGGCAAGATTTTTAATTCAATATTCTATTTGGGCAACTGAGGAATATGGCGTAGATGGGTGGAGAGTAGATACGTATAAATACAATGAAGAGGCTTTTTTAAATGAAATCAATACTTGTTTGCTTCGTGAGTTTCCATCACTCACCGTATTCGGAGAAAGCTGGGTTACCTCACCATTGGCCAATGCGTATTTCACACGCAATAAAGTGAAAACCCCTTTTGCACATAATGCAGAAGGGATGCTAGATTTTCAAAATTGTTTTGCCATGATCAGCGCTGCAAAAGAAGAGGCTGGTTGGTCAACTGGTGTAATTAAACTATATCTTACACTTGCACAAGATGTGTTGTATGCCGATCCTATGAAAAATTGCATTTTCCTGGATAATCATGACATGGATCGCGTTTATTCTGTTTTGGGAGAAGATTGGTCTAAGATGCGAATGGTCTACAATTGGCTCTTTACCTTAAGAGGGATGCCCCAATTATATTATGGTACTGAAGTATTAATGAAGAATTTTAAAGTGAACACAGACGCGACTGTTCGGGAGGATTTTCCAGGGGGTTGGCCAAATGACACGCCAGGTAAAAATCTCTTTTTAAAAGAGAATAGGAATGTTATACAACAGAGTTCATTTGATTATGTTAGTAATCTGGCAAATTTTAGAAAATCATCGAGTGCGCTCACGCAAGGTCGTTTAATGCAATACATTCCTCAGAACGGAGTGTACGTTTATTTTAGGTACAGTGCACAACAAACTATTATGGTAGTTGCCAACACAGGAAAAGAAATGATTACTCCTAATTGGAATCACTATAGTGAACGGGTAAAGGGCTATACTAAATTGCGTGATGTAATTACTGGAAATGTAGCCACTATGAATAACTTTCAGGTGAAGCCAGGTGAAAGTTTTGTGATGGAACTCTTGAAGTAATTTATGTCTGCATCGAATCAAACTACTCAGTCTGGTGTTTGGGCACACTCGTTATTTACCGAATCGGATATTATTAATTTTAAAAATGGAAGCCATTACAGGCTTTATAATCATTTTGGGAGCCATTCTCTGAAGTTGAATGGTCAACTTGGAACTTATTTTAGTGTTTGGGCACCAAATGCTACAGCTGTGTCAGTAGTTGGAAATTTTAATGATTGGAATCCACAGACACATATTTTAAATCCCCGATGGGATAAAAGTGGTATATGGGAGGGTTTTATTCCTGCTGTTGGAATTGGGGAAATTTACAAATATCATATTCGGGGTAATCAAAATACAATACAATTAAAGGCTGATCCTTTTGCTCACTACAACGAATTGCGTCCAAAAACTGCATCTATAACTTGGGATTTGAACTATACGTGGGAGGACAAAAAATGGATGCGAGTTAGAAAGAAAAAGAACTCATTGGAGGCTCCTTGGAGTATTTATGAATTACATTTAGCTAGTTGGCAGCGTCCCAATAAGCATGATGAAGAAAGTTATAATTCTTATAGGGATGTTGCCGTTCGATTAGTTCCATACATTAAGGAAATGGGTTTTACACATGTTGAATTAATGCCCATTATGGAATATCCATTTGACGGAAGTTGGGGATATCAAATCACAGGATTTTTTTCGCCTACCTCACGATTTGGAGATCCGCAAGGGTTGATGTATTTAATTGACCAATTACATCTAGCAGATATTGGTGTGATACTAGATTGGGTGCCTTCTCATTTCCCTCATGATGCACATGGATTATTTCTTTTTGACGGTGCACATACGTATGAGTATGCAGATAGACGAAAGGGGTATCATCCTGATTGGAATAGTTATATTTTTAATTACGGAAGAGGGGAGGTAAAGTCTTTTTTGATTAGTAGTGCCTGTTTTTGGTTCGACTATTTTCATATTGATGGGATTCGAGTTGATGCAGTATCCTCTATACTTAAACTAAATTATTCAAGAGATGATGGGGAGTGGGAGCCTAATCAATATGGAGGGAATGGCAATTTGGAAGCCATTCAATTTTTAAAAGACCTTAACGAAACCATCTACCGGGATTTTCCTGATGTTCAAACGATGGCTGAAGAAGCTACGGATTGGCCTGGAATTTCCCGTCCTACATTTCAAGATGGAATAGGCTTTGGCATGAAGTGGATGATGGGGTGGATGCACGACACACTAAAATATTTTAAATCTGATCCTATCTTCCGATCACAATACCAGGATACTTTCTCTTTTAGTATGATGTATTTCTATGATGAGAATTTTTTACTTCCCCTTAGTCATGATGAAGTGGTTCATGGTAAAAGTCCGCTTATTTATAAAATGCCTGGAGATGAGTGGCAAAAGTTTGCAAATTTAAGATTGTTATATGCGTACATGTGGACGCATCCGGGTGCAAAACTTTTGTTTATGGGGGGTGAGTTTGGTCAAACGAATGAGTGGGATTATCGAAGTGAACTAAATTGGGGGTTATTACAATATCCGATACACCAAGGACTTAAAAACTGTGTAAGTAAGCTAAATGAATTGCTTCGTAGTTATCCTGCACTCTATGAACTTCAATTTGCTCCTGTTGGATTTGAATGGGTCGATTTATCACATCGAAATGAATCAGTGGTTGCCTACCGTCGAAAGAGTAAAAAAGGAGATTCTGTTTATATTATTTTAAATATGACGCCCGTAGTAAGAAATGATTGGGATTTTGAATTAAATGGTAAGTTGAAGTGGGAACAAATTTTCAATAGTGATGATGATACGTTTGGGGGATCTGGATTTCACACCAATCTCTCTATTCCCATCAAAGTCCTTTCTAAAAAGGAGAAGAGAGTAAAAGTTACGCTTCAGTTACCGGCCCTTTCTGCCATTTTATTAGCTTAACATCACATTCGCTCTGGTGCTTGTATTCCAAGTAGGGCAAGTGAAGATTTGATCACTTGACCAGATAGCTTTGCAAGCCGTAATCGAAAGGCTTTACTAGTTTCGGTAGGTGCTTGCATAATCGAATGCTGTGTATAGAAGCCATTAAAGGATTTAGCGATTGTATAGACGTAATTAGCAATAACAGAAGGATTATGTTCCTCTACCGCCTGTTCTACAATTAGTGGAAATTGCTCTAATGAAACCAAAAGTTCTCTTTCCTCTTTTTCTAAGTTTACAGGAGATTCTGTTTTTGGTAATTCGCCAGCTTTTCTCAAGATTGAGCAGATTCTGGCATGTGTATATTGTACAAAGGGTCCCGTAAATCCTTGAAAATCGATTGATTCTTGCGGATTAAAAATCATTTTCTTTTTGGGGTCAACTCGAAGTAAATAAAATTTAAGCGCGCCCAAAGCAAGGGTGTGGTATAATTCGTCTAATTCTTTTTCAGTGAAATCTTTCACTTTGCCCAGCTCCTCTGTTTTTTGCTTTGCCACTTGAAGCATCTCGTCTATTAAATCGTCAGCGTCAACCACAGTCCCTTCTCGACTTTTCATTCTACCACTGGGAAGTTCTACCATTCCGTAACTCAAATGGTAAATGCCATTGGCATATGATTTACCTAATTTCTGTAAAATCAATTGTAGAACCTTCATGTGATAATTCTGTTCGTCAGCAATCACATAAATGCTCTGATCAAATTGAAATTCAGCAAATTTTTGCTCCGCTAATCCCAAGTCCTGTGTAATGTAAACGGAGGTGCCATCTTTTCGAAGTACTAATTTTTCATCCAGTCCTTCATTTGTTAAATTGATCCAAGTACTTCCGTCTTCTTTTTGGTAAAACACTCCATCTTTTAATCCTTGGTCTACAAACTTTTTTCCAAGCAAATACGTTTTGCTTTCATAGTACGTTTTTTGAAAATCAGCTCCAATCTTTTTATACGTACTCTCAAAACCCTCATACACCCATTCATTCATTCGGCTCCATAAATCCATTACCTCTTTTTTGCCTGCTTCCCAATCAATTAAAAGTTGTTGCGTTGCTTTCATGATGGGAGCTTCTTTCTCTGCTTCAGCGGCGGAAATCCCTTCGCTTACTAGCTGCTCAACTTGCTTCTTGTATTCATCATTGAAGCGCACATAATAATCTCCAACAAAATGATCACCCTTTTGTCCTGTACTGGCAGGAGTTGCACCATTGGCAAAAAGTTGCCAGGCAATCATGCTCTTGCAAATATGAATGCCTCTGTCATTGACTACACAACTTTTGATTACTTCGTATCCGCATTGCTGCAATATTTCTGAGATACTCCACCCGAGGAATATATTTCGTAAATGCCCCAAATGGAGAGGTTTATTTGTGTTTGGTGAAGAGTACTCGACCAGCACCTTTTTTCCATTTGAAGAGTGCGATACAAATGAGGAATTAGTGAAGCTGCGATTTAGAAAATTTATCCAGTAGGAATCGTCTATGCTTAGATTTAGAAATCCTTTTACTACATTATAATTTTTAAATAGGGTAGGGTGAACTTTACAAAGAGCACTCCCTATTTCATGTCCAAACGCATCAGGATTTTTTTTATATTTTTTGACTATTCCGAATAAAACCAATGTATAGTCACCTTCAAATTCTGGTTTTGTTCGCTGAATAACTAACTCAGCTGGGGAATGAGGGGTACCCAATAATTCACTTACATGAGAATTAATAAGGGGTTTGATTTCTTGCAATAAATACTTCGTTTTCATACTTATCGAACAAAGGTAAAGGTACAATAGATGATTTCTGTCTGATTTGGTTAATTTGCAAACAATGAATCAACTTTTTGAACTACTCGCTTCATTTGTACGAGGTGTTTTGGATTTTTTCTATCCGCTATTTCGTCGATTTATGCCTCTGCAAACATTTCGCTATTTAGTTACGGGAAGCACCAATACACTGCTGGGAATCGTAGTTTATTTTATAAGTTATTCGTTTTGGTTTCAAGGGACTGTTTTTAATTTGGGGTTTTATGCTTTTAAAGCCCACAGCGCAGCCTTACTGGCTTCTTTTATGGTTACATTCCCACTAGGTTTCTTTTTTTCAAAATTTGTCGTCTTTTCTGACTCGCATCTTCGCTCACGAATCCAGTTGTTTCGATACTTAATGATCTGTGTTTTTAATCTGTTTCTAAACTATTTGCTTTTAAAAGTACAAGTTGAAGTACTTCTTATCGATCCGTTATTAGCTCAATTTTTTACCGTTACCGGGGTAGTAATTTTTAGTTATTTGGCACAACGAAATTTCTCTTTCAAGAACAAAAAATAGGCCTTTCAAGCAAGACAAATTGTTGATTTTCTTCCAGTTAAAGCAGTCAAAATTTCGCTATTTATATTATTTTTCTCCCACTTGGGTTTAAAAACTGACAAAATAGCACAATTCACTTCGTCGGCACATGGATTGTCTATAATTATACAAAATCAGAAAAATGGGAAAAATTATAGGTATTGACTTAGGAACTACGAATAGTTGTGTTTCCGTAATGGAAGGAAACGAGCCAGTAGTTATTGCCAATGATGAGGGAAGAAGAACTACCCCCTCCATTGTTGCCTTTTTGAAAAATGGTGAGAGAAAAGTAGGTGATCCTGCAAAACGTCAGGCTATCACCAATCCTTTAAATACAATCGCATCGGTTAAGCGTTTCATGGGCCGTCGTTTTGACGAGGTAGGTGAAGAGATTACACACTGGAGCTATAAGGTTGCAAAAGGGGACAACAATACGGTACGTATTGATATAGATGGTCGTCTTTACACGCCGCAAGAAATTAGTGCGATGGTTTTGCAAAAAATGAAAAAAACAGCCGAAGATTATTTGGGACATGAAGTAACAGAGGCTGTCATTACAGTGCCAGCCTATTTTAATGATGCACAGCGTCAGGCTACAAAAGAAGCTGGAGAAATAGCTGGTTTAAATGTTAGACGCATCGTGAATGAGCCTACTGCCGCCGCATTAGCTTATGGTTTAGACAAAGCACAAAGCGATAAGCGTATTGCAGTATTTGACCTGGGGGGTGGTACATTCGATATATCAGTTTTGGAATTAGGTGATGGTGTATTTGAAGTTAAATCCACCAATGGAGATACGCACCTGGGTGGGGATGACTTTGATAAAGTAATCATGGATTGGTTAGCTGATGAGTTTAAAAATGAAGAGTCAATCGATTTGCGTAAAGATCCAATGGCGCTACAACGTTTGAAAGAGGCATCTGAAAAGGCAAAAGTGGAATTAAGCTCTTCTGCAGAAACAGAAATTAACCTCCCTTATATCACTGCAGTTGACGGAGTGCCAAAGCACTTGGTTAAAAAATTAAGCCGTGCTCGTTTTGAACAGTTGGCTGACAATTTATTTACCCGCTGTTTGAAGCCTTGTGAGGCTGCATTAAAAGATGCTGGATTAAGCACCTCTCAAATTGATGAAGTTATATTAGTGGGAGGATCAACTCGTATTCCTAAAGTACAAGAAATCGTAGAAAAGTTCTTTGGTAAAAAACCTAATAAAGGTGTAAACCCCGATGAGGTTGTTGCCATTGGTGCAGGTATACAGGGTGCAGTGTTAACAGGAGAAGTAAAAGATGTGCTTCTTTTGGATGTGACACCTCTCTCACTTGGTATTGAAACGATGGGTGCGGTAATGACTACACTGATTCCCGCCAACACAACTATTCCTACCAAAAAATCAGAGGTATTCTCTACTGCAAGTGATAATCAGCCGGGTGTTCAAATTCATGTTTTACAGGGAGAACGCAGCATGGCAAAAGACAATAAAAGTCTGGGTATTTTCAACTTGGATGGAATTCCACCAGCGCCGCGTGGTGTGCCTCAAATTGAGGTTACCTTCGATATCGATGCTAACGGTATTCTGCATGTGACCGCTAAAGACAAAGGCACTGGCAAGGAGCAAAAAATTCACATTGAAGCAGGCTCTGGATTGAGTAAAGAAGAGGTGGAGCGAATGAAAGCAGAGGCGAAGGCTAATGAATCTGCTGATAAAGCCGAACGTGAAAAGGTTGATAAAATTAATCAAGCTGATTCACTGCTTTTCCAAACTGAAAAACAACTTAAGGAATATGGAGATAAGATTCCGGCAGATAAAAAGGCGGTGATTGAACAAGCTGCAGAAAAGCTCAAAGAAGCACACCAATCACAAGATCTTGCTGCAATTGATGCACAGCTTACAGCGCTAAATACTGCTTGGACTGCAGCTAGTGAGGATATGTATAAAGCAACACAGGGTAATCCTCAAGGTGCTGCTCCACAGCCCGAAGCTGGATCTCAGTCCGCTGAAGATGTAACCGATGTTCCTTTCGAGGAGGTTAAGTAACCTGGAATTCCTTTACAAAATTTAGGTCCGTTCGAGAAACGGACCTTTTTTTTTACCAAATCGGACACTGATTATGCTAAAGCAATAGTTTTGTGCCGATTTTACTCCTACTTAAAAACAGACTATTGCACTAAACATGACAAACGCCTATTTAGATCTTGTAAAACAAACGTTTAATTTTCCTCAAGAAGGAATTGAGGTTGAAGATGGTAATCTCTATTTTAATGGGTTAGATCTTAGGGCATTGATTGCTAAGCATGGTACGCCTTTAAAACTAACTTATTTGCCAAAAATTGGTTCACAGATTAAAAAGGCAAAGAACATGTTTGCGGCAGCTTTCAAAAAGCACAAGTATGAGGGTAAGTATCATTATTGTTATTGCACCAAAAGTTCTCATTTTAGTTTTGTAGTTGAGGAGGCGCTAAAGCATGATATTCATTTGGAAACATCTTACGCATATGATATCGAGATCATTAAAAAATTGTACGCGAAAAAGAAAATTTCCAAGGAGACTTTTATCATTTGTAATGGCTTTAAACAAAAGGGGTACACCCGAAGAATCGCTCAATTGCTGAACAGCGGTTTTTCAAATGTCATTCCTGTTTTGGATAATAAGGAAGAATTGAAAGACTATGCGCATTCTGTCAAAGTTCCTTTCAAATTGGGTATTCGTGTAGCAGCAGAGGAAGAACCCAATTTCCCTTTTTATACTTCTCGACTTGGAATAAGAGCAAAAGACGTTTTGGAGTTTTATGTGGATCGGATTGAGGGATACGAAAGTAAATTCCAGTTAAAGATGTTACACATTTTCTTGAACAAGGGTATTAAAGATGATATCTATTACTGGAGCGAATTAAATAAAGTGGTGAACCTTTATTGTCAGCTCAAGAAAATTTGTCCCGAATTAGATTCCATAAATATAGGTGGAGGATTTCCGATTAAGCACTCATTAGGATTTGAATATGACTATCAATTCATGATTAATGAGATTGTACGAAATATCAAGGTTGCTTGTAAAAAAGCAAAAGTCCCCATGCCTAACATTTTTACTGAATTTGGAAGCTTTACTGTAGGAGAAAGCATGGCACACATTTTTAGTGTGACGGCGGAGAAAGTGCAAAACGATCGTGAGACCTGGTATATGATCGACTCATCTTTCATAACCACGTTGCCCGATACCTGGGGGATAGGAGAAAAATTCCTAATGTTACCCATTAACAAATGGGATCAGGATTACCAGCGTGTAGTGTTAGGGGGCATAACTTGTGACAGTCATGATTATTATGATTCTGAAGAGCATATCAACGAAGTATTCCTACCTAAAACAAACGGAACATCCGAACCTCTTTATGTAGGATTTTTTCATACGGGTGCCTATCAAGATCAAATTAGCGGATATGGGGGTATTAAGCATTGTCTTATTCCATCTCCAAAGCATGTGATTGTTGGGCATGATAAAAATGGAAAGTTGACGGATTGGGTTTATGCAAAACAGCAAACTGCACAAAGTATGCTTAAAATTTTGGGGTACTAAATATGAAAAGATTCTTATTAGTAATTATTTTTTTTATTTCACTTTTGTTTGACAGTTGGGCACAATCAGAGGTAGCACTACAATTGCCATCAAAGTTTACCGCTACTGCCTTATTGAAAAATCAGGGACGGGTAAGACATATCGCCATTGCTCCAAATGGAAATCTCTTTTTGAAACTGGAAAAACTTCGTGAAGGTGCTGGAATCGTGTTATGGAAGGATAAGAATCACGATGGCATTTACGAAGACAGTTTACTTTTTGGGAATTACATAGGCACAGGAATTGCTTTAGAAGGACATTACCTGTATGCGTCATCAAATAATGCCATTTTTCGGTATCAACTTGATGATAACTACATACCTGTTTCACCCAGTAATCCGGAGCGAATTGTAGTTGGATTAGTCGACAAGGGGCAACATGCTTCTAAATCGATTACGCTGGATAAAAAAGGATTCATCTATGTCAACATTGGGGCTCCATCTAATGTTTGTCAAGTGGAGGACAGAAAAGCAGGATCTCCAGGTCGTACGCCTTGTCCAATTCTGGATTCCGCTGGAGGAATTTGGCGATTTTCAACCCACGCTATCGATCAAACTTATTCCCATGGTAATAGATACGCGACAGGTTTACGAAATGTTGTTGGGCTGGATTGGAATCATCAGGTAAATGACTTGTATGTAACTGTGCATGGTCGCGATTTGTTGTATCAACACTTTCCTCAGCTCTATGATGCTAAGGCAGGTGCAGAGCTACCCGCAGAAACTTTTTATAGATTAAAACAAGGGCAAGACGCAGGGTGGCCCTATGTTTATTGGGATCAATTCAAGAATAAGAAAATATTATCTCCTGAATATGGAGGGGATGGTAATAAAGAGGGAGCCCCGCAGGCAATTTCACCCTTAGCGGCGTTTCCTGGCCACCTGGCACCTAATGCGCTTTTGTTTTATACGGGCACTCAGTTTCCAGAGAGATATCGAAACGGGGCTTTTATAGCCTTTCATGGTAGCTGGAACAGAAATCCAGAATACCAGGAAGGTTTTTATGTTGTTTTTCTACCTCTCAAAAATGGGGTGCCCACTGGAGATTGGGAAATATTCGCCGATGGATTTACTGGAAAAGGAAAAGTAATGAGTCCTCGTGATGCGCAGCACAGGCCATGTGGTCTCGCTCAATCTGCTGATGGATCATTATTGGTTTCTGATGATGCAAAAGGTTGGGTTTGGAAAATATCCTATGAACCTAAATAGGGAACTGTGAATCGATTTTATTTTTCTGCTATTTTATTTTCAACACTTCAATCGCTTACTGGTCAAGCACAAGGGAAAGCTAATTCATTTAGCGGTCAACTGCTATACCAAAAATATTGTTTGACATGTCATCAAAGTGACGGTGGGGGAGTTCCTCGAATGACGCCTCCTCTTTTTGGTACTGATTATACAACGGGTGATAAGAAGCGATTGATTTCAATAGTGCTTAACGGACTTAATGAACCAATAGAGGTGCAAGATGAAAACTATTTTAGTCCAATGGCTTCTTTTTCATATTTGACTGACAAAGAAATTGCCTCCATCTTAACTTATGTACGAACTCATTTTGGCAACAAAGCTGGTCCAGTTACTGATAAGGAAGTAACTGCAGTTCGTAAAGCATTGGTAAAAAAATAGCCCCTCGTTGAAACGAAGGGCGGTAAACCAAAACCAACTGCTTATGAGAAAGATTCTTCTATTTTTTCTATTATATAGACGAAATCTTGTTTGTTTCCCGTCATTTTTTGTTCCTAGAATTTGTGAAAATTCTCTTAAAGAAATGGATAACCAATGTGGTGGATACTCCTACTTGTGTGAAGGATGTCAATAGGATTGTCTATTTTTGCCGCAGCTAAAATTTTTACTATGTATCCTGTTGAGATTGTGAATCCAATGAAAGAGGAATTAACTGACTTCGGATTTTCAGAGTTGTTATCTGCAACTTCAGTAAACGAGCAATTGGCTAAGCCTGGTTCAACCTTGGTTGTTATTAATTCAGTTTGCGGTTGTTCTGCTGGCACGGCACGTCCTGGCGTATTGATGGCGGTTTCAAACAGTGCAAAAAAGCCTGATTTTTTAACTACTTGTTTTGCTGGTTTTGATCTGGAGGCTGTAAAAGCAGTACGTGAACATTTGTTACCCTATCCTCCGTCCTCTCCAGCCATTGCTTTGTTTAAGGATGGAAAGCTTGCTCACTATATAGAGAGACATATGATTGAAGGTCGTTCTGCTCAAGCAATTGCAGAAAATCTAATTGGTGCGTTTAATCAGCATTGCAACTAACGAACCTCACTGAATGTATCCTAATCTTTACTATGCGTTCAAGGATTTATTTGGCTTGGACTTGCCTTTCCTGCGATTTTTAAATACGTTTGGTTTTTTCGTAGCCATTGCTTTTGGAGCTGCCGCCATTTCACTTTCCTATGAGTTGAAGAGGAAATCTAAATTGGGGCTTTTCCAACCTACCGAAATCACACATATTGTTGGTGGTCCAGCTCATTGGACAGAAATACTATCCAATTTTATTCTTGGATTTGTTTTTGGCTTTAAATTCCTAGCTCTATTCTCACTTGACGAGAGTGTTTCAATAACTCCAGCTGAATTTATCTTTTCATCCCAAGGAAATTGGATACTAGGAATTACATTTAGTTTGCTTTTTTCTTTTTTAAAGTGGAGGGAAAAAGAAAAGGCTCGATTGCCTAAACCAGAAAAACGTACGGTAAGGATTTGGCCACAAGACAGGGTAGGTGATATCACCTTGCTGGCGCTGGTGTTTGGATTAGCGGGAGCTAAACTGTTTGACATATTCGAAACCTGGTCTGACTTTTTAAAACAACCCGCAGCATATTTATTTTCTGCAGCAGGATTAACTATGTACGGAGGATTGATTTGCGCAGCTATTGCCATCGCTATCTACTCCAAAAAGCATAAGATTGGATTTCTCAGGTTAAGCGATGCTATTGCACCAGGTCTGATGCTTGCCT
>JACCDU010090178.1_pt1 | contig 13184 bp, 12 predicted proteins | sample 7446081 | NCBI WGS metagenome assembly JACCDU01 (sample SAMN15323447, study PRJNA562643) | freshwater metagenome | isolation source: river surface water | place: USA:Blue River Watershed | collected 2017-08-17 | reverse complement strand
GTCCGCTGCTCTAACCAGGCATGAGCTAGAGGCCCGGTAAGGGTTAGTTGTTGGTATCGACGAAGCTGCGCAGCTTATCAGAACGCGACGGATGGCGCAGCTTGCGCAGTGCCTTGGCTTCGATCTGGCGGATACGCTCGCGGGTGACGTCGAACTGCTTGCCGACTTCTTCCAGCGTGTGGTCCGTATTCATTTCGATACCGAAGCGCATACGCAGCACCTTGGCTTCTCGCTGGGTGAGGCTATCGAGAATATCCTTGGTGACTTCGTGCAGGCTGGCATTCATCGCGGCTTCTAACGGCGACAGGGTGGCCGTGTCTTCGATGAAATCGCCCAGGTGCGAATCGTCATCATCGCCGATCGGTGTTTCCATCGAGATCGGTTCCTTGGCGATCTTCAGGATCTTGCGGATCTTGTCTTCCGGCATTTCCATCTTGATGGCCAGGGTTGCCGGATCCGGTTCGAAACCGGTTTCCTGCAGAATCTGACGCGAGATGCGGTTCATCTTATTGATGGTTTCGATCATGTGCACCGGAATACGGATGGTGCGAGCCTGGTCGGCGATCGAACGTGTGATGGCCTGACGGATCCACCAGGTGGCGTAGGTCGAGAACTTGTAGCCACGGCGATATTCGAACTTGTCCACGGCCTTCATCAGGCCGATATTGCCTTCCTGAATCAGATCAAGGAATTGTAGGCCACGGTTGGTGTACTTCTTGGCGATGGAAATTACCAGGCGCAGGTTAGCCTCGGTCATTTCCTTCTTGGCGGCACGTGCATGACGCTCACCCTTGGTCATCTGCTTGTTGATCTCGCGGACTTCGGCCAGGGTGATGCCCAGGCTCTCTTCCATATCGACCAACTTCTTTTGCCACTCGTGCACGGCCGGAATATTGCGTTCCAGAATGCCCTGGATGTGCTTCGGTGCATTGGCGACTTCCTTTTCGATCCACGTCAGGTTGACGATGTTCGGCGGGAAGGTCTTGATGAAGTGGTCACGCGGCATATTGCACTTGTCGACACAGATCGACAACACGGTCCGCTCGGCGCGGCGGATCTGATCCATCAGTGCGCGAACGCGATCACACAACTTTTCAATGGTGCGGGAGTTGAAGCGGATGTTGAGCAGTTCTTCGGAGATTTGCTTGCGGGCGCGTTGATAGGAAGGATCGGTCGTGCCCTTGGCCTTCAGTGCCTTGATTTCTTTGCTGTGCAGGGCTTCGATTTTGGCGAAGCGCTCCAGCGCGGCATCCTTCAGCTTGGCGAGCGATGCAGCATTCGCAGCCGCCTTGGCTTCGCCGCTATCGTCTTCGTCATCATCTTCGATGTCGTCATCGTCGTCATTGGCATTGGCGGCCATCATGGCTTCTTCGGCTTCGACATCGACGAGACCATCGACCAGTTCGTCAATTTTCATTTCATCGGTGGCCACTTTCTTGGCCATGTCGATGATTTCAGTGACCACCGTCGGGCAGGCGCTAATGGCCTGAACCATGTCACGCAAACCGCCTTCAATTTTTTTGGCGATAACGATTTCGCCTTCGCGGGTCAGGAGCTCGACGGTACCCATTTCCCGCATGTACATACGCACGGGATCTGTGGTTCGGCCAAATTCAGAATCGACCGTTGCCAAGGCTTGTTCCGCTTGTTCTTCAACCACTTCGTCGTCGGCGACCGGTGCGGTGCCATCGGTCATGAGCATTTCTTCAGCGGCGGGGGCTTCATCAAATACACGAATGCCCAGGTCGTTGAAGGTGGTGATCATGGCCTCCACCTGCTCGGCTTCCATCACGGTATCGGGCAGGTGGTCGTTAATTTCAGCGTGTGTCAGGTAACCGCGTTCTTTGCCCATTTTGATGAGGGCAGTAATACGGGCCTTGCGCTCTTCGGGCGAGATCTGCTGTACGGTGGTCGTGCCCAGGAGGCGCTTGCTGTCTTTGGCTTTGGCTTTGGTTTTGCCTTTGGTGGGTGCCGTCGTCTCTTCAACGGCGGTTGCCGGTGCGACAACGGCTTCGACAACCGGTACCGACTCAGCTTTTTTAGCTTGCGGTTTGGCTACGGGTGCGGTCACCTTGGGGGTGGCCTGTTTGACCGGTGTTGCTTTGGCCGCAGGCGCTTTAGCGGGGGCTTTGGTGGTTTTGACGGGCGCCTTGGCGGCTACTTTCTTGGCTGCCGGGATGGCGGTCGTTTTAGCGGTGGTTTTGACCGGAGTTTTGCTGGCTGTGGTTTTCGTTGTTGATTTCGGAGCTGATTTTGCAGCTGTTTTGGTTGCCGGTTTGGCAGTTGTTTTTGTTGTCGTCGCTTTGGTCACAGTTTTCTTGGATGCAGAGGCTTTGACCGGCGCCTTGGCGGTTACCTTCTTGGCGGCCGCTTTGGTAGCTGGTTTGGTAGCAGGTTTAGTCGTTTTTGTCGGTTTTACGGCAGCCGCCTTGGCGACCGGTTTTTTGGCCGGTGCGGTCGGTTTGGCTGCGGGTTTTTTTACTGCGGTCTTCGCGGTCACTTTGCTGCTGCTCTTGGTGACGGGCTTGCTGGCTTTAACTGCAGGTTTTTTAGCTGGCGCACTCTTGAGAGTGGTTTTGGCAGCGGGTTTGGCAGTTTTCTTGACAGCAGCAGTCTTGGGTTTGGTAGCCATGGCAGCATCCGTAGCGTCATTGCGGCGCGAAGGTTGAACATGAGGGCGGAGTGTCAGTTTCCAGTTGGACATAGTGCGCACCTCCTGAGTCAATAGAAATACAGTAAACCTTTAATTATACACGAAAATTACCCGATCTTTTGGGCAAGAACCGTGCCAAATCAGCGTCGACGGCCGGTTCTGCCCAGTTGTTGCAGGCGCTGTAGCAACGCGGCATACCGGGTTTTTTCATCAGGGTTCAGCGCCCCGCGTTGTGCCGCCTGTTGCAGTGAAGACAGCTCGCTGTCGAGTTGGTCACGCTCCATCTGCGCCACAATGCCTTTCAGTTCTGCGCCCAGGGCGTCTTTTTCAAGAGGCTCGGTGAGCAGACTGGCAAAAATTTCGGCCAGGAGTGCGGCATCTTCCGAACCGCGGAGCCGTTCTAAAAGCTCCGAGGGTTGCGGGCAGGGTGTCAGATACGGTAGCAAACGGCGCAAGCTGGCTGACAGTGGGTCGTTGGCCGGTAGGCTGTTCAGCAGGGATGGCTGAATCGTGGCAATCAGATCCGGTGCTTGTACCAGGACACGAAGCAGACGCCGTAATATCGAAGGAGCGTGGCGCGGTGCTCTGGCCGGAGCTTCCTGCTGCGGCATGGCTTGGCGCTTCAATTCACAGCCTCGCTCCACTTCAGCCGGTTGCAGCCCGGTTTTTGCCGCCAGTTGCTTGACGATCTGCAGGCGCAGCATGGCCGTGGGTATTTTCTGAAGCAGCGGTTTGGCTTCGGCCAGTAGTTTTGCCCTGCCTTCGGCACTGGTCAGGTCGACGTGACTAGTCAGCGTTTGCAGCAAGAATTCGGAAAGCGGGGTGGCGCGATCAATGGCCGCCTGGAATGCCTCTTTGCCCAGATCTCGGACGTAGCTGTCGGGATCGTGCTCGGTCGGTAAAAAAGCGAAAGCCAGGACTTTTTGCTCGGCCAGAGCTTCCAGACTGTTTTCCAGGGCGCGCCAGGCGGCTTTGCGACCTGCGGCGTCCCCGTCAAAGCAGAACACCACGCGGTCGACCATGCGCAGTAGCTTGCGGATGTGCGTGGTGGTCGTGGCGGTGCCCAGGGTGGCGACCGCATTACCGATACCGTGCTGGGCGAGCGCCACCACATCCATGTACCCTTCAACCACGATGACCGTGTCTGTCTGGCGACAGCCTTCGCGGGCCTGCGGCAGGCCGAAGACTTCGCGGCCTTTTTCGAAGAGCGGCGTTTCCGGGGAGTTCAGGTATTTGGGTTCGCCCTGGTCCAGAATGCGGCCACCAAAAGCGATGACCTGGCCTTTCTGATCCAGAATCGGGAACATGACCCGGTCACGGAATCGATCATAACGGCGCTTCTGTTCGTTCTCAATGACGAGACCGGCCTTGATCAGTGTCTGAAACGCGGGAGTGTCATAGTCGGGAAAAAGCGGGCGCAGATTTTGCCAGCCTTCCGGAGCGTAGCCGATCCCGAAGCGAGCGGCGATTTCCCCGGTGAGTCCGCGGCCTTTCAGATAGGCAATGGCCCTCGGTGATTTTTTGAGCTCGTCCCGATACAGTTTGTGTGCCTTGAGCATCACCTCATAGAGTGAGGGGCCCTCGTCATTCTGGCTGACCGGTTTACGGAAGGCGCGATCATTGTCCTCTTGCGGGACCGTCAGGCCAGAATGCCGGGCGAGCTCTTCAATCGCATCGGGGAAGCTGAGCCCCTGGTGTTCCATGAGAAAGCCGATAGCCGTGCCATGTGCCCCGCAACCAAAGCAGTGATAAAACTGTTTGGCCGGGCTGACGGTGAAGGAGGGTGACTTTTCCTTGTGGAACGGGCAGCATGCTGCGTAATTGGCACCGGCCTTTTTGAGGGGCACCACGCGGTCGATGATTTCGACAATATCTGTCCGGGCTAACAGCTCCTGGATGAAAGATTCCGGAATCATCGTGGTGCCCGGTCGGTGTGCAAGTTAGCCCTGCAGCGCGGCTTTGACCTGTTGCGAAACAACGGCCAGGTCGGTCTTGCCGGCGAGCTGGGGCTTCAGAATGCCCATGACCTTGCCCATATCGGCCGGGCTGCTGGCACCGGTCTGGGCGATGGCGGCCTGAACGGCTGCAGCCACATCCTCTGCCGACATCTGGGCCGGCAGGTAGGGGCTGAGGACATCTATTTCAGCACGTTCGGCAGCGGCCAGCTCTTCGCGTCCGGCCTGTTCGTACTGGGTAATACTGTCACGGCGCTGCTTGATCAGCTTGTCGACGACGGTTACGACGGCGGCATCATCGAGGGTGATGCGCTCGTCCACTTCGCGTTGCTTGATAGCGGCCATGAGCAGGCGAATGGCATTCAGGCGTTCGCTGTCGCGTGCCTTCATGGCAGTTTTCATATCGTCCTGGATACGGTCTTTGAGGCTCGTCGTCATGATTTAAAAATCCGTGGCTGATAAAACGGCAAAAGCCGCCGGAGGCCGGCGGCTTTCGAGAATCGGCGCTAGGCGGCGATTAGTAGAGCTTGCGCGGCAGCTGCTGGCTGCGCAGGCGCTTGTGCAGGCGCTTTACGGCAGCAGCCAGTTTGCGCTTACGCTCAGCCGTCGGCTTTTCGTAGAACTCACGGGCACGCAGTTCGGTCAGCAGACCGGTTTTTTCGACAGTGCGCTTGAAGCGGCGCATGGCGACTTCGAACGGCTCGTTTTCTTTTACGCGAACGCTAGGCATTCAATCAACTCCAATTGTTTTGTGTACTGAACCGGCAGAAACAGGCGCCAGGACAGGGAATGAAATCTTTAGAACTGACTATCTTACGACAAAAACCGGAAAATTCCAAATATTCCTTTGAAGCCTTGGTTGGTGGTGAGGAATCGTTACAATAGCGACCCATGAATGCCCATCTTTCCAGAGCCAATGCTGTACGCCCTCCCGTGGTCCTTGGGGTGGAGTCCTCTTGCGACGAAACCGGTGTCGCATTGGTCACGCTGGATCCGGCAACAGGCGCGCCCCGCTTGTTGGGCCAGGCGTTGCATACCCAGGTGGCCATGCATGCGGCTTATGGTGGCGTCGTACCGGAGCTGGCCTCACGGGACCATATTCGCCGGGTGGTGCCCCTGCTAAGACAGACGCTGGCCGATGCCGGCATGGCACTGGCCGATGTGGATGCCATCGCCTATACCGCTGGGCCGGGCCTGGCCGGTGCGTTACTGGTCGGTAGTGCCTTTGCCGAATCGCTGGCCTTTGCACTGGATAAGCCGGTGTTGCCCGTTCATCACCTTGAAGGCCATCTGCTTTCACCGCTGTTGGCTGAGGAACCACCGGCCTTTCCGTTTGTGGCGCTGTTGGTCTCAGGCGGCCACACCCAGCTGATGCGGGTCACGCGAGTTGGGGAATACGAATTACTGGGCGAAACGCTGGATGACGCTGCGGGCGAGGCCTTTGATAAAACCGCCAAGTTGCTGGGCTTGGGTTACCCGGGGGGGCCGGCGCTTGCCAAACTGGCAGAAACCGCTGATCCGGCGCTCGTGGCCGAGATCAAGCTACCACGTCCCATGCTGCATTCCGGCGATCTGGAATTCAGCTTTGCCGGCCTGAAAACGGCCGTGTTAACGCGAGTTAAAGCGGCAGAAGCGGCCGGTGGTTTAAATGAGGCGATGCGTGCTGCATTGGCTGCCGCTGTCGAGCAGGCCATTACGGATGTCCTGGTTGCCAAGTCGGTGCAGGCGTTAAAAACGACGGGGCTCAATCGGCTGGTCGTGGCGGGGGGGGTCGGCGCCAATCGGCATCTGCGCGAAACGCTGATCACGGCCTGCCGGCGTCGGAGGGCGGATGTGTATTTCCCCGCGTTGAGTCTTTGTACCGATAACGGTGCGATGATCGCGCTGGCCGGGCTATTGCGCTGGGTAGGCGGTTCTGAGAAGAAAACGGCCGGTGGTTTTGCGGTCAGGCCGCGTTGGCCCTTAATCGACGCCTAGTGTTTCTTTTTTCTGCCGATTTTGCTTTCCTGTCCAGACAGCAGGCGACGCAGGTTGCCGGCGTGCTTGATCAGCAGCATGGAAGCCATCAATGTCACCGGCACGATCACGGGTGTGGGTAAGCCCATCAGGACGGCATAGGCGGGCGCAAGCAGTGCCGCAGTGATGGCCGACAACGACGAATAGCGTAGTGTGAATGCCATGAACAGCCAGGTGGCCAGCGTGGCCAGGCCGAGGGGCCAGTAAAGCGCCAGCAGGACGCCGGCCGAGGTTGAGACGCCTTTGCCACCCTTGAACCCGAGAGTCACCGGGAAAACATGACCTAGAAACGCTACCAGACCGATCCAGCCGAGCAAATCCGCGGGCAGTCCCATTAGCGCGGCAACGCCGATGGCGATGGCGCCCTTGGCGGCATCACCGAACAGCGTTAGAAACGCCGCCAGCTTATTCCCTGTACGCAGTACATTGGTTGCCCCGGGGTTGCCTGAGCCAAAGCTGCGCGGATCGGCCAGGCCAAAGGCCTTGGATACGACTACGGCAAAGGGAATGCAGCCAATCAGGTAGGCCAGAACGGCTGTGCCGATCAGTAACGACAGGTGGCCGTCCAGCGGCAGAATCCGGGTAATAAAATCAGGCGTCATAGGGTTTGTGGGTATAGAGTCCGTCTGTCAGCTACAATGCGGCCGCAGCGCAGGCATTGTAGCGCGCTCGCCCGTCAAAAACGACTGTGTGCCATGGACATCATTTTTATCGAATCCTTTCGTGTCGAGACTCTGATCGGTATTTATCCGCGTGAGCGGATTGTGCCGCAGCCGGTGGTCTTTGATCTCAGGATCGGCCATACCACCGCAACGGCCGGTGCCAGTGACGACATCCATGACACCATTGATTACGCCGAAGTCGTGGCCCGTCTGCGTCAGGAACTGGCAGTCAAGCACTTCCAGCTATTGGAAAAGCTGGCCGAGTATGTGGCGACGTTACTCCTGGAAGATTTTGGCGCCCAGTGGGTGCAGGTCTCAGTGGCCAAACTGGGCATGATGCCGGGCGTGGCGCGGGTTGGCGTGGTGATTGAGAGAAGCGCTTAACCGCGAGGGTGGTGTTTTTCGTGGAGCGACTTCAAACGCTCGCGGGCCACATGCGTATAAATCTGTGTCGTTGTAATGCTGGCATGGCCCAGCAAGAGCTGTACGACCCGCAAATCAGCGCCGTGGTTAATCAGATGCGTGGCGAAGGCATGGCGTAGCACGTGTGGGGATAAGCGTTCATGCGGAATGCCTGCTTTGACGCCATAGCGTTTGATAATCTGCCAGAAGCCTTGTCGCGTCAGCGGCTTGGTTTTCTGTCCGATGAAGATGACATCCGCCGGCTGTCCTCCGGTCAGTTCCAGGCGGGCGCTTTCCATGTACCGTTGAATGGCATCAAGCGCTGTTTCGCCTATGGGAACAAGTCGCTCCTTATCGCCTTTCCCCATGACCCGCACGATACCCATGTCGCGGTTCAGATCCGTCAGACGCAGATTGACTAGTTCCGAGACGCGCAATCCGGTGGCGTAAAGCACCTCCAGCATCGCCAGATCGCGTAGCCCTCGTGGCGTATGGGTATCCGGCGCCTGCAGTAATGCATCCACATGCGCTTCACTCAGGGTCTTGGGTAGGCGTCCTGGCCGAATCGGCATGACCAGTGCTCGCGTCGGATCGTCCGCTCGCTCGCCGCGTGCCACAGACCACCGGTAGTAGCGGCGTAGGGTTGAGATGGCGCGTGCCTGCGAGCTCGGTTTGTGATGCTGTGATAGATGCGCGACGTAGCGGTTCAGATCTACCTCGCTGGCCGCCCGCAGGGTGCTGTGGTGTTTAATCAACCAGTGCGCCAGTGCCGTCAGGTCTCGCCGATAACTGGCAAGCGAGTTGGCGGAAAGCCCCGCTTCCAGCCAGAGGCTGTCGCAGAAGATATCGACGACCTGCTGTGCATCGGCCGGTAGCGGTGGATGAACCGGGGCTCTAGGCATGGCCGAAGATGCTGGGGTTTTCACGGTCGAGCAGCCATGCTTTAAGTGTCAGCATGGGCCCGTCGCTTTCATGATTGAAGCCCGTCAGACGGTTCCTGCCGGCCGAGATAATGCGATGGCAAGGGACAATCAGCGGTAGCGGATTACTGCCGAGCGCCTGGCCGACGGCACGTGGTGCGCTCTGCAACTGCGTTGCCAGTTCGGCATACGTGAGTAGATCGCCGGCTTGGGTGGCGCACAGTGCATGGCGCAATCGTTTCTGAAAAGCCGTGCGCGGCAAACCCAGCGGCAATGTAAAAGCATAGGCAGGGTCGGCAAACCAACGGGTTAACTGCCGACGGATCTCTTCCAGTAGCGGGTCACGAATACCGCAAACCGTCGCATATGCCGTACGCCCGGATGGCGGATCCGTCAGAAAGACCAGCGCATCCAGCGCATCACCTTCCGGTGTCAGCAGTATGCCCAGGTGAATCGTTTCGCGTAGGCTGGTCGGTGCCTGCGGCGCGACATCGCCGAGCTGCAGAATGGCGTCAAAGCCACCGGTTGTTTTAGCCGCGGATTTCACCGTGCCCCAGCACGATCCACTTCTGCGAGGTTAACCCCTCCAGCCCCACCGGCCCGCGGGCATGAATCTTATCAGTGGAAATGCCAATTTCGGCACCCAGACCGTACTCGAAACCATCAGCAAAGCGCGTCGAGGCATTCACCATCACCGAGCTGGAATCGACTTCACGCAAAAAGCGCATCGCATTGCCGTAGTGGTCGGTCACAATGGCCTCGGTGTGTTGTGACGAATACGTGTTGATATGGGCAATGGCTTCATCCAGACCGGCGACCACTTTCACTGCAATCAACGGTGCCAGATATTCCGTGACCCAATCTTCGGCAGTTGCGGCTTCGGCAAAGGGCAACAGCGCTTGGCTTTCAGCACAGCCGCGGATGACCACGCCTTTGTCTTTGAGCATGGCACCAATACGGGGCAGCAGGCTAGCAGCGAGACTACGGGCAATCAGCAGGGATTCGGTGGTGTTGCAGGTGCCGTAGCGCTGGGTTTTGGCATTCTCAACGATACGCAGCGCCATCTCGGGGTCGGCGTTGTCGTCCACATAGACGTGGCAGTTACCATCCAGGTGCTTGATCATCGGCACGCGGGATTCCTTGATCAGGCGCTCAATAAGACCCTTGCCGCCACGCGGCACGATCACGTCGATGTCGTCACGCAGGGTAATCAGAATGCCGACGGCGGCGCGATCCGTCGTGTCAATGCATTGCACCCCCTGGGCGGGTAGGCCGGATTCAGACAGGCTCTGTTGCACCAGTGCGGCAATCGCCCGGTTGCTGTTCAGGGCTTCGGAGCCACCCCGCAGAATGGTGGCGTTGCCGGATTTGATGCAGAGCGCTGCGGCATCCGCCGTCACGTTCGGGCGGGCTTCATAAATGATGCCGATCACGCCGAGCGGCACGCGCATTTTGCCCACCTGAATGCCGGACGGCCGGGTGCTCATGTCGGTGATGCACCCTACCGGGTCTGGTAGGGCGGCAATCTGTTCCACACCTTGTGCCATGGCTTCAATGCCCTTGTCGCTGAGTGTCAGGCGATCCAGCATGGCGGCGTCCAGACCGTTTTTGCGAGCGGCGTCCAGATCCAGATCGTTCGCAGCGCGTAAGGTCGCTGCCTGGGCACGGATCAGTCGAGCCAGCGCGAGCAGCGCATTGTTTTTCTGTTCAGTCGAGGCACGCGCCATGCCACGAGAGGCCGCACGGGCGTCCTTGGCTAATTGGCGAATGGCCTGGTCTAGCGAGGTGTTGGTTTCTGTCGTCATGATGGAATGATGCGGTTAGCAGAGTTCTAAAGCAAGTGCGGCAAGTTCGGTCCACGGGTCGCCTTGGCCGATGCCCTTGGATAGCCGGTCAATGCGGGCGATATGTTCCAGGGCTGTGCGCCAGGAGATTTTGGTTCTGCGGTTCGCCGCGTTGCGTAGCTGCTGGGCGCGTTGGGGTGCCAGCCGCATGGTGCGCAGGCGGTTATCGGGCGAATCACCAGGGGCGGTGAGCTGTACCAGCGCACGGGTATCTTCGGCCAGCCAGTACAGGATCAACGGCAGGGCTTCACCCTGTTCCCGCAAGCCGGCGAGTGTGCGCGAGAAGCGCGCCAGATCGCCATCCAGCAAAGCCCCGCGCAGCATATCCATATCCAGGCGGGCCACATCGGCCACGGCACTCTTGATCTGATCCAGTGTGAGCGGGCCAGCCGGGTAGAGCAGTGCCAGCTTCAGTATTTCCTGGTTGGCGGCCAGCAGGTTGCCTTCGACGTGGTGGGCAATGTAATCCAGCGCATCCGGTGGTGCGGATTGCTGTTGCCGGGCTAGGCGTTCGCCCAGCCAGCGCGGCAAGGTTTTGATGCTGGGCGGCACACAAGGGATGACGATGGCGTTTTTACTACTCAGAAAATTCTGGAACCAGCTGGCTTTCTGTTCGCGCCAGCCGAATTCGTGCAAGGTCATCAGAATCAGCGAATCGCTGGCCGTCGGGCCAGATTGCTCCAGGAGTGCCTGCAGGGCTTCCGGCCCGCCGCGGCCCAGTTTGCCGGTGGGGACTCGCAGTTCAACGATCTTGCTACCGCCGAACAACGAGCCGCCCTGGGTGGCATAGGCCAGCAGTTTCCAGTCGAAAGGATGACTGACGGTGAGGACTTCCCGCTCATCAAAGCCTTTGGCGCGTGCCGCCGTGCGAATGGCGTCGGCGGCTTCAATCACCAATAGCGGGTCATCGCCATGAATGGCGTAAATCGGCGCCAGCGGGCCATTCAGATGGGCAGCCAGACGACCTGTGCCATCCGTGCCGCCCAGATTCACTGCATGCCTCCCAGGGGTTGCATGCCGGTGGGAGTGGTCAGTACCTGATTGCTGTTTGCTGCGGGTGATTTGCCCGAGTTTGTCGAGCCCATGTCTGATTTCTGTTTTTTGGGGGCAGTCAGCACAGTACCGGCCGGTACGCGAATCGTGGCCAGACGTTGCATCACCTGAATCGCCGCGTCGTTCTGCATGTCACGAATCAGCAGCGCGTCTTCCTGCTCTTTCGACAGCACTTCCTGGGCCGTTTGTGGATTGAAAGAGATGTCGCGGCTTAGCTCAATGGTCGTCGGCGGATATAGCTCGATTCCCGAACCTGAATCCACCTTGAAACCCAGGCGGTAGTTCAAACGGTACTCACGGGCTAGGCCGTTAGGGTTCACAGCAATCACGGTTTTGGTTTGCTGATCCCCCAAAACGCGCAGAATCACCTCGGTCCGGTCCTTATACTCATCCGGCACGACGCCGATACCGTTGGCCCGGAGCTGAGCCTTTAGCACCTGGGCGAACGGTGAGGTATCGGGTACACCCGAGACGTAGACCGTCTTGAACGGCAGATCGACGCTGATGGCACCGCGCAGTTTGAAACCGCAGCCAACCAGAATGGCCAGCCCTAGAGCGGCCAGCAACATGCTGCGTAGCGTCTGGCGCAAGGTCGTAACAACGGGGAGGTGCATCATGAGCGGGCCTCGTTTCGATGGAATCGCTTAGGCGACGATATTGACCAGACGACCTGGAACCACCACCACTTTTTTGGGTGCGGTGCCGTTGAGCTGCTTTTGGGCGGCTTCACTGGCCAGCGCGGTGGCTTCAATCGTGGCCTTGTCGGCTTCGGCGGCAACACGGATGCTGCCACGATGCTTGCCATTGATCTGCAGGACCAGCTCGATTTCCGACTGGACCAGTGCTGCCGAGTCACAGATCGGGAAGCGTTGCGTGGCCACGTTTTGACCCGGCTTCAGTTCGGTATAGATCGCTTCGCCAATGTGCGGCACGATCGGGAACAGCATCAGTACAGCGGCTTCCAGAAGTTCCTGGCGCAGCGCACGGCCGGCGCCATCGTCCAGTGGTGTTTTGTCGGCGGCATTGAGTAGCTCCATCACGGCAGCAATCACCGTGTTGAACTGCTGGCGGCGACCGTAGTCATCCGATACCTTTTGAATGGTCTGATGCAGTTTGCGGCGCAGATCCTTCTGCGCGTCACTCAGTGCCGTGGTGTTATCGGCAGCGGTCACGATGCCGGCCGAGACATGTTCAAAGGCCAGTTTCCATAAACGACGCAGGAAGCGGTGTGCACCTTCTACGCCGGCGTCCGACCATTCCAGTGACTGGTCGGGCGGGCTCGCGAACATCATAAACAGACGCGCCGTATCGGCACCGTACTGATCAATCAGAATCTGCGGATCAACGCCGTTGTTCTTCGATTTCGACATCTTTTCCGTACCACCGATGATCACCGGCTGGCCGTCGGCTTTGAGCACGGCACCCGTGGGGCGACCACGTTCATCAGTGGCGACATCCACGTCAGCCGGGTTGAACCACAGTTTTTTGCCACCCTCGGCGTCACGATAGAAAGTGGGGGCCACCACCATGCCCTGCGTCAGCAGATTCTTGAAGGGTTCGTTCAGTGTAAAGCCGTTGTCCTTGAACAGATCCACATCGCGCATCAGCTTGGTAAAGAAGCGCGCATAGAGCAGGTGCAGAATGGCGTGCTCGATACCGCCGATGTATTGATCCACACC
>JACCDU010619825.1_pt1 | contig 13186 bp, 5 predicted proteins | sample 7446081 | NCBI WGS metagenome assembly JACCDU01 (sample SAMN15323447, study PRJNA562643) | freshwater metagenome | isolation source: river surface water | place: USA:Blue River Watershed | collected 2017-08-17 | reverse complement strand
ACACCTAGTCGATCAAGTTCCGTTGATCAACATTCTGCACATAGGAGATCGACCAGCGATTTAGACAGCGATTCCGATTATGATCTTACTCCACACCAATCCTCACGGCTTTTGGATGTGACAAGTCGCTTGTCTCCATATGTCGATAGCTCAGCATCGTATGCGGAGACGACTAGATCTCCTTCTGTGACAAGAGGAACTCTCCCCCCTGATGATCGTCAAAGAAAAAACTCCAAATAGTAGTGTAATATTTAATTAGGAGGCGGATAAAGGTTTTTGAGATCATCGCCATTTATAGCTCCATCTGTAGTTTTAGTTTCAAGTCTTCAATCATTTCATCGGTATGATAGGGTGTTGGAGTAATTCTAAGCCTTTCGGTACCTTTTTCTACGGTCGGATAATTGATATGCTGCACATAAATACCTTTATGATACAAATTGTGGGAAATTGTTTCGGTTTTTTTGGGATCTCCAATTATAATTGGTATAATATGGCTCTCGCTATTGATCACCAAAGCCTCTTTTACTTTTCTGACAACCTCTTGATGTCTTAACCTCAATTCTGCTCCTTCAGGAGACATGGCAATTTCAACCGCCTTGATTGCTGCCTCGCAAATTGCAGGAGGAAGTGAGGTGGTAAAAATAAAATGCCCCGAAGTTGATCTAATGGCATCAATAATATTAGCTTTGCCAGAAACATATCCCCCGATTACACCCAAGCCTTTTGCAAAGTTGCCTTGAATGATATCTATGTTATTTTCTTCATTCAACAGATTAACAATGCCAGCTCCACGATCACCATATAAACCCACCGCATGCACTTCATCAATATAGGTTAAAGCATTATATTTTTTAGCTATTTTACATATTTCAGTAACCTTGCCAATGCTGCCATCCATTGAATATACGCCTTCAAAAATAATAATCTTTGGTTTTTCAAATGGATATTGTGTAATTAATTCTTCAAGATGGGCCATGTCGTTATGGCGAAAGATGTGTCTTTTGACGCAATTAACTTTAATACCTGCGATAATCGAAGAATGGTTTTTTGCATCTGAAAATACTATAATATCGGGAATCATTTTTGTAATTGCCGAAATGGCGCCTACATTAGCCACATATCCAGAGGTAAATATTAGTGAAGCAGGTTTTTGATTTAATTTAGAAACTGAATTTTCAAGATTTACTATTGCACTATGGGTTCCGCCTATATTTCTTGTTCCTCCAGATCCAACACCACGTTTTTCCATGGCAAATACGGCACTTTTTACAACCGCTGGGTGAATCCCAAAACCCAAGTAATCATTGCTACACCATATCACTATTTCTCGTCCATTTTTATCTTTTACTATTGGAAAGCAACTTGTATCTCGGTTAATTTCTTTAAAAATTCTGTAATTGTTGTCTCTTTTTATATCAGAGATTGCTAAGTCAAATATTGTATCGTAATTCATAAGTCGATATTTTACTTTACCTTAACTTCCAAGTTAATTTTATATTAATCAATATATATTGATAGTTGCTTGATATTTTACTTAAGACACCTATTGCCATCCCCTACACCATATCTTTGATATTTTTTATCAATCGCTAAATTCCTTATATGTAATGTGGTATTGTTCATATTATGATGCCGTTGATGTAAACGTCTTATATGTTTAGGCGGAAGATATGGTGATTGAATTTTGATTGGTTTGTAGCTGGTATAGATTTATTATTTTCGGTAAAATTGCGTATAGTTGCTATTAAAAATAATAAAACTAATAAAATATTGAAATGTAAAATCTTTGTATTATTAGATAAGGAAGTCTGTTATATGGTTTTATGGCGCCTTCTTTTTCTTCCCAATTTTCTTTGTCAGAAATTTCCCGCTCTTTATCTTCTGCTAAACTAGAATCTGGCTATAGTCTTGGTCAAGCTCTTCATTTTATACCTTCAGAATGTTATCAAGTTGCAAATTCGCAATCGCAATTAAGTTTTATCGATTTTACCTCCCAATTTGTTGCGGCTTTTAAAAATAAAATGCTTGCAAGTCCGATCCCTGAATTGAAAAATGAAACAATACTCAATTTTGTTATCTCTTTTACCATACAAAAAGCTTTTCAGGGTGGCGGTTTGCCTTTGCGCAATTCCGACGGTAGTCTAAAGGCGCAAAACATAAATGAAATGATCAAAGAGTTATTTGATTTTTATCGTACGGATATAATTGAGTCAATTAACATAGATGATATGTGCAACCTCTTAGAGATTGACAATAAGATTTCTGATACGGTTTCTATCCTAAATTCCACTTGTCCCAACACCTTGGCTTCGTTAACTCGGGATATTTTAATTGATAACAGTCAAAACAAAGATACCGAAGAGGTAAATTATGTGCTTTTTTGCACCGATATGTGTAATTTTTTGCATGCATTACACGTTGCTATGTCCAAGAGGCCGATTCCTCCTCACATAGTTGAGCTGATTATTTCGACCATCACTACTAAGGAAGAGTTATGGTTTTATGATGCCGATGCTATTATGGATCGGGCAAATTTATACGAACAAATCTTTGCCAAAAGTTCCGATTCTCAGGTGGTTACGGCAGGAAAGTTGCGCAGTATAATGCAAAAAAAGAAAAAACAAATACAATACGATCTTTATCATTCGGAATTTCATGAAGTTGTGGATCCTAGGCTTCGTGTAAAGATTGTGAATGCTGCTTTTTTGGATGAAATAAGTGCACAGTACAAAGTTGACAACCGTAAACCGATAGATAAGACGCTGATTGTCTTTTCTATAATGAGGTTAATTCAAGCATATTATACATTGCCACAGCCTGGTTGGTTAAAGTTTAACAAACAAGATGTTACCAGTCTCCAGGTGGCAGATAATGACGAAAAGATGTTACGACATATTGAATTAGGTGCACGAATTGACTTGGCTTTACAGGGTGTGTATCAGCAACAATCTGTCGAAGATAAGAATTCGGTTAACATTGATGATTATAATGTGCTTCTTAGGCGACAGATGCGTTCAACATTGGAAAGAGTTTTGAGTAACGCACAAAAAAAATTTGACAATAATCTATCCCAAAACACTTATAACCCACGTTTTTTTGACAATTATTTATCTCAAAAATCTCAAAACAACAGCGATACTTCTGGTATAGAAAAAAATCAAGCCGCCTCTCAGGCTCTATTCAGTTTAAGGCGAGATTTATTGAAAGGTATAGAAAAGTATAAAATAATTTCTCCCGCATTTGAAGATGATAAATTTACAACCAAAAACGATCCCACCTGGGAACAACATAATAACACTTCAGCTTCAGTGTCACCTGAGGATACGGATATTGTAAAATGGTATAACTTGGGGGAAGGGATTGAGGTGTCAAGAATATCTTCGGTTACCGACCCTCAAAACAACCTAACAATAAAAGCTCTTCGATACGGTGAAGAGTTTGTTCTTGAAGGAGAGGAGTTTAAAAGAGTTAACGAATTACTAAACGAATTAGAAACAACACAACAAGACTTTTCCAATAGGCCGACCGAAGCTGGTTCGTGGTTTGCGTTTCCAGGAGCTGAAGCCGAAAATCCCGAGAAAGACGACAGCTCTCAAGTTGTTAGCAAAATTCGTAACATCGTTATGCTTCTTCCTAACGATCACTATAAAAAATCTCTTAATGAGCAACCATCTCTTTTTTACAATTCCACAGCCAAAGTCGAAGCTTTGATCGATCATACCAATGAGCGTCTTAGCGACGCTATTAACCGAGAGGTCAACGATGATCAGGAAGATAACTTGATAATGGCTACTGGGATATTAAGCTCATTGGGCGCTCTAGACGATGATTATGCGATAATGGCTACTGGGACATCAAGATCATTGGGCACTCTAGGCGATGATTATGCAATGGCTACTGGGATGTCAAGTCCATTGGGCGCTCTAGGCGATGAGTATGCAGATAAAGCACGCCATACGAGACAAGTATCTTTGGCCAACAACTCCACTGTAGTCAACAAAAGAGAGAACAACATTCCTCATTCTCAGATAACGCCACCTTTATTTCAAAAATTATGGGATAGTACCGTGTTGCCCAGTAGTGTGGTAAGTTCTCTTAACGTTATTATGCAACATGCTTATGCTTCTGGTCATTCTGGCCGAATTGTTATTGCAAAACAAATTACGGCTAAATTGGCATTTATTTTACAACAAGGTCACGGCAGGGTAAAAATTAATTGCCCCCCTTTTGATCAAAGTGATACCAATGCTACAGGTGCATTTAGTCTTAGTGTACAATATAAGCCTTATGAAGCATCAACCGTTATTTCGCCTGTGATTGAAAAAACTGAGGATAGTACCTTTATGGTCGGCGGTATCCCACGTTATATAGCTGGAACAATTAATGTTAATGTAGCACAAACGTCCGTTACCTGTCATATTCCGTACACAACTTTTACCCTAAACATCTCTGAAAAAAACGGGCAACAAGATATTTTAGATGCGTTTAACTCCTCTCTTGATGAAATAGTTTTATCATCATTTTTCACACGAGAAAATTACAATTTCAGACAAATTGGCGTTAAAGAAACTCAAACAAAGATAAAGCGATACTTTTTACCCAACAAATTGCCACCTTCCCCACATAGATACAAACTTGACATTGATTCTGGCAAGCCTTCGTCAGAATATATTTATCTGCCAAAAAAGTTGCCCGTCAATCTAGGGGAGTTTAACTCCTTTGAGGCGCCAATTTTGTCATCTCCAAGTCATACTGAAGAAAAACCTTCCACCGCATTGTTGTCTTTGCAGTCTTCATTAATTCGTGATGAGGCTGTTGCAACGTTAAAACAAATGCGTCTTGATCTACAAAATGCCGCAAACAAACTGCCTTCTAAAATCAGGTGTACAGACAGTAATGATCTCAAGATATTTGAAGAACAAATAAGGCCAGCTTTTCTTTTGTCAAACACCATGGTCCCTAGCGATTCATTGGAAGTGACGGAAGGGTTGATTTTGCGTGAATTAAATAGTCCAGAGATGGACAAATATATGTTTTCTGAAGGAGAATTTAAAGATAGTGAGGCGCCATTTTTACCAATTCGCTATATGCCCAATGCCAAAACAATACTTCCAGGTATTTATGTGCCGATAACAATCAACAGGATATTGAACACGATATTGCGAACTAATTTTGGTTCTGGCAAAAAATTGTCTTTTGATGGTGCTAGTAAGATTGAACAATACCGAATGTACTATTTGCTAAGATTGAAATACATGATCCATTTTTTTGATCATATGATTCGTAGCATAACTGATCCAAAAAAGGTAAATGATGTGGACCTTAAATACATAAAAAATGTTTTATATAATTTGGATAAAAATCCTATTTGGGAAAATGCCATCAAGCTTACACAAAGTAATGCATCTGTTGATTATAACAAAAGATTACAAGTCGTACGTAAAAAATTCCATGATTTACCGCCGATAACTCAGTCGGAAAAGCAACTTAATATCTCTAAAGTCTTTAGTGAGTTGGCCGAATCTCTTGCGGTCTCTACTTATCCAAGTTTCGTCTCTAAAGATTTGGAAGATATTCGTAAGTTGGAAGTGGTAGTGCTGTTTGTTTATGGGGCTATATTTAGTATGTTGACCCAAGACCCCATTGGTTTTACTACGAATGCAGCTCTTATGATAGATGGCCTGAATGAACAATATTTTAGCAAATTGATGGAAAAATGTATTGGAGTGGTTGAAAGCATCCTTCCTCCTAGCATTACAGAAGAGGGGGTTAAAAAACTTTCAGAGATTATTGTAAGAAATTTGAGTAAAGTTGATACTTCAATGGGTCATTTTGCCAGATCTTTTTCGGAAAATATTGTTGCCAATATTAAAAGCATGAAATGTATGCCCCCAACTGGTGGCGTCGCAAGAAGTGCAATAGACGTACTTGCGCAATCATTAATAAGTGCTGCACATGAACCATTAGTGCAAAGACTTTACACTAGAGGCGAACAGCTTAGTGAAATGCATTTAAAGAAAATTGCGGAAGAAATGAGTCGCAATATTGTAACATTTATACAAAATACCGACAATGAGTCTCGCCAATTATTGTCACAATTTATTGATCCCGATACTGGAAAATTGATTGAATCGATCAAATGGGATAGCGCAACTAGAGCAAAATATGATTCTATTGCCACTGAAAGTTTATGCGATAGTTACGGCCTTCAAAAGGGCACTGTTTACCCTTTACCCTCTGTCAATTCAAGCATAGAACATCCCATTGCTTCTCTTGATGACAATCAAGAGAAGGCTCAGTCACTACCATCTTCCGTCACCCATTCTTTAAAAAAGAAAAGAGCGCCCAATGACTCAAATTCGCACGATAATTTAAAGATGGAAAAATCAGCAACCAACCAACTTAATAACATCCACCCTCTTGAGGTTCGTCATGAGGCTGCGGCTATTTTTCCCTTATTGCCTCCTGAAGTGAAAGTTTTGAGGGTTGACGGGTCTATTCCATTTGCAGAAAAGCAATTGGTGGCACGAGAGATAGCACAACAGGGAGGCTATGTGGATCCAAAGTATTATCAAACAACTTTTTTTCATCAAGGCGCTGATGGTAAACTTGCAAAAGTGGGACAAGCAACATTTAGCAAGGCCAATCATGAGCCTGTTAGAGACTGGGATAAAAATTCACCTCTTGTAAAGCGTCTTTTGAAAAACAGAGAAACTGCTGCTAATTATATCGTAACCAAAAAAGTGATCAGCACCGATTTTCCGCTAGAATTTAAACCTTATAGTCACGCTGAAAAAGAGACCCCGCTAGAATCTGAATCTTATATTCACACTGTTCGAAACATACAAACCAAGAATGAATTTGAAGTTGTTTATAAAGCAGAAACAAATAATCTCAAGTTGGTCGATTACACTTATACCCCAGTCGATGGAAATCAACACAAGGCGGATGCACAAACTTACTGTGATTTCATGAACGGTGAAAAGATGATTGAAAGCGATAATTACGGTTTAAAACAATTGTCATCCGATGCGAGAATTTTTCGTATTCACATAGAATACAAAGGGCAGAAACTTCATGTTCACTATAATCGAGAAGGGGAAATTATGGGCATACAGGGTCAAGATGGCGGATACCTTGATCCATCTACAAAATTGGGGAAAGATTTGTACGGCTATCAATTTCTTAAACTAAACGGACACAATCCACAAGTCGATGATATGATTCACGGCAAGCTTGCGGTTAACGAACTGTATTCTCCGGTCCCACATAGGCATGTAAGATCTCCTGTGGAGTATTATATTAACAGCAATAAGATGAGGCCTGCATACGAGCCACATGTTCCCAGGGTTATGAAGATTGTTAATCAAATTTATCAAGAAGAGGGATATATAGGTTTAACGGGAAAAAATGTAATTGAATTTACACCTTTACAATTATCAACGCAAGCTTCAATGGATTTTGACTATAGTCACAATCAATTAGACTTTGACTCTGGTAAATCAATACTCGGGGCGAAAAAAGATATATATTTAAAAGCGTTTGAAGATGCCTTTGGGGTTTTTGATAATTTACATCGTTTTCAAGAAAAATTATCCGATAATAAAAACATTGGCGAGCTGGGATTGGTGTTGCTTGATTATATTGAATTGAATGTCGAGAAATTTGCCAATAAAAATCGTGCCATTACAGATGATTATCATTCCAAATTCAAGAATTCAAGAGATGAGGCACGAAAATTGCGATTTGATGATTTATCTGCCGCAGAAAGAGCGGCTATTGAAAGTAAGCTTCATACTGACCTTAAATCGGCAATGAGTTATTTGGAAAGAATGGCCGAAATGGGTATCAGAATTGATCTTCGCGCCAGCATTCTGCACGAGATAGCTCATGTGCAGAATGTAGCGATAGAGGGTATACCGTATGTAAGTCAAGATTACGAGGGTGTTTTTAGGAAGGCGGCCGCTTTGGATATGTTGGCTCATCAATATGGCTTAAATATTCTGTATGCACAAGAATTAGGGTTTAGCACTGACCCAGGAAATTTTGCCAATGTGAGACCAAAATCAGAAACAAGTTGGTCTTATTATCGCCATCAGTCTGCTCACGAGTATCATTCTTTTGCCGTTGAAAGCGCTGACACATTTCATCGCTTATCCAACCATCATCGTCAGATTATGTTAGACATTGCTGGAAAAAATTTATTACAACGCTCTAACTCAGATATTGAAGCCTTTTTTCGAGCCAGTCATGCAACTCTTACACATAAATACAACTCCCGAAACTCTATCACCATGCGTGCTGGCACTTCTGCTAACGAAAAAAATCTATATCGTTTACATGCTTATCATAAGGCATTATATCACCATCTCGTTAAGATGGCGCAGGAGCAGGGATTGCTTGATGTAAATCTGCCGACATACAACGCCGAATTAGACAGAGTAATAAAAAAATATAATTCAGCTGCCTTTACCGTTTCTTCAGAAAGCTATAGACATAGCACCGTAAGAGAAACCTATTTCCCCATAGATAGCCCGGAAGACTATCTTAACTTAGGTAAACACGGCCTTACCCGTGAAGGAATACCCCAAAGTTTAGGTAAATATAATTGGTTTGATAGTATGTACGATGGGCGAGGTGATGGACTTGGAAATGTTGACCCACATTTACCCAATCGCGATTTGAGATATATAAAAATAACGGAATTGAGAGACAGAGATGGCAAAATGCTTTCAGCCATATCTTCGGCTATATACATGCCACCCAATGAGGCCCTTTTGCAGTTACAACCGAAGCCTAAAAATTTTGAAATAAGGCTTATTGATTTAGTCGATACACAGCTTTCTCATAATCTGGCCGAAGGGGTGATACGAAGAAACCAAGATAGATTTATTGGGCACGAAAAAAGTGGTTTTCAGCGTATAATAGTTGCGGATACCAACGGTTTGACGCGTGTTACATTTGGTGGGGAAAATATTAATACTGAAAAATACTTCCGCATGGATAATGCAGAAATTAAGACAATAAGCAGGGCCCTTGTAACCAACAGTGTGGAAGGTATTGCACACACAAGATTGAGATGGAGGCCGCAATTTAAGTTTAAGCCTCGGAGAGTGGGCAAGAGGGATGTTGATATTGTAGCATCAAACGATCATGATTATGACCTCAAGCAGCCATTAATACTATGTCTACATGCTAAAAATAGAGATGGAAAAGAGATAAAGCTAACCACTGCCGCTTGGCAAAAAAATGAATTTAACGGCAAAAATCAAACCGAAATAGAAGCCGCCATTCATCATGCTACAGAGGATTTATTCCATGCTGCCGAAGGTCATAATATTGACCCACAAGACGCCAGCGTAACCATTGTGCCATCGGAGCAACCTCTGTACAAAACGCACACGGCTCACGTTGAAGCATATTTGGAAAAAATTTCTTCCAAAGTTGAAGTATTTAACGATCATCAAAAAATAAAATTATATTATCCAATTATGACACTCTTGCTGGACGAGTTTTATCCTTTGCCACAAGAAAAACCTTGGAGTGTCTATTTTGAAGAAATTGGAGAAGTTAGCCACATCACCATGCTACACGTGTTATTGGTGGACTGTTTATATAGAAAGGGAATCCTCGTTCCATCCAATGGAAATTCCTATAAACCCTTTGGTTCCGTAGTATGGAGAACTGAAACAAATTTTTTAAATCAACAACTTGTACATGCCGAATACAATCTGTGGAAAAACTTCAAAATGAAGTTTTCGGATATAGAACAAAATTTACCATATTATCTTAAGGCCGCTTGTTCGCAGCTTATGTGTAACCCAGTGCAAGCTGTTATCGCAAGCACGATAATAGCGTCCGATGGTAAGGATAATCAACTGTCCGAACAGCAAAACTTTGAGCGCGACTTGCACAATTATGCAGTAGTCATGTTTGCGGAGTTGCAGCATGCTGCTCATGCGGCAAATATTTCTGATGCAATAATGTTACCTATAATATCGGAATTTAGTTCGATATACAATAAAGCCCTTACTTTGTATAGAAAAAAGGCGTCGAGCTACATATTTTCTCAAGATGCAATTACTGCGATCATTATTGAGATAGTTGATAAAAATTTTCTTACCGACTCCAACAGGGAATTGATGCTCCCAGTGATTGTTGATTTTTTGTCAACGCACTGTAGTTCGGGAGTGTTAGCTAATTTTATGTATACGCACAACATTGACAATAGCATTGTGAGCAAATGCAAAGAGCGTCAAAAAATAGCTAAAGCGCAAAAAATTGTCAGATATCTCAAATGCACTGTAGATGAAGCATTTGGTTATTTGGAAGATTTGGGTTTTTCTAAAGTTGGAATTGATAACAAACGTCAAAAGTTTGTTTTAACTACCGAAAACGTCAGTTCACAAGAAAGAGAGCTATTTGACAAGTTGGTGACCTGTACAGCTAATCACAAAGTATTTCATGCTATTAGACATTTGATTAACCATCTTTCTGCTGAAGACGAGAGAAATGCGCCCGTACAACCTGATGAACAAAAAAGACTAGACAATGTTTTTCCCTACGTAGGAATGACAGGAGATAAAAAGTTGTTTCTTATACAACCAAAAATATTGGTTCTAACTCGGGAGGAAAGAAATGCAGTAAAAAAGGATTTTCAAAAAATTATACAAGATCCTCTTGTCAAAAAACGCTTGATTACAATGGTTGCCAAAACAATGACCCTTGTAGATGGTGTACTGCGGCCCAATCTTAATCAAACATCAACAAGTTTAAGGCTATAACGGTGTCCAAATAATTGTGCCTAAACAAAGTTTAAATACCCAAAATTGACTATCTATCGTCACCTTTGGGGGCCTATTGTTCATCAATCGCTTTCGTCAATCCGTGGAGACCCATCTTAATTAGATTGGCTTTTAATCAAGTCGAGCTTGATTTTTATACCAATGGCTTTCAATTTAGTTTTAAGTTTATTGCCGAAACAGCTCAGTTGGTAGAGTAACTGTTTCGTAATCAGTAGGTCGCAGGTTCGATTCCTGTTTTCGGCACCACTTGTTCAACCTCATTTTTGAACATATTTTATGGCTCAAAGGCATTGCTAAATGTAAGTCAAATTTTCCTGGTTCCGCTATGGTTCCAGTATGGAAGATAAATTTATTTTTTGATATATTGATTAATTTGTCAAATCTCATTAAATTAAAATTATAAACTATAAACGCTAAGCAATGAAGGTAAAAAGATCTGGAATCTGCAAAATGTGCAGTGAATCGTGTGATTTTGTAGAGTCGCATATTATGCCATCAGGGTTAACAAAACAAAGTTATAAAAAATCTGATGGAACAATTGATGATGTAACATTGGTCATCTTCGATGAGGGGGGTGTTGCAAAGATTAATACAACACAATTTAATTCAGGAGCTAACAAAATGGCAGATTACATATTCTGTAAACCTTGTGAAAAAAAATTTCAATTAATGGATAATGCATTGGCGCGCTTTATAAATGACTATAATCCTTCAGAAACACCTGATTTGCCAAAAAAACCTGATTTGAAATTGTTAACCGTAGCTTTTACATCTATTCTATATCGTTGTAGTATGGTTACTAATATAGATCTAAAACAACATATCGGTATTGATCTTGGAAATTATTATAATGGAATTGCAAAAGACATGATAGAAAAATATAATAATAATAATTTAGATATATCATCAGAGTTAAAAATATTTTCTATAGAAGAATTGAAGGTTACGGATAGGGATCCAAATTTGTTTCTGGCCTATACTTTTCCTAGGCAAAAAACATCTACTGATTGGATAAATTATTTTTATTTTTACTTACCTAAAAACTTGGTAGCAGTAATTAGAATGAGTGCAAAAGAAAATACTTATGCCAAGAGATGGTATGAAGCAATGCCCACCATTGCACCCGAACATAAGGAATTATTTAAAAATTTTTCTTTAGAACAGTTAATGGAACTTGTGTATCATTTTACAGGTAGATATATAATTAAAGTTAAAGATAAGTCTAAAGATAAATTCTCATCGGATATAAAAGAAACTTTAAAACAGGCTTTTTTATCAGGTAATTCAGAGGTAATGCGGTATTTGGAAAAGAACAAAATATCACCACGAGAAAAAACATAAATTCTTGCGATCTTATTCACTTAATAAAAAAAGATTACTTTGCCCCAAAATGAGTATGATGCGCTAAAAAGTAAATTTTTTCAAAAGTTTTCTTGATGCCTTGTAACCTTATAATTTAAAGCTATACAAAGAATAGCGCTATTTTATCTATTTAGAATATCTTGGCGACTATGTTTAATAATATTGCTTATTTTTAACTTTGACATCATATTAGGTGAGAGGGATTGATATCATCAAGTTTTCCCCTTTAGCGATAATTAATAAAAATCCCACTAAATTAACTACAGATAAGAAGTAAAACCTATATTGATAGCGATTTAACTGAATTTAAATTTAGTAAGTTTTTATTAGCTTGTCTGTTATTACCGCAAATATCTATAAAACCACCTTCCTAAAGGTAACACTCAATCTTCTTTCCTTGATATTACTTTTACGTGCGGGAATCTCATGACTCCAAAGATAACGTGAATCTTTTTGCATCACGGCAAGGCTAAGGGGTTGAAGTGTGAGATTGATTTTTTCTTTATCTTTGCTAAAAATCATTTCACATGGTGAAAGTATACTAATAGAACAGATGGTATCGGTAAAACAAGTGGCACGATCAATATGTGCGGAGATTCCTTGTCCGACTTGGTATTCATTGATAATTACTTGATCGGGTAATTCTTTAAAAAAGCCATCTTCTAACAGTTTTTGACAATAAGGCTTTAACCAAGTTGGTATTTCACCTAAGTAAGAATCTGATGCTATATTGCGAGCTTTGTAATCATACTTGTAGCCATAGTGTTGTACACGACGCTTGAGATCGGTTAGCCAAGGTTGATTATCGATTGTGGTTATGAGTTCTTTTTGTTGATCTGGTGTGATGTAGTTTGGGGTGTAGGTTAGGCCGGGTGGTAGTTGTGATTGTTCTTGAAAAAGATCTGTTGTTAGATAATTCATAAAAAGATGCATTGATGAACTAACTACTTACTACTTCATTTATTCCATTCCAAAAGGCAACTTATTCCAACCTCTACCACAATCAACAGCATCAAGTT
>JACCDU010905964.1_pt1 | contig 13193 bp, 11 predicted proteins | sample 7446081 | NCBI WGS metagenome assembly JACCDU01 (sample SAMN15323447, study PRJNA562643) | freshwater metagenome | isolation source: river surface water | place: USA:Blue River Watershed | collected 2017-08-17 | reverse complement strand
GCGGCCCACATCCAGACTGTATTTGTCGTCCAGCGTCACGGTTTCCAGTGCTTGGCGAATCGAGTCGGGTAAAGGAGCATTCATGGCGTGTGTCCTGCAAGTGAAATTCAGGCTCAGTGTAGAGCGCCCACGCTGACAGGTGCTTGCTTTGTGTGACAGGATTTGCCCTATGATTTGAAAGAATCTTGCTCAAAAAGGTGATTAATGGAAACAATGGATAAATTTGACTGGGCGATATTGAATGAACTGCAAAAAGATGGTCGACTGACGAATGCCGAGTTGGCGCAACGCGTGGGCCTGTCGGCAGCGCCATGCTGGCGGCGTGTGCGGGCGCTGGAAGAGTCGGGGGTGATCAAGGGCTACCGTGCCGAGATTGACCGCCAAAAGGTGGGACTTGATGTGTTTGCATTCGTTCGCCTGGATGCCGAGCGCAACCGGGGCGATGTGACGCGTCAGCTGGAAGAGGCCATCTTGAAGATTCCCGAGGTCATTTCTTGTCACTACATCAGCGGCACCGGGACCTTTGAATTGCAGGTTGTCAGCAAAGACCTCAACAGCTTCAGCCAGTTTGCCCGTGATGTGCTGATCAACTTGCCAAATGTGAAGGATTTGCACACCAGTTTTTCATTGGGCGAAGTCAAAGCGGCGGGCGCTTTGCCACTCAAGCCCTGAGCCGTGCAACTGTCTGGGGTGTGCCTGTAAAATCAGCAGCCTCAGCCGACCCCGTGTCAGGGCGGCCCATGGCGCAGGCGGCGCCCGTTTTTTGGCCTCCACCCGAGGCGGACATTCATGCTTTACCCTCAAGAATTCGACGTGATCGTGGTCGGCGGCGGCCATGCCGGCACCGAAGCCGCTTTGGCAGCGGCTCGCATGGGCAGTAAAACCCTTTTGCTTAGCCACAACATCGAGACCCTGGGGCAGATGAGTTGCAATCCCAGCATTGGCGGCATTGGCAAAGGCCACCTCGTCAAGGAAGTTGATGCTTTGGGCGGTGCGATGGCCTTGGCGACCGACGAGGGCGGTATCCAGTTCCGCATCCTCAACAGCTCCAAAGGCCCGGCCGTGCGCGCCACGCGGGCCCAGGCCGATCGCATTTTGTACAAAGCTGCCATTCGCCGCATGCTGGAAAACCAGCCCAATTTGTGGCTTTTTCAACAAGCCGTGGATGACCTGATGGTCGAAGGCGATCGGGTGGTGGGTGCGGTCACGCAAGTGGGCATCCGTTTTCGCTCGCGCACCGTGGTGCTCACCGCCGGGACCTTTCTGGACGGCAAGATCCACGTCGGCTTGCAAAACTACTCGGCCGGCCGGGCAGGGGACCCGCCTGCGGTCAGTTTGTCGGCGCGCTTGAAAGAGCTCAAGTTGCCGCAAGGGCGCCTGAAGACCGGCACGCCACCGCGCCTGGATGGCCGCACGATTGATTTTTCCAAGTGTTCCGAGCAGCCCGGTGACGGCATGCCCGGCGGCATGAACCCGGATGATGGTGTTCCGGTGTTCAGTTTCATGGGCAAGGCTGCCATGCACCCGCAGCAAATGCCTTGCTGGATCACCCACACCAACGAGCGTACACACGAGATCATCCGCTCGGGCTTTGACCGCAGCCCCATGTTCACCGGCAAGATCGAGGGCGTTGGACCGCGTTATTGCCCGAGCGTGGAAGACAAAATCAACCGTTTTGCCGACAAGGACAGCCATCAGATTTTTCTGGAGCCCGAAGGCCTGACCACGCACGAGTACTATCCGAACGGTATCTCGACCAGCTTGCCATTTGACATCCAATATGACTTGGTACGCTCGATGAAGGGGCTCGAAAACTGCCACATCCTGCGCCCGGGTTACGCCATCGAGTATGACTATTTCGACCCCCGCGAACTGAAAAGCAGCTTTGAAACCCGCCAAATCCAGGGACTGTTCTTTGCCGGCCAGATCAATGGTACGACGGGTTACGAAGAGGCTGCGGCTCAAGGCTTGTTCGCAGGCATCAACGCCGCTTTGCAATGCCGCGGGGAGGCGGCCTGGACACCGAGCCGTGATCAGGCGTACTTGGGCGTGCTGGTGGATGACCTCATCACCAAGGGTGTGACCGAGCCTTACCGCATGTTCACCAGCAGGGCCGAGTTCCGTTTGCAGTTGCGTGAAGACAATGCCGACATGCGTTTGACTGAAATTGGCCGTCAAATGGGGCTGGTGGATGATGCACGTTGGGATGCCTTCAGCCGCAAGCGCGATGCTGTTTCACGTGAAACAGAACGTCTCAAATCTACTTGGGTGAATCCGCGCAACCTGCCTGCCGAAGAATCGATGCGGGTTTTGGGCAAAGCCATTGACCACGAGTACAACCTGTTTGACCTGTTACGTCGTCCGAACGTGTCGTACAAAGCCTTGATGGACATGGATGCGGCCAAGTACGCCAGCACCGATGTTTCACGTGAAACCCTCGGCGACTTGAGTGACCCGGTGATCGAGCAGGTGGAAATCGCCGCCAAGTATTCCGGCTACATCGACCGCCAGAAGGGCGAGGTTGAGCGTGCTGCTTATTACGAAAACCTGCGTCTGCCCGAAAGCCTGGACTATATGCAAGTCTCGGCCTTGTCCATCGAGGCGCGACAGAAACTGGCCAAGCACCGACCCGAAACCTTGGGGCAGGCATCCCGCATCTCGGGCATCACGCCTGCCAGCGTGTCCTTGCTCTTGATCCACCTGAAAAAGGGCGGTTTCAAAGGCTTTATGAATTCTGCTGAAGAAAGCCAGCCCGCATGAGCGCAGATCTGGCATCCGGCCTGCGTGCGGGCATCCAGGCTCTGGGCCTTGACCTTTCGACGGCGCAACAGCAGCGCCTGCTGGACTATATGGCCTTGATCCAGAAATGGAACAAGGTTTACAACCTGACCGCTTTGCGCGACCCGGCCGACATGCTGAGCCATCACCTGCTGGACAGTCTCACGGCCATTGCGCCCTTGATGCGGCACACCCAAGGCCAAGCCATCCGGGTGCTGGATGTGGGCTCGGGCGGTGGCTTGCCCGGCGTGGTGTTGGCCATTTGCATGCCCGAGCTGGATGTGAATTGCGTGGACACGGTGGCCAAAAAAGCCGCGTTTGTGCAGCAAGTGGCGGTCAGCCTCAAATTGCCCAATTTGCGCGGCATCCATGCCCGGGTCGAATCCTTGACTGATCCCTACCAGGTGATTTGTTCCCGTGCCTTTGCTTCTTTGCCCGATTTTGTGACCTGGTCCCGTTCTGCCTTGGCAGAGGGCGGTGTCTGGATGGCCATGAAAGGCAAGCATCCGCAGGAGGAAATCGACGCTTTGCCCGAGGACGTGAACGTGTTTCACGTGGAACCTTTGACGGTTCCGGGTCTGGATGTGGAGCGGTGCATGGTGTGGATGAAGTCTGATATTGCCACTTAAGCAAGACGGAAGTTTGCGAAACAAGTTTCGTCTTGAACAGAGGAGTCGTCCACAGTGGTGAGCTCCCATTGAAAACAGTCAAGTCTTTTGATGGGGTCATGGCAAGTTTCACGTGAAACAAGAGGCCTTGTTCGACTGTTGCCGACCACCCATCACTTACACTCAGTCCATTCTTCATTAAAGAACACATATGTTTGGCATTTCAGATTACGGCGCATTTGCGGCAGCGTTTGTTTTGCTGTTGTTTCTGCCCGGGCCTGGCAATTTAGCCTTGATCAGTTCTGCCAGCAAAGGCGGCTTGGCAGGTGGCCTGGCCTCTGTGTTCGGTTTGTTGTTGGGTGATCAGATTTTGTTGTGGCTCACGGTGGTGGGGGTGGCGGCCATGCTTCAGACCATGCCCGTGTTGTTCGCTGCCGCGCAGTGGGCGGGTGCGGCCTATCTGGCTTGGTTGGGTTTCAAGATGATCACGGCCAAGCCGGGAGAGGGTCCGAGCATCCAGATCACACCAGGGCACTATTTTCGCGAAACCCTGCTCATCACCTTGCTCAACCCCAAGGCGATCATGTTCTATTTTGCGTTTTTCCCTCAGTTCATTGATCCCGTGCAACATCAAGGCTGGATCACTTTTGCCGTGATGGCTTCGACCATCGCGGTGTTGGGCTTTCTTTATTGCTTTGGCGTAGTGTTGATCACGCATTTCATGGCCGAACGTCTGCGCGCCAACCCAGCGGTGTCGGGTTTTTTGCAAAAACTGGCGGGCGCTTGCTTGATCGGTTTTGGACTCAAACTGGCATTCACCAAATAAAACGGATACTCCTATGGCCAAAATTTTCTGCATTGCCAATCAAAAAGGTGGCGTTGGCAAAACCACCACCACGGTCAACCTGGCGGCGGGTCTGGCCAAAGTGGGGCAACGTGTGCTGCTGGTGGACCTGGATCCACAAGGCAATGCCACCATGGGGTCGGGCATCGACAAGCGCAGTCTGGAGCTCAGTGTTTACGACGTGTTGCTGGAGTCGGCATCGATCAAGGAAGCTGCCGTCAGAGCAGAAAAGTGTGGCTACGACGTGCTCAGTGCCAACCGCGAGTTGGCTGGGGCCGAGGTGGAACTGGTGGACCTGGAGCACCGTGACCAGCGCCTCAAAACCGCCTTGGCAGCCGTGGATGCAGACTACGATTTTGTCCTGATCGATTGCCCGCCATCGTTGTCCATGTTGACCTTGAATGGCCTGTGCTCGGCCCATGGCGTGATCGTGCCCATGCAGTGCGAGTATTTTGCTCTGGAGGGGTTAACGGACCTGGTCAACACCATCAAACAGGTGCACGCCAACCTCAACAGGGACCTCAAGATCATTGGCTTGTTGCGGGTCATGTTCGATCCCCGCATCACCTTGCAACAGCAGGTCAGCGAGCAGCTCAAGGCTCACTTTGGTGACAAGGTGTTTGACGCCGTGATCCCGCGCAATGTGCGCCTGGCCGAAGCCCCCAGCTATGGCTTGCCCGGCGTGGTGTTTGACCCTTCGGCCAAGGGCAGCCAGGCTTATGTGGATTTCGCCCGCGAACTGGTCCAGCGCGCACCCACCCTCTGAGCATGAGCGCCACGGTATTGATCTTGCCGGGCTGGCAGGGCAGCGGCCCGGAGCACTGGCAAATGCGTTGGGCAGACCGCCATGGCTATGCCGTGGTCGAGCAAAACGATTGGCAGCGTCCCCGTCGTGGCGACTGGTTGGCCCGACTGGATGAGGTGGTCATCGACATGCCGGGCCCGCTGGTGTTGGCCGCCCACAGCCTGGGATGCATCCAGGTTGCTGCTTGGGCGGCGGTGTCGCGGCAAAGTTCACGTATTCGAGGTACTTTGTTGGTGGCTCCCGGCGACGTGGAAACGCCCGAGCTGAAAGAGCGCTTGCCCGGCTGGCAACCTATCGTACGACAGCGCTTGCCTTTCAAGAGCATTCTTGTGGCCAGCCAGAACGACCCTTTTTGCAGCGTTGAACGTGCCCAAAGCCTGGCGCAAGACTGGGGTGCCCAATGGGTGGACCTGGGCCTGGCCGGGCACATCAACGCCGAATCATCGCTGGGCGATTGGCCAGAGGGCCATGCGCTTTTGCAAACACTTTTGAAGGAATGACCATGGTCACCAAAAAACCCAAAGGCCTCGGCCGCGGACTCGAAGCCCTTTTGGGCCCCAAAGTGGCCGACGTGCCTGAGGCCGTCAATGCTGAATCCGGCCAACCCAGTCAGCTCAATGTCGACCAAATGGTGGCGGGCATGTACCAGCCGCGCACGCGCATGGACGAAGGCGCTTTGTACGAGTTGGCCGAGTCCATCAAGGCCCAGGGCATCATGCAGCCGATCCTGGTGCGCCAGCTCAGCGACGGCCCCAATGCCGGCAAATACGAAATCATCGCGGGCGAACGCCGCTTTCGCGCCTCCAAGCTCGCCGGCTTGGTCACCGTCCCCGTGTTGGTGCGCGACGTGCCCAACGAGGCGGCTGCGGCCATGGCGCTGATTGAAAACATCCAGCGCGAAGACCTCAACCCACTCGAAGAAGCCCAGGGCCTGCAACGCTTGATACGAGAGTTTGGGCTCACTCACGAAACTGCAGCCCAAGCTGTGGGTCGCTCCCGCAGTGCTGCCAGCAACCTCTTGCGCTTGCTCAACCTGGCCGAACCCGTACAGACCATGTTGATGGCGGGCGACCTGGACATGGGCCATGCCCGTGCTTTGTTGGCATTGGACAAAGCGGCCCAAATCACGGCGGGCAATCAGATTGCCGCCAAAAAGCTGTCCGTGCGCGAGGCCGAAAGCCTGGTCAAAAAACTCAGTGCCGAGTTCAACCTGGTCCACCAAAAGCCCAAAAAAGAAAAATCCCGCGACATCCGCCGTGTGGAAGAAGAACTTTCGGACTTGCTCATGGCCGAGGTCGAGGTGCGCGTCAAGAAACGCGTCAAACGCCTGGGCAAGATCGAGGAAATGGGCGAGTTGAGCATCCAGTTTGGCTCGCTTGATGAGCTGAACGGCCTGATCGACAAGCTCCGGGCGTGAACCCTTCGCAAGTTTGAAAACAGTGGAGCTTTTGCCCGACATGCGTCGCACGACACTGATGCGTATGAAGGACCGTTTGAAGGATTGGCATTTCAGCCGACCTCAAATGTTGGGTATCGCGCTGTTCGTGATCGGCGCTGACTCACTGTTTTTCAGTGTCTTGGTCGACCTGCCTTATGACGTACGTCCCAATTTCTGGTTGGGCGTGCTCTTGCTGGCTGCCATTCCGCTGGTGCGTTGGCGTCAGGCGTTTGCCTACCTGGTCAACTTGATGTTGGGTTCAGGCCTTTTTGTCATCACATACCTGGCGACGCATTCTGGCGGCATCAATTCGCCCACGTTGGTGTGGATCGCGGTGATGCCCATGCTGGCGTTGCTCCTCATGGGGCGCAAAACCACATTCGTCTGGATGGGTCTGACCCTCATTGCATATTTCTCCTTGTACATGGCTTGCAAGTCGGGCTGGATTGCCAGTGTGAACCCGCACACCACGCACGATGTTTGGTGGGCATTCTTGAACCATGCCTTTGCCGCCGCGGGCCTGATCATGGGTGTGCAGATGTACGACTACCTGCACAAACAGCAGATGGATGTGCTCGATCGCCGCAATGGCGAGTTGATGGCCACCCACGAGAGCATGCGTCAAGCCCAGGCCCACAAGGATGAATTCCTTGCTGCCGTTGGCCACGAGTTGCGCACCCCGATGAATGCCATCCTGGGCTTCAACGGTGTCTTGCGCGACCAGGTGGCCCGCGAACCGGAGCAAGTCGAGATCGTGGACCACATCCGACGGGCAACCCAGCAACTGCTGGGCCTGGTCAATGACATTCTGGATTTTTCGCAACTGCAAGCCGGTCGCATGCTGCTCAACCCCCAGGCTTGCGATGTGCCGCATGTGCTGCGCCAGCTGGCTTCTGTTTACGCAGCCCGTGCTCAAGCCAAAGGCCTGGGTTGGGATATGCGCTTGCCTGTGGACTTTCCCGCGCGGGTCATGCTCGATGCCCAGAAATTTCAGCAAGTCGTGCGCAACTTGCTCGACAACGCCTTGAAGTTCACGGCCGAAGGACAGGTTCAACTGGCGCTCACCATGACGTCAGGTGTCTTACGCTTGGAGGTCCAAGACACGGGCAAAGGCATTGCCAAAAACCGGCAGCAACAGATCTTCACCCGCTTTGAGCAAGCCGACATTCAGACCAACCGCACGTATGGTGGCACGGGTTTGGGGCTGGCAATTTGCGATGGGCTGGTGCGGCTCGCAGGTGGGCGCATTGGCGTGCACAGCGACGAGGGACAGGGGGCCATGTTCTGGTTTGAGTGGCCGGTGACGGTGGTCGCGGAAGACGCGCAGACGCAGGCCACACCACAACTGCCAGCTGATGCGGCTTTGCAGATCCTGCTCATCGATGACAACCGGGTGAACCTCATGGTCGCGCAGTTGCAGCTGAAAAAGCGATGGCCGCAGGCTCAAGTCATGGCTTTCGACAACGCCAGCGAGGCTTTGCAACGATTGCAAGACACGGAATTCGACTTGGCCCTGGTGGACATGATCATGCCGGACATGGACGGCCTCGAATTCACCCGTCAGGTCCGCGCACACCCACAAGAGCGTATCGCCCGCATGCCGGTCCTGGCGCTGACTGCCAACAGCCATTCCATGGACCGCGAGCGCTGCTTGCTGGCGGGCATGGACGAGGTACTCGTCAAGCCCATGGACGAAGGTGAGATGGCCGAGAAAGTGGCCCAACTGGTGTGCCGCGCACATCCGGAGAAATGGGCATGAGCCGCAAACCCGCCAACTGGTTGCAGGACGTGCTGATTCCGCGTTTGCCCAAGGCATTTCAGGACGACAAGAAGCCCTATGTCTTTCTGTTTGCCGTTCTGGTGATTGGCGTGATGCTCATTTTTGCGGTGATCAGTCCTTACCACAACGGGCATGTGATCCCCTTGATTTTTGCTGTGGCGGTGCTGGTGCTCCTGGTGCTTGTGAGCCGGGGCATGTCGATGCAGACGGGCATCCATCTGGCCACCTTGATGGGTTTGCTGCAGCTGGTGTACGGCGCAGCAATGAGTGGGGGTATTTTTTCTCCACGTCTGGCCTGGCTCCTGATCTTGCCTTTGACGCCATTTTTTGTCATCAGCCGCAAGGCTGGCTATCTCTGGCTGTTGGTGGTGCTGGCGGTGCAGGCCGGTATGGCCGCGCTCAGCTTCTGGGGCATCGGTGAGGTCTTTGAGCTGTCGGTGGCTTATGTCACTTCCTCGTTGACCACTTATGTCGCGGTGACACTGCTCATGATCATCGTGCCGCTGATCTACGACACCCTCTACAAAAAAGCCATTGCGGCCAGCCGCTCTTATCAACAAACACTTGAAAAGACCCGGGAGGAACTGGAGCACACGCTTCAAATGCGCGAGCACTTCATCGCCACGGTCAGTCACGAGTTGCGCACGCCGATGAACGCCATTTTGGGCTTCAACGCCTTGCTGCAATCAAAACTCAAGGACCAAGCCGAAGCCCAGAAAATCGTTGAGCACACCCGCCAATCGGCCGATCACCTGATGACCGTCATCAACGATGTGCTGGATTATTCGCAGCTGCAGTCGGGGCGCTTGTCGGCACACCCCGAAAAGTTCATGCTGCGCGACACGATCGGTTATGCCTTCGAGTTGTTCTCGGTGCGCGTGGAACGCTCTCAGCTCGAATACCGATGCGATATTGCGCCTGACGTGCCCACCTGGGTCATGACGGACCGCCACCGCTTGATGCAAATCCTGGTGAATTTGCTCGGGAATGCCATCAAGTTCACGCACCGTGGCCATGTGGTGTTAAAGGTGCATGCTGATCCTCAGCGTGGTGTTGTATTCACGGTCGAAGACACGGGCATTGGCATTGCCGATGCGCAAAAACCGCACATCTTCGAGCGTTTTGGACAAGCCGACGACACGATTCAAACCCGCTATGGCGGTAACGGTTTGGGGCTGGCCATTTCCCAGAAGCTGGTGGAACTGCTCGGCGGCGACATTGGCTTTGACAGCACACCCGGCAAAGGCAGCACCTTCTGGTTCAGTCTGCCGCTGTTTGCGGTGGATCCGCCTGAAAAAATGCCGCAGCAAAAACAGGTCTTAGCCGTGTTGAGTGCGCAGCGCCCCTGGCGCTTTCTGGTGGTCGATGACCACCGCATCAACCGCCTTCTGGTCAGGCAAGTGCTCAAGAACGCCTGGCCCAACAGCGAAGTGCTTGAGGCAGAAAATGGTGCTCAGGCCGTTGACATGGTCCGCGAAAGGGATTTCGACGCTGTTTTGATGGACATGGTCATGCCGGTCATGGACGGCATTGCCGCTACGCGTGCCATCCGTGAACTGACCCATGGCCGTAAGCCTTGGTTCATTCTGGGTTTGACCGCCAACGTCAATCCGCTCGACCTGGAAACATTTCGGGCTTCTGGGCTGGACTCGTTCATGCTTAAACCGTTTGAGCCGGTGGCGTTGTGCAGCAAGCTCGATCAATTGTTGAGCTCGGACTGATCCGGTGCCTCGCCCCTTCCTGATTTATCAGGAGGGGGCAAACCCGATTGGGTGCGTCAACAGATCGTTATCTAATGCATCACTGGCTAGACGCACAAGGCAAGTGGAATGTACCTGAGTGGAAAACAAACGACTTTGCTGGGCCAGATCATGCAGACCCTGGCAGAGCCGCACGAAGAAACCGAAATCCGCAAGATCATGGGCGACCTGGTCATGCAGTTGCTCGGGGCGCAGTACTACGCCAGCTTTGTCTGGCAGCCGGGCAGTCAGAGCTTTGCCCAGCCCATCCAGATCAACATGGACCCCCTGAACCTGCGGGCGTATGAAAGCTACTACCAGTTCCATGACCCGATCACGCCGCTGATGCAGCGCTATCAAGTGGCCGTGCGCGCCACCGATGTGCTGGCGATAGACGAGCTGAAAAAAACCGAATTCTTCAATGACTTTCTGAACAAGGACGGCCTCTACTGGGGGGTGAACTTGTACGCCTGGCACCAAGGGCAAAACCTTGGTGACATGCGCATCTGGCGTGACAAGCGCCGTGACAACTTCACCCCCGATGAGTTGCGCTTGCTCGACATGCTGCAACCTGCCTTTGTGACGGCCTTGGCGCGGGCGCAAAGGTCCAGCCAACCCGAAGCCCTGACGCTGAACACTTTGTCGCAACGCCTGACCACCCGTGAACAAGACACCGCCCGTTTGGTCATGCTGGGCATGACCGACAAAGAGATTGCGCGTGCGCTTGAAATATCGACCACTACCGTGCGCACGCATCTGGAGAATGCCTTTCGCAAAGTCGGGGTCAGCAACCGTGCTGCGCTGGTGCACAAACTCAGGCCTTGAACAGCTCGCAGGAGCCCTCCTGCATTTCAACGATGGTGGCTTACACAAGGGGTCTTTAGCATGGATTGAACGCCCATTCAGGCGTTTCACAACCCAACAGGAGACCTGCATGACCATCCCCACTACGCGCCGGAATTTTTTCAAAAACACGGGCGCTGTATCAGCCGCCGCCATGCTGGGCGGCGTCAGCATGACGGCTTGCGGCGGTGACTCAAGTCCTGCCGCTTTGAGCACAGAAGAGCAATGGGCTTTGACGGCCACACAAGCCTTGGCCGCCATGAAAGGGGGGCGCTTGACCGCAAGCCAATACGTCAGCACCTTGATCGCGCGTGCCCGATCCCTGGGCGATTTGAATGCGATGATCACCATCGATGAAGTCGGTGCGTTGGCGGCTGCCAAGCAAATCGATGCCGATCGTGCGGCGGGTAAAACCTTGGGGGCTCTGGCTGGGTTGCCGATTGTGGTCAAAGACAACATCAACACGAAAGCCATCAAGACCACTGGCGGTACCTCATCACTGCGCAACTTTCAGCCCAAGACCAATGCGCCATCGGTACAAAAACTGCTCGATGCAGGCGCCATCATTTTGGGCAAGTCCAACCTGCATGAGTGGGCCTTCGGCATCACCAGCACCAACTTCACGCTGGGCATTGACCCCATCACCAAAGAAGCCAGCCGGCCTTGTAAAAACCCCTACGACAGCAGCCGCATCCCCGGTGGCTCATCGGGTGGAACGGCCGTGGCCATTGCAGCACGGTTTGCACCCGCGGGCCTGGGTACAGACACAGGGGGCTCCACGCGTGTGCCCGCATCGTTTTGTGGCATTGCAGGCTTTCGTCCGTCTGTGGGCGATGGGGCCAACAAAGGCCGCCGCTATCCCGACACCGCCACCGATGCGCTGCCAATCAGCACCACACGCGACACCGTCGGCCCCATGGGCCGCACCGTGGCAGACGTGGCCTTGCTCGACGCTGTCATCACGGGCGCTGCGGTGCCCACCGCCAAAGCGCTCAAGGGCTTGAAGATTGGCCTGCCTGCCGCCTTCTGGGCCGGGCTGGACGACAGCGTCAAGCCTGTGGCCGAAGCGGCCAAGAACAAGTTGGCCGATGCGGGCGTGGTGTTTGTCGATGCCGACCTGGCGGGCATCATGGCGCTCAACGACGCCATCTCCTTCCCGATCGCCTTGCATGAACCGGTGGCGGCCATTCCGGCTTATCTGAGCGCCAACAACGCACCCGTGAGCACCGTCACACAAGTCAGCGCGCAATTGGCCAGTCCGGATGTGCAAGGTGCTTTTGGTGCAATTTCAGGTGATGTGTTTGGCGCAGCCTACCCGGATGTCATGGCCACCAAGCGACCCGCCTTGCAAAAACTCTACAAGGACTATTTTGCAGCGCAAGGGGTAGAGTGCGTGATGTTCCCCACTACATTGTTGGCAGCCCCCAAGATCGATGCGATCAACGGTTCCAAAAATCTGAGTTACATCGTCGGTGGTGTGGCGCAAAAGGACAAAGATACCTTTGGCACCTGCATTCGCAACACCGACCCGTGCACCAATGCCGGCATTCCCAGTGTGTCGATACCTGCTGGGTTGACCACGGAGGGGTTGCCTGTGGGCATGCAGATCGATGGGCCTTTGGGCACAGATATCAACCTGCTGGCGATTGGCATGGGCATTGAGGCCGTGTGGGGGGCGGTCAAGGCACCAGCGATTTGACGTTTTGATGTGCGCAAGGCCTGTGACAAGGCCTTGCGCCTGTCACATCGAGAAAATCTTCCCCGGATTCAAGATGTTGTGCGGGTCCAATGCCCGCTTGATGGTGCGCATCATGTCCACCGCGCCTTCGCCGGTTTCGGTGCGCAAAAAGTCCATCTTGTGCAGGCCAATGCCGTGCTCGCCCGTGCAAGTGCCTCCCAGGCGCAAAGCGCGGCTGACCAGTTGCTGGTTCAAGGCTTCGGCGGTTTCACACTCTTGCGCGTTGTCGGGGTCGATCAGGTAACCGAAGTGGAAGTTGCCATCGCCCACATGGCCGACCAGGAAGTAAGGGATGCCGCTGGCATCGGTCTCGGCCACCGAGTCGAGCAGGCAATCGGCCAGTCGGCTGATCGGCACGCAGGTGTCGGTGCTGATGGCGCGGCAGCCGGGCTTGCTTTGCACGGCGGCAAAGTAGGCGTTGTGCCGTGCGGTCCACAAGCGCGTGCGCTCTTCGGGCGTCACCGCCCACTCGAACGCATTGCCGCCGAATTCGCTGGCGATCTCTTGCACCGTCTCGGCTTGTTCCTTCACGCCCGCAGGCGAGCCGTGGAACTCCATCAGCAGCATGGGCTCTTCGCGCAGGCCCAGCTTGGCGTAGGCGTTGACCATGCGCACGGTGT
>JACCDU010999513.1_pt1 | contig 13211 bp, 34 predicted proteins | sample 7446081 | NCBI WGS metagenome assembly JACCDU01 (sample SAMN15323447, study PRJNA562643) | freshwater metagenome | isolation source: river surface water | place: USA:Blue River Watershed | collected 2017-08-17 | reverse complement strand
TCCTTCACCTGACCCACTACATCATACCAGTACTGGCTTCCACTACCTGATCCACCATTATGTTGGATATTGAAGTTGTATACTTGGTTTACTTTAACTTTTGATAATTGAGTGTTCATACTTATTAATTTTATACCATGAATATACGTGCATAGCCCTGACCAGCCTAAGACATCCAATCGATGTTTAGGTTATATAATAGGTCGAGTGCCGTTTCCTTACTCACCCATCCACTACCGTCTACATCCACTAGGTCACCTATATAGTACATGTCATCGTAGCACATCAGGTCATCTAGCTTGAGTAGGTTCTGGTGTTGCTCTATCACTTGTGCTTGACGCTCCATTTCTCTTAATTGTTTAGTTAACATACGTTTTAATTTTAATTGTGACGTAAATATATGAACGGGGCTCTGCCCCGCCTCATTTATTTACCATTCACTACCATATACTTACCATCAACCACCTTAAAATATTGTTTATCAGACATGTTTTTATCTATTAAATCATTCAGGTTGGTTAATGCATCCCTCAACTTATCCTCTAACGGATCAGCTACTACTTTGTTCGCTAATTGGTTCTGGTAATGCATCCCGAGGGCGTAGATCAATTCATTCAATTCGGCTTGATCTAAATTAACTGATATTCTCATAATTAATAATTGTGACGTGAATATATGAGCAGGGCTCTGCCCCGCCACATTACATCAACCCCTTCATCTTCAATATTGTGATCCTCAGTTGATTAATCTCATCATTACGCTCTTCCATCAGCATGAATAACATGAATATGATTGAAGCCATCATCACTACGAACCCACAGACGAACTCCATGTCGGTTTTAGCCCTAATGAACATTAAATACAGTGAAGTTAATCCTAATAATACACTTAAAATACCGTTAAATGCTTTCATATTGTTTAATTTTTAATTATAATGGAAATATACATAACTAATTCTGATCAGTAAAATGAATTTACTTTTCCGTTTGGTAATATTTTATATAATATACCCTTAGACCATACACTCACTGGTTTATTTGTTTCGATTGCTTTATTGAGCGCTCTAGTGTATACTGTCTTACTTAAGCCGTTAATTGTTGTTTTATTTACTTTCATAGCGTGAATATAAGGACGGGGCCTTGCCCCGTCACGTTTATTTATATTGTGCTATAATTGGCTTCATGTGTGCATCAATCGCTTCAGCGTCTGCCTTCACCTCATCACTAGCCCAATTCAACACACATGTATCATGATAACTACGGTGCCACTCGATTGTGTCGTCATGACGCTTAGTTCCTGGTTTCATAAACGTAACTGATCCACCCATCCCATCATCATGGATCTCGTACCCAAGTGATTCAGCGAACATGTAAGCGGCTTTATTGATCGCGCTTTTAATTTCTTTCTTAGTCATACTATTTAACTTTTAATTGTGATATTAAGTTACGACCATCGTTCTGACTAGTCACAGGTATTAACATATTTTCTCCTATAACATACCATCCATCCTTTCTTAATTCAACTCTTAAAGGACCACTTAAATCAAATGTTTCACCATCATTAAACTTTAACATACTCATACTTAATAATTTTATAACATGAATATACGCGTACTGCCCTGACCAGCCAAGCAGCGAAAGAGCCGGGTGAAAACCCAGCTCGATCTAACCATTAAAAATTAAAAGTATGAACCTTCTTTACGCGGCTTCAACCGCTGAAATATTTTGTGGTTCGAGCGTCCATGCATTATAACATTCCCACTCGAATTCATTATTATATAAGTACAAATAATCAACCCCATGATCGGTACTAAAGAACTCCTCACGCGTGCTCACTTGAGCCTGCTGGTTCGACTCACCCCTATCTCTACCGTACGCTAAACACCAATTACGGTTCCTAGTAGCGTAGTTATCGAAATCTTGTTTACCACCTATCTGCTCAGCGAGTACACTCAGGTTCCCTAGTGCTAGTAATTCATCTACACTCACGGGTGTGCTGTAGTGTTCCTGGAGGATCACTCCGTTGTGCTCTGGATACCCATCATAATGACAATAGATGTTTGTGATAGTTCCGTCTGCGTTCTGTTTTCCAATCAATGATCTTGTAGCCATAACTTTAAATTTTTAATTTTTGGTGGTTTCAATATACGAAAAAGAATTCGGACAGCCAAGCTTTTATGCTTGAGCTGTCGGAGGATTCTGAGACAAAGCATCAGCTAATTCCTCATCACTGGGTTGGAGACCCATCTTTTCCATCATTTGAGCCAATTTACCTGACTTCATATCAACAGCTACAATAGCCATCTTAATCACCTCAGCTAAATCTTCATTATCGGCAATCACGTTTGCAAACAAATTCATCAAATCACCTCCAGTACCATTCACTTCTACGTGGATACCTTCTTCAGTAAATTCAGCTAAAAAATACGTTTTGTTCTCTTGGCTCATAAATTTAAATTTTTATTTTATTAATACTTGAATATACAAAAAATGCTTTGCCCCTAATAAGAGACTGCTCTACCCTTAGCCAGACATCCCACACGGTATTCTTTACTCCATGTGAAAAAAGCTTCATCAACGGGTGGAAGTTCTTTGGACGGCTCTGGATAAGAGAGATCAATCGGCTCTCCCTCTATACGCACACCAAACAAGAACGTTATAAGAAAATTGATAATAATGTCTAAATACTTTTTCATAATAATAATTTTAATGGTACAAAGATAAGAAAAGATACCCGCCAGCCCCAGGGGAGCCAGACGGGTTCATATTCTTAAGCGGCAACTTCTGCCTTCACTTTCTTGGGAGCACCACGCTTGATCTCCACACCTGCAGCGATCTTAGCAGCACGCTCAGCCAATTTTTTCTGACGAGCTGACTCACCGTTTGCTGGACGACCTCTACCAATTGAACCACCCGCTGCTGCACGAGCTGCTCTGGCAGCAAGACGAGCTTGACGAGCTGAATTTTCTACTACTGGACGACCGCGTTTTGTTGATTTGTTTTCGTTTGACATAACCTGTTTTTTAATTGTTTATTTTATTTGACTGTTTAAATATATAAAAAAATTTGGACCGAACAAAACTTATTTCACCTCACTTTTGTACTTCTCTAGACACTTAGGGCAACCAATCTCCTTCACGTTCTCAATGCGAGCCCAATTATTAGACAGGGCTGGTGTGCCACACAAATTCCCTTCACCACCCTTGTAGATGTGGGCTGTGTTGTTCCAAACATTCCCTTTATTACCAAAAATGTGGTAGTTGGGTTTTAATTCATTTACATTCATAATATTTAATTTTTAATTTTATAACATGAATCTACATAAAAAACCTTGACCGAACAAAACCTATCTACGAGTGCTTTTTGGACGCCCCCGTTTTCCCCCTGTGCGAGCCCTAGTGGCTGCTCTAGCGGACGCCCTCTGGGTGATCACCTCTGGAGTGAGTGCTGGACGTCCCCTCTTACCCGCGGGTTTCGGAGCCACCATGGATAAAACCTTAGGGGTGGTTGATGCGGGTCTTCCCCTCTTACCACCGGATCTAGAGGCTCGAGCGGCCTTCTCCGCTTCACGAGCTGCTTTCACCGCTGGATCCAAAGCTGGTCTTCCACGCTTACCAGTAGTGTTCTTAGGTGGGCGTGCACCACGCTCACGCTTCTTCATCTCACGGTTACGCTTAGCTTGTTCCTTCTCAGCTCGACGCATCATTTTATCTAGTGTCTTCTGGTGTTTAATAACTTGGGGGTGAATAATAACTTGATCCAGATCGTACGAACGCAACGCCCCTCCCTCATCACGCACCTCAAAACCACCGTGGGGAAAACCAGGTTTACCTCCCGGCTCGATGCGTCTAATTAAGTAAAAAAACAACCGCTTCTCATAAAAAAACGGGGCGGGGAGCACCCTAGACATCTTAGGTGTCTCTGGAGTTACGGTGAGTTCTGGTTCAATTTCTGTATACGCCATGAATGTACCTAATTGGTTTCCACTGACGATTAATGGTTTTTCTATAACTTTCATATACGTAAATGTACGAAAAAACTCTGCCACAACAAAACCTATTGCGAAAAAAATAATTGGATGGGCAGAAAAAAAAGTTTAAATTGATGGTGTCAGTTGACAGGCGCCTCATGAAACAGGTGAAGAGATCAGAGGTAGGCTACTCGACCCAGCTTCACCACCCCTCGCAACAAAAAGTCACCTCAAGGTACGACAAAAAAGTTACCCCTCCAAAAAAAGTTGTGCACCAAAAACAAAAAAGAGGTGCAAAAAGAGGGGACAAAAAGTTGTTAGAAAAAAGTTGGAGTGGCGCAGTGAGAAAGTGGATAGATCCACAACACACCAACACCCGTTACATAATACCTTATCACATACTATAGTGTAACTAAACAAAACCTAACGCGTACAAAAGTACGGGTCATCACATATCATAGTTGTTTGTCACACTTTTATTTAATCGCCTCATACAAAAAAATTCCGATTTTAACGCAAAAAAGCGCGAAATAAACGCATATAATTGTTAAGGCAAACACCATTACAGGCACAAAAGTCTTATCATCATTCCATTTATTCATAACTTATTTCACTATTTGTTCGTATGCTTTCCACACCACAGTACCGTAAGGTGCATCGTCAACAGGCATCGCCAACATACACGATTCATCCGTGTCATCAAACTTACCTATAGCTACAAAACCAAATCCCTCACAAATGTACGGAATGTAGTTTCCAGGTTTCAATTTATGGTATTCCTCCATGATATCAAAATCATGTGGCATTTCAGGGTCGTGTAATTCGCAATACTGCTTACTAAAGTCTGCCATATACTATTTGTTTTATTCGTCGTTATCGTTTACTGGATACAATTCAAAGTCACTATCCACGCTATCATCTTCATCCACCCACGTTTCCTCTGCTTCTACCTTACCGTCCAACACCATGTTCAGTGCTTCGGTTTCGCTGTTTGCTTTAACAACATACTCCCAGTAGTACTTTGCAGGGCGGGACTCAATGATTCTATATTCCTTCATGTTTTGTTTCTCCCAGTCCATTTCGTTTGGATCTCTGTCGTTGTTGTAGATAGCCATGATTAATAATAATTGTTTATTTGTTCAAATACATACTCACCATCTGCTTGACGTTGATATGGTCGCTTTGGTTTCGATTTGTATACTGCTTTTACATTATGTTTAGCCAATTCTGCATCTACAATATCAATTGTTTCTATTACTGCGCGGCTAAGTGGTTGATTACTCAACGCAACTCTAATTACTTTCAAATGTCCTAATTGTAAACCTGATGTACTCATATCATTTAATTTCCGTGAATCTACGACTGCTGCTCTGCCAACTTATATTTAGTTTGCTTCTGTTTCTCATCGTACACTGGTAGCTTCGTTTTAACGAATTGCTGTGCCTTATACACGCCCATCCATTGCACATCTTCCCAATATCCATCCACTGTCTTTACATGTAATCGCCATTGATTAGGTCCACCAAAATCATCTAAACATTTGGTTACCGCTATGTTACCTTCTTCAACTATAAATGATTTGATTCCGTTTGATGCTGTGTAGTTTTTCATAACCTTTAATTTTATACTATGAATCTACAACCATTACTATGCCACTCCCAATCCCTCATACTTAAACATAGCGTTAGTTGCGTATTGATAGATCGCGTTTAAGTTGTTTAACTTAGTTGCTGTTTCTATCATTTTCAACTTGTCTACTTGTTTAATTTTGCTCTGTTCGAGCAACCCTATTAATTTCTGTTTGGCTTCTGTTACTGTTGTCGCCTTGTAGATGTCCTGGATTGATGTTGTGATGATTGATTTTATTTGCATACCTTTAATTTAAATGAATATAATTAATTGCTGCTGTCGCATTAACTGTATCAATCGGAATGTACGATATATTCTCTGACACCCAAAATATCATATTATTCGCCATAACTAATCGTATATACGTATTTAAGGATGTGGTGTGTGAGCCACTAGCTTTTGAAGCTTAATTTTTGGGTTTAATTTTAAGTAGCTCATCAACACATTCAACATGTCTAATCATCCCCATTGATTCCCATGTTTCGCGAATAATTTTAATATCGCAACATCTAATCATATCTAATACATCCCTAACTACTACACTGCCGTACATAGTTAGTATGTCGTACATTTGTTGTAGATTAGTTTTCATTATTTACTACTTCTTGTGTTGTTTCCAACAATGTTTCTAAATAACCTCCAATAGCACGTGTGGCCGCATTAATCATAGCTCTGTTATTATAATCAACGCTATCCAATTCTACTTCTCTATAGCTCATAGACAGATCATAATCATCAATCAAATCCAAACCTTCATCTGCAATTTCGTCTGCAATTTGACTTGCTAATTCGTTGATTTGATCCTCAGTGAGTGTTATTGGTTTAAAATCTTCAATGCCGTTAATAACGTTAATTACTTGTTCTACACTGTAGAATCCAGGAAGTTGTTGTTGTAATAGTTCAATTGTTTGTTGCTTTGTCATAACCTTGATTTTTTAATTGTTTAGATAAATATACGATTAAAATTTAGCCCTCCCTATCTTCTTCACTATACCCTGCTCCATCATATTTAGGTCCATTATCAATAATGGTTTCAGTTACTATTTCTCCATCTACATAACGACTAATAGTAAATAACTCAACATCACTTCTTTCATTTACTTGCTGTTTCAATCCATTTAGTTCATCTTCATCTATTAGTGAACCACATTGATAACCCAATGAATCGTAGATTTTAATTTGAAATGCACCGTAAGGTTCTTTAATTTCGATTGTTTCCCAATCGTCTTCAGTTAATTCATTTAGTTTTTTATCCCTATTTTTGATTGTATGACTGTAGTGATACCCACAGTGATTACATATTACATATTCTTCACCTGTTTTGTAGTAGAAGTCATTGTATGCTTCTTGTCCGCAATGTGGACATTCGATGTAATCAATTACTGATCCCATAACCTTTGATTTTTAATTATTTGATTGAAATAAAGATAGGCAACTAATGTTGCCCATCCACTAAATCGTTTCTTCGAAGATAACCTCTTTACTTGGTGCAACGTATGTTGCTTTGATTTTCTCTACCATATCAAGCGCTTCTTGTTCGTTTCTAAGATAAGCGGAACATGTACCGTCTATCCAAATAAAGTAACCTGTTTCGGGAGCCATTGCTGATTGGTTCCATCTTGTCTCTTTCTCGATCTTAATTGTCATAACCTTATATTTTAATTGTGTCGTAAATCTACATTAATTGCTCTGCCTAGCCCATCTTTTGTTGGCTTGCTTTTTCTTGTCCACTATCATACGCTGTCTAAATCGCCCGTCATAGGCACCAGCAGCGACCATTTCTTTACGTTTAATTTTTAATTCTATATTTTTCATACCTTTTAATTATACGTAAATATACGAACGGGACCCTGCCAAGCAATAAGAAAGCGCCTATTGGCGCTCCTTAATTAGTGTTAATTTATCTGTATCGTGACATAACTGATTAAATTCATCTATAGTTATATTGTCGAAGCTATCTATCCTGATTGTACGTGATTCAACCATACCTGTTCTTAGGTTAGTTAATGCTATGTGTTGATTCTCACCTGTTAAGATGTAACGATTTCCATCTTCATGTTTATACCTGTTACCCACTTTGTGTTTAACGAATAGGTGTGGAAATGCTGATTCGATTTGATCTTTAAGGAATGATACTTTAGCTAATTCCTTGATTTGCTCTGTAGAGCTTACTGTAATGGCTTGAATTGTCATATTTTTAATTTTTTCTGTGATATCAATATACGACGATTGCCTTGCCAATACTAAATCACATTCGTTATAGCTATTACTATTACCATTACTCCATTTAACAGTGATACCTAAATAACCCTTACTAGCTTCAGTGATTGTACCTACTGTATCAGCAGGATTATGATCATCATTCCAACCAATAGCTAGCCATTCTGAATCGCTTGCAATTTTTACTTTATCACCTACTTTGAATTTGGACGTTAATTTAGGTTGTTCAGTTTGTTCTGCTGCAGGACAGAAATATGAAGCAAATTTATCTTTAGGTACGAACACACTCGTCCCTTTACCTGATGCTTTATCAAGTACATATTGTGATCCATCATCATCTCCATCCCATACGAATTTTTGACCTACTCTAACCCTGTCACTACCTGCATCAGTATAACCTTTGTAACACTCATAAACTACGCCTTGTTGTGGCTTAATTGTTTTACTCATAACCTTTGATTTTTAATTATTTATAACGTAAATATACGAACGTTGTTCTGACCAGCCTAATTAGTCGTTAAGATACAATCTATTGTAGTTATATAACGCTACAGGATTACCTTCAGCTAACAGACCATAATTATCCAATACGTGAAAATAAGCATCTTTGAGTGGATCATTTATCACTTCACCTAACAGCTGAGCAAAGTAGTGATTAGATGTATCTACTGTTTCTTGTGGTGTACCTGGTAATCCACAGTAATTAGCTTCACTTACTTCACTAATGAACATACCACTATAGAATCCCTTCAAATCATGTTTAGTAACGAATTTATCAGCATTACACCAAATAAACACGTTATTTTCTTTTTCATTTAGTAATGAAACCATTGTATCATCAATGATATACCCATTACCATAATCCATTCCATTGAATAAATTTGATGGATTAGATGAAATGAACTTACCCACTGAAAATAATCCTGATGGAGAACCATGTCCCATCATCATTATTCTGTCGTGTGTTTTAATCATTTCTGCAACATCTTTTTTAGTAACGCCTCCTGTTACTATAGTTGCATCTGTTAGATTAGCATAGATTGGTTTTAAAAAATCCGTGCTACGATCATCTGGGTGTATTACTAATGTTTTCATAACCGAAATATACGACCGTTGTTTTGCCAACAGTAATTATTCGTAATTGTTATCTAAGTCACAAATGTGACGTGACCACCACTGCCTAAATTTATTTGTTTTAGGTTTATCAGTTAAATAGTCTGATGTTTTGAATATAATAACCATACACACTAGTGATGTTATTACTGATATTATTAGACTAGTAATCATTGTCATCATCTTGTTGAGCTTGCTTGAATGAATCTTCGTTTAGTTGAGAATTAAGTTCCTCAATTACATCATCTTCAGCACTTTCAACCCAACTATCAACTAATACCATTAATCCTTCAGCATCACCACGCAAATAGTGATCCACTAGTATTTCAGCTGTTTCATCAGCATACCTAACTAAGTCATAAGCTACTTGTGAGGTAATGTCTTTAATTTGTTGATCGTTTAATACACGTTTATGATTTCTGTTCATAACATTTGTTTATACTCTAATATAAGATCTTAATCTTGCCCTCTTCAATAGTTATCATCTTCATCCCAATCATAATTTTCTTCGTCTTCACCTTCAAAATAAAACTCACCAATTTCATCTAAATCGCTATAGTAAGTTTCTAATGTATCAATGAAGTCTTCTAAATCAAAATTTTCAGGATGACCTTTTTCATTTAATACGTTTGTTGCTACTGTAATTAGTTCGCTTAAAATGTCTTTAATTTCCATTTTGTTTCTTTTTATTATAAATATAGTAGTAAAATTCAGACAACGTACCATCAAACTGAAGCATTTCCTCTTCCACCTCTTCTTGGCTCATCCTAAGTTCAATTCTGAAATCTTTATACATTGCCTCTAATATTTTAGCTTCGTCCTTTTCATAGTCAGCAGATAGTCTACGTCTACGTTCTCCAAATAAACATCTTGCTTCGTGTAGTTTAGATGGATCAGTTATTTTAGATGTTGCTTCGTTTTCCAATTCATTCTCCCACATCATCCACCAATGGTAATCACTTACTTCATAGTCGCCGTTTGCTATTTTCTCATTCAAACGTCTATACTTATGAAGCGTTTCTCTACCTTTAAAACGACGCCACCAATAATACGGGTTGTATTTTGTTGGTGTGTATGTTGCTATTCGTTCTTTTAATTCCATCCGTTGTCAGCTTTTATTTGATCAATGTGTTTACAATTTCTACTACCTGACCATCCAAATGCAGGACAAGTACAACTCCATCTATCATCATTACATTTAACAGTATATTTCTTACCTTTACTACCATCTACTTCCTGTTCGAATGTAGGTTTGAAAGCGTGGTGTTTACCATTTTCATATGGTTTCTTGAAATGAATAATGTTTGCATAACCTAAATGATTTGGAATCTCAGTCCATTTACCATCTGCAATAACATAACGCTTACCTGGTTCTTGAATTGAATCGAACACTACAGGCGGCAAATGACTGTGTGCTATAATTTTGTCTCCACCAATAATAACTGACATAACCTTTAATTTAGATAAATATACGATCGGGACTCTGCCTATTCAAAGTCCCTGATTGCTATTACTTTTGGAAATCGTGGTACTCCATCTTCAGTTAATTCGAAGTATTTCACTGTTGCTGTTTTACCTATCAATCCATCTTTACTTTTCCACAAACGCTCAATATACTCCCAATCACCATTCACAGCGGCATCAAATTGTTTTCCGTTTATTTCGAAGTTAAGACGACCTACTTTACCAGCATGATTGCCTTTACCTTCTTCAACACCCAAAATTACAAATTCAGCATCAACGAATGATTTATGTTTTAGGAGTGATTTAGAACGTTTATTTTCATATTGTGAATTTGTTCTAAGCATTTGTCCTTCATATCCTTGCTGTATATAGGCTCTATAAAAGAGTGAAATATCACTTTCCTTATACATAATGTGTGTGCTTACAACTTCACAACATTCAGGTAATCCTAGTTGATTTAATTGTAACATTCTTTCCCAGAATACATCTTCAAAACTAGGCATATCATAAACCCAGTACTGAATCATTTTAGATGTTTCTAAATCTGCTTTGGTTGGTTTCGTTTTACGAACACAAGATATAATTGTATTAAAGTCAGCTACATCTTTTTCAGCATATAATTCACCGTCTAATATTAAATCAGGATTCTGTTCGAACATTGGTTTTAATGCTTCAAATATATGAGGTGCTGAGATAATTGGTTTACCATTTCTAGACCACATACCATCTGCTCTAACAATACATCTAATACCGTCTAATTTAGGTTGACTGTAGATTGGAAATTTAATTTTATCCTTATAATCATTGTAATCGTGAGCCAACATTGGCTTGAAGTATACAGGTGTATCTATTTCATTTATATTTTCAAATGAACCTGTTTCAATACGTTTACGATGCATTGCAGTTGCTTCTGCTAATGCTTGTTGTTCTGCTGTTGTAGCATTTTTCTTGCCTACGTTTTTAGCTTCGCAGCAAGTCCATTCTGATGTTGTTTTGATTCCGTCTGTATAGCCTGAGATGGTTCTGAAGCAGTTATTTTCTACTTCAATTTCCCATTCAAGCGTTTTGCCGTTCACGGCACGCTTGTACAATTTAGATAATTTCATAACCTTTGATTTGCAATGAAGATACGATCGTTATTTTGCCTTCCAAAACTGCCACCAACGTTTCTTTGTTGGAGGTAAACATTTACTAAATGGATTATCACCAAATGATACCTTATTATAATACCTAGAAGTCATTATGTTTAAGAACACCTCATGGTATTGCTCAGGTATAGTACCAAAATCAGCTTCTATTTTAATATCTAATTCAATTGGATCCCTATCTCCATTGATTAATGTCAATGTTTCATGTAATGAAACTAACTGCGACGTTTGAACGTTTAGGTGTGAACCTAATCCTAAATGTATTTCTTGTTTATTTTTCATAACATCATAAATGTAAGATGGGGGCTCTGCGCCCCCAAACTTACGTTAATCAAAGGTATGACTCGGCTAGTTCGAACAATTGTTCATTCAATTCTATATCTTTTTGGAAGTTCTTAACTGAACGTGCTTTACGTTTACCAGCTCTATATGAACCACCTAATAGTTTTTCTTGTACTCTATTAAATACAACCCACAAGTCGTTACCTGCATCTTGAGGACGATCAGCATTAAGTACATCCATAATGTTTACTCGCTGTTTAGTTCTCAATTGCATCGCTTTGGTAGCGAAATCTTGCATTTGAACATCAGTTAACTGTGTTGATTTAAACAAGTTAATCTTCTGAACTAGATTAGGTAGTTTAGCAATTACCTCACCAATTTTAGTCTGTAATGTTTCAAATGTATAGTTAATGTGTCTGATTGATACATTGCTAAAATCAGCATCGCTGATAACTAATCCATTACTACATACTAATCTGAAGATACCAACTCTGAAGTTGAATGCGGCTTTACCGTCATGTGAATTGGTAAGTAGGATTTGAGGGAATGAATCGTCACCGTCTTTACCCTTGATCATAATATCAGGGTTACGGAATACTAATAGATGTTTTTGGAATCCCTTATACTTACGGGATTTAACCTCTTGTGCTTTAGTTACTTGCCAACCCAAGTTCATCAAATCTTCTACAACACGTGATGTTGGAGTTTGAATATATTTGTCTGTTAGGTGAGGTGCTTTCTCAGCTGTAAATACTGATGGAGCAATTGTCTTAATTTCTTCAAGTGAGTAAACCTTGTTACTCATCATGGATGTTGTTTGTAATTCGTTTGTCATAACCTTTATTTTTATTTATACTTAAATCTACACTCACTGTTCTGCCCATCCTAATTTAGGACTGCATGCTTCGCATAAATAATTGCTTCGCTGAACATTTCTTGTTCCCATTCAGTGTTGGGATGGTATTTAACATCTACTGCTTCTACTAATTTACGGTTATCTGTTATACCACGCATTACCATTGTAGTAACCATGGCTTCGATTTCCATACATTTTCGATACATTTCGTCATTAGTTACCATACTTTTCTTTTTGTTTCTTCTTCAATCTAACCCACTCAAATTGCTCAGCCAAACTTGCTCCACGTTGAACTAGATCAGCCCAGTCTTCTTCATGTAGAGGTTTACGTTTGGATTTTTTATGTAATGCTTTATCTAACTTTCTACTTGCTTTGTCTTGAGCTTGGTCTTTAGTAATGATTGGCATTTATTATTTATTTATCTTAAATCTAAAACCAGAAATTTGCTCGACCACACTTAGAGTCTCTTCATTATTTTTAGGGCCATTTGCTTTAGTAGTACAATTATTAAATAAGAATACACTATATT
>JACCDU010529752.1_pt1 | contig 13212 bp, 8 predicted proteins | sample 7446081 | NCBI WGS metagenome assembly JACCDU01 (sample SAMN15323447, study PRJNA562643) | freshwater metagenome | isolation source: river surface water | place: USA:Blue River Watershed | collected 2017-08-17 | reverse complement strand
TAATGCAGCACATGGCTGGACTGGATACACCCACCAATGGCAGTGGTGTGACCCACGGTGGAAGAAGTACCTTCATGCTAGTGTTGAAGATGCAAGTCAGGCCCGCGTTGCACATGAGGCAGGATGGCGCACTTACCGTATTGCTCTACCTGATGAACCACTACTACCTAAAGAAGGAGAGTGTGTGTATAATGCAGCTGGTATTCAGTGTTGGAAGTGCCTTAAATGCTCAGGTTCTGATAGTAAGAGTATAGTAGGTAGAATACATGGTTTACCTAATAAGATAAATATGTACTCTAAACTGAGAGAATCTAGTTAGGTTAGACCCTGCGCCCAGGCTCTCATTAATACCGTACGATTAGCACCATACTTACCTACAGCTAACCAATAGGGGTTATTATTTTCATCTGGATCAACTCCTAGATTCTTATAATAACCTCCAATTGTTAGTGGTAAGGGTGAGAGAAGTAAGTTATTAGCTATACCAATAGCTCTATGCGGCGCTAGATGTTCTCTTAATACAAAATCAGTTGTATCAGCCCCAGGAGTTATAGTGCCACAATTTATAGGATATTCGGCAATGGGATCAGTACCAGTATTAGATGGTGTTCTATAATGTCTAGTTACATCTGTCATGGGAACAGATATTCCTCCTAGTCCAGTAAGCCTACTACTAGATGCACCCCCTCTTAGCATAATATAATAACAGTTTAGTACTTCATTAATTCCTTCATATAGTCCTTCTTTTAACCAACCTACGTGAAGAAAGTAAGAATTATCAGTATTTAAACTTATGCCATTCGTAGGAAATACAGCTATTGATAATGAACTTTCATTTAAGCAAGCATATACAAATTTAGTAACATTAGTTGTGGCTGTTCTACCTATTGATAGTCCACCTATTGTTCCTCCTGTAGCTGAATTATATAATATAGCTGGGTTACCTGCACTAACAGCAGTATTAGAAGAATTAATACCCATATGAGAAAACCTTATCCTAAATCCTGCTCTGCCTGAAGGATCAGCTGGATTAGGGAATGTCTCAATTGCGTCAGTTGCTATTATAGGTAGAGGTAATGTTTCTTGCGGATGTGGTAGTATAAGACTAAATCCCGTACCACCTATAGAAGAATGTCTAGTTAATGCAGCACAAGTTTGACCAAGTGAACTATTAATCCACTGCACTATTTGACTATCAGTCGTATAGTTGGTACGGTAGTCACCTAAGAAGAAATTATTACGCCAACCATAATAATGATTACCTAGTATATCTGTGTTTTCAGTTGGCAACATTTGATTAGTCAAGGTCTTTCCACTCCTGTAATTGAGTTCTATCAAAGCTACAAAATAATATATCACCATTATCATAAACTGGTGGGTTCTGATCTATCTCATTAATAGTAGTAGAACAGTATAGTATATCTCCATTATCGTTAACAGGAGCTAGATTCCATAGATATATCTGCTCTCTATCAAACTCACACATACCTATAACCCCTATTGTTTCAATAGATATAGGTGGGAAGTCTTCCTGACGACAATAGGTAAAACCTTCTACTGTTACTTCTGGCGGTAAAGGAGGTAATACATTCAGTAAAGGCCGGCGCTTACTATTACTTACTACTCTTTGTTCTGGTTTATAACATCTCATGGATTTAGTTGGGCTTCGCTGTTTTATATTGGTGGGGTTTTATACCGTCAGTGAAATTAAGGGTCTTTACTCGACATTTAAGATAAATCATTACTATTAACATTACCATCCTATACCAGAGGTAATACTCCACCTATTTGAATGAAATACTAATTCAACTGCTTGCCCTCCTTTATCTAATAGTAAATTAGTATTTCCTACAATATTATGCCCTGTATTAGCCGCTACAGTTAATTGATTTGTAGCAAAACCATTAGATAGAGATGTATTACTAAAATCTGTTATTTGCACTATATCTCCATTGATAGGTTGGGCTGGTAGAGTTAAGGTAATAATTCCACTTGATGTATTAGCTAATACTGTCTGCCTTCTAGCTGCATCTAGAGTGGTATTACTATTTATTAATCTAGTTATATTATCACCAATATTATACGGTAGAGAAGAAAACTGCCCCTCCACTACTACACTATCAATAAATGTTGTGTAATCTGTGGATTGACTAGCAGTTGCTCTAATACCTAAGGTTATATTTGTACCTGGGTTTACAGCTACCCATGCAGTAGTAAATTGATTCCACGTATATATAGAGTTAGGACTTATAGACCCTACAATTACTCCATTTACTATAGTATCTATTGTTTGATTTACTATATAGCCTTGATTACGCCTTGCATATTGAAAACTTATTCTTATAAATGTACAGTTTTGAGGTATGGGTATTACCTGTTCTATTAACTGCACTCCACCAATTAGTAAGGTCTGTAATACAACTACCTGATTACCATCAGGTGCTGGTGTTGGTGGATTATAATCCACACCTGGTGTAGTTAACCAGTTATTACTAGCCCCCGTTCCTGTACTGGTAGTTGTCCAACCAGTTGGACCAGTTGTACTTGTATTATTAGGTATAACTGGTAACTGAAAATTTCCATTAGTTATAGGAAGTACAGCTATTACACTTAGTGGAACATTACCTACTATACCAGTAGTAAATTGTCCTTCTAGTTGCACATTATCTAAGAAGGTACTATGGTCAGCAGTAGATCCTATTTGAGTTACTCTTATAACTAGGTTAATACTACTACCAGGTGATACGTTAAACCAGGGTGTAGTATAGGCTATCCAATTAAAATCAGTTGTGGGTTCAATTACTCCAATAATCGTATTATTAACTAAGACGTGAATGCGGTGAGTTACTGTACCTGCAAAGTTTCTTCTAGAATGAGAAAATGATACTCTTATTGCAAGACAGTTTACAGGTAATGATATAGTCTGAGATATAGATGCTGCAGTGTTAGCAGTAACTACTTGAAATACTAATACCTGAGCTCCATTTGGAAATGGTAGGGGTGGGTTATACCCACCTCCATTACCTCTCGCTATACGGTTATCAGGCGCTGTCCATCCCGCAAGTACCCCTGTATTACTAAATGTATTATCTGAGATAGTAGGAAGCTCAAAACTAGGGTTTTGTATTAGATAGGTTAATGATGAAGTAAATGTAGTAAATTGCTCTAATGTGGTATTTAAAGCAGACCACCGCCCTCCATTGAATATTAGACGTATAGCCTGTCTATTTCTATCTAGTAGTAGTGCTGTAGTTCCTCCTAGTAGTAACTGACCTGTGTTAGGTAGAATACTCAGAGGGAAGGAGCTAAATGTATTACCATAGTCACCTACTTCAACTATGTCATTATTCTCTGGATTACTAGGTAAGGTTAGTGTTATAGCTCCACCTGATGTATTAACTAGATAGGTCGCATCAAGTCTTCTTGATAGTGTACTTGTAGCAGTAATGACCTCTACTACGTTACTACTACCTCCGCCTCCACCTGGAATACTAACCGTAACTGCATTACCTGTATTAGATGCAGTTACTCCTGCACCTGTGAAGTTAATACTAGATACGGCATTGGTTAAACTAATACTATCGTCTTGAACTGCTATTGATGTCCCACGCCATACACCATCACCATGTAATACCGTATTCGCACTTGCTGTACCTGTACCTAATCTCTCAGGTGCAACTATACCAGTAGTTATCTGACTACCTGGTAGATTAGGTATATCACCTACCTCTAGACTTCTAAATGTAGGGGCTCCCCCACTTGAAGCAAATACTGTATTTGCAGTTTGATTTGCTAGTGTTGCTGTTAATGTTCCACTTGTAGTGATAGGTGAATTACTTACTGTAAATATACTTGGTAGGCTTAGTCCTACGCTTGTTACTGTTCCACCTACTCCTGGTTCTCTAAATACACCGTCGCCATGTAGCACTGTATTGGCATTGGCTGTTCCTGTACCTAGATGGGCCGGCGCTATTACTCCACTATTAATAATACTACCAGGTAAGTTCGGAATGTCAGCTGCCTCTAATAACCTAAATGTAGGTTCACCACTCGTGGCAGGTGCTATTAATACGGTACGCGCCCCCTGACTAGCTAGTGTTGCAGTTAACGTACCTGTTGTAGTAACAGGAGAATTACTTACTGTGAATATACTAGGTAAACTTAACCCTACACTCGTAACACCTCCTGTCGCAGTTGCATTTAATGTATTACCTGTTAGGCTTAATCCTGTACCTATCGTTATTGCTGCATTACCACTACCTGCATTACCTAGTAGTGTTTGTTGTGGTAGCGCCGCTATATCAGTTAGACTAACTGCACCTGCATTAATTGTCCAGGTATTACCTGTAACTGTTATATCACCTTTTAATCCATCTGATACTGAAATATTAGTTAGTGCACTACCATCAATTGCAGGTAGGCGCGCATTATTATCTAACCTTACTAGATTACCTGCAGCAGTTCCATGATCTAACTGATAAGCATTACCTGGTATTACATACTCAATTGCATTAGTTGTAGCATTTACCCTCAATAACCTTAGTGCAGCGCCAGTATATGGTGGCACATCAGTTAAATCAACAAACCTTAGTAATGTCTTAAATGCTTCTCTTAGTAACGCCATCTTACACCCGGCCGCTGTAGTATTAGGTCCGATTAAATTTATAATTATTTACTGCTTATAGCAAATGGTATGCTCTATGAAAGCCCAGTTAATTAGCGTGGTTATTATACCTCTTGTATTTGCTCTTATATTGATTCAAGTTTTACCTAGAGAAAATAGACAACATCTAATTAGAGAAGAATATATACACTACGGGAACTAGGGCGCGCTTGTTTTTGAAAAATTAGCTCGCGTATATTTTGGGCAATATATAGGGTGGTAACCCCTCCCCCACCCCGTCTTTAAATATAGGAGCCCAAGTCATGACTACTAACAACGAATCCACCACTAACAATACTCAACAATCTAACACCAGTACCTCCGAATCCACCACTAACGACACTCAACAATCTAACACCATGACCACTAACAACACTCAACAATCTAGCACCTTTCCTTTCTCTTTCAACCAGACCATGAACAACTCTACCTCTACTTCTAACTTCAAACCACTAACTCTAGAACAAAAGATGGCCGCTTGGACCGCTAAGGATCCTGAAGTGCGCTTTATTGCTATTAATCTCTATGCTAACGAGCGTAGTGAGAAGACCCGCATAACGAGTGAGAAAGGTCGTTTATCTATCTGTGATGTCACGGGGCGGCCTTCTACTGTTACCTTCTTCGGCCAGCTATCTTGTATCCATATCCTACAACCTAATGGATGGGCGGCTCCTTCTGCTGTTAATAAGGACTCTGAATTACTTGAAGGAGAAGGTGCGTATGGCATCATTGCTGAGTTAGCAGCGTACGGTCGTAAGGCTCTTTACAATGCTGCTGCACAGCAAGCGGCAGCAGGTAACACCGCAAAGGCAGCTGAGTACGAGCAACAAGCGCGTAACCTTCATCACCGTGCGTATGTTAACGATGAAATAACCTTTAACATACCAGGTGCTGATACTGCATGGGTTAATAGCCGCGTCTCTGCACTTAAACTAATAGATCGTACAGGTGTAGAGAACCGTTGTATGGTATTAGCTTGTCATATTGGTTGGTCAAATAACTTTACAGAGTGGAGTCCTAAAATCCATGTGCTACAGGTTTTATCTGTCTCTGAACCTAAGAAGGCTTTACGTCGTAATAACGGAATAAACATTAGCATGGAAATGGCAGCTACGTTATTAGCTGAACAAGCCGCACATGAAGCAGCTATTCGTGGATCTGAATCTATAGATACACTAACTAGCCGTATTGCTGATGCTGTTATTGAACATCAGAAACGTGGTAGTAATCACCGCGCTGCTGCTCGTCGTCAACGTAAGCAAATGGAGAAGTGTAATGCACCTGCTAACAAACCAGCACCTGCACCTACCACTACATCTGCTAACGAGACTGCACCTAATGATGTAGATAAAGATGTTGCACCTACTAATAATGAGGCTGCACCTACAGCTACATCTGCTAACAATGAAGCTACTTTAGCTGCATCTGCTAACGAGACTGCACCTAATGATGTAGATAAAGATGTTGCATCTGCTGACAATGAGGCTACACCTACAGCTACTTCTGCTAACAATGAAGCTACTATAGCTGCATTTGATCCTCTTGCTCTACTAGATGAAGAACCTGGCGCTATCTAATACTTAATAAAAAGGGAAAGCAATGCTTTCCCTTTTTTTACACTTATGCAACTAGGAGCATACTAATGAGCGCCAACTCTAATAACCACAGCAACAACGAAACCTCTAACACACAACTACGTCCTATGAACTACCAACACACTGACAATCTAGAAACCGCATTCGATAATCTATGTTCCATTATCCAGGTTAGTAACCTATCTCAAGCAGATCTAGCATGGTTAGATATTGATCTTGTAACCATGATTGACCCATCTACTACTGACATTGATTTAGAACCTTATATGTGGTTCTTTCAACGTGGGTATAATCAGTTACCTGCATTTTTACTACAAGGTGTAGATGCAATTAATACAGTTACTCGTGTATTAATTGCATTCTATAATGCAGGTTCCTCTGTATTCCCTCGTTGGGTCAATAACGAATACGATAAAGTAGTTATCGTGGATGAATGTAACCATGACCAGTTACTTGGTGCTTTAACTAAAGGTAGCACCTGCTACTTTGCTAAACAAGAATGGGTAGAAGGTACTTGGCGGTTAGTTGGATCAGCTGACTATGACTTACCTGCATGGGATGGAGTAATAGGAGACTTCAACATTCTCTACGTATCTACTAAGAGTCCTAATAAACTCAAAGCAGTTGTATGTAAGTCACCTCAGGATATAGCTCTTACTCACTTAGTCCGCGTTCTTAGTGGCCTCAATGATGAAGGTAAGATTGCCTTTGCAGTTGGCTTCGGTGGTCTAACTCGTATCAATGATACAACTATCTCCCTTAAGCCAAGTGGTCGTACTAGCTATGTTCGTGCAGAGTTTGACTACGATAAGTTAGAGATTCGCACCAACAAACCGTTTAAGCTCCGTGGTAAAGCCTTCTTAAATGGCTACGGTCTATTAGATGGTAAAACCGCTATGTCTCTATTTGCTATTGAGTTAGCAGGAGTAACCGAATATACAGTAGGACAAACTACTATAGACGGTAAGTTAGCTATGCTGACTCAGATGGAGGAGGAAGAAGATAACTATGGACAGGTATATGAGACTGTCCAAGAATTACGTACTATTCGTTCTAATACTGTTGCCATTCTTGGTGCAGAATTTAGTCGTAAGTTCCCTTACTACCGCTTAAGCAATAATAACAACATGAAGGGTGTTCTTAATTGTGTTAACTGGTGTAAGGATCATAAAGTACCTTTCTGGACTGATAAGAATGCTAACAAACGTGTAGTTGTTGGCCCCGCCTTATCTGCCTTATGGGTTAGCATGGATTACGATAACGATGTAATACGTACATTACTTGATGTAAGTAAGGTAGGTAAGCTACTAACTCGTGGCTGGCAAGCTCAATGTATTGCTGCAGGTGAGAGCCACCCTCTTGTTGATGAAGCCTATAAGCCTCACGTATGGTCTGGCCTAGTACGCAATACTGATGAAGGTGAAATACGCATTAAAGGTCAGATGGAAGATTCACTTCTATGTGATGGTACACTTATCTTCAATGGTTCTGGTGTAGGTTATACTACCACTTCCTTTCCTAGTGGTATCTTTAAGACTCTTCGTGGCAGCTTTAACTACATTAACCTCCGCAATGGTGAAACCGTGGATGATGTGAAGGCTGAACTCACTAATATGTTAGAGGAGTTGTTAAATAGCGACCGCCACATTAAGGCCTCTAAAGATGGATACTGTGTACTTAAGTTCCGTGGTCGTAACATCCTTACCTATGTTGGTATCAATCAGTCTGCTATTATTAGCCGCAAGGTTGGTTGTACCTATGACATTCAAGATAGTGGTACTTCTGCTACCCTGAATATCAAGCTAACTATCTTCTACTACTGGAACGATACTAATGTTAAAGTACGCGGTATTGGTGAGAAGACCATGCTGAAGTATAGCAAGTCTTTCAGTGTAGAGGGAGCAAGTCCTAGTGTTATTCTTGGTGCTGAATGTTTGAAAGGTACAGCCGCCTTCTTTCAAGGATACTGCAACTGGGCTTATAAGACTGTTATTGCTCAAGGAGGAAGTGAAGCAGAGGCATTCACTATGTCATCTAACAATGACGTTACTATCTACAACACACCTGAAATAGTTGATGGACTATGGACTGGTAATCGTGTAGAGATTAACCTCGCTGGTGATGATAACCAGTTTATGTCTTGGTGGAAAGCTAACCGTCGTACCTATAAAGTACGTAACTTAGTTGCTAAAGATTCGTTTAAGTACCTACTTACCGCTCGTGTAGGACTTGAGAATGCTGATATATCTACTGCATTAGAACATCCTAGCAACTGTGACATTACTATCCTTGCAGAGGAGGGCCAATACTACTACGTCGAAGAGACAGTCCGCGGTGTTATCTGCCCCTATGTCTTCCAGGTTGAATTAGCTTCTGTACGTGAGGTGAACTCTCTTGATGTATCACCTACTATTCAACAGATCAGTGCTATATATGCCGCATATCCAGCACTTGGTCTTCAAGTAGCACAAGGAGCAGAAGAACTAGAAGATGGCGTGATGGGATGTGTAGGTATGGCTACAAATAACCCCGGCGCTAAACTTGTATGTGATGAGGTAGGTCTTAATACTAGCGATGCTGGTGTGATTAAGGCATCTAAGGAAGTTACACCTCAACTAGCTAATATCCTTAACTATGAAGCTCCGGTCTTTGCAGCTAGTCGTAATATGTACCCAGCTAACCATGACCCATTACTTGCTTTCGTAGATCCAGGTGTTGCTAAGAAGTTTCTTCCTAAGCCAATGGTAAACGTCGTACCTATTACTGACCTAAGTGATAACCAGAAGTACACTCTTATGGGGTGTATTGAGGGAACTGGTCAGAACTACTCCATTAAGGTAGGTCAGGTTTATAACATCTCTAGCGCACTAACTGCACTACTAATCCGTGCACGTCACCTTCGTGATGTAACAGCTGGTAAGGATAAGGCAGCTAATGCTAAGGCTGTACATGATTTTCGTGTTATAGCTGAAGCTAACTTCTTTGGTTGGATGACTAGCTATGAGAATGCAATTCTTGCTTCTTATAACACCGCAGGTACAAACTTATTACAAGTACTACTTGACGCTCGTGATATTAATCCAGCTAACGACGTTAAGTATGCAGAAGAGGTTGTAATTCCTGCAATCTTAGCAGTTGAAGGTAACATTAACATTAATGTTGAGGCAGTGTTAGTGTTAATTCATGCTGTACGTGTATCTCAGGCTATAGGTGCATGGGAGCGCTACTCCTTTAATCCTGCTCGTGGTGAGAACGATGACCGCGTTCGTCTATTACGTAAGTTCAACCTTAGCCCCAGTGATATACCTACTATCGCTCTTGCAGGTTGTCTTCGTCGTCTAGGTGAAGGCTCGTTTAGTCGTAGCACTGATTACTTAACTGAGGATACTGATGAAGGTGGGGAGTCCATGTGGGCCCTGTTAAGCCGTGAATGGGATAGTATCCAAGAAGAGATTCCTTATCTCTTACGTCGCAAGCTATACAAGGCTATGCGCGCTCATGAAATGCTGAAGGAAGTTAGTATTGATAGCAGCGTAAATGAGTTTGGTGAATCATCTAATCTTACTAAGCGTGCTACACGTATTAACGGACGTGTCGTATTCTCTGGTACTGAAGATGCAGATGACCTTCCTTACATTCCTGCTGAATTTGGTTCTGTCTCCTGCTACACTGAAGCAATTGCAGTTAAGGATCTAGGTAAGGAAGAACAGGCCCGCTTCTCTTCTGATGAGGTTACCTTCGCTGAACTAGGTGGTGCATTTGATGTATTTGAGTATAGCTGCCCTGTAGCCTATACTGGTACATATCCTAACTGCACCGCTTGTTTTGTTGATACTACACGTGCATGGTACTATCGTGTGACTAGCGATGGTCAGGTTACCTTCAATAAAGGTATGAACAAGGAGGATGTCTATCATGATGTATCTCCTGTTGATGGTCGCACCTTCCGCTCTCCTATGTACTTCTGGCGTGAAGTAGCAACACCTAAGGCTATCATTCAGAAGGCAGCCCGCCGCTATCCTAATGGTGTGATGATTGGCTCTAATGATAGCAGCCACGCTATTGAGGTTTACTTTGATTTCAATGCTATCTTAGCATCAGGTGCATTTAACTCTAGTGGTTCTACCACTGGCTTTGCACTTAATGTTGTTAACCTTCTAGTTAACATCAGTAAACCCTTCAGCGAACGTCGTGAGAAGTTCGAGAAACAACTACGCAATATTCTCTCTGGCTGTCAAGGTCAGATGCGTGAGCTAGTTAAGAAAGGTCTTCTAAAACGTATTGGTCGCGCTCGTACTCGCACTGTATCTTCTAAGGTGCTAACTAGCTCCTCCTGCCCCGATACTATCGTTAACGGGTATAATCTACCTACTATTCGTCTTAACCCTAAAGACGATATGGTAACTAAAGGTGGTATTAAACACGGTATGATGGCAGCTGTATCTCGCTCTCCTCAAATTAACCTACTCTTTGGTATCGTTGAATTATCTTCTGATACACCTGTTGGTTTTATTGAGCTTGATTGGGTACACTGGGCTAAGTCTAACCGAGGCGACGGAGATGGTGACGGGTGTACGCTCATTCCACTTAGCTAGTTACTAGCTAAAAGCCTTTACAATTGGCTGAATAATTGTTAGTATATAGGAGAGGGGTAACTCTCTCCTATATTCATTTCACTTGGAAAATTTATGTTGACTAAAAAAGTTCGATTAGACGCTTTTAGTGAGCTAGACGATCTCACTTGTTATTGGGTTGGATATTTGTTAGCTGATGGAGGTGTTCATAATAATTGTATTAAACTATCGTCAATTGATTATGAAGTAATAGCTCGCTATGTGTTATTTCTTGGGGGCTATACTTCCTGTATCACGACTAGAGAAGCAAGGGATTGCCTCATTAATGGTAAACTTGCAAATGCTAAGGAATGCTACACTTATGCTTTTAACAGTAAAGAAATAGCCGCACGTTTAGCAGAGTTAGGCCTAGTAGAAAATAAAACATTTATCGTAAAGGCTCCTGACATTCTTAAGAATAATAGACATTTCTGGCGCGGCTATTTAGAAGGAAATGGGCATATTAGTGTGGATAGTCAGAACCGCGCTGTATTCGAGATTAGTTCTGGCAGTAAGGTGATATTAGAACAGTTCATGGAATATGCCAACTTACTTGTACCTCTTGCTCGTGTCAAGGTTACTGATGAGTCTAAAAAGAACGGCTATCGCGTTCGCTTCTGTGGTAAGTACGGCGCATTCCTCTTGGACCATTTGTATCAAGATGCACCTGTAGTAATGAGTCGGAAGTACGAGGCCGTGCAACAAGTAATACAAGCAGAAGCAGCTGAGTTAGTTATTCTTAAATCAATACCTACTTGTCATCACTGTGGAAGTAGAAAAGTGGTGCGCGATGGATTTATAAGATCAGGTCAACAACGTTACCTATGTCGTGACTGTAAACTTAAGATTTATACATAAAAAAAAGGCAAGCTAATTAGCTTGCCCTTTTTTTGTTTAGGCATAAACGCTAACTTATGTGTTTGCCCAATAGAATCTATTTATGTATGTTTTCTTACTTACGTGCTTGCCTTCGGGATGTAGCCTCTGTAAGGAAACTAAACATAAATTGTTAACTTACCTATGTGCTTGCCTTCGGGATGTAGCCTCTGTACTTTAACTAATTATATTCATTTGGGATGAAACCTCTGATTACGTATTATGTTTACTCCCTAAGGTCTTCTGTGTCACGCACTGCGTGGTTATAATTGTCACTCTTAATGTCACGTACTAAGTGGTAGTTAATATCATTATTAATGTCATTACTATTGTCACGTACGTAGTGGTACAGTTTAGTCCTTATGCGCTTGCCTTTTGGATGTAGCCTCTGCGACTTAAATATGTCCCGTACGTAGTGGTAGTTAATGACAGTATTAATGTCATTACTATTGTCACGTACATAGTAGTACAGTTTAATCCTTATGTGCTTGCCTTCGGGATGTAGCCTCTGTGATGCAGCTGTATTAATTAACCTCAACATCAATTAATCTCAACAAGTAAGATCATGAACAACGATTTCTTTAGTCCTTTCTTCGATATGTCTAAAGTTGCTGATATGTCTAAATTTACTGAACTTGCCGCTCGCGCACAAGCTAAGATAGATGATGTCAAAGCAAAGCGTATTGGTGAAGTCACAGTAGTTATTGCTGCAGCTGGTAGTCGTGGTGGACGGTTTGAAGATAGTTATGATATGTCTCTCGGTGGTATTATTGGAACTGTTTCCAATGCTAAGGGAGATGTACCAGATTGTAAGCTAACCATTCATTTAGAAGATGGTGAAACCGCAGATATTCCTTTTAGTTCTATGAAGGACAAGAAGATTCTGGTTAACCTAAGTAAGGAGCAACTCACTCAAATCAAGGTACAATTTAATGCCTTACCTGCTTTCCGCGAGAGTGGTGGGCGGGCAGGTCAATTCACAATTGTAGTTGATAATGAGATTCAGGTTGGTGAGAGTACCGATCTAAGTGGTACTAATGTTTTAATGTTTTCCTTAACTCCCTTACTTGTAGGGGAGGTTAAGCCAACTCAACGTTTAATGGGTGTCAGTAATAAGGCAGCATTAACTGAGTTACTTCGTAATAGTGATGCTGTAGCCACTGATAATCGACGTAATTCTATGACGCGCACTATTGAGCGTCGTCAGCGTCGTCGTGAAACTAATCAAGCCAATAATGCACCTACGGGTGAGCAAGCCAATGCACCTACGGGTGATGATAAATTGGCAGCTATGGACAATGTATCAGGTCAACCATAAAGTTATTGCCTGGCTATATAGCCAGGCTCCTCCTATGAAGTTAATAGCACATCTCATGGCATTGTTATTAGTGCCGACAGTAATGATTGCACAGGCAATGGATTCACTACCAACTGGTAGTGAGAAGTTAGTTCGTACAGAATATAT
>JACCDU010052733.1_pt1 | contig 13212 bp, 11 predicted proteins | sample 7446081 | NCBI WGS metagenome assembly JACCDU01 (sample SAMN15323447, study PRJNA562643) | freshwater metagenome | isolation source: river surface water | place: USA:Blue River Watershed | collected 2017-08-17 | reverse complement strand
GCCCACCTGGGCTCGGCCGTCATCAACTGGGCGCCGTACTACATCCAGGCCACGCGTGATGCGCTGGACGGCAAGTGGGCCACCGGGAAGGCCTGGTGGGGCGTGAAGGAGGGCGCCATCGACATGGTCTCCATCGCCGACGATGTGCCGGCTGAGGTGAAAGCCAAGGTCGACGCGATCAAGGCCGGCTTGAAGGACGGCAGCTTTGTGATCTGGAAGGGGCCGATCATCGACAACGGGGGCAAGGAAGTGCTGGCCAAGGACACGCTGGCCGACGACGCGTTCCTCGGCGGCATCAAGTTCTTCGTCAAGGGCGTTGAGGGCAAGGTGCCGGGCTCGGGGAACTAGGACCCCTCGGCCAAGGCCTGCCTTGACCGGTCCCCCGAGGGGACGGCGATGCTCGCGGCATCGAGCCGCCAGCACATCGCCCGACGGGCCGGCTTGGGGCGGCCCGGCGCTGGGCCCGACAATGCACGACGCCCATGAATATGGAGCCTGTCGGCCAAGGCCTGCCTTGGCCGTTCCCCCGCCGGGGCGGCTTGGGGCGTTCGGGCGCTCGGCCCACACAGTCACGACGGCCATGACCACTGACATCGACTTCAACCGCATTCCCCGCTCGGCGTTGCCGGGCCTGCTGGCCCACGCCCCCAAGGCCGAGCTTCATATGCACATCGAGGGCTCGCTGGAGCCCGAGCTGATCTTCGCGCTCGCCGAGCGCAACGGGGTGAAGCTGCCCTACGCCAGCGTCGACGTGCTGCGGCAGGCCTATGCGTTCACGGACCTGCAGAGCTTTCTCGACATCTACTACGCTGGCGCCAGCGTGTTGCTGCACGAGCAGGACTTCTACGACATGGCCTGGGCCTACTTCGAGAAGGCCGCGCGCGACAACGTCGTGCACACCGAGCTGTTCTTCGACCCGCAGACGCACACCGTCCGCGGCGTGCCCATGGGCACGGTCATCGAAGGCCTGTCTCGCGCCTGTGCCGATGCGCAGGCGCGCCTGAACGTCAGCGCATCGCTGATCCTGTGCTTTCTGCGCCACCTCAGCGAGGACGACGCGCTCGCCACGCTGGAGCAGGCGCTGCCTTTTCGCCAACACTTCATCGGCGTTGGCCTGGACAGCTCGGAGCTGGGCCACCCGCCGAGCAAGTTCCAGCGCGTGTTCGCGCGGGCGGCCGAGCTCGGCCTGCATCTCGTCGCCCACGCGGGCGAGGAGGGGCCGCCTGCCTACATCGAGCAGGCGCTGGACCTGCTGCGCGTGGAGCGCATCGACCACGGCGTGCGCGCTGTCGAAAGCCCGTCGCTGATGGTCAGGTTGGCGCAGGAACGCGTGCCGTTGACGGTGTGCCCGCTGTCCAACGTGAAGCTGTGCGTCGTGCGCGACCTTGCCGACCACCCGCTGCCCAAGCTGCTCGACGCGGGTTTGGCCGTGACGATCAATTCCGACGACCCCGCCTACTTTGGCGGTTACATCAACGACAACCTGCTGGCCCTGTTCAACGCACTGCCGCAATGGGGCCCGCGCGAAGCGCATCAACTGCTGCGCAACAGCCTGGAGAGCAGCTTTGCAGCTGAGCAACAGCGGGGGCTCTGGATGGAAGCACTCGACGCGATGTTCCAGGCAGCCGTCGTCCCCGGTCACTGACATGACCGTGGCCTGAATCGCGGGGGCGGGGATCATGTCCCCGGCGTGACGCCGCCGCCGCAAGCTCGCCCGGGGCCGCCTCATCGGCGGAGCTCTCGCAGCAGCGCCACCCGATTCAGCGGGCCTGGGCTGGCCCGCGACCCAGCATGCGCCTGAGCAGCAGCGGAAACCGCTGCGCCGGCGCATGGTCGGCCATCTCACGCTGCAGCGCGGCCGCTCGCATGCCGTAACCCGGCTGGGTCGCGATCGCACGCAGCGCCGTTCGCAGCTTTGCAGGCGTCGTCTCCCCGGCGCGAAGGAAGGTGCCGGCGCCGGCGTCCTGAATCCGGGTCATCGTGAGCACTTGGTCGAGGTTGGAACAAATCCCCAACACAGGCCGCCCCACGGCCAGTGACTGAAAAGCGGTGGCGCTGCCTCCGTTGCAGATCACCAGCGAGGCGATCTCGGCGGCATCCACGCCGGGCAAATAGCTGGCGGCCCAGACCTTGGGGTGATTCGAGTCGAACGCCTGCCGCCCGGCCGTGGCCACGATGCAGGCGAAGCCTTCGGCGAGACAGGCTTCAACGATGGCCGGCAACAGATCGACGCTGCCAGTCGAGCCCAAGGTGATGTAAACCCGTGGTTCGGGTGAACTCATGGCCTCGTTCCACCATGCCGGTTTTGCCGTGGCGGGCGACCACACGATGGGCCCGATGTATTGATGCGTCGCCGGTGCGCCAGATGTCGGGGTGAGGGAAGGAATGTCCGCGTACAGCGTCATGTCGCCATCGCAATAGTATTCCTGCAGCGATGAATAGGCGGGCATGCCATGCCTTTTTCTGATTTTGTTGATGGCAGCGCAGTGAGATTTGCTGGCGATGGGCCACGCCAGGCGGAAGATCTTGTCGAACAGGCCAAAGGACAAGAGCCGAGCAATCGGAATGTCTGGCGCAAACATTTTTGTCGCCGTCGCATACCGGCTCCAATGTGCGTTGCATAAAGACATCAACGGCACACCGGCCAACCTGGCAGCGATGGTCAATGACAGCCGAAAATCGCCGATGACGCAGTCGGGTTTGGCCTTTTGCAGCAGCGCGATATCTGCGTTGATGTAGCTCGTCAGTTCAGATTCGGTGTAAACGGGTTTGCCCTGCGCCAGCCTCTCGAGAAATATCGTCGGGTCGATGGAATCGATGGGGTGGAATTCCCAGTCGGGGCTGGGCGCACACACCGGAAATTGACCGTTGCTGGCAAACGCGACGTCGTACGCATGCGGATCAACTGCGCCTGCAAGCACCGTGGGTCGGGCAACGTGCGCCAGCGAAACCCCTTCCGCAACGAACAATAGTTTTCTACGCATCGAGCCCTCCGCGTCAGGCCCACCAAATTGGGCACCTGCAACCACGATACCGGCATCTGATGCGTGCGTCGATCGGATGGCTCAACGCGGGCCTTGAGCACCGGCGCTTGCTGTTGGACGTCGACGCGGAGCTTGCTGGCCTGCTGGGCCTGCCAGGCGCGCGTGTCGACCTCGTGCTCAGTCACCCGGCGCGGCGTCATGGTGCCAACCTTGTCTTCACGCCGTCGCTGGCGATCCGCTGATGGCCTTCCTGACGTGGCTGCACCCCCTGTTTGGTGGCCCCGAGGCGGCAGCGTTGACGAGGGTCGCTGGGTTAGCATGCTCCGAGCCTGCCGAACGAGCAGGTTTCTATTTGTACGCCGCCGCTGGCTGCAAGAATGGGGTTTGATGAGCCCGTTGTTGCGATGTCAATCGACATTTGCTTGGCCAGAAATCGGCCACAGTGCGCGCAATGTGCGGGTTTGCGGCGCCAACCAATTCACGACTTATCGGGCTTCAGGTGAGAAATAAACTAGGCGCGTATTCGCTGCTCTGTCTGCTGGCTGCGGCATCGCTGGCGGGGTGCTTTGGCGATTCCGCGGAACAGTTGCTGTCTTCGGCCAAAGTCAGTATGGATCGTGGTGATCGTCGTGCCGCCATGATTTACGTGAAAAGTGCGCTGCAAAAAAATCAGAATTCCGCAGATGCGCGCTTTCTGTTGGCAAAAATGTTGCTGGAAAGTGGTGATGCTGCCGGTGCCGCCATCGAGATCTCGAAGGCCGCTGAACTGAATTTCCCGGCCGATCAGACAGTGCCGCTCGGCGCCAGAATTCTCGTGGCCAAGGGCGAATGGGAGAACCTCCTTCGACAGTACGGCTCTATGAAGTTGGTGGACAAATCCGCGCAGTCTGATCTGTCCGCTTCTCTTGCCGTGGCTCATTTCAGCTTGGGTCATTTAAAGGAGGCGAAATCCGAACTCGACGCCGCCAATCAGGCCGACCCGACCAATGTGTTGGCCAAATTGCTGAACATCAGAATGCTGGCCGCGCAAAACGAACTTGCCGAGGCTTCTGTTGCGATGGACGCGCTGTTGGCGGCGCAGCCGAAGCGCTCCGAGGTGTGGCAATTGAATGGCGAGTTGCTTGCATTGAAGAATCAGCCCCGTGATGCGCTGGCTGCATTGCAAAAGGCTATCCAGCTCGACCCTTCGAACTTGCAGGCGCATCAGCAGGCGCTGAACGTTCTGCTGAAGGACGGTGAGTTGGGGCAGGCTGGCGAGCAGTGGGAGTTGCTCCGCAAACAGTTGCCAAATCACCCGCAGACGCTGTACTACGGCGTCGTCACCGCCTATAGCGACCACAAATATCAACTCGCGGCCGACAGGTTGCCGGCGCTGTTGAAGGTCGCGGGTGACGATGGTCGTGTCCTTTATGTTGCAGGTGCCGTTCAATTCCAGCTGGGTGGCTTGACCCTGGCTGAATCCTATTTGAACAAGGCCGTGGTCACCGATTTCGCGAAGGTCTCGCCGGGTGTGCGCCTGCTGCTCGCGAGAACCTATATTCGAATGGGAAATGCAAGCAGGGCGTCAGCGACTCTCCAGCCGTTGATGGACCAGGCAGCGACCACGCCGGGCGTCTATTCTGCAGCTGCGGAGGCCGCCTTGATTGAAGGTGACGTCCGCAAGGCCGAATCGTTCTTCGCACGGGCGGCTGCCATCGATCCGGGTGACGTGCGCAGTCGCACGATGCTCGCCATGGCGAAGATCCGTGAAGGTCGAGAGGTGGAGGGTATTGCTGATCTGCGCGCAATATCGGCCGCAGATGCCGGCTCCACGGCAGACTTGACGCTCATTTCTACCTATATTTCCAAGAAGAATTTCGACGACGCATTGGCTGCGATTGCCGCACTCGAGAAAAAACATCCCGAGGATCCAGAACCATTGGTGCTACGGGCACATGTTCAAAACATGTTGGGGCATCAAGAGGCGGCGCGTTCTGCTTTTGAAAAAGCGCTTGCCATGTCGCCTCGCTATTTTGCGGCGTCCAGAGGGCTTGCCGATTTGGATGTGCAGGCCAAGAGGCCTCAAGACGCCGTCGCTCGCTTCGAGAAGATGATTGCCGCCGATCCTCAGAACACCAGTGCGAGATTGGCGGTTGTCGGTCTGAAGGCTCAGATGGGAGCGAGCAGGGCAGAAATCGTCGAGGCGCTGAAGGCAGCGATCCGCGCCGCCCCCTCCGAGGCGGGGCCAAGGCTGGCACTCATCAAGGTGTTGACCGAAGCAAGGGAGGCCAAACAGGCCATGGCTGCGGCGCAGGAGGCGGCGGCGGCGATTCCGAATCGGTCGGATATCTTGATTGCCTTGGCTGAGAGCTATTTCGCGGTACGCGATTTCAACCAAGCTGCAAGTACCTATCGATCCGTCGCTGCTCTGAAGCAGAACTCGCCTTACCCCTACTTGCGGATGGCAGAGGCGCATGCGGCGAATGGAGATCCCCAGGCGGCGGTTGTGTCACTAAAAAAAGCGCTGGCCATAAAACCTGATTATTTTGATGCTCAGGCCGCTTTGCTGTCCTTGGAGATGGGCGCCAACCGGTTGGATGACGCGCGTTCGTTGTTGAAGCAGGTGCAGTCGCAGCATCCGGACCAGGCCAATACGCTGGCACTGACGGGTGATTTCGAAGCAGCAACGAAAAACTGGCCAGCTGCAGCACGCTCCTATCGCCAGGCCTTTGATCTTCAGCCATCGACGCCGCTTGCGATGAAGCTCTACCGGGTGCTCGATACCTTGAACCTGGAAGCCGAGAAAACAAAGTTGTCTGATCAATGGCTCAGGAAGTACCCGGCTGACGTCACCTTCATGGCGTATGTCGGCGATGTCGCCTTGCGTCGTGCGGACGAAAAAGCTGCACTTGATTGGTACGGAAAGGTCGTCAAGGTACAGCCGGAAAACTATGTGGTGCTCAACAACATGGCATGGCTGCTTGCCAAGGCCAAAAAGCCAGACGCGCTGACTTATGCACTGAAGGCGAATCAGCTCAAGCCGGACTCTCCCGAGTTGATGGACACATTGGCTGGCATCTATGCCGACAATGGAAATTTGCCGAAGGCCATCGAGATTGAATTGAAGTCGCTGGAGATTGATCCCGCCTTTCACTCAAATCGACTGAACGTGGCAAAAATGCTGCTGAAAGCCGGGGAAAAAGAGGCGGCGCGAGGGCATCTGCGCAAGCTCTTGGCGTTGGGGCCGTCGTTCGGGCAGCAGGCTGAGGTAGAACGTCTGCTTGCAGGCCTTTGAGGCTGCGATTGACACGATGCAGGGGGGGCGTGTTGGCTTTGGCGTCGCCGCTCACCGCGCTAGCGCGGAACTGAGTCTTGGAAATTTTCCGTCGGAGCCAGCCCGGCCTGTGCCAACTCGCCTAACGCTGCTGCAGAGCGATCTGCTGCAATTGGTTGCGTCTGCACCCAATCGCAGAATGCCTGAAGGCCGTCGACAAGCGAAATTTGGGGCGTAAATCCGAGCAGCGATTTGGCGAGCTCCAAATCCGCGTAGCAGTGCCGTATATCCCCCAAACGAAAATCCCCACTAACCTGCAGTTTGGAGTTGCTTCCGAGTAATTTTCCCAGAAGTTTGGCAATCTCGAGGATGGTGGTGGCGCGCCCCGAACCAACGTTCAGTGCCGTGAATGTCGGTACGTCGGCATGCAATGCGGTGCTTATCGCACTGACGACGTCGCGGACGTGAACGAAGTCCCGTGTCTCAAGCCCATCCTCAAAAATATTGATGGGCAGTCCTTGGCGCATGCGATTTGAAAATATGGAGAGGATCCCGGTGTAGGGGTTTTTCAAGGATTGTCTCTCCCCATAAACATTTTGAAATCTCAGTGCGACGACCGTTAGACCGTAAGCATCAGCTATCAATCGGCCCAGCACTTCGTTGGCCAACTTCGTCGCCGCATAGATGGATGCGGGAAACGGATTTACATTCTCCGGTGTTGGAATCAATGCCAGCGCTTCGCCATCGGGGCCCGTCGGTTCGAAGCGGCCGCTCTTCATGTTTTCCAGGCTGCGCGGCCCAGGCACGATGACCCTCGAACCGAGTCGATAGGCGCCCTCGCCGTAGATGGATCGGCTCGATGCCAGTATCACGCGGCGAATGTGGCGGTGCTTGGTGACAATTGCTTCGAGCAATGCGGCAGTGGCCTGCTGATTGACGTCGTAATAGTGGGAAATCTTGTACATCGATTGCCCGGTGCCTGTCTCTGCGGCCAGGTGAACCACAGCTTGCACGTCTTTCAGAGCGTTATCGACGGCACTCTGATCTCGGACATCGGCTCGAATGAAGGTGACGCCACTGTCCGGCGTCAACCATGAATAACCCAGCGTTGGTACCGCGCCATGCACCTGTGTGCTGAGGCTGTCTAAAACCGTCACGGCGTGACGCGAATTCAACAGCGATTCAACCAGCCAGGAGCCGATGAATCCCGCGCCACCGGTTACCAAGATATTCATGTCATCCTCCGGCTCAGATTGCGCCGTGGGCAGGCGTTGCGCATGCCAAGGCGATCAATGCGAATCACCAATTCATCATTGAGCAGATTTTTGCGGATGGCAAGGTTGCCGGGCGTGTCGGGGTTGTTGCGTGAATCTCCGTGCCGAGGCGCCCGAATTGGCAGGCCACGGCGGCTGCACCATGGACGCGGCGCGAGACCCGTCAACTTCGGGAGCGCTTGCCGTAGCGTGGATCGGTGTGTCGACCGGCTTTACACAAAGCGGCCTGTGGGCGACTTTATGCGCTTAGTTTGATTGCAAGTTGTTGATTTTAAACGAGGTTCTATGGATGGCACGAGGCGTGCTTAAAGAGCGTCGGGCTTGTTCTATAGATGGAGAATGAAACATGAATGCTCTGAAGCGCGGCCTTATCGGTCTCGGCTTGTCTGCCACCCTCGGTGCGGCGGGTGCGGCGACGATCACGACTCCCGATGGCGTTTTCAACAACTTCGGCGGTTTTGACTGGACGTCGGCCGCCTCGGTGATGATCAGTGGTTACACGATCACGAACGCTAGTTCGGCGGGTTCGTCGCAACTCATCGACGTCTACTACAACGCGTTCGCGGTCAACATCCAGGACGCTGCCGGTGGGAACTTCATTACCAACAACCTGATTAAGGGCACGGGCAACGGCACGGCGAACGGCTATGAAATCACGATCGTTGCGCATCTGCAGGAACGGGTGACCTGCGTTAGCCTGACAGGCTGCTCGCTCGTCACGATCACGCCTCAGATCGGTGAGTGGAGCATCTTCCTGGACGATACCCCGGACGCCAAGCTCAGCAATCAGACCGGCTTTGGCGACGGCATCTCGCTGCTGACCGGCACGTTCTTGGGTGGTCAAGCAGCTGCTGGCGTTCAGGGCCCGACGAATCCGGGCAATGTGGTGCTGGGCACCCAATTCGGCGGCGAAGTGACGACAACTAATCTGTCGTACATCAACCCGGCTCTGACGGGCACCAGTGTCGTGTCCACGCTGCAGTTTGGCAGCATGGTGACCGCGTGGTCGCAGCCAAGCACCTGGTTGGGAAATGGTTTCAGTGGTGTGCCGCAGGGCGCTTTCATTGGCCAAGCTGATGCCAACCAGAGCTTCCACGTGCCGGAGCCGGCCTCGCTGGCGCTCACGGGCATCGCGTTGGCTGGTGCCGGCTTCTTCGCTCGCCGTCGCAAGCAAGCTTGAAGCCCTGTGAGGTTTAGCCGGACCGTGGGCGATAACACGGCTTGAAAAGGGGCCCCATTTGGGGCCCCTTTTTTTGTCGAACGAGAAGAGCAGCTTCAAACCTTGGTGTAGTGGCCGCCCGGTGCAGGGCGACTGTCTGGGCAGCGTGCTGAGCCTCTGCGTCGCGGAAGGTTCACCATTGCAGACCGACGCACCCAAAAATCCAGAGGCCTCCAGTGAACACAACCTCAATCGACGGCAATCTTGGGAGCAAGTTCGAGGAATGGTTTGAGCTGACACCCGCGTTGGACCAGGGCAGTCTCGAACTGGTCCATCGGATCCGGCATGACGTGTATTGCCGCGATCTCGGCTGGGAGCCGGTTCGCCCCAGCGGGCTCGAAATCGATCGCTATGACCAGCATGCTTTTCATTGCTTGCTGAAAAAGCGCGGCACGGGAGTGCCGGTCGGCTGCACGCGGGTCATTGTTGCCAACCCGGCCAATCTGTCGGAGCTGCTTCCCTTTGAGATGAGCTGCCGTGACGTATTGGATCGGAGCCTGGTGGATCCAGCCCAATTACCTCGCGATGCGGTCTGTGAAGTGTCTCGTCTGGCCGTGATGAACACCTTCCGTCAACGCAAGGGTGAAACATCGCAGGCAGCGCCCATCTCAAACGAGGACTTTCAAAGTCGGGCCAGCGCGCCGCGCTTTCCATTCATTCCGGTGAGTCTGTACCTCGGTGCGACGGCGATCGCGCGTCGCCTCGGCATCGCCAATATTTTTGTGCTGACGGAGCCGCGGCTGGCCAGCCATTTCTCGCGCATCGGCTTTGATCTGCAGGTCATTGGCGGCGAAATCGACCACCGGGGCAAACGCGTGCCTTCGTTGATGACGACGAGCAAGATTGTCAAGAATCTGAGGCCGATGATCCAGCCGCTGTACCAGATGATCGAGCGGTCGGTCGAAGCGGCCTTTCTGGAGCATCCAGAGGCCTTGCAACGCGTTCCGGCGCTTGATTTGCCGGGCTGAACCAGGGGCGGGCACGCACCGCTTTGGCAGCGTGCCTGAGCGGCGTTCCTCGGCTCGGTCCGCGCAGGCCTGTCCTGACGGGGACATTCAGCGCGTCGGTCGGGGTATTGCTCGCGTGGAAGAATGCCAGGCCATGACGCGACCGCAGCCCGACGCCCGCTCTGCCTATCAGCGCTTCGTGCCGTTGACGACACGTTGGATGGACAACGACGTCTATGGCCATCTGAACAACGTCGTCTACTACAGCCTGTTCGACACGGCGGTGAACTCGCTGTTGATCGACGCAGGCGCGCTGGACATCCATGCCGGTGAGGTCATCGGCCTCGTCGTTGAGACGCACTGCAACTTCTTCGAGTCGCTGGCCTTTCCGCAGCGCATCGAGGCCGGTGTGCGCGTCGCCCACCAGGGCCGTTCCAGCGTCAGATACGAGATCGGCCTGTTTGCCGAAGGCGCGGCGATGTGCGCGGCCCGCGGGCATTTCGTGCATGTCTACGTGGGGCGGCAAGATCGTCGCCCCGTCTCCCAGTTGCCCACCGCCTTTCTTCAAGCCCTGAAGACCTTGACGCCATGAGCCTGCCCGATACCCGCTTTGCCATGCCCACCGCCGAGCAGACCGCTGCTGTGGACGCCGCCATCAAGACGCGGCACTCCATGCGCGCCTATTTGCCGCAGTCCGTGCCGCGCGAGCTCGTCGAGCAGGTGCTGGAGGTGGCCTCGTGGGCGCCGTCGGGCACCAACACACAGCCCTGGCAGGTGCATGCGCTGACAGGGGCGGCCTTGCAGCGTGTGTCCGGCCGCATCCAGGCGGCCTACCTCGACCCCGCGCAGAACGCCGCCCACCGCGAGGAGTACGCCTACTACCCTCAGGAATGGCGCAGCCCCTACATCGACCGTCGCCGCAAGGTGGGCTGGGATCTGTACGGCCTGCTGGGTATCGAGAAGACCGACAAGGCGCGCATGCAGCATCAGCACGGCCGCAACTTCGTCTTCTTTGACGCGCCGGTGGGCTTGTTCTTCACGATCGACCGCGTCATGCAGCAGGGCTCGTGGCTGGACTACGGCATGTTCCTGCAAAACGTCATGGTGGCGGCACGCGCTCGCGGCCTGCACACCTGCCCGCAGGCAGCGTTCACGCAATTCCATGCCTTGATCGCCGAGGAGCTGGCGCTGGCGCCCGAGCAGATGCTGGTGTGTGGCATGTCGCTGGGCTACGCCGATCCGTCGGCCATCGAGAACGGTCTGGTGACGCAGCGAGCACCGGTGGCGGAGTTCGCCCGCTTCCTGGAGACCTGATGGCGTTCGCTGGATCGGAACTGGGCTTGGCCTGGGCGGCGCCATTTGCGGGCCTGCTGCTGTCCATCGCGGTCATGCCGCTGGTGGCGCCGGCCTTCTGGCACCACCACTTCGGCAAGATCGCGGCCGGCTGGACCGCGTTGCTGCTGCTGCCGTTCGCGCTGACCTTCGGCGCGGGGGAGACCGGCCATGTGCTGGTGCACACCCTCGTCGAGGAATACCTGCCGTTCACCATCCTGCTGGGGGCGCTCTACACGACGGCCGGGGGCATCTACATCCGCGGCAACCTGCACGGCAGCCCGGCGCTGAATGCGGCGCTGATGGCGGTGGGGGCGGTGCTCGCCAGCGTCATGGGCACGACGGGCGCGTCCATGTTGCTGATACGGCCGTTGATCCGCGCCAACGACAACCGGCGGAACAACGCGCATGTCGTCGTGTTTTTCATCTTCATCGTCAGCAACGTCGGCGGCTCGCTGACGCCGCTGGGTGACCCGCCGTTGTTCCTCGGCTTTCTGCAGGGCGTGAGCTTCTTCTGGACGGTCAGCCACCTGTTGCCCGAGACGCTGTTCCTCCTCGCGACGCTGCTGGCGGTGTTCTGGTGCCTTGACAGCTGGTTGTACCGGCGCGAAGGCGTGACGCCGGTCGACCCGACGCCGGACGCGCCGGCGCTGGGCATGGACGGCGCCATCAATCTGCTGCCGCTGGCGGTGGCGGTGGGGCTGGTGCTGATGAGCGGCACGTGGAAGCCGGGCATCGTGTTCGACCTGTGGGGCACGCCGCTGCCGCTGCAAGCGCTGGTGCGAGACCTGGGCCTGATCGCGGTGACCATCGCGTCGCTGTGGCTGACGCCGGCCGGCGTGCGCGAGAACAACCAGTTCTCCTGGGCGCCGATGCAGGAGGTGGCCAAGCTGTTCATCGCCATCTTCCTGACCATGGTGCCGGTCATCGCCATGCTGAAGGCGGGTGCGGCCGGCATCTTCGCGCCGGTTGCGGCGGCGCTGGACTCGCCCTGGGCCTACTTCTGGCTGACCGGCGGGCTGTCGTCGGTGCTCGACAACGCGCCGACCTACCTCGCGTTCTTCAACCTGGCCGGGGGTGACGCCACGCGGCTGATGAGCGAGGGCGCCCATGTGCTCGCCGCCATCTCTGGTGGTTCCGTGTTCATGGGGGCCATGACCTACATCGGCAACGCGCCCAATTTCATGGTCAAGGCGATCGCCGAGCAGCGCGGCGTTCGCATGCCCAGCTTCGGTGGCTACCTGTTGTGGTCGGGTGCGGTGCTGTTGCCGCTGCTTTTCTTGATGGCGTTGATATGGATGCGTTGAAGAAGATTCTGGTGGCCCGCCGTGCACCGCCCGCGGTGCTGGAGGCGTTGCGCGCGCGCTTCGAGGTGGACTATCACGATGGCGACGCGCCCTTGAGCGCGGACGATCTGCGTGCGCGGCTGGCCGGCAAGGTCGGTGCCTACATCACCGGCACCGAGCGCATCACCGCGGAGTTGCTGGATGCCTGCCCGGGCCTGCGCGTGGTCTGCACGATGAGCGTGGGCTACAACCACATCGACGTGGCGGCCTGCACCGCGCGCCGTGTGCTCGTCACGAACACGCCCGACGTGCTGACCGAGACCACCGCAGACCTCGGCTTCGCGCTGCTGATGGCCACGGCCCGCCGCATGGGCGAGGGCGAGCGGCTGCTGCGCGATGGCGGCTGGAAAAGCTGGGCCTGGGACTTCCTGGCGGGCGCCGACGTGCATGGCACGACGCTGGGCATCCTGGGCATGGGGCGCATCGGCCAGGCGCTGGCGCGGCGTGGCCGTTTCGGCTTCGGCATGAATGTCGTGTATCACAACCGTTCGCGCCTGCCGGCCGACGTCAAGGCCGAACTCGGCGCGCGCTATGTGAGCAAAGGCGAGTTGCTGCAGCAGGCCGATCACCTCGTGCTCGTGCTGCCTTACTCGGCCGAGTCCCACCATTGCATCGGTGCGGCCGAGCTGGCGTTGATGAAGCCGACAGCCACGCTGGTCAACATTGCCCGCGGCGGCATCGTCGACGAGGACGCGCTGGCCGTCGCGCTGCGCGAGCGCCGCATCGCGGCAGCGGGGCTGGATGTCTTCGAAGGCGAGCCGCGCGTGAACCCGGTGTTGCTGACGCTGCCCAACATCGTGCTGACGCCGCACATCGCCAGCGCCACCGTCGCCACGCGCATGAAGATGGCGATGCTC
>JACCDU010872177.1_pt1 | contig 13215 bp, 13 predicted proteins | sample 7446081 | NCBI WGS metagenome assembly JACCDU01 (sample SAMN15323447, study PRJNA562643) | freshwater metagenome | isolation source: river surface water | place: USA:Blue River Watershed | collected 2017-08-17 | reverse complement strand
CCGCAGGGCATGCCGATGTCTTTCCAGACGTTGACCAAATCCTCTTTTTTCACGCCCAGCAGGTCGATGCGCTGGCCGCCGGTGACCTTGACGGTCGGGATCTGGTATTTGTCGACCACGTCAGCGATGCGGCGCAGTTCGTCGGCGGTGGTTTCACCGCCCCACATGCGCGGGATCACGCTGTAGGTGCCGTCCTTCTGGATGTTGGCGTGGCTGCGTTCGTTGATGAAGCGGCTTTGCGGATCGTCCTGCGCCTCTTTGGGCCAAGTGCTGATCAGGTAGTAGTTCACGGCCGGGCGGCAGCTGGCGCAGCCGTTGGGCGTGCGCCACTCCATGAACCTGAACACCGCGCCCACGCTCAGGAGCTTGTGCTCCCGTATCGCGTCGCGCACGGCCTGGTGCCCGTGCGAGGTGCAGCCGCAGATCGGCTTCATCTTGGGCGTGGCCGAGTAGTCACCGCCCGCGGTGAACATCAGGATCTGCTCGACCAGACCGGTGCAGGAGCCGCAGCTGGCGCTGGCCTTGGTCTGCTTGCGCACCTCGTCCAGCGTGAACAGGCCCTTGTCCTTGATGGCCTTGCAGATGGCCCCCTTGGTCACGCCATTGCAGCCACACACTTCGTCGGCATCCTGCATGGCGGCAGCTTTGCTCTGCCCTTGGTGGCCCACATCGCCGATGTTGGATTCGCCAAACATCAGCTTGTCGCGGATGTCGGCCAGGCTGCGGCCTTCGCGCAGCAGCTTGAAGTACCAGCTGCCGTCCACCGTGTCGCCGTACAGGCAGGCGCCCACCAGCTTGTCGTCCTTGAGCACGAGCCGTTTGTAGACGCCGCCCGCCGGGTCGCTCATCACGATCTCGTCTGTGCCTTCGCCGCCCATGAACTCGCCCGCAGAAAACAGGTCGATGCCCGTGACCTTGAGCTTGGTCGAGGTCTGCGAGCCCAGATAGCGGGCGATGCCAAATTCGGCCAGATGGTTGGCCAGCACCTTGCCCTGCTCGAACAGCGGTGCCACCAGACCGTAGGCGATGCCGCGGTGCGCCGCGCATTCGCCCAGGGCCCAGATGCGCGGGTCGGTCACGGTTTGCAGCGTGTCGCTCACCACGATGCCGCGGTTCACGTGCAGGCCCATGCTTTCGGCCAGTTGGGTGTTGGGGCGGATGCCGACGGCCATGACCACCAGGTCGGCGGCCACATGGCTGCCGTCCTTGAATTCCACTTTGGCCACGCGCCCAGTGTCGCCGGCGACCAGTGCCGAAGTTTGCGCGCTCATGCGGAACTGCATGCCCCGCGTTTGCAGAGATGTCTGCAGCATCTGGCCGGCCACCTTGTCGAGCTGGCGCTCCATCAGCCATTCGCCCACATGCACCACCGTGACCTGCATGCCGCGCTTCATCAGGCCATTGGCCGCTTCCAGACCCAGCAGACCGCCGCCGATGACGACGGCGTGTTTGTACTGCGCGGCCGCATCAATCATGGCCTGCGTGTCGGCGATGTCGCGGTAGGCCAGCACGCCCGGCAAGTCGTGGCCGGGCAGCGGAAGGATGAAGGGGTTGGAGCCGGTGGCCAGGATCAGGCGGTCGTAGCCGGTCTGCACCGTCTCACCCTGGGCATTGGTGCCGGTGACGGTGCGGTGCACGCGGTCGACCTGCGTGACCCTGAAGCCCGCGTGCAGCGTGATGCCGTTGTCCTGGTACCACGCCCAGTCGTTGAGCACGATCTCACCCAGCGTCTGTTCGCCGGCCAGCACCGGCGAGAGCAGGATGCGGTTGTAGTTGGGGTGTGGCTCGGCGCCGAAGACGGTGATGTCGTACAGGTCGGGTGCCAGTTTGAGCAGTTCTTCGAGGGCTCGCACACCGGCCATGCCGTTACCGACCATGACCAGTTTCATTTTTTGACGGGGGGTGACGCGCATGTCCATGTTGTCTCTCCTTTGATCAGTTGGGGACAGAGCTGAAGATCTGTCCCGCAAAGCTTTACTAAGCCGCTTTCTCTACATGCCCCTGGCGGGTGTAGAGGAAGTCGATCACGGCCTTGCGGTATTGCTGGTACCGGGCGTTGTCGGCCAGCTCGACGCGCGAGCGCGGGCGGGGCAGGTCGACCTGCAGCACCTCGCCAATGGTGGCGGCGGGGCCGTTGGTCATCATCACGATCTTGTCGGACAGCAGCACCGCTTCGTCCACGTCGTGGGTGACCATGACCACGGTGGCCTGCGTCTTGGCGACGATCTCCAGCAGTTCGTCCTGCAGCTTGGCGCGCGTGAGGGCGTCCAGCGCGCCAAAAGGCTCGTCCATCAGCAGCACCTTGGGCTCCATGGCCAGGGCGCGGGCGATGCCCACGCGCTGCTTCATGCCGCCCGAGATTTCGCCGGGGCGTTTTTGCGCCGCGTGGGAGAGGCCCACCATGGCCAGCGCAGCGTCGGTGCGCGCGCGCAATAGGGCCTTGTTCTCGGCCCGGCCAAACACGCGCTCGATGCCCAGATACACGTTGTCAAAGCAGGTCAGCCAAGGCAGCAGCGAATGGTTCTGGAACACCACGGCGCGGTCGGGGCCGGGGCCGGCGATCTCGCGGTTGGCACACAGCAGCACGCCGTGCGTGGGGGTGGTCAGGCCTGCGATCAGGTTGAGCAGGGTGGACTTGCCGCAACCCGAGTGACCGATCAGGGCCACGAACTCGCCCTTGGCGATGTTGAGCTGGATGTCCCGCAGCGCCGGGAACAGGCCCTTGGCGGTCTTGAAAGTCTGCTCGACGTCCTGGATCTGGATGAATTTGTCGGTGTTCATGATTTGACGTCCTCCCAGGTGAAAGCGGTGGCGATGCGGATCAGGGCGTATTCGAGGATCAGCCCGACGCCGCCGATCACGAAGATCGCGATGATGATGTTCTTGACATTGAGGTTGTTCCACTCGTCCCAGACCCAGAAGCCGATGCCCACGCCGCCGGTCAGCATCTCGGCCGCCACGATCACCAGCCAGGCGGTGCCCACGGCCAGACGCACGCCGGTCAGCATGTAGGGCAGCACGGCCGGAAACAGGATGGTGGTGGCGATCTTCCATTCGGAGAGGTTGAGCACGCGGGCCACGTTCATGTAGTCCTGCGGCACGCGCTGCACGCCGACTGCGGTGTTGATGACCATGGGCCAGATCGAGCAGATGAAGATCGTCCAGATGGCGGCGGGGTTGGCGCCCTTGAAGACCAGCAGACCGATCGGCAGCCAGGCCAGGGGCGAGACCGGGCGCAGCAGGCTGATGAGCGGGTTGAACATGCGCGAGAGGAAGGCAAAGCGCCCGATCACGAAACCGGCCGGGATACCCACCAGCGCGGCCAGGCCGAAGCCCATGGCCACCCGTTCAAGCGACATCAACACGTTCCAGCCCACGCCCTGGTCGTTGGGGCCTTTGCGGTAGAACGGGTCGCTGAAGACATCGATCGCCTGCAGACCGGTCTCCCAGGGGCTGGGGATGCTGCCTTTGGTGGTGATGGACACCAGTGCCCACAGGCCAATGAGCAGGCCCAGACCCATGAGCGGCGGCAGCACGGCCAGCCATAACGGCCGCCAGTCGCGACCAGGGGCACGCACGGGCGTAGCGGCTGGAGCTGGCGCGGACTTGGCCGCTGCGCTGCTGCCTGTGCGAACCGATCGGGGGGAGTGAAAAACGGCACTGACCATGTTGTTCCCCTCAGGCCTTGATCTTGAAGCTGTCGGCGTACTTCTTCGGATCTTTGCCGTCCCAGACCACGCCGTCGATCAGTTTGTGGCTGCGCATCTCGCTCTTGGGCACCGGCGCACCCGCGGCGGTGGCGGCCTGTTTGTAGAGGTCGATCTGGTTGATCTGCCTGGCCACGGCCAGGTAGTCGGGGTGGTCCTTGAGCAGGCCCCAGCGCTTGTGCTGGGTCAGGAACCACATGCCGTCCGACAGCCAGGGGAAGGTCACCGCCCCGTCACCAAAGAACTTCATGTGGTTGGGGTCGTCCCAGGTTTTGCCCAGACCGTTCTGGTAGCGGCCCAGAATGCGCTGGTTGATCGCGTCAACGCCGGTGTTGACGTAGCTCTTGTCTGCAATGGTCTCAGCCATCTTCATCTTGTTGGACAGGCTGGCGTCGATCCACTTGCCCGCCTCGATGATGGCGGCCGTCACGGCGCGTGCGGTGTTGGGGTACTTTTTGACGAACTCGCCGGTGGTGCCCAGCACTTTTTCAGGGTGGTCTTTCCAGATGTCCTGTGTGGTCACAGCCGTGATGCCGATGCCGTCCATGATGGCGCGGTGGCCCCAGGGTTCACCCACGCAGTAGCCGTCCATGTTGCCCACGCGCATGTTGGCCACCATCTGCGGTGGCGGCACGGTGATGACCTTGGCGTCCTTGATCGGGTTGATGCCGTAAGTCGCCAGCCAGTAGTACAGCCACATGGCGTGGGTGCCGGTGGGGAAAGTCTGGGCAAAGGTGTAGTCGCGCTTGTCGCTTTGCATCAGCCTGGCCAGGCTGGCGCCATCCACCGCGCCTTTTTCGGCCAGCTTTTTGGACAGGGTGATGGCCTGACCGTTGTTGTTGAGGGTCATCAGCACGGCCATGTCTTTCTTGGGGCCCCCCAGACCGAGGTGCACGCCGTACACCAGACCGTAGAGCACATGCGCAAAGTCCAGCTCGCCGTTGACCAGCTTGTCGCGCACGCCGGCCCAGCTCGCTTCCTTGCTCAGCACGAACTTGACGCCGTACTTCTGGTCAATGCCCAGCACCGAAGCCATGACCACGCTGGCGCAGTCGGTCAGCGGGATGAAGCCGATCTTCACTTCCTTCTTTTCGGGGGCGTCGGAGCCTGCGGCATGCACTACCGAGCGCAGGGCTGGAGACACACCCGCGGCGCCCACGGCAGCCGCCTGCAGCACAGTGCGGCGGCTCAGGCTGGTTTTGAGAAAGTCGGTCATGGTGAACACTCCTGAGAAGTTGCGAAAACAAAAAAGGCGTCCTCGTGGTGTCTGCACCTGCTGCTGCAGGGCGCGAACGCACGGGGACGCCTTTGTCCGGTGATGGCGCCGCCCGCCGTTGGGTGGCGCCATGCATGACCTTCGTTGGTCTTGTTCAGTTCATTGCAAGGGCTGTGCCAGGGTTTTCCTGGGGATGTGGCGTGGTTTGTGCACCGGTGGGGTGCGGATGCACTGCGTTGGTGCCTTCGTCTGGTGCGCCGAGTGCTCAGCCAAGCAGCTCGGCCATGTCGATCATCTGCTGCGCGATGTCGGCCAGCTTGACGCCCTTGTTCATGGCGGCCTTGCGCAGCTTCGCGTAGGCCTCAGGCTCGGACAGGCCCTGGCGCTGCATCAAGAGGCCCTTGGCGCGCTCGATCAGCTTGCGGTCCTGCAGTTCGCCTCGCGCGCTGTCGAGCTCGGCCAGCAAGGCTTCCTGGTGCCGAAAGCGTGCCATTGCCACCGTGAGGATGGGGCGGATGCGCTCGGGCGCGAGGCCGTCGACGATGTAGGCCGTCACGCCTGCGGCCACGGCCTCGCTCACATGCGAGGTGTCCTCGTCGCTGGTGAACATGACGATGGGGCGGCGCTCGTCACGCGTGGCCATGACCACATGCTCCAGTGCATCGCGGGCATCGCTCTCGGCGTCCACGATCACCATGTCGGCCTGCAGCTGGGCCAGCCGCTCGTTCAGGAAGGGATCGGCCGGCAGCGTGGCCACCAGGTTGTAGCCGGCTTCGAGCAGCCCGATGCGCAGCAGACGCGAACGCTCGGCCTGTGCCTGTGCGTGCGCATCCCCTTCGGCCAGGGCCGGGTCGGAGATGATGACAACAATGCGAAGGGCTTCAGGCATGGCTGTGTAAAAGCAAAAAGCGGGCCGTAGCCCGCTTTGCTGCCGGGAAAGAGCCGGTGCTCAGGCCGGGTCCATGCCGTGCTGGCGCTTGAGCGCGTCGCAGGCACCGGACTGCCAGAAGGCGAGCAGGGCGCGCATGGCCTCTTGCTGCTGACAGGCAGCCGCCACCGAGCCGGAGAAAGTGGTGATGATCTCGACCGCCTTGGGCAGGCCGCCGACGATGGTGATGCCCTGCACGCCCAGCATTTCGCTCAGCTGCTGAAAGCCCAGCGCCACTTCGCCCTGGGCCACCAGCGCGCCCACCGGCACGCCCGGTTTGGCCTGCACGATGCGCGGTGCGATTTCTTCGGCAATGCCCCAGGTCTCGAACTGTTTGGCCAGCTGCACGCCGCTGGGGCCGGTTGAGTAACCCAGGGTGGGCGCGGCCAGGATGGCGGCTTTCAGCGCTGCTTCGGTCGAAATGTCGGGCACAGGCGCGCCTGCCGGCACCGCCACCGCCACACCCGATAACACGAGGTCGGTGCGGCTGCCGGTCAGCACATGGCCGCCGGCGACCAGCTTGTCGATGGCGTTGCTGGCCAGCACCACGCCGTCAAAGGCTTCGCCAGCTTCGACGCGTTTGGCCGCGTCCACGCCGCCGACGGATTCGACCTCGATCTGAACATCCGGTGCCTGGGTCTTGTAGAGCGCCACGAGGTCGGCCAGCAAAGGCTTGGTGGCCATGGAGGAGATGAGACGAAGGGTGATCATGGGACGTGCCAGGGGTCAGTCAGAGGGCGATAAACGTTCAGCCCATTATGGCCAGACCCGGCGTGGGCACCCATGCCCCACGTAAACTACCTGTTATGCGAATTTTGGGGATTGAATCGTCCTGCGACGAAACCGGCGTGGCCCTGGTCGAGACGTGCGACACGGGCTGGCCGCGCCTGCTGGCGCACGCGCTGCACAGCCAGATCGAGATGCACCAGGCCTATGGCGGTGTGGTGCCCGAGCTCGCCAGCCGCGACCACATCCGCCGTGTGCTGCCGCTCACCCGCGAGGTGATGGCGCGGGCCGGCCATGCGCTGGCCGATGTGGATGTGGTGGCCTACACCCGCGGGCCAGGCCTGGCCGGCGCCTTGCTTGTGGGTTCGGGCGTGGCCTGCGCGCTGGCGGCCGCGCTGGGCAAGCCGGTCATCGGCATCCACCACCTGGAAGGCCACCTGCTGTCGCCCTTTTTGAGCGAAGACCCGCCTGAATTTCCGTTCATCGCCTTGCTGGTGTCGGGCGGCCACACCCAGCTGATGCGGGTGGATGGCGTGGGCCGCTACGAACTGCTGGGCGAAACGATTGACGACGCGGCCGGTGAGGCCTTTGACAAGTCGGCCAAGCTCATGGGCCTGCCGTACCCCGGCGGCCCGGGCCTGTCGCGCCTGGCCGGGCAGGGCAACCCGGCGGCCTACAAGCTGCCGCGCCCGCTGCTGCACAGCGGCGATCTGGACTTTTCATTTGCCGGGCTCAAGACGGCGGTGCTGACCCAGTGCAAGAAGATTGGCACGGCTGCGCACACCGAAGGCGCACCCGAGCGGGCCGATCTGGCTGCGTCCACCCAGGCGGCCATCGTCGAGGTGCTGACCAAAAAAGCCATGACGGCCCTGAAAGAGACGGGCCTGAAACGTCTGGTGGTGGCCGGTGGTGTGGGTGCCAACCGCGAACTGCGCCGCCAGCTCAATGCCCTGTGCGAGAAGGCCCGCGTGCGGGTGCACTACCCCGAGCTGCACCTGTGCACCGACAACGGCGCCATGATCGCCATGGCTGCGGCCATGCGCCTGCAGGCCGGCATCCAGACGGCCGAACCGCGCTACAGCTTTGACGTGAAGCCGCGCTGGCCGCTGCACGAGCTTTTGTAGGGGCGGCGCGCCCTCGTCGCTGTTGCAGATTCAGCGGCGCAGCAGCATCCGCACATCCTGCCCCACGCGATCGACCGCGTGGAATTGCAGTTTCAGTGCATCGCCCAGATCGGACAAGGCGGGCAGGTTTGCCATGCCCTGGCCGGGGCCCAGCCACTGCGGCGCCATGTAGAGCAGCCATTCGTCAACCAGGCCTTCACGCATGAAGCTGCCGTTGAGCTTGAAGCCAGCCTCTACATGCAGCTCGTTGATTTCGCGCCGGGCCAGGTCGCGCAGCAGGGCGGCCAGATCGACCTTGCCGCCGGGGCCGGCGCAGTCGATCACCTGCACGCCGCGCGCCGTGAGTGCTGCGCGTTTGTTCTGCTGCTGCGTGGTGGCGGTGTAGACCCAGATCTGGCGGGCCTGTTCGCCGCTGCCCAGGGTGTCCAGCAGTTTGGCGTTCAAGGGCAGGTCGAGCCGGCTGTCCACCACCACCAGGTGCGGCTGGCGCGGGACATCGAATCCGCGCACATTGAGTTGCGGATCGTCTTCGAGCACGGTGCCGATGCCCGTCAGGATGGCGCAGGCGCGGGCGCGCCAGGCGTGACCATCCATGCGGGCCTCGGAGCCGGTGATCCACTGGCTCTGGCCGTTGGCCAGCGCGCTGGTGCCATCGATCGAAGCGGCCATCTTCATGCGAACCCAGGGCAGGCCGCGTTCCATGCGGCTGAAAAAACCGATGTTCAGTTCGCGCGCCTGCATGGCCAGCGGGTCATCCACCGGCAGCATCTGCACCTGCGCACCAGCAGCTTGCAGACGTGCCATGCCCTGGCCTGCCACCTTGGGGTTGGGGTCGGTCAGTGCCGCCACCACACGCCCGATGCCTGCTGCGGCCAGCGCATCGCAGCACGGCCCGGTGCGGCCTTGGTGCGCGCAGGGTTCGAGCGTGACCCAGGCGGTGGCACCACGCACATCGTGCCCACGGGCCTGCGCGTCGCGCAGCGCCATGATTTCGGCGTGCGGACCACCCGCACGCTGGGTGTGGCCTTGCCCAAGCACAGCGCCGTCCGGCGCGGTGATGACACAGCCGACACGCGGATTGGGAGAAGTCAGCCACAGCGCCTGACGGGCCAGTTCGAGGGCGCGGTACATGGGGGAGGTGAGGGCAGCGTTCACAGGTGTGGACAAGAAAGGCATCAGGGCGAGGATAAGCCAAGCCGGTCGGGCATGGCCGAAACGCGGGTGTGCCAGACCAGACTCTGGCCTGGGCGTGCTGCACCGGTGGACCACCGGACCTGTGCCTGCACCTCGGTGAGTGTGGCGTCCACGGGCGTGCGCTGCAGGCTGACGGTGTAGGTCACGCCCTGGTGCTGGCGCTGCGTTGCGACCGGGCAGGGCTCCAGGCGGGCGATCACGCAGTCCAGCGTTTCGGCGACCAGTACCCGCGCCAGCACCTCCTGCCGGGTGCGCAAGGCTGCATCCAGCGCATGCGTGGTCAGCCGTGTGGCACCCAGCAGGCCCAGACCCAGCAGGGCCGATGCCACCAGCGCCTCGACCATGGCCATGCCGGACTGCTTCATGGCGTGTCTCACGGGGTGTCCTGCGCACGGCTGCCCGGCACACGTTGCACCTGGCCGGGGTCGATGCCTTCGGGCCAGTGCAGGCTGTAAGCCCTGGGTGCGTAGGGGCGCGCCCAGATCTGGCTGTTGCCCGAGAGCTGTGGCAGGCCCGCCTCGACCACGACCTGGCCTTCGACCTGGCCGGCCTGCCAGCCGCGCATTTTTTCATCGTCGCAGCCGGCGTCGGCATAGACGGTGCCGTGGATGCGCACGCCTGCGGCAATGCGCGGACAGCGCCGGGCGCAGGCCTGGCTGGAAAACACCAGCAGCACCGGCGCCTCGGCACTGCCCAGGTCCTGGGTCCAGTCGGTGGGGCTGTCGGTCCACCAGATGCTGCGTGGCGGCTGGCTGCGGTTGTTCAGGCCCTGGCTTTCCTGGGCTTGCGACCAGGCCCGCAGTTGTTCGGGCGTGATGCTTCCCAAAACGCTGCGCCAGGCGGCCCGGTTGCAGGGCGTGCGGCTGAGCGGTGTGTCCGGGCTGGCCAGGGCGCCGCCAGCGGGCAGGCTGGTGGGGGCAAAGGCCATGCAGGCCGCGCGTTCGCTGGCGCTGATGAAGCCGTTGCTGTCGGTGTCGGGCACCGCATGGCTGTGAACCGCGGGGCCCGCCGGTGTGCCGGTGCAGGCCTGGCCGCTTGGGCTCATGGGGCAGATTTGCAAGCGGCTGCCTGCCGCCTCGCTGGCGCAGCCGTTGAGCACCAGTGCAGAGGTGGGCGGGGCTGCTGGTGGGGGAGGCAAAACGGGCATGAACACGCTTGCGCGCAGACGTGCCTGGCCAGTGCTGTCAGGGCCGGCGGCACTGGCCCGGATCTGCCAGACGTGGGGGCTGTTTACCAGATCACGGGCCAGCAGTGCATGCCACGACCCGCCGCGCGGGTTGGCTGGCAAGTGCAGCGGGCTGCACTGCCACTGCGCCCCTTTCAGGTCAGTCGGGCAGGTCTGGGTCTGTTGGGCAAAGGGGTTTTTGTCGGGTGTGCCGGCCTCGGGCCGCAGCAGCGCTGCTTCGGCCGTGGCCAGGGCTGACTGCGTCGCCAGCCGGGCCTGGGCAGCCTTGGCCATGCCCTGACTGGCGAGCAGGTCGGTCAGGATCGCGCGGCTGCTGTACGCGCTGGCCAGCGTGGCCAGCAACACCAGACCCAGCACCAGCATCAAGGTGGCTGCGCCATGCTGGCAGCGGGTGGTGTCGGCCTTCATGGGCAAAACCGCGCCTGCAACGCAGCAGGCAAGAGGGTGTGCAGGGGAACGCTGCGCTGAAGTTGCAGACGCCTGTCGGGGGCGCCGGGCCAGTGGGCGTCGAGCTGCAGGTCCAGTTGGCGGTGCAGCCAGCCGTCCACGGCGCTGCAGTGCAGGCGCGCCTGCAGGCCGGTCACCACGACCGAAGTTTTGTCACTCAGGGGCTGCCAGCCGCCGCCCTGGCAGCCGGTGCGTCTGGACAGCACGCCGTCGGTAGCCCTGAAGCCCATGCACTCGTTGTTGTCCTGCAGGCCGTTGTGGTCGCGGTCCATGCTGAAGCCGATGCGGTTGTCGGCGAGCTGGAAGTCGGTGACCTCATCGCAGAACGCATCGGTGCAGGCCGTCCGGCTGCGTGTTTGCCAGGCGTTGGCCACATACTGGGCGTGTTGCAGTTCCCGTGACATCAGGTCCATCGCAAAGTGCAGGTCTTGCTGCAGGTGGGCGTCCTGCAGGGCCAGCCGGTGGCCACGCATGAGCTGGGCCAGCATTTGCGCGCCAGCGCCGAGCACCATGGCGCCCAGTGCCATGCCCACCAGCAGGCCGACCAGGGTCTCGCCGCGCTCGCCTGGGCGGCCGCTGCTCATGGGGCCCAGCAGCGCGCCGGGTCGCTGTCCGTGGCAGAACCGCCGCTCTGGACGACGGTGGCAGCATCGCGCCACTGCACCCGCAGGGGCGAGCAGACCGTGTCGGCTGCCTGGGCGCCCTGGGGCAGGGCTTCGGCCACATGACCGTCGGCGTCTGCGTGGGTGATCTGCACGCGGTAATGGCCTTGGGGGGAGCGTTCGCCTTGCCAGCCCAGATCGGACAGTTGGGTGGCAAACGCTTCGTGGCTGCCCCGGTAGCGGGCCTGATCGAGCAGGAGTTGCTGCAGGGCGACCCGGGCATCGCCGCGCCGGGCCTGACGCTGTTGTTGCTGGTAGTGCGGGATGGCCAGCGCGGCCAGAACGGCGACGATGGCCAGCACCGCCAGCAACTCGCTCAGTGTCCAGCCTGCAGGAGCTTGAAGGCGTGTGCGCACACGCCCATGGAATGGCTGCACGGTGTGTCTCCCTGAATTTTTGTTGTGCAGCCATTGTGGGCTGAGGGCGAACCGATGTACAGCCCTTGGCAGGGCGAGGCCTTTGGCTTAGTCTGCGCGCAGGGGAGGACAGCACATGCCCGGTAAACGGCAGCAGGGGTTCAGTCTGGTCGAGACTTTGGTGGTGATGGCGGTGGTGGCCATCTTGCTGGGGCTGGCGGTGCCGGGGGTGGTGGCCCTGCGCTCACGCCACGCGTTGCAGGCCGTGGCCGAGGACATCTGGAACAGCCTGGTGCTGGCGCGCAGTCAGGCGCTGGTGCACCAGCAGAGGGTGGTGCTGTGTCCGGCAGCGCCCGGCAGCAGCTGCGACACACAGGGCCAGTGGCAGCAGGGCTGGCAGGTGTTCGTGGACGGTGACCACAACGGACAGCGCGAGGCACAGGAGCCTGTGCTGCACAGCCGGGGTGCCCTGCCGCAGGGTGTGAGCCTGCAGGGCAACAGCACCGTGAGCCGCGGTGTGCGCTATGGCGCCGACGGTCTGGGGGATGGCCTGGGCGGGACATTCACCCTGTGCAGCACGGGGGTGAAAGAGGGCAGGAAGGTGGTTGTCAATGCGCTGGGCAGACCCCGGATGGAGAAGGTCGAGGCGCCGGACTGCAGCTGAGTTTCAGCGGACCTCGTCCACCAGCGTCTTGAATTCGTCGATGTCTTCGAAGCTGCGGTAAACGCTGGCAAAGCGCACATAGGCCACTTTGTCGAGCTTCTTGAGCTCGCGCATGACGAGTTCGCCGATGCGGTTGGAGGCGACTTCGCGGTGCGGCTGGTTGAGCAGGTTTTCCTCGATGCGCTCAATCGCTGCGTCCACCTGTTCGGTGCTCACAGGCCGCTTCCGCAACGCCAGGTTCAGGCTGGCGCGCAGTTTCTCGCGCTGGTATTCGATGCGCCGGCCGTCTTTTTTGACGATGGCCGGAAAGCTCACTTCGGGCTTTTCGTAGGTGGTGAAGCGCTTTTCACAGGCGCCGCACTGACGGCGGCGCCGGATGAAGCCCCCGTCCTCGGCCAGCCGTGTCTCGACCACTTGGGTTTCGAGGTGACCGCAGAAGGGGCATTTCATGGCTCAGGCCTTACTTGTAGACGGGGAAGCGTGCGGTCAGCGCGTTGACCTTGGCGCGCACGGCCGCGATGTTGGCTTCGTCTTTCGGGTTGTCCAGCACGTCAGCGATCAGGTTGGCCGTGATGCGGGCTTCCTCGTCCTTGAAACCACGTGTGGTCATGGCCGGTGTGCCGATACGCACGCCGCTGGTCACGAACGGCTTTTCAGGGTCGTTCGGGATGGCGTTCTTGTTGATCGTCATGTGGGCCGCGCCCAGAGCCGCTTCGGCTTCCTTGCCGGTGATGCCCTTGGCGCGCAGATCGACCAGCATGACGTGGCTCTGGGTGCCACCGCTCACGATGCGCAGGCCGCGCTGTGTCAGGGTCTCGGCCACGATCTGGGCGTTCTTGATGACCTGCTGCTGGTAGGCCTTGAACTCTGGGGCTAGCGCTTCCTTGAAGGCCACGGCCTTGGCCGCGATCACGTGCATCAGCGGGCCGCCTTGCAGGCCGGGGAAGATGGCGCTGTTGATGGCTTTTTCGTGCTCGGCCTTCATCAAGATGATGCCGCCGCGTG
>JACCDU011376303.1_pt1 | contig 13225 bp, 14 predicted proteins | sample 7446081 | NCBI WGS metagenome assembly JACCDU01 (sample SAMN15323447, study PRJNA562643) | freshwater metagenome | isolation source: river surface water | place: USA:Blue River Watershed | collected 2017-08-17 | reverse complement strand
CTCCGGCTGCGGGCGCTGCTCCGGCCGCCGCCGCCGCTCCGGCCGCCGCCGCCGCTCCGGCCGCCAAGAAGTAATTTCCGCGCCGGGCGTCCCCGGCACCTGTTCTTTGAAGTCAAATGCCATTCTCGGTCATCGCCGCCCTCGGCAATCCGGGCCGAGAATATTCCGCCACGCGCCACAATGCGGGGTGGATCGTCATCGACGCGCTCGCCTCCCAGGCGGGCGCGACATGGAGGGAAGAGGGCCGTTTTTCGGCCTCGGTCGCCAAGGTCACGCTCGGAGGTTCCTCCGTCCACCTGGTCAAGCCGCTCACCTTCATGAACGACAGCGGGACTCCTCTCGCCGCTTTTCTCCGGTTCCACCGGATCGAGCCTTCCGAGTTGGTCGTCCTGCACGATGACATCGCGTTCGAACCCGGGCAGCTCCGGCTCTCCCTCGGCGGTTCCGCCGCCGGTCACAACGGCGTCGCCAGCTGCATCCAGCATCTCGGCGAGGCTTTCGTCCGGGCCCGCGTGGGAATCGGTCCCAAGAAGCACCCGGGGCAGGATCTCGCCGACCACGTCCTTGGTCGCATCCCCGACGCCGAACAAGCCCTCCTGAACCAACGCATTCCTGACTTCATCCAGAGCCTCAAGACCCTCTTTTCCCAAGGCCTACCGGCCGCCCAAAACCTCACCAATCGAAAAACACCATCACCATGACCACCGCCACGATCCGCCGCGAATATCTCGCCAGCCTCATCCTCGACCTCCGTGGCTCGACGGACGCCCCTGAGACCGTCACCGATAAGCTCAAGGAAGTCCTCAAGACCATCGACTGCAAGGTCACCGAGGTCGAGAACCTCGGCCAGAAGGAGTTCTCCCGCGTCGTCGACCGCAAGTTCCCGTCCGGTCTGTACGTCCAGCTCCGCTTCGAAGGCCCGGTCACCGCTCCCGCCCAGTTCCGCGAGAAGCTGCGCCTCGACCGCACCATCAACCGCCTGCTCGTCCAGGCGGCCAAGTAACCCCCGTCCTCCCGCCGCCGTGGCCTCTTCCTTCAATCGCGTGATCCTCGCGGGCAACATGACCCGCGACCCCGAGGCCCGCGCCCTCCCTTCCGGACAGGCCCTCACGAAGTTCTCCCTCGCGGTCAACCGCGCCTACACCACCAAGGAAGGCGAGAAGCGCGAGGAAGTCACCTACGTCGACATCGAGAGCTACGGCACGCAGGCCGAGATCATCGCGAAGTATTGCGGCAAAGGCTCCGGCATCCTCGTCGAAGGACGACTCAAGCTCGACCAGTGGGAGGACAAGAAGACCGGCGAGAAGCGTTCGCGCCTCGGCGTCGTCCTCGAGAACTTCACCTTCATCGGCGGCAAGTCCCAGGGCGGCGAGGAGGGCGGCTCCGCCCCCCGTTCCCGCGCCAACAACGACGCCCCGTCCCCGTCCGGCGACCATGGCGGCGACGACGTCCCCTTCTGAAAACAACCCTCTCCCTAACCTTATAACCCAAGCAAGATCATGGCATCCACCGAAGTCCTCCTCATCAAGCCCGTCGACGGCCTAGGCGCCGAAGGCGAGCAGGTCCGCGTCCGCGCGGGCTTCGCCCGTAATTACCTGCTCCCGCAGGGCATCGCGCTCCCCGTCAACCGCTCCAACACGAAGTACGTCGAGGCCCTGAAGAAGGCCCGCGAAGCCCGTGAGGCCCGCGACCTTGAGAACGCCAACGCGACGGCCGCCCGCCTGGCCGCCATCAAGCTCGTCTTCGCCGTAAAGACCGGCGAAGGAGGCAAGATGTTCGGCGCCATCAGCACGGCCGAAATCGCCGCCAAGCTCGCCGAGCACGGCCTCGAGATCGAGCGCAAGCGCATCCATCTGGGCCAGGGACCCGTCAAGGTCCTCGGCAAGCACGTCACGAACATCCGCCTGCACGGCACCGTCATGGTCGAGCAGGAGTTCGAAGTCGTCTCCGAGAATCCGATCGAGGTCGCCGTGGAAGAGGCTCCCGAAGCCGAAGAGCGCGAGTACCGCGACGAGAAGAAGGCCCGCAAGCCCCGTAAGGACAAGGCCGCCAAGTAAGCGGTCCCGGTCCGACGAGAGAGGCGTGAGGCTCCGGCCTCACGCCTCTCTGCTTTCAGTCCCGTCCCGGGGTGTGAATAGGGCGTGAACAAGCCGTGAACACCCCAGAAGTTTGGCGCTGTCCTCGGGGGTGGGGCGGCTTATGCTCCGCGCTTTCCCATGGCCGAAAGACCCCAGCGTCAGCGCCGCGAGGCCGCTCCCAATTACGGCGACCGCGTGCCGCCTCACAACCTCGACGCCGAGCGCGGCCTGATCGCGAGCATCATCATCGACGGCGGCGACACCCTGCAGCGCTGCCTCGAGCAGCGCGTGACGCCCGATTACTTCTTCGATCCGAAGCATCAGGACATCTACGAGGTCGCGGTGAAGCTCGCCCAGGCGAGCACGGGGATCGATGAGATCACGCTCACGGAACAGCTGCGCCGCGACGGCAAGCTCGAGTCGGCGGGCGGCGCGACCTACGTCAACGAGCTGACGGGGCTGATCTCCTCGAGCGCGCACGCGCCCCACTGGCTGGCCATCATCCGCGAGAAGCACTTCCTCCGCCAGCTCATCTCCACCGCGGTCACGACGGTCGAGAAGGCCCACACGCACGCCGAGGGCATCGAGCGGCTGCTCGAGGAGGTCGAGCAGTCCTTCTTCCGGATCAGCGAGGACCGCATCTCCGAGTCGGCCCAGACCATCGACGGCCCCATCGCCGAGGCGATGGAGCTCGTGCAGCGCATCATCCGCGACCGCAATTCGGTGCAGGGCGTGCCGACGGGCTTCCCCGACCTCGACGCCATGACGTTCGGCTTCCAGTCCGGACAGATGGTCGTGGTCGCCGCCCGCCCCGGCATGGGCAAGACCTCCATCGCGCTGAACTTCATCGAAGCCGCGCTCTTCCCCAAGCCGAAGGAGGACCGGAAACCCGCGAACGTCCTGCTGTTCTCGCTGGAAATGCCGGCCCGCGAGCTGGCCCTGCGTCTGCTCTGCTCCCGCGCCCGGGTGAACATGCAGAAGCTGCGCACCGCCCATCCCGACGAGCGGATGCAGATGGACCTGGTGCAGGCGGCCAACGAATACAAGGGGCTTCCGCTCATCGTCGACGACAACGGCGGCCAGAACATCCTGGAAATCCGGGCGAAATGCCGTCGCGTGCACGCCCGCACCCCGCTCGACATGGTCGTCATCGATTACATCCAGCTCATCAATGGCCTGGATTCCGGGCTGCCCCGCGAACAGCAGATCGCCGAGGTGTCCCGCAGCATCAAGGCCATGGCGAAGGAGTTCAAGATCCCCATCATCGCCCTGGCCCAGCTGAACCGAAAGTCCGAGGACGAGGCCCGCCAGCCCCGGATGTCCGACCTCCGCGAATCGGGGTCCATCGAGCAGGACGCCGACATCGTCATGCTGATCTCCAAACCGCCCGTCAGCCAAGGCAAGGCCGCCGAGGCCGAGGCCGAGCAGGCCGGTCAGGACGGATGTTACGCCCGTCAGCTGATCGTGGCGAAAAACCGTAACGGACCGACCGCCGACATCAACTTGCTCTTTAATCCTGGGCTGACACGCTTCGAAACTCCGGCCAAAGAATACCGTAACAATGAATAATCCGCCCCTCCGCCGCAGCTGGCTCCGCGCCGCCTGCTTCGCCCTCGCCCTGGCGCCCCTCGTCGGCGCCGCTCAGACGGGCCCCGGCCCCAAGGACCCCAAGGTCCGCTCCATCCGGGTCAAGGCGGACGGCGCCGCGGTCTCCGAGCAGTTCGTGCTCGGCTTCGTGGCCCTGCGCGAAGGACAGGCTTTCTCCAAGGACGCCGTCGCGAGCACGGTCCGCTCCCTCTACGCCACCGGTCGTTTCGCCCAGGCTTCGGTCGAGCCCGTCCTTGACCCGCGCACCGGCGAAGTCGACATCGTGGTGGTCGTGGAGCCTCGCCCGATCCTGAAGGGCATCGAGTACATCGGCGGCGACGGCATCGTCGGCGCCGACGCCTCGTGGTTCGGCGGCGAGGAGATCGCCGATGTCCGCGTGGGCGAGCCTCTCGACATGGCCCAGCTCCGCCGGGCGGAGGTGAAACTCCAGGAGACCCTGCGCAAGAAGCGGCCTTTCACCCGCGTCACTTCCCAGCTGCGCGAGGCGCCCGGCGGCAAGATCGCCGCGATCATCGTCGACGAAGGCGTCGAGCTGAAGGTCGACGGCTGCGTCTTCGAAGGCCTCAAGGCCTTCGACCGCTCGGAGCTGCTGAGCGGCGCCGAGCTGGCGACCAGCGAATACCGCTGGTACAAGTGGTCCTGGCTGATGGGCTCCGGCCGGCTCGACCCGGAGCAGTATCGCGAGGACTGCCGTAAGATCCGTGAATTCTACCGCTCCCGCGGCTACCTGGACGTCCAGGTCGAAGAGGCCGACCCGCAGAAGGTCTGCAAGGTCAAGGACGTCAAGGACGGCTCCGGCTGGCTCGACGTGGTGTTCAAGATCGACGAAGGCCGCCGTTACACCGTCGGCGCGATCGCCGTCGAGGGCAATCGTCTCGGCGCGTCCGACGCTTATTTCACGACCGAGGCCCTCCGCAAGGTCATCGCGGAACCCTCGCTGCGTCGCGGGGCCCATCCCGCCGAGTTCGACAAGCTCGCCTCCGGCCAGCCTTTCGCCGTCCCCGCGGTCGAAGCCGCCGCGGACAAGCTCAAGGAGTACTACGGCCAGGTCGGCTACATCAACGCGACCGTCCAGACGGTCCGTAAGCCCGATCTCGCCACCGGCGCCATCGACGTCCGTTTCGTCGTCGAGGAAGGCCAGCGCCATACCGTCCGCGCCGTCGACATCCAGGGCAACACCAAGACCCGTTCGACGGTCATCGCCCGCGAACTGGCGCTCGGGCCCGGCGAGGTGTTCGACCTCGCCCGGACGAGGGTCTCCGAGGCCCGTCTCCGCAACACGCAGTTCTTCCAGGAGGTTCGCGTGACTCCGGTGCCGACCGCCGTGCCCGGCCAGAGCGACCTGCGCGTCAGCGTCAAGGAAGGCCCCACCGGACAGGTCAGCTTCGGCGCCGGCTTCAGCACCGTCGAAGGGCTCGTGGGCTTCGTCGAGTACGCCGAGTCCAATTTCGACTTCACCAACCCGGAAGGCTGGTATCGCGGCGACGGCCAGAAATTCCGCGTCCGAATCTCCGTTGGTAATCTCACCAACTCCTTCGAGCATTCCTTCGAGGAGCCCGCCCTGTGGGAGCGCGACCTCGCCGTCGGCTACTCCATCGAGCGTCGTTTCGCGGGCTTCGCCTCCTCGGACTACTCGGTCCTCACCCAAGGGATCAACCTGTACGCCCGCCGCCGCGTCTTCGGCAACGTCGAGGGCCGGGTCGGTTACAACCTGCGCCAGGTGTCCGTCGACAACGTGACTTCCACCGCGCCGGCCGAGGTGGTCTCCGAGGCGGCTTCCGGCGGCAAGGTCATCTCCTCGCTGACCGCTTCGCTCATCTACGACACCCGCGACGAATTCAATTTCCCGACCCGGGGTTCGCGCATCTCGCTCAGCGAGGAGATCGGCGGCAACGGCCTGGGCGGGGACGTCAAGTTCCTCCGCTCGGAACTGCGTACGGGCCGCTGGTTCCTCCTCTCGCCGACGGCCGAGCAGACCCTCGGGGTCATCGGACGCGTCGGGCTGCTGACCGGCACCGCCGGGACGCTGCCTTTCTACGAGCGCTTCTACCTCGGCGGCGCCTACGACATGCGCGGGTTCAACTTCAACGACGTCGGCGGCTATGACACCTACGATACGGCCTTCGGCAATGAGCCGATGGGCGGCCTGACCTACGGCTATTTCAGCCTCGAGTACACCATCAAGGCGGCGGAGAACCTCCGTTTCGCGGCTTTCTATGACCATGGCCTGGTCAACCGGGCCGAGACGGATTTCGGCCTCTCGGAGTCCAATTCCAATTACGGCGTCGGCATGCGCATCCTGATGGGCGGCGCCGTCATGCGCCTGGACTTCGGCATCCCGCTGCAGATGACCAAGGTCCCGGGGACCAACATCGACGTGAACGACGGCGGCATGAAGTTCAACTTCAGCTTCGGCACGGTCTTTTGATTGCCAAGCCCACGGCTAACCGCTTCCTCAAATCCATCCTATCATGAAGTCCTTACTCGCGCTCCTCCTCGCCGCCGCCCCCGTCTTCGCCGCTCCCGTCAGCCAAGGCGTGCTCGACGAGCAGGAAGTGTTCAAGAAGTACGCCAAGGCCGTCGACATGCAGGCCGAGATCCGCAAGTCGGAGGAATCCGCCCAAGCCTCGGTCGGAGAGCGCGTCAAGGTGGTCGAACAGCTGCAGGCCGACCTGGTGGCCATCCAGAAGCGCGGCCAGGACCCGATGCTCAGCGAGAACGGCAAGAAGGCCGTCGACGGCGAGTTCCAGCAGAAGAGCGCCGTCTTCCAGCAGCGCCGCGGCGAACTGCAGAATTTCCTCAACGAGGCCCGCGGAGCGATCCAGCAGCGCGTCGGTGAGATGAACAAGCAGATCCTCGCCGATGCCCGGACCCATGCGGAGAAGGTAGCCAAGGCCAAGGGTCTCTCCATCGTCCTGGGCAAGAGCCAGACCTTCTATTCCGACGCATCGCTCGATGTCACCGAAGCCGTGCTCAAGGAGATGAACGACGCATACAAGGCGAGCCTTCCCGCCGCTCCGGCTGCGCCCACCGCTCCGGCTGCCCCGGCCGCTCCCGCTGCCCCCGCCGCCGGCGATAAGCCGGCCGCCAAGTAACCTCTTCCGCGCCCCTGCCAGTCAGGGGCGCTTCATTTGGACCCATGCCGCTCTCCATCACCATCGCCGAACTGGCCGCCATGACCGGGGTCAAGGTCGTCGAGGGTGAGCGTTCGGCTCCGGTCACCGGCATCGCCGGATTGGCGGAAGCCACTTCGGCCGAGCTGTCTTTCCTCGGGAATAATAAATACGCCCCGCAGGTGGCCGCCTCGAAGGCGGGCGCGATCCTGGTGCCCCTCGACTTCGTCGGCCGCCCCGCGCCCGGCCAGGTGTTCCTCCGCGTCGAGCACCCCTCTTACGCGCTCGCCCTGCTTTGCGCGGTGCTCGAGGCCCGTCTCTGGCCGCGCCCGGCCGCCGGCATCCACGCCTCCGCCGTCGTCGCGCCTTCCGCCCAGGTCGCTCCGTCCGCCCATGTCGGTCCGCTCTGCGTGATCGGCGAGGGGGCCAAGGTCGGCGCCGGAGCCGTGCTGGAGGCGCGCTGTTTCGTCGGCGCCCAGGCCGTCGTCGGTCCGGATTGCTGGCTGAAACCGGGGGTCGTGCTCGGCGATTACTGCGTCCTCGGTTCTCGTTGCCGTCTCCAGTCCGGCGCGGTCATCGGCTCCGACGGTTTCGGCTACGAACCGGTCAAGGGCGAGATCCAGCGCATCCCGCAGATCGGCAACGTGGTCTTGGAGGACGACGTCGAGGTCGGCGCCAATTCCACCCTCGACCGCGCCCGCTTCAGCCAGACCGTGGTGGGGCGGGGCACCAAGATCGATAATCTCGTGCAGATCGCGCACAACGTGCGGATCGGCCGCCAGTGCCTGATCACCGCTCAGGTCGGCATCGCCGGCAGCACGACCTTGGGAGACCATTGCGTCCTGGGCGGGCAAGCCGGCGTGGCCGGGCACCTGACCCTCGGGGACCGCGTCAAATTAGGCGCCCAGGCGGGCTTGTTCACGGATGTCCCGGCCGACGGTTTCATGAACGGCACGCCGGCCACCGACTTCGGGCTCGAGCGGCGCCTGGTCGTCCTTTCCCGTCGCCTGCCCGAATTGTTCAAAAAGGTTGATTCGCTGGCCTCCAACTCGGACTCTGCTGGCCGTTAACCGACATGAGCGCACCAGAGATGAAGATTTTCACCGGCAACGCCAACCCGGCGCTGGCCAAGGAGATCTGCGAGCATCTCGGCGTGCCGCTCGGCACCGCGACGGTCAACCGCTTCCCTGACGGCGAGACGTTCGTGCAGATCAACGAGAACATCCGCGGCTGCGACGTGTATCTCGTCCAGCCCACCTGCGCCCCGGCCAACGACCGCATCATGGAACTGCTGATCATGATCGATGCGATGCGCCGCGCCTCGGCCGCCCGCATCACGGCGGTCATCCCGTTCTTCGGCTACGCCCGGCAGGACCGCAAGGACAAGCCCCGCGTGCCGATCACGGCGAAGCTCGTCGCGAACCTGCTGACCGCCGCCGGCGCCAACCGCGTGCTGACCGTCGACCTCCACGCCCAGCAGATCCAAGGTTTCTTCGATATCCCGGTCGACCATCTCTACGCTTCGCCCGTCTTCTACAAGCACATCAAGGACAAGCCGTGGCTGAAGGACGCCACGGTGTTCTCGCCTGACGTCGGCGGCCTGAAGTATGCTTCGGCCGTGGCCGACATGCTCAACCTGCCTTACGGCTTCGTGGCCAAGCGGCGCACGAGCGCGACCACCGTGCAGGCCACCAGCCTCGTCGGCGAAGTCGAAGGCCGCGACATCATCCTGGTCGACGACATGACGGAGACCGCAGGCACGCTCGTGGCCGCCGCCGAATTGCTCAAGAAGAACGGGGCCCTCTCGGTCCGCGCGGTGGTCTCGCACTGCATGATCCAGGACATCGCTTTCGAGCGCCTGCGCCGCGGCGTGATCGACGAGGTCATCACGACCAATTCCGTCCCCGCCGACTGGCCGAAAGACCTCCCCATCACCGTCCTCTCGATCGCCCCGTTGCTGTCCGACGCCATCCGCCGCATCCACGGCAACAACAGCGTCACCGACCTTTTCCCGATCAAGGGACACTGAGTCGCCTGCCATCGCACGAAAAAGGCCGCGTCGGAGGACGCGGCCTTTTTCGTGCGGGGCGGGGCCGGACTTACTTTTTCTGGCCGGCGAGGAAAGTCAGGATGACCTGGGCCTGGTCGCCGGTGTGGCCTTTGTGGTCGGCGTAGACGCACTTGCCGTCTTTGAACAGGAAGGCGCTGCGGCCGGCCATGCCGATGAGGTTCTTGACCCCGAAGGCTTCGGTGACGGCCTTCTTCTCCTTGTCGGCGAGCAGGCGGAAGGGGAATTTCTGCTCATCCTTGAATTCCTTCTGGAGCTTCTCGTCATCGGTGCTGACGCCGAGGACGTCGACGCCGGCTTTCCGGAGGGCCTCCCAGTTGTCGCGCAGCGAGCAACCCTGCTTGGTGCAGCCCCCGGTCTTCGCCTTGGGGTAGAAATAGACGAGCAGGTAGCCTTGGGCGGCCTCCTTGGCGAGGGAGACGGGCTTGCCGTCCTGGTCGTTGCAGGTGACGTCCGGGATGGCGTCACCGACGGCGAGCTTTTCAGCAGCGTCACCGAAGAAGGGTAGGGTGGTCATGAGGAAGGCGGCGAAGAGAGTCTTCATGGACGTCATGATAGGCGGACTCTCCTGAAAGGCAAATGCGCCCCGACGTGTTTTCGTGTCGCTTGTCCGTCCTTCCGGGGGCAAAAATGTGCCCATGTTGCAGGCCGTCCTCGACACCATCCCCCACCGCCCGCCGTTCCTGTTCCTGGACCGGATCGACGAGGTCCGGGCCGATGGCGCGACGTGCACCCGCACGTTCCGGGCCGAAGAGCCTTTCTACGCCGGCCATTATCCCGGCAACCCGATCACGCCGGGGGTGTTGCTCTGCGAATCGGTCTTCCAGGCCGGCGCGGTCTACCTCACCAAGAAGCTCCAGTCCGAAGGCGGCGCCCCCGACGGCAAGACGCCCGTGCTCTGCCGCATCGAGGAGGCCAGGTTCAAGGGGATGGTGAAGCCCGGCGACACGGTCTCGATCGACGTGAAGCATGTCGAGACGCTGCAGCAGTTCCACTTCCTGACGGGCACGGTCCGGCGTGACGGCAAGGCCGTGCTCACGATCCGGTTCGCCCTCGCCCTCGTCGACCAACCCGCCTGACCCATGTCCTTCCTCGGCCTGACCGGCAGAACCTTCCTCGTCCTCGGCGTCGCGAACAAGAAATCCGTCGCCTGGCATGTCGCCAAGACCCTCGAGTCCGAGGGCGCCAAGGTGGTCTATTCCGTCCGCTCACAGTTCCGCCTTGATTCGCTGAAGGGGCTGCTCGACGGCAAGCCGGTCTATCTTTGCGACCTGGAACACGAGGAGCAGACGAAGCAGCTCGCCGCCGCCGTCGGCCGGGAGCATGGCCCGCTCGACGGCGTGCTGCACAGCGTGGCCTTCGCCAACTTTTCCAGGGGCATGCAGCCGTTCCATGAGACCGTGCGCGCGGATTTCCTGCAGGCCACCGCGATCTCCGCCTTCTCGCTCGTCGAACTCGCCCGCGCCTTGAAGCCCCATCTGCGGCCGGACGCCTCGGTGGTGTCGGTCGGCATCTCCTCGCAGGTCACGGCCTCCAACTACGGTTACATGTCGCCGATCAAGGCGGCGCTGGAATCCGCCAGCCGTTTCCTCGCCAAATCGTTCTCGGCCGACACGCGCGTCCGCTTCAACTCCGTCAACGCCGGCCCGCTCAAGACCAGCGCCAGCGCGGGCATCCCGGGCTACCTCCATAACTACCTCCACGCGGAGAAGATGACTTTCCGCAAGGAGGCGCTGAAGACCCAGGAGGTCGCCGACGCCGCGGTCTGGCTGCTGTCTCCCCGCTCGAGCGGCGTCAACGGCCAGGGTATCGTGGTCGACGCCGGGATGGGCTGGAATTTCTTCGACGAAGAACTCGTGGCGGCCTCCTCCCGCCTGCCCGGATCGTGATCTTCCGGCGAACCGTCATCTCCGGCCTCGTCGCCGAGCTCCCGCCCGAAGTCTGGACTTCCGACGAGGTCGAGCGTCGGCTGGCGCCGGCCTACGGCCGCCTGAAGCTTCCGGAGGGACGGCTGGAACTGATGACAGGCATCCGCGAGCGCCGTTTCTGGCCGCAGGCGATCCGCCCCTCCGCGGCCTCCGCCGCCGCCGGCCGTCGGGCGATGCAGGCCGCCGGCGTCGGCCCCGCCGACATCGACCTCCTGATCCATTCTTCGGTCTGCCGCGACCGCCTCGAACCTTCGACCGCCGCCTACGTGCACGGGCTCCTCGGGCTCGGCCCGCAGGCGCAGATCCTCGACGTCTCCAACGCCTGCCTGGGATTCCTCAACGCCGTCGCGCTCGCCGCGGGGATGGTGGAGGCGGGTCTCATCCGGCGGGCGTTGGTCTGCTCCGGCGAGGACGGGCGTCCCCTCGTGGAGCGCACGATCCGTCTCCTCAACGAGGACCTCACGCTCACCCGCGAGACCATCAAGCCGTATTTCGCCAATCTCACCATCGGCGCCGGCGGCGCCGCCGCCGTGGTCTGCCGCGACGACTTGGCCGCCCCCGGCGCCATCCGCCTGCTGGGCGGCGCCGCGGAGACCGATTCCTCCGCCAACGGGCTCTGCGAAGGGGATACGTCCTTCGCCGAGCTGGACATGCGCACGGATTCCGAGGCGCTGCTCGCCGCGGGCGTGGCGTTGGCCCGGCGCTGCTGGGGCCGCTTCAAGGGCGTGACGGGCTGGGACGAAGCCACGCCGCACCGGGTGGTGACGCACCAGGTCGGCCGACGGCATTCTTCGCTGCTCTTCGAGAAGCTCGGCCTCGATCCGGCGAAGGACTGCCAGAGCTTCGACCGACTCGGTAACGTGGGCTCGGTCTCCGTGCCGGCCACGCTCGCGCTCGGAATCTCCGAGGGACGGATCAAGGCCGGTGAACGCGTCGCGCTGCTGGGCATCGGCAGCGGCCTCGCCAGCATGATGCTCGCCGTCGAATGCCCATGAACGCCGCCGACCTCTCGCCGGCCGTCCGGGCCCTTTATCCGTTCACGCCCCGGGACTTCGCCGCGCCCTCGGGTCGCATGAGCTTCGTCGATCATGGGCCGCGCGACGGCCGCCCGGTGCTGCTGCTGCATGGCAATCCATCGTGGTCGTTCCTTTGGCGCGACCTGATCCTGGTGCTCGCCGCCCAGGGCCGCCGTGTCATCGCTCCGGATCACGTCGGCATGGGCCTCTCGGCCCGTCCGGACCGCTTCCTGCGCTTGGCCGACCGCATCGCGGACGTCGAGGCGCTCATCGCCCACCTCGGGTTGAAGGAATTCGACCTGGGCGTGCATGATTGGGGCGGCGCCATCGGTTTCGGCGTGGCCGGCCGCCGTCCGGAGAGGGTCGGCAAGATCCTCGTCACGAACACCGGCGCTTTCCTTTCGGCACGGATTCCCGCCCGGATCGCCCTTTGCCGGGCCCCCTGGCTGGGCCGGTTCATCGTCCAAGGCCTCAACGGCTTCGCCTGGCCGGCCACCTGGATGTCGGTCGAGAAGCCGCTCGGTCCTGCCGCCAAGGCCGGTTTCCTGGCGCCTTATGGCTCGCCCTCGGTCCGCCGGGCGGTCGCTGATTTCGTGGCCGATATCCCGATGGAGCCCGGACACCCGACCCGGACGGTGCTGGCCGGCGTGGAGGCCTCGCTCTCCGGACTCAAGGCCAAGCCCATGCTGATTTGCTGGGGCATGCGCGACTTCTGCTTCGACCAAAGCTTCCTGGATGGTTTCACGCGACGATTCCCGGCCGCCCAGGTGCGGCCTTTCGCCTCCGCCGGGCATTACGTGTTGGAGGATGCCGGTCAGTCCGCCCTGCGGCCGATCGCGACCTTTTTTGGACCGGCCTAGGGGGCGGTCAGGCCGGGCTGGGAAAGGGTGCGAGGCGGGTGTGGATAACGTGTGAATAACGACAACTTACACCCTGCATAAGTTTTTGTAAGGAGTTGATTGTTAGTTATTTCTGCCCTGATAAAAACCTCCCTATTACGGGGGTTTCCTGTTGCAGAACTCCCTGTGAAAAACAGCATGAGAGCACCCCTCCTGCGGGCGGGGTTCAGCCATCCTTTTTCCAAACCAATCATGAGCGAGAATTCCGAGAAAACCCCGAATCGCGGCAAGCACGCCGGCAACGAAAGCTACGGCGCTTCCGACATCAAGCGGCTCAAGGGCCTGAAGGCCGTGCGCGAACGACCCGGCATGTATATCGGTGATACGAACGAGACCGGCCTCCACCACTGCGTCTACGAGATCGTCGACAATTCGATCGACGAAGCCCTCGCCGGTTACTGCAAGCACATCAAGGTCGAGATCCATGCGGACGGCTCGCTTTCCGTCGAAGACGACGGTCGCGGCATCCCTGTCGCGATGCACCCGGAAGAAAAAGTCCCGACGCTCGAGCTCGT
>JACCDU010861727.1_pt1 | contig 13232 bp, 10 predicted proteins | sample 7446081 | NCBI WGS metagenome assembly JACCDU01 (sample SAMN15323447, study PRJNA562643) | freshwater metagenome | isolation source: river surface water | place: USA:Blue River Watershed | collected 2017-08-17 | reverse complement strand
TGCATGGGCCCGTCATCTGACGGGCCCTGTCCGCGGGCACAATGCGGGACATGCTGCAACAACCCCTCATCGACCCCGTGGCCCTGCAACTGGGGCCACTGGCCATCCACTGGTATGGCCTGACCTACCTGGCCGCCTTCGGCCTGTTTTTCTTTCTGGGCACGCGTCGCCTGACGCACCCGCCTTTCGTGCGCCTGCCGCAGTGGACGCGGCGTGACATCGAGGACATCCTGTTCCTGGGTGTGATGGGCGTGGTGCTGGGGGGGCGCATCGGGTATTGCCTGTTCTACAAGCCGGCGTATTACGCCAGCCATCCCCTCGAGGTGTTTGCCGTCTGGCAAGGCGGCATGAGCTTTCATGGGGGCATGCTGGGAGTGATCGCGGCCATGGTCTGGTTTGCCTATTCACGCCAGCGCACCTTTTGGCAGGTGATGGATTTCGTCGCCCCCTGCGTGCCGACCGGCCTGGCTGCCGGCCGTGTGGGCAACTTCATCAACGGCGAGCTCTGGGGCCGCGTGGCCGACCCCAGCCTGCCCTGGGCCATGGTGTTTCGGGGCGCGGGTGATTTCCCGCGTCACCCCTCGCAGGTCTACCAGTTCCTGCTGGAAGGTGTGCTGCTGTTCGTGCTGCTGTGGCTTTATGGACGCAAGGAGCGGGCACCGGGGCAGGTGGCCTCGGCCTTTCTGTTCGGTTACGGGGTGTTCCGCTTCATTGCGGAGTATTTCCGCGAACCCGATGCGCACCTGGGCTTGCTGAGCCTGGGCCTGAGCATGGGGCAGTGGCTGTGCGTGCCCATGATGGTGGGCGGTGCACTGCTGTGGCTGTCGCTGGGTCGACGCGCAGAGTGGGTTCCCTGAAGTCCTGAATTTCAGGCAGGGCGGCGCTGCAGCCAGTCGCTGCGGATGGCTTCGTAACTGGCCGCCACTTGCAGCAAACCCACATCGCCCTGGGGTTTGCCAATGAGCTGGATGCCCATCGGCCAGGGTTTTTCGGGGTGAAATCCCGCTGGCATGCTGATCGCTGGCAGTCCGGCCAGCGTCGCGTAAATCGTGCACTCCATCCAGCGGTGATAGGTATCCATAGGGCGTTTGCCGATCTGCTGCGGCCGACGCTCTTGCAGCGGGAAAGGCCAGACTTGTGCCACCGGCAGGGCCAAGACATCGGCCTTCTCAAAGACCTGAAGCAGGTGCTGGTAGAAACCGGAGCGGCGCTGGCTGGCTTTCTGAAAGTCCATGTAGGAGAGCTTGGTGGAGTTCTCGTACTCCCACATCGCTTCGGGTTTGAGCTCCTGGGCTGCGCCCGGCAAGGGCAGCAGGGCCGCCACCTTGGGGCCCACCAGTGCGCGGCGCCAGACCAGCCAGCAGTCCCACAAGGCCTCGGTGTCGTAGCCCAAAGCCATCGGTTCGACCAGTGCACCGGCGTTTTGCATGGCGCGCAAGGCGTCTTCGCAGACCGGCAGGATGCCGTCTTCGACGGCCAGGTGCCCGCCCAGATCCCCCAGCCAGCCGATGCGCAGGCCTTGCAAAGCATCGTGTGTGTAGCGAACGCCCGACACGTCAAGCGAGCCTTGGATTGACAAAGGCTGGCGCGGGTCGTGACCAGACTGGGTGGCCAGCAGTTGTGCCAGATCGCGCACACTGCGCGCCATGGGACCTTCGGTGCCGAGCTGGTCGATCCAGACATCGGCTCCCGGCCCATAGGGCACTCGGCCTTGCGAGGGGCGCATGCCAAAGATGTGGTTCCAGCCCGCAGGGTTGCGCAGGCTGCCCATAAAGTCTGAGCCGTCGGCCACCGGCAGCAGGCGCTGGGCCAACGCGACCGCCGCGCCGCCGCTGCTGCCGCCCGCGCTGACGCTGCGGTCCCAGGCGTTGGGCGTGGCACCAAACAGGGTGTTGAAGGTGTGCGAACCCAGCCCGAGCTCGGGCATGTTGGTTTTGCCGACCACGATGCAGCCCGCCGCCTTCATGCGTGCGGTCATGATGCTGTCGGCACGCGGCATCTGCCGTGCCAGCACTCGGCTGCCCATGGTACTGGGAAAACCCAGAGCATGGCCCGTGTCCTTGATGGCCTGTGGGATGCCGTGCAGCCAGCCGCGCGATTGTCCTTGCGCCAGTTCGTCGTCGCATGCGTGGGCTTGTGCCAGCAGGTCTTCGTGCGGAGCACGGTTGACGATGGCGTTATAGATCGGGTTGAGTCGGTCCATGCGCTCCAGGTAGGCCTGCATGACGTCGGTGCAGGACAGTTGGCGGGCATGAATGTGTTCGGACAGCTCGCTGGCGTTGAAGTTGGTGATCATGGGGCACGCTTTGGGTTGGAATAGCAACAAGCCTGTGGGGCTTGTGAATTGGAGCGTACAAAAGCGTGGCAGCTTGTCACCCAGCCATCACGCACGAAGTGCGGATTCCCTAGGGTTTATGCGGTGGACACCGTGGAGTGGTCTTTTAATAATTACCTATAATTACAGAAAATTACCAAGCCCGATACAGCTTCTCCCATGGCCCAATCCATCCATTCGCTGCATGACCGCGTCGCAGACCAGCTGCGTGGGCTGATTTTTTCGGGGGAACTGGCGCCAGGCGTGTTGGTGGACGAGGCGCAGTGCTGTGCCCGGCTGGCCATTTCGCGCACCCCCTTGCGCGAGGCGCTCAAGGTGTTGACGGCCGAGGGGCTGCTGCGCCACGTACCGCGCCGAGGTTGTTTTGTGAACGAGGTGACTGAGAAAGACCTGGACGAGATTTTCCCGGTCATCGCCTTGCTAGAAGGGCGCTGTGCACACGAGGCCGCCCTGCAAGCCACCGAGGCCGATTTGCAGACCCTGGCGTTGTTTCATGAACAGTTGCAAGCCCATGCTCAGGCGGGGCTTATCCCTCAGTACTACGCCGCCAACTATGCCATCCACGAGGCGATCATTGCCATGGCCGACAACAAATGGCTGGCCCAGGTGATTAGGGATTTGCGCAAGATACTCAAGCTCGCCCGTCTGCAGCAATTGAGTGCCCCTGGGCGCCTTGAGCAGTCCTTGGCAGAGCACATGGCGGTTTTTGCCGCGCTCCAGGCCCGCGATGCCGAAGGTGCCGAAGCCGCCATGCGCATCCATTTGACCCGCCAGCGTGAAGCCCTGAGCGTCTTGAGTCGGCAGCACAAAAGCCGGATCGCCCGACCGGCGGCTGTGAACGCCACCTTGTCTGAAAGCAGCACATGAACACATCGGAATGGATTGGCCGCAAGGTCTCGGGCTGGCTGCCGGTAGCCAAGCGTTCTGCCACGTCAGCAACCGCCACCCCAGCCGTACCTGCGACGGCCAATGCACAGACCGAAGGCGTGGGAGGGCGGCGCTCGTCGCGTGAGCGGCTCAACGCGACCTTGCGCCACAAAGAGGAAGCCTTGTCGCCGCGTGTGCTGCGCCGCACGCTGACGGAGTTGCAGGCCATCGTCGACCTCAGCGTGAGCGAAGTGGAAGGCGGCAAGCGGGCGCGCGGCGTGGCCCAGTGGTACGCCAAAGCCAGCCCCGAACAACGGCAGGACTGCTGGTTGCTGATGAGCGAGCAATTTGCGCCCGACGCCAGCAAAGTCAAAGCAGCTCGCGAACAGTATGAATCCGCTGTAGGCACACCCGATGAGGGCGCTGCCGAAATCCGTCTGCGCAAGGCCCTGGTGTCGCCGCGCACGCGTTTGCTGCAGCGCTTCGCGGTGTTCCCCGAGGGCATGCGCTTTTTGGTGGACTTGAGGTGTGAGTTGATGCCGGCACTCAAAGCCAACAAACGTTTGCTGGCGCTGGAGGCAGAGTTGGAGAGCCTGTTCACCACCTGGTTCGATGTGGCGTTTTTGGAGTTGCGCCGCATCAGCTGGGATTCGCCGGCCAGCCTGGTCGAGAAACTCATCAAGTACGAAGCGGTGCACGACATCAAGAGCTGGGGAGATGTCAAAAACCGCCTCGATTCAGACCGCCGCTGCTACGGTTTCTTTCACCCGCGCCTGCCCGATGAGCCGCTGATCTTTGTTGAAGTGGCCTTCATGGACGACATGGCCACCAGCATCAGCCCCTTGCTGGACGAGACGGCGGCCCCGGTGGACCTGAGCAAGGCCACGACCGCGATTTTTTACTCCATCAGCAACACGCAGGCGGGCCTCAAGGGCGTGAGTTTTGGCGACTCGCTGATCAAGCGCGTGGTCGAAACGCTGCGCGCTGATTTCCCCAGGCTCAAAACCTTTGCCACGCTCTCACCCATGCCGGGTTTCAGGGGCTGGCTGCAGAAAAACGCCCCACGCATGCTGGCGCAGACCCCTGAGAAGTGGCGCGTTCAAATCGGGCGTGAGGTGGGCTTTGAGCCCGCTGGCGCCGAGCATGTGCTGTCGGCACTGGAGCAAGCCGCCGCATTGCCTGAACGTTCGGTGTTGCGCCAGTGGCTTGCCGGCTGCGCTGCGCATTACCTGGGCCGTGAGTTGGTGGAGGAACGCCCGGCCGATCCAGTGGCTCGCTTCCATCTGGGCAATGGGGCCCGCGTCGAACAAATCAACTGGGCGGCGGACTTGTCGTCCAAGGGGCTCAAGCAGTCCTACGGCCTGATGGTCAATTACCTGTATGACCTGCGGCGCCTGGACCGCCACCGCCAAGCCTTGGCACAGGGCCGGGTGGCCGTGTCTGATGCCGTTGAAAAGTTGTATTTCTAGCCCCCGCTGACCGATGGGTCGGTATTCACCACAAAAACCAGGAGACACCATGACGAACCCGAACACACGCGTCGACCGCCGCCACTGGCTGCAATGGACGGGCGCCACCCTGGCCGCCGCCGCATGGCCTGCCCGTGCACAAAGCGGCTGGCCCACCAAGCCGGTCACCCTCATCGTGCCGTTTCCTGCCGGTGGCGGCACAGATTCGTTCGCGCGGCCCATGTCAGCGCAGTTTTCGCGCTTGACGGGCAAACAGCTGGTCATCGACAACCGTGGTGGGGCGGGGGGCACGCTGGGCGCTGGCATCGCGGCCAAAGCTGCAGCCGATGGCTACAACCTGTTCATGGGCGGGGTGCACCATACCATTGCGCCGTCGATGTACCCCAAGCTGGACTACGACCTAGAGCGTGACCTGGTGCCGTTGATCTTGGTGGCCAACGTACCTCAGGTGCTGGTGGTCAACCCCAAAAAAGTCGATGTGCCCGACTTCAAGGCGTTCCTGGAACTCGTCAAGAAGAACCCCGGGCGCCTGAACTACGGCTCGGCTGGCGGTGGCACGTCGCACCACCTGGCGGGCGAGCTGTTCAAGTTGCAAACAAAGACCTTTATCACCCATATTCCTTACCGGGGTGCGGGCCCGGCCTTGCAAGACCTGATCGCTGGCAACGTGGACATGATGTTTGACGGGCTGGGCTCGTCGGCCCAGCACATCAAAGGCGGGCGGGTCAAAGCACTCATGGTCTCTGGAAGCAAGCGCAATCCGGCGTTCCCCGATGTGCCGTGCTCGACCGAACTCGGTTTGCCCGACTACACCGTGTCAACTTGGTATGGCATTTGGGCGCCCAAGGGCACAGCTGCCGATGCCCAAGCACGAGCCACAGAGGAAATCCGCCGCGCCTGCCAGACCGATGAAGCCAAGGCCGTCTGGGCCGGGCAGGGGGCCGAGTTCCCGAACCTGACCGGTGCGCAGTTCGATGCCTTTATCAAGGCCGAACTTAAGAAATGGGGCCAGGTGGTCAAAGCCTCTGGCGCCAAACTGGATTGATCTCTTGGGCGGCTCCGCTTTGGGCCGCCTTCTTTTTTCTGATGACCCTGTGATGAGCTCTCAAAATCTGTTCACCGCGCTGCGCGCGGCTTTCCCTTCCGACCTGGACGCCATCGCCGTCGAAACCGACGAGGGCCTGAACTACAGCTGGCGCGACCTCGACCGCGCCACCGCCATGCTGGCCAACCTGCTGGCTTCACTCGAGCTGCCCGAGGGCAGCCGCATCGCGGTGCAGGTCGAGAAGTCGGTCGAAGCCATGGTGCTGTACCTGGCCACCTTGCGCGCAGGCTATGTGTTCCTGCCGCTCAATACCGCCTACCAGAGCGCCGAGATCGAATACTTCATCGGCAATGCCGAACCGGCCGTGGTAGTGTGCAGTCCCAGCAATTTTGGCTGGGTCAGCAAGATTGCCTTCAAGGCCGGCACGCAACACGTCTTCACCCTGGGCGATGACCGCACGGGCAGCCTGCTGGAGCGCGCCGCGCACCACAGCGATCGGCACACGCCGGTCGCACGCCAGGCCGACGATCTGGCCGCCATTTTGTACACCAGCGGCACCACCGGCCGCAGCAAGGGCGCCATGCTCACGCACGGCAACATGCTGAGCAACGCGGCCATGCTCAAGGACTATTGGGGTTGGAAGAAGGGGGATGTGCTGATCCACGCCTTGCCCATCTTCCACGTGCACGGCTTGTTCGTGGCGATCCACGGCGCGCTGATCAACGGCTCCAAGATGATCTGGATGGCCAAGTTCGACCCCAAGCGGGTGATTGGGCGTCTGCCCGATGCCACCGTCTTCATGGGCGTGCCCACGCTGTATGTGCGCATGCTGGCCGAACCTGGGATCACGCGCGAGGCCTGCAAGAACATGCGCCTGTTCATCGCGGGTTCTGCGCCGCTGTTGATCGAAACCTTCAATGAATGGATTGATCGCACCGGCCACACGATCCTCGAGCGCTATGGCATGAGCGAGACCGTGATGCTCACCTCCAACCCCTATGCCGCCGACCCGCGCTACGGCAAACAGACCGAGCGCCGTGGCGGCACCGTTGGCTTTCCTTTGCCGGGCGTGCAGTTGCGGGTGCGCGGTGACGATGGCCAGGACCTGCCCGTGGGCGAGATCGGCAGCATCCAGGTCAAGGGCCCCAATGTGTTCAAAGGTTACTGGCGCATGCCCGAGAAAACGGCAGAGGAGTTCACCGCCGACGGTTTCTTCAAGACGGGTGATGTGGGCAAGGTCGACGAGCGCGGCTACGTGACCATTGTGGGCCGCAGCAAAGACCTGATCATCAGTGGCGGCTACAACGTCTACCCGGCCGAGATCGAGGGCTACATCAACGAGATGCCCGGTGTGGTCGAGAGCGCCGTGGTGGGGGTGCCGCATCCCGACTTTGGCGAAGTCGGCGTGGCGGTGGTGATCGCCAAGGCGGGTGCCCAGCTGCAGCCCGAGGCCATCGTGGCCGATCTGAAGGCCAAGCTGGCCAACTTCAAGATTCCCAAGAAGTGCTGTGTGGTGGCCGAGTTGCCGCGCAACACCATGGGCAAGGTGCAAAAAAACCTTCTGCGAGACCAGTACAAAAGCTTGTTTGTTTGAGTAAGGCGATCGGTTGCCTGCAATGCTTCATCATTAAAATAATACCTATGTATTATTATTTCTCTTTTTTTACGCAAAAGAGAAATGACTGTGAAGCAAGTGCAGGCCTTACGGTTTGGAGACCGACGGATTCGGCGCCACTACCTTTTCAAGCTGGGTGGGCTGGGGCTGGTGCTGCTGTTTTTGCTGGGTGGGCTGGTGCTCAAGGCAGACTGGGATGCCCACCGCGAGGCCGAGCGGCAAATACTGGGCAAGGGGCAGTCGCTCAAAACCCATCTTGAAGACGTTCTGGCCATAGCCGCGCGCAATGTGGGCCAACTGGCTGCTGCAGCCGAAGATTTGGCGCAAAAGTCGGCATTGACCAGCACGCAGGAAGTTCGCCAAGCCCTGGTCAGCACCCGTGACCAAGGTGCATTGACCGAAGCCTGGTCGGAGCAACAGCGCAGCCAGGCCGGCTCGGTATTCTTCAAGACGCAGCCTGCGCCTGCTCGTGCGAGCGATCTGGCGGTGTTGGTGGAACTCAACCGCCTCATGGCCTGGACGCACCGCAGCGAAAGCCGGTTTGTCTGGAGCTACAGCTACTTGGCCGACAAAACCATGGCGGGGCTTTACCCCTATCTGGACCGGCAAGAACTGTTGTACCTGCGCAAAGCCTCTTCCATGGACGAGGCGCTGGCGATGATTTTTGATGCGCGCACTCGGCCCCTGGAGTTGGCAGGGCCAGCCCAGAACCCCCAGAAGCAAAACGTCTGGACGCCGGTCTACATCGACCAGGCCGGCAAAGGCCCCATGGTTTCCTTGCTCAAACCGGTGTACCTGCAAGACCACTTTTGGGGGGTGGTCGGCACGGATTTGCTGCTCGACGAAATCAAGGCCCAAGTGCAAGCCTCGCAGTTCGATGGGGTTCACGTGGATGTGGTCACAGCAGGCGGTGTGGTCTTGGCATCCAACCGGCCGGAATGGGCATTGTCCAACCGCTCAGAAATGAGCCATGTTTTGCATGCCATGGGAACGACCACGGGGCAATTGGTTCAACACGCGCGGGCTTCCTGGATGATGCTGCCTGTGGATGGGCCGCAATGGCGGATCTTGATCAGCCCACTGCCTGGCCGCAACCTGTATTTTCAAACGCCCCTGTACACCCAGATTCTGGTGGTGCTGGCACTGGTCTTTGTGATCTTGTTGCTCATCGGCTGGTGTTTCCATGTGTACTTGGCCCGGCCAGTGATGCATTTGGTGGGCTACATCGATCTGCTGGAGCAAAGCCCCGACGCCGAGCTGCCTCAGGTTCCGCCTGCCTGGCGTGGGTGGTTCGAGCGTTTGCATGCCAGGGCGATGGAACGACACCAGATGGTCGATGCCTTGCGCGATGCGCATGACCATTTGGAGCTGGAAGTCGCACAGCGCACGGCCTCCCTGAAAGCCGAAATCCGTGAGCGGGAAGTGTTGCAGGAGTCCTTGGTACAAGCGCGCCAAGCCGCTGACAGTGCCAGCCAGGCCAAGTCCAGGTTCCTGGCCGACATGAGCCATGAAATCCGCACGCCTTTGAATGCCGTCATCGGGCTGGCCCACCTGTGTCTGCAGGGCCATCTGGAGGCCCACGAGCGCCAGCTGGTCGAGAAAATCCTGCATTCGGGCGAAGCCTTGCTGGCTTTGCTCGACGATGTCCTGGACCTGTCCAAAATCGAAGCGGGCAAGCTGGTGTTGTCGCAACACCCGATCAATCCTGCCAGTCTGGCGCAGCAGGTGTGGAGCATGTTCGAGGTCAATCGCCGCGGCAACCAGGTTGAACTGGCGCTGGACATGCCGCAGGATGTGGCGGTGTGGGTGCGTGGTGATCCGCTGCGTCTGCGTCAGGTGTTGACCAACCTGATGGGCAATGCACTCAAGTTCACCGAGAACGGTCGGATCACCTTGCAGGTGTCGGCGCGTGTGTGGCCCTCTGACCCGCAGCGCTGTAAGCTGCGCTTTGCCGTGCAAGACACAGGCATCGGCATGACGGCTGAACAGCAAACCCGTTTGTTCACGGCGTTTGAACAAGCCTCCAGCGAGACCTGGCAGCAATACAAGGGCACAGGCCTGGGTTTGGCGATCAGCGCCTTGCTGGTCAAGGCCATGGGCGGAGAGCTTCAGGTGCAAAGCGCGCCCGGGGCTGGGTCCACCTTTTGGTTCGAGATCGATTGCCCGGTGTCGTCAGCCCCCGAGACAAGCGTGGCACAGGCCTTATCGGACAGCCTCACACTCGACGGTGTCAGTGTCCTGCTGGTGGAAGACCACCCTTTGAACCGCTTGGTGTGTGAGGGCATGCTCAAAGCGCAAGGCTGCAAAATCACATCGGTTCACAACGGGCTGGAAGCCGTGAATTGGTGCCGCGACCATGGTTTCGCCGCCATCGATCTGATCTTGATGGATGTGCAGATGCCGGTCATGGATGGCTTTGAAGCCAGCCGGCAATTGCGTGCCATGGGTTGCAAATTGCCGATCCTGGCATTGACGGCCAATGCCTTCACCGAGGACCGGGCGGCCAGCCTGGGCGCTGGCATGAACGACCACCTGACCAAGCCGTTTTCTCCCCACAAACTGAGCAGCGTTTTGAAGCAGTGGGTGGGCCACAGGTAAAAAAATACCAGTCGGTTTGAAGCCGACTGGTATTTGTTTTAAGGCCCGATGGCCCTGGTGCAGCAGACGTTCAGCGCAAGACCAGCACCGGTGTGTGGCAGTGCGTCAGCACCTGCTGGGTTTCGCTGCCCAGCAGCAGGCGCTTGATGCCTTTGCGGCCGTGTGAGGCCATCACCACCAGATCGACCTTTTGCTTTTTGGCCGTGCTGATGATCGCGTCGGACACCACATCGGATTTGGCCGTCACGGTCTTGCAGGTCACGCCTTTGGCTGCGGCGGACTTTTGGACTGCGGCCAGGTTTTCCGCAGCGGCTTCCATCCATTGCTTTTCGACGCGACCGATCTCGGTGGCCGACAGGGGAATGCTGCCTTCAAAGTAGGTTTGAGGGTAACGGGGCACCACTTTGAGTGCGACCAATTCAGCGCCGCAGGTTGCCGCCAGCTGGATGGCACTGTTCACGGCTTTTTTCGACAGGCTAGAGCCATCGGTGGCCACCAAAATGCGTTGGTACATGCTGTTCTCCTCGGTTGGTTGATGATTTTGATAATTGCATGGTAGCTTAAGTCCAGCCCTTTCCTGGCGGCTTGATGCACATCAAGAAGAAGTGCGCTCAGATCGCATATCTTTGGAACATGACTTACGTCAATTTCGTTGCCGCCGTGCCACCGCCCATGCCCGCCCAGGTAGGCGACGGCGAGCGCTTGGCTTTGCTGGACGATCCGCAGGAATGGGCTCGTTTCAGTCAGCCCGAGCCAGAGCAGGAAGGCTGCTGGCGTTCGAGCGTGGTGTTCGAAGGCATGCACTGCGCCGCCTGCGCCATTTCGATCGAGGACGCCTTGCGCCAAGTGCCGGGCGTGCAATCGGTCCAGGTCAGTGCGGCCAGCCACCGGGGCCGCATCGTGTGGTCGAGCCAGCAGACCTCGCCCTCGCAATGGATGCAGGCCAGCGCCGCTGCGGGCTACAAAGCTGTGCCCGCCAACGATGCCCATGCCCACGAGCGGCGCAGGCGCGAGGCGCGGCAAATGGTTTGGCGGGTGTCTGTGGCGGGGCTGTGCATGATGCAGGTCATGATGTACGCCACACCTGCTTATGTGGCCGACGCAGGCGACATCACCCCCGACATGCTGCAATTGCTGCGTTGGGCCAGTTGGCTGCTGTCCTTGCCGGTGATTTTGTTTTCCTGCAAGCCTTTCTTTGCAGCGGCCTGGGCTGATTTGCGACAGCGCCGCATGGGCATGGATTTGCCTGTCGCCGTGGGCATGCTGGCGACTTTTGTGGTGAGCAGCCTGGGCACCTTCGAGCCTGAGGGGCCGTTTGGTGCCGAGGTGTACTTCGATTCGCTGACCATGTTTGTGTTCTTCTTGCTCATGGGCCGCTGGATGGAGCTGCGCATGCGCGACCGCACCGCCGGGGCGCTCGAAGCCGTGCTCAACCGCCTGCCCGATAGCGTGCGACGGCGCGACGCGCAGGGGGCTTGGGAGCGGGTGTCGATCCGTCAGTTGGCGGTGGGCGATGTGGTTGAGGTGTTGCCGGGAGAGGCTTTTCCGGGCGACGGTATGCTGCTGGCCGGGCGCACCCAGGTGGACGAGGCCTTGCTGACAGGTGAGTCGTTGCCGCTGAGCCGCCAGGTGGGCGATGCGGTGATTGCCGGCAGCCACAACCTCAGCGGCCGCGTGGAACTGCGGGTGGATCAGGTGGGCACCGCCACCCGCTATGCCCAGATCGTGGCGCTCATGGAGAGTGCTTCGGTCCACAAGCCAGCCATGGCCGAGTTGGCAGACCGCATGGCCAAGCCCTTTTTGCTGGGTGTCTTGCTGGCTTCTGCGGGGGCCGCCATTGTCTGGTGGCCGCAGGGCCCTGGGCATGCGGTCATGGTGGCGGTGGCCGTGTTGGTGGTCACATGCCCTTGCGCCTTGTCTCTGGCCACGCCGGCCGCCATGTTGGCCACCGCCGGTGCGCTGGCGCGCAGCGGCGTGCTGGTGCGCCGTCTGCAGGCGCTGCAACGGCTGGCGGAGATCGATACCGTGGTGTTTGACAAAACGGGCACCCTCACACAAGACAGCTTTGCGGTGTCGGCCGTGCACCTGCGGCCCGGTTTGACCGAAGACGAGGCTTGGCATTGGGCCGAGCGCATGGCGACGCATTCTTTGCACCCGGTCTCGCGTGCCATGGCGGCGCAGGCCCGGCAACGCCGCCAGAAGCAAGGGCTGGGCGGCGAGATAGACCCCTTGCCCGCTGGCTGGACCTTGAGTGAGCACCCCGGCCAGGGGCTCAGCGCCCAATGGCCTGCCGGGCAGGGCACGGTGTGCAACTTGCGTTGGGGGGCGGCCCATTTTTGTCAGGCGCCCGAGGTGTCGCGCGAACGCCTGCAAGTGAGTTTGGCCGATGACAGCGGCTGGCTGGCCACCTTTGAGTTGCATGAAAGTCTGCGCCCCGAGGCGCTGGCGGTGGTGCGCGCACTGCAGCAGTGTGGCCTGGGTGTGCAGGTCTTGTCTGGCGATGCCGAGCCCGCTGTGGCGACCGTGGCCCGCAGTCTGGGCATCGCGCAGTTTCGCGGTGGGTGTTCGCCACAGGACAAGTTGCTGGCCTTGCAAACCCTTCAGCAACAAGGCCACCGGGTGGCCATGGTGGGCGATGGGCTCAACGACGGGCCGGTTCTGGCGGGTGCCGATGTGTCGTTTGCATTGGGTCAGGCGGTGGCCCTGACACAGTCACAGGCCGATCTGGTGTTGATGTCGGGCCGATTGGACTGCCTGGTGCAAACCTTGCACCGCAGCCGCAAGACGATGCGTGTGGTGCGGCAGAATCTGGCTTGGTCGGTGGTGTACAACGCCGCTTGTGTACCGCTGGCCCTGATGGGCTGGTTGCCAGCCTGGGCTGCCGGCCTGGGCATGGCACTGAGTTCCTTGTTGGTGGTGCTCAACGCGCTGCGTTTGTCGATCGGGTTGTCCGAAGAGGTCATGCACCCAGAAAAGTGAAACCAATGGACATCCTTTTTCTTCTCATTCCCTTGTCCGTGGCTCTGGTGTTCGTCATTTTGGGGGCGCTGTGGTGGGCCGTGCACCGGGGGCAGTTCGAAGACATTGAGGCCGAAGGCGAGCGCATTCTTCGCAACGATTGATATTCATCAAGTCCATCCTTCGGGGAAAACCCGACACTCGAAGGGTCTTTTATAAGCAAGAGGTAGAAATGAACTTTGCCAACATGCAAGCCTCTGTCTACAACGACAAAGTTGTCAGGCAGTTCGCCATCATGACGGTGGTGTGGGGCGTGGTCGGCATGCTGGTCGGCGTGATCATCGC
>JACCDU011328255.1_pt1 | contig 13249 bp, 14 predicted proteins | sample 7446081 | NCBI WGS metagenome assembly JACCDU01 (sample SAMN15323447, study PRJNA562643) | freshwater metagenome | isolation source: river surface water | place: USA:Blue River Watershed | collected 2017-08-17 | reverse complement strand
GCCTGGCCGGCGACGGCGAGCCCCGCGACTTCGATCGAGGTGGTGAGGGCGTCAGGGGCGATCGTCACCTCCATGCCGCAAACCGGGTCAATTGCCACGCTCACTCTTCGCTCCTCTTCCGCTCCGCCAGGAGCACCTCTCGTCGACGGATCTCGGCAATCGCCGCCGCCGTCTGTGCCTCATCGTATCGCGACTGCGGCCGATCCTCAGACTTCGCCAGTGCAGCCAAGACCACGAAGATCGCCGCCAAGAAGAGCGCGTCGCCAACGAGCCACATGAGTGCACCAGCGAGCTGCTGATCCTCAAGTGGTGTCGGCCCCCAGGCGCGCTGCAGTGTCGCGTAGTACGGATAGAGCGGCGCAGGCGACCACATGATCGCGACCCCGAGGAAGCTGTTCTGCGGCATCTGCGTAATGAGGTAGACCAGGGCACTCGCGCCGCGCAGTCGGTGCCTGATCGGATCGACCGAGAAGATTGGCGCCCAGAAGAGGAGGGCGGTCGTCAGATAGAGCGCGTGCTCGAGGTAGTGAATGAACTGGTCTTGCAGGGCAGCCTCGAACATGATTGAGAGATGCGTCCCCCACATCACGGCGACAAGCAGCGTCCAGCCGACGAGCGGATGACTGATGACCCCAACGGCGCGACTCTGAAGCACCGCGAGGATTCGCGCGCGCCAGCGTGGCGAGGCGACCCGGAGGAGTAGCGTCACCGGCCCCGCCTGCAGCAACAGGATCGGCACAGGGAAGAGCAGGATGAGGTGCTGCACCATATGCATCGAGAAGAGGGTCGTGTCGTAGCGCTCGATACCTGACTGCAGCGCTAGGAGAAGGAAGGCGAAGGCTGCTACTAGGCTGACCGTGCGGCGACGCGGGTACGGGTTCGTTGGATGCTCCCGAGCCACCTGACGGATCGCACGCAGCCAGAGGAGGCCAAAGAGCAGAACGGCGATCGTGATCACTGGCGGCCAGGCCCAGTAGAGGAGTGACTCCAGCGAGAGCTCCGGTGGGGTCCCTCCGTGGGTCGGGATCTGCAGCAGATGCGTCATACCCGCATCTTCGTCCAGTTCGTAGTTTTTTGGGCGGCGCTACAATCTCCCAAGCACAACCGACTGGCCCAACAACTGAAAGGTGGGAGCAGCCATGAACAAGTACGCCTACGCCTTTGGCCTCCTCTTTGTGGTCCTCAGCGCCGTCTATCTCTTCGTCTCGAACGACCTCCAGGGCGCGACGCTCCTCTTCTGCCTTGGGATCGCCATGGCGACGATGACGCTGATCCTGATCCACGCCATGAACACCGATAGCTAACGGATCCCCAGCGACATGGAGTTTCTCCGCTCCCTTCTTGAATGGGTGGTCTCTCTCCTTGGGCCGTTCGTCGCCCCTGACTGGAGCGCACTCATCAAGCTCATCCCGCTCGGCGTCCTACTCCTCGTCGTCGCCTTCTACGGTTGGGTCTTCTGGCGCTTCCGCCGCGCCGGCCCCCGTCGCATTGGTATGCCGGTCCGTAAGCCACAGGTGCCATCCGGCATTCACCTGCCAGGGCCAAGCCTCGCGCCGTTCCTCATCTCAGCAGCATCTGGCGCACTCTTCTTCTCCGTTGCACTTGGTGGCCCAGCACTCGCCGTCGCGGGGCTCCTCTTCGTCTTGTCGCTCGTTGCGTGGGGCCGCGAAGCGGTTCGCGAATACGACGCGCTCGGCGCAGGTTCAGCGATGGCGCTGCACGTTGACGATGCTCCAGCAGCAGCAGCAGCAGCGCCAAGCGGCCCACCAGAGGGGGTGCATCTGCCGCCGCCTTCACTCCTGCCACTCTTGGTGAGCGCCGGCTCGGCCGTGATGCTCTTCGGTGTTGCAGTCGGACTTGAGTTTGCGCTGCTCGGAACCCTCATGACCGCACTCGCGATGATTGGCTGGCTCGTTGATGCGGGCCGCGAGTATCGCGCCACCACCGAGGCCGACTCCACTGGGCACCTCGTCAACCCAACGCCACGCAAGGCGCCCACGGTTGCAATCGCCCTCTTCAGCCTCCTCTTCGTCTTCTTCGCCGGTTCGCAGGCGGGCATCATCGGCGGCGGCGAGGCGAGCCCCTCTCCGAGCGGCGAACCGACCGCCTGTGCCGAGGGTGGTGATGCGACCATCACGGTGTGCGCGGAGCTTGTTGCCTTTGACAGCGAAACGATCACCGTGGCGGCTGGGGCTCCATTCACCATTCGCTTCGTGAACTACGACGCCGGTATCCCCCACAACGTCGCCATCCATGAAGACACGGGTACCGGCCCAGAGGTCTACCTCGGCGAGATCTTCAACGGCGTCGATGAGCGGATCTACGACGTACCCGCCCTCACCGCAGGGAAGACCTACGTCTATATCTGCACCGTGCACCCCAACATGATTGGGACGGTCATCCTTCAGTGATCAGCATGGCGCGCATCCGCCGCGCCGCAATCGCACTCCTTGCCGCTAGCCTGATCGCCGCCTGTAGCGGCCCCGCAGCAAGTAGCGACCAACTGATCGGCCGCACCATACGCATCGGATCAGCCCATCCGCTCTACGACCCAAGCGTCACGATCTCATCGTGGCCAACAGCCGAAGGCGGCAGCGGCCGCATTCTGCTGAACTTCTGGGCGAGCTGGTGCATCCCCTGCCGTGATGAGATTCCGCTCCTCTCGGACTACGCATCAAGCTTCGTGCCGGGCGCAACAGTGCTCGGGGTGCTCTACAAGGATGCGGTGGGGCCAGCCACAGCGGCGGCGACAGAGCTTGGGGCCACCTGGACAACGCTGATCGATGCCGACGGCGCCATTGCTGCACAGGTGCCAGTAAATGCCGCTCCGCTCACCCTGCTTCTTGACGCAAACGGCGTGGTGCTCGACTACCGCGTCGGTCCATTTATCAGCGTTGCAGAGATCGCAGCATTCGCTGACGGCCCATAGGCGGGCGTGCCCCGATACGGGGTTGAGGTCCTGTTGGTTGCGGGGGATGGATTCGAACCACCGACCTTCGGGTTATGAGCCCGACGAGCTGCCACTGCTCCACCCCGCTCGCGAAGTATCGGCAGCGCGAGGCAAACCGTCAAATGCGCAGCTTATTCCCCGTGTTCAACTGGGAGCCCCGCGGCCTCCCAGTCGGTAATGCCGCCCGCAAGGTTCGCGACGTTCGCGCGACCGGCGGTGCGCAGCGCTAGCGCCGCCTGACCTGAGCGACCGCCTGATCGGCACTGCATGATCAGCGCCCGACCCTCGGGGATCTCGCCCTGACGTGCCACGAACTGTGAGAGCGGAATCAGCAGTGCGCCAGGGATGTGCACCTCGTTCCACTCCGACTCTTCGCGAACGTCAATGAGCAGCGGGGCATCGGGGCCATCGAGGAGTGCCGCCGCTTCGGCGGGGGCGAGTCTCAGCGGAAGGCCGCTCACGAACGCTCGGGCTCGGCGGATGCGGCGAGTCGCCGCAGGAATTCTGCAATCGGTAGACGTGAACCATACCCGTCGCCCATGTTGTGGGCGAAGAGCACTTCGTCACCATCCCCCTCCTCCCAGCAGAGCAGGAACGGCAGGCCGAAGGCAATCGCTGGGAAGTCGACGAGTCCTCGGTCAATGTCGCGCAGTTCCACGCCGCGGCTGGTGACTCGGTCAACGCTCGCCTGCATCTGATCGACCGCCGCCCGAATGCGCATCTCCAGAACGGAGCTGCTCGCAAGCGCGTCGCGGAGGGCGGGGTCGAGGTCGGCCGGCTGCAGCTGATTCTGGTCGGCACCACCTGGCAGTGCGCCCATGCGCTCAAGGCGGCGGAGGCGCAAGAGATCGTCCTTCATGCGCTCAAGTTCAATGCGCTGGTCACGGAGGAGGGCGATGATCGGGCGCAGCCCGGCCAACTCCTTCGTTGCCGCGTCGATCGTCCATGAGCGCCTCATAGCCGTATTCTCCCATGCCCAGGGCTCGTAACGCGCCCCGTCGTGGGAGAATCTGCGCGGGCCGGTAGCTCAGCGGTAGAGCAGGGGTCTTTTAAACCCTTGGTCGCGGGTTCGAACCCCGCTCGGCTCACCAGTATCCTGACGCTCTCTCCGCCGCTCAGCGGCTGCGCAGGCGCTCCACTCCGTAATAGATCAGTGCCACCACGTACCCGCCAACGATGACGCCAAGCATGAGCATCAGCACTGACGCGTAGCCGTAGGTGATCACATCGAAGAACCCGTACGGATAGACACTGGCGAGTGCACCGTGAACCAACGTGTAGGCCAGATACGCAATCGGCACGATGAACACCGTGAAGGTATGCGCGAAACCGAATCGACCGCGCGGCCCCGCGACAACCCACACCGCAATCGTAATGAGTGGCGTGATGTAGTGGGTCAAGAGATTCGTGATGATGTGGAAGCTCTCCACCTTCGCGTACGGCGCAAGCAGAATGTTGTACAGCACGAAGGTCATGGTGATCATGAGCAGGGCGCTGTTGCGCAGCCATTCACGAGTTGCCGAACGCACTGTCGGGTGCTGGTAGAGCACCGTCAGGGTGATCGCCACCAGTAGGTTTGACCAGGTGGTGAAGTAACCGTGCGAATTGAACACGCGACCGATGGCTCCAGCGAGCCCAGCCTCAGGTTGCGTAAAGAGATTGAGGAGCACAGGCTCCGTCGGCGCCTTCGCCGGAACAAGGTCCACGATGTTGATGAACTGCGAGAGTCCGTAGCCGAGCCACGCGACGAACGCATTGATTCCGAAGAGGCGCTTGGCGGTTGCTGTATTCATCGTTCCTCCCACTTCACACCCGGGCAGGTGTTTCGCGGAAGTATACGGCGGCGGCGGTCGGGACTAGCGGGAGGATGCGCCCTTTCGACCGAGCTTGGCGCTCACCCATGCGCGGAAGCGTTCGCGCTGGCCATAGGCGACTGCGGCACCGAGCAGGAGCACGAAGTTCAGTGTCCACGCCCCTGCGGCGGAGAGGAAGCCGATCTGCTGACCAACCTCACCCTGCAGCGCCAACCCAGGAACGGTGAGTCCAACCAGACCCGCGCGGAAGACAGGCGCCTTCGGCGATGTGCCGGCTGAGAGTGCACCGGAGGTATAGGCGCCTGCGGAATCTGCACCGCCGAGGAGGAGCACATGCGTGCCCACCACGACGCCGCGCGCGCCGACGCGCGCAGCGTCTGCGGGGAGATTGCTGAGCTCTACAGATGTCCAGCTAGTGAGACCCGTGGCGGCTGCTGGTGCGGCCCACAGCACACTCGTTGTTGCTACTCCATCAATCGTGCCGCCCGCGACATAGAGGGTGCCGTTGGCGCTCCAAAGTGCGGCGCCGTCGCGTGGGGTTGGCAGGTTGCCATCGCCCGCCGTGCCTTCCCAGCGGAAGATCGTGCCGAGCTCAGCATCACCCTGGTCGGGATTTGCAACTGGTGCGCTGTGGCCATCACTCGTTGGAGCAACGGCAATGTCCCCGCGAAGTGCTGCTGCAGCTGGACCGCTCGCATCATCTCCGCCCCACACATAGATGGAATCGCCAACAACCGCGGCGGCGGCAAAGCTGCGCGGTTCCGGAAGCTCCATGAAGTTTGCCCACGGCTCAAGTTCGCCGTTGCTGCCGAGCTTTGCCTTCCAGACGGTGGTGGTTGGCGAACGATCGGTGCCCTCGCCGCCGAGCACCACGATTCCGTCAGAGACGACGGTGACCGATGCGCCTGACCGTGCGGCTGGCAACTCAAGTGCGTCGAGTAGTTCCCATGCAGTGATCAGCCCAGTGGCGGCGTCAGGTGTCCCTACGTAGACCGATGCGGTTGCGGGAGTCGTGTCGGATGCCCCACCAATCACATACGCCTTGCCCGCAAAGAAGGCGACGCCTGCATGGGCGCGCGCCTCAGGGAGCGGCGTGCCCGCAGCCCAAGAGCTCAGCCCCGCGGCATCGATCATTGCAACGGAGACATTTGTTGTGGCCAGACGAGTTGCGGTGCCGCTGGTGCCGCCGATGTAATAGAGGTGCGCGCCAGCCTGCAGCAGAGAGCCATCAACGCCATCGCCTGGCAGGTCAGCCTCGGTTGCGCTCTTCCACGGGATCAGTGCTCCGGCGGGTGCCGGGCACGGGAGCCCCTCATTCTCTGCGGGGCAGATGTTCACGACTGACGCCATGTTGAGGCCAAGCTCAACGGTTGGCGAGACGGTCAGGTAGTAGGCGCGGTCTGGGATGTAGCCGAGCATCAAGATAATGACGAGCGTCCAGAGCACCGAGCGCACGCCCGCCCAGCCCCAACCATCCGCATCGAGCAGGCCGAAGAGCACGCGGCGCGGCGCGACAGTCCCTGGGCCAATCGCGCGTGGATCGTTGCTGCCGCTCATCACTTCACCGTCAACGTGCCGGCCATGTTTGGATGCACGGTGCAAATGAATGCGTAGGTACCGGCATCAAGGGCAGGGACCGAGTAAGTTCGCGTAGCGGGGCCAGGGAAGATTTCGCCCTTCCAAATTTCTGCACCGACATCGCCAGCGTCGCCCTCGTGAATCGCGACGTTGTGTGGGACACCCTCATTCTTGTTATTGAAGAGGATTGAGAAGGCAACTCCCGCAACGACCTCGAGAGTGCTCTGCTCAAACGCGACGGGGTTCACAGCGCTGAGCTCATATGTTTCACCCATGCCGCCCGATGGCGTTGGGGTTGCGGGGCCGGACGGCGATGGAGAGACAGCGAATGCATCCTTCCAGCAGGCCGGCACTGGGGTGGCACCAGGTGCGGGGGCATACGCCACATCGCGCCAGCCGGTGACCTCAATCATTTCGCCGGTCTTCGGGTCGCGCACCTTGACCACATCGTCGGTGGTGGCGCGCAGCCAGTCGATCAGCTCTTCGATTTCGCGGTAGTTCAGTGGGCCACCATTCGTGTCGGCCCACACGCCCATCAGCGAGTTTGGGTCTCCACAGATGTAGCGTCCGCCAACGGTGAGAACGTTCATGAGGTACTGCGGTGTGAGGTGGGCGAGGAGCTTCCCCTGGTCGTTGAGCACAGGCCCGATACCGCCCTGACCCTGTTCGCCGTGGCAGCGGGCGCAGTTCGCCTCGTACAGGTTGTAGCCGCGCTTGACGCTCTCGAGGTACTGCTCGTGCTTCGCGGCGTCGAGGCGCGATGAGCCCTCAACTCCTGGAAGGCCCTGGTCGTAGAAGGCGTACACGATGATGAAGAGGGTGACGATGGCAATACCGAGCAGGGCTGCCATGCGCGACGAGCCGCTCTGGTTGACGATCTTGGCGGCGCGCTCCGCGGTGAGGCCATGCGTTTGAATTTGGCTTGGGCTCGAGAGGCGCGGCACTGGCGTGCTCGCCTTCTCGCTCGGCACTGGGAGCTGCTTCTCGTCACTCATCAGGTGCACCCTGTGGCGGCGCGTGGCGCCTCGATGCCTGGCATGCCGATCGCGAGTGGCACGGTGCCAAGGTTGATCTTGCCGGTGTCGAGGGTGAGAACGCCATCGTTGTCGACTGACACCGAGAATCGGTCCATGCCACGGTCAGCTGGGCCCAACCCCTGTGCCTTGGTGCCGAGTCGGTCGTAGCGGCTGCCGTGGCAGGCGCACTCGAGCCAATACGTTTTGATGCATGGGTTTGGCTTGCAGCCAAGGTGCGGGCAGCGCTGATACAGCGCGCGGACATTGAGCGCAGCGCCGTCGCCCGTTGTGTCTTCACCCGCCACAAACTCCTGGCGATTCGGATCGACCAACATGATGAAGGCGCGTGCATCTTGTACGTAGGCTGGGTACCCCTCTGCGATTGGGAGTCCTGCGTTGGCGTCGATCAGTGACTTCAAGGTGCCGATGCGAATCTTGCCGCCGAAGCCACCTTCAAGGTTTGGCCAGAGGAAGCCGAGTGTGCCGGCGGTCACCTGTAGCAACCAGAGGCCGAAGCCTGCACCGATCGTGGTTCGTAGAAGTCGGCGGCGCGAAATACCCTGCACCTCTTCATGGCGCAGCGCCTTGATGGTTTGCGAGGTGAGCGCCTTCGGCTTGTCGCTCGGTTCAACGCTGTAATGACTCACTGCGCCCCTCCGATCACAAGCTAAAGAAGAAGCCGCTGGACCACGGCAAGACGAATGCGTACCCAGGACCGCGGAAGAAGATGCCGATGAAGGTCACGGTGAGCCCGAGCGCCCAGAGCACAGAGAAGAGGGTGACCTCAAGCTTGCGATCGGATGGCTTTGTGCTGTGCAGGTTGCGGCGGTCAAGATACGGAATGAGTGCCGAACCAACGAGCACGGCGGCTGGCGTCAGCGCACCTGCAACGGTTGGGTGGAAGTAGGCCAGCAACTCCTGAAGGCCCAAGAAGTACCACGGCGCCTTGGCAACGGCTGGCGTGACGTTTGGGTTGGCGAGCTCTTCGAGCGGAGCATTAATGAAGAGGCCGAGCAGGAGCAAGAAGATGCTCATTGCGACTGCCGCCAAGAACTCGATCGTAAGAAGGTGTGGCCAGGTCATGACCGTGTCATCCGGCTCCTTCTGCACACGAACAACGGCGTCCTGCTTGACGAGTGCGAGGAGTCGGTACGGTCGCGCCGCCATCGGCACGCGCTGCTTGTCGATCTCCGTCTGGCGCGACGGATCTACCGGCAGGGAGCTCGCTGGGCGCTGCTCGTCACTCATGGATCACAGCGGTCCGCTGATGCCGCCGTCCTTGCGGATCCGCCAGAAGTGGACCGCGAGGAAGACTGCCGCCAAGAGTGGGAAGACCATCACGTGCAGCACATAGAAGCGCAGCAGCGTGTTCTGTCCAACCTCAAGGCCACCGAGGAGGAGCAGCTTTGATGGCGTGTTCAGGAGCGGCGCGTAGCCGGCCATGTTCGAGCCGATGGTGATCGCCCAGTAGGCGATCTGGTCCCACGGCAACAGGTAGCCAGTGAAGCTGAGCATCAGTGTGAGGAAGAGCAAGATGACGCCCACGACCCAGTTGAATTCGCGCGGCGGCTTGTAGGCGCCGTGATAGAAGACGCGCATCATGTGCAAGAAGACAAAGAAGACCATGAGGTGCGCGCCCCAACGGTGAATGTTGCGCGTGATCTGTCCGAATGGGATCAGCGTTTGAATCTTGAGAATGTCGGAGTATGCCTGCGTTGCCGAAGGGGCGTAGAAGAACATCAGGTAGACGCCCGTGACAGTGAGGACGAGGAAGAGGAAGAAGCTCAAGCCGCCGAGGCAGAAGGTGTAGGCGAACTTCACCGCGTGCTGACGAACCCGCACTGGGTGGAGGTGAAGGAAGACGTTGTTCATCACCGCATAGGCGCGGCTGCGCTCGTCGTTCGGATAGGAGTTGCGGAAGATAGAGCGCCAGGCTGCTGACCTGCGGACCGCCTGATCGACCCTCGCCAGTAGGCTCACTGTGCCCCTCCCGCTACGCCGGCAACCCCGGCCAACTGTCCATCTCGGTAGGACTCCTTATAGAGGCGTCCGTCCGAGCTGATCTCTTGTAGTTCGAACCGCTCCATCGTAATGGCGTCGAAGGGACAGCGCTTTACGCAGAGGGCGCAGCGGATGCAGCGCTCCTCGTCCAGGAGCATCGCCCCGCCGTTCTCCCAGCCGTAGGCCTCGGAAAGCTCGGGGAGGGCACCCTCAGACTTGAGCTGGTTGATGTCCACCATATGAATGACCCCCTCAGGGCAGACGTCGGCGCAGGCGCCACAAAGGACGCAGCGCATCGGGTCAAACCAGATGTTGTAGTTGCACATGAGGCAGCGGGTGCTCTCCGCAACCGCCTGCTGGGCCCCGTAGCCGAGCTCGACCTGGGTGGTGAAGTTCTCGACAGGGTCCCCTGATGGGAGGCGAGCCGCCAACGGCAGCACTGGGATGTGCTGGCGTGGAATGCGGTCGTAGAACTCGGGCATCTCGTGGCGCCACGAGCTGGTGATCTTCACGTTGGCGTCGACGGTGATCTCGGCCTGCCCGTCGAGATATCGGTCAATCGCGTAGGCGCACTTCTTGGCGTGGCCCGCCGCCTCGATCATGGTGGCCGGACCGGTGACGAAGTCGCCGCAGGCCCAGACCCCCTTGATGTTGGTGGCGTAGGTAGCTGGGTCAACCTTGACGCGACCGCGCGCCACTTCGAAGGTGCTCTCCACTGGAAGGAAGCCGAGCTCAGCCGCCTGCGACACCGCTGGAATCACCGTGTCGGCGGGAAGAATGAATTCGGAGCCCTCAATAGGAACTGGGCTGCGGCGACCCGATGCATCTGGCTCGCCGAGGCGGTTCTTGATCATGCGCACGCCGGTGATGCGGCCGTTCTCGCCGACGAGTTCAAGTGGCGAGACGAGGAAGTCCATGCGCACGCCTTCGCGCTCCGTCTCACCGAGCTCCTCTTCGTCAACGACAAGTTCGGATCGTGTGCGGCGATAGGCGATGGTGACGCGCTCGGCGCCATGGCGGAGTGAGGTGCGCGAGCAGTCCATGGCGGTGTAACCACCACCGATCACGACAACATCTTTGCCGACGCTGAGCGGCTTGCCGAGGTTGGCATCTTTCATGAAGTCCACGCCGTAGACGAGGCCCTCAAGGTCGGCGCCCGGAATGTCGAGTGCCACGGCATTCATTGCGCCGGCACAAATCGCGATCGCGTTGTGCTTCTGCTGCAACTGTTCAAAGGTGATGTCGCGACCGACCTCGGTGTTGTAGACAAACTTCACGCCGAGTCGCTCAATGAGCCGCACGTCGGTCTCAATCGCCTCGCGCGGGAGGCGGAATGCAGGAACGCCGATGAGCATCGTGCCGCCGCCATACGGCAGGCTGTCGTAGACGGTGACCTGATAGCCCTTCACGGCGAGCTCGCGCGCCACCGAGAGACCGGCAGGGCCAGCACCAATCACCGCAACGCTCTCGACGCGTGGCGTGATCTCTGGCGCAACATCAGGAATCCCTGAAGCGGCGTGCCACTCCACAAGGAAGCGCTTCATCGCGCGAATTGCGAGCGGTCGATCGATGTCGCCGCGGCGGCAGGCGCGCTCACACGGCGCGGAGCAGACGTACGAGCACATGGCGGCGATGGGGTTTGGTTCGCGGGAGAGGAGGTACCCTTCTTCAAAGCGCCCTTCAGCGGCAAGGTTCAGGTAGCCGCGGCAGTTGGTGCCAACAGGGCAGGCCTCTTGGCACTCGATGTTGCACTGCAGCCAGGAGGCGTCGACTGGTTGGACCAGGAAGTCCTGCGTTTCAAGCGTCACAGTGAGCCTTTCGGTGTTACCGCCGGTCATTGCTTGCAGGGTCAAGGGTAGCAGGGGCTCCCGTGGAGCGTGCTCAACGGGATAGTTGCAATTTGGTCGCTTTTTCTTGTGCAGAAGGTGAATTTCTGCCAGAATCGCCGCCTAAGGCGGTGCCGGCGTCCCCCCAAAGGCACCGCCTTTTAGCCCCTCTGGCTGGTGATCTCCGCAAGCACCTCTGCGGCATGCCCGGTTGGGGTCACACTCTCCCAGACCTTCGCCACCCGACCCTCTGGGTTGATCAGGAAGGTGACGCGATGAGTGCTCATGAAGCTCTTCCCCATCATCTGCTTCTCGCCCCAAACCCCGTAGGTCTCAGCAACCTGGTGGTCGAGGTCAGAGAGGATTGGGAAGTTCAGGGAGAACTTGTCACGGAAGGCGGCCTTGCTCGACTGGTCGTCGGGGCTCACCCCCCACACGAGTGCCCCCGCCGCCTGCAACGCCGTCTCCGAATCGCGGAACTCGCAGGCCTCAATGGTGCACCCTGGGGTGTCGTCTTTTGGATAGAAGTAGATCACGAGCCACTTACCACGCGCACCAGTGGTGCTGTGCTCGCTGCCAGTTGCATCGCGCAACGTAAACGCCGGGGCTTCGCTGCCGACCGGTGGAAACGATTTGAATGGACTCATGCTCCGAGTATAACCTCGACGACCGCCCGCGCAACGGAGACGAGCAGTCCACCAGCGCTGAGGCTCACGATGAGCATATCGGCACGACCGAAGCGCGACGGCCGACGACGGGTAGGTGGCGACTGACGCGTCGGCAAGCGCACGCCACGGACCTCGAGGGCGATCGCCAGTTGCGGCACGGCGCGAATCACCGAATCGAATAGATCGGCGAGCAGCAGCGGATCTGCACTGCGTCGGGTTAGCCGGCGAATCGCACGACGCTCGCGCGCCTCATCGCGCAGCGTTGGGATTCGTGCGGCGGTAGCGAGCAGCGCCATCGTTGGGGCAAACGGTGCGCGAAGTTTTTCAATGAACGCGTCGGCCATGCGCAGCGGCTCAAATGGTCGGAGTAGTACGAGGCTACCGGCGGCAAATGCAAGGAGGCGCGTGCCAGCGCCGACCGCCTCTTCCACTGATGCGCCACCAAAGAGATTGGCGAGCACGATGCCGGTGAGCGCTGGTGTCAGCGCTACGGCGAGTTTCAGTGTGGCGAGAATCTGCACGCCAGAGATCCATGCCACGACCAAGACCGGAAGGGCGATCGCGGCCTGCGCCACTGGCGTTGTTGGACTCGCAATTGAGAGGGTGAACCAGAAGAGGGCGAGGCCGAGGCGGGTGAGCGGATTCGCGGTGCCAATCAAGCGTCTGCCGAGCTCTGGCGAGAGCAGTCGCTCAGCGCTCTCGGCCACTCGGGCCGCCGGCGCTGGCAGGAGCGCGGCGAGGCCGCTGGCAACTGGCTCAACGCTGGTGCCTGTCTCCTCAGGGTGGCGCACCCTGCGGAGCGGCCGCGCCTCTGGGTGGCTCAACGCACTCAGCCGTGGATCGTGCGTGGCGATCAGCAGGGCGCTGGTGCCGAGCAGCTCTCGATCGCTGAGAAGTGTGCAGAGCGCCGCCACGCGCGCATCATCAAGACCGCCGCTCGGCTCGTCGAGGATCAGAACGTCTGGAGCTGCAGCAATCGTCACCACGATTGCAAGCCGACGACGCTCACCATCCGACAGTCGCCCAGGTGATGCATCAAGAAGTTGTGCGACGTCAAGGCGTTGGGCAATCTCTTCGGCTCGCGCTGCATCGCTCGGTGCAATGTGCGCGCGAGCTGGTTGAGCGCCAAGGAGGAGGCCTGAGTCTTGCGGTGCAAATCCGATCCGCAGGTCAGGCTGTGCGAGACGTTCACCAGTATCGAGCGGGAGCGTTCCCGCCACAAGGTGGAGCAGTGTTGACTTGCCGCTCCCTGTGTCGCCAGTGAGCAACGTTGTGGTGCTGCGCATGACCGCCAGGCTGGATGACCCCACCGCGCGACCCGCCGCCGTGGCACGCAGCAGCTGCACGATTGGTGCTCCGCCTCCATCGTTGCTGCCAATCTCGCTCCAGGTCGTCG
>JACCDU011135972.1_pt1 | contig 13252 bp, 3 predicted proteins | sample 7446081 | NCBI WGS metagenome assembly JACCDU01 (sample SAMN15323447, study PRJNA562643) | freshwater metagenome | isolation source: river surface water | place: USA:Blue River Watershed | collected 2017-08-17 | reverse complement strand
TCTCTAAGTTGGCACCCAAGGTGTAACTCACGCTCGACTGCACCGTGTCTGTGCCCTCGTTGGTGTTTTCTGTCAGGGTGTCGGTGGTGCTGTTCACCACATACGTGTCGTTGCCTAAGCCACCTTGCAGCGTGTCAACACCTGAACCACCGTCCAACACGTTGGCCGCACTGTTGCCCATGAGCGTGTTGTTCAAAGCGTTGCCTGTGGCGTTGATAGCAGCGGTGCCTGTCAGGGTGAGGTTCTCTAAGTTGGCGCTCAGGGTCCAGCTAATGCTGGACTGAACCGTGTCCAGGCCTTCATTGAGGTTCTCGGTGACGGTGTCTCCCACAGCGTCAACGATGTAGGTGTCGTCGCCCTTGCCGCCCTTGAGGATGTCGTTGCCTGCCCCGCCGTTCAGGGTGTTGGCCGCTGCATTGCCGGTTAGGGTGTTGTCCAAGGCATTGCCGGTGCCGTTGATGGACGCTGCACCTGTCAGGATGAGCTTTTCCACATGGGGGGTCAGGGTGTAGCTGACCGTGGTCTGCACTTCGTCCGTACCCTCTCCCGCCTGCTCGGCCACGACATCGCCTACGTCGTCCACGATATAGATGTCGTTGCCTGTGCCGCCAGCCATGGCGTCGGCGCCTGCTCCGCCGTCCAGCACGTCATCGCCGGTGCCGCCTGTCAGGGTGTTGGCCGCGGTATTGCCGAGTAGATGGTTGTTCAGGGCGTTGCCAGTGCCGTTGATGGCGGCTGTGCCGTAGAGGAACAGGTTCTCGACGTCAGCACCCAGCACGTAGCTGATGTAGGAGGTGACCCGATCCGTGCCCCCGTCGGCCAATTCCACCACCGTATCACCTGCGCTGGTGACGTAGTACACGTCGTCACCGCTGCCTCCTGTCATGGTGTCTGCACCTCCCAGGCCATTGAGGATGTCGTCGCCGGCGCCTCCTGTCAGGATGTTGTCTGCAGAATTGCCCATGAGCTTGTTGTTCAGGGCGTTGCCGATGCCGCTGATCGCGGCCGTGCCTGTCAGGGTCAGATTTTCAAGGTTGTCGCCCAGGGTGTAGCTCAGGCTGGTATTGACGGTGTCGGTCCCCTCCAGCGCCAGCTCGACCAACACATCACCTGCGCTGTCAACGACGTAGGTGTCGCTGCCAATGCCGCCCACCAATCTGTCTGCCCCGGCGCCGCCGTCAAGCGTGTCATCGCCGGCCAGACCATACAGGTGGTCTGCTCCGCCGGTTCCGGTGAGTGTCTCATTGCCTGCTGTGCCGTTTATAGCGTTGGTGATGTCCAGGTTCAGCAAGGTGCTAGCTGCGGCGCCTACCTGGTCGGTCGCGCTGAGCTGGATCTGCACCCGCCCGGCAGCGGTGTCGGGCGGGGTGCCGCTCAAGGTGCGGGTAGCTGCATTAAAGCTGAGCCATGCTGGCAGGGCCTGGCCGTTGGACAGCCTCGCGCTCCAGGTCAATACATCGCCCGCATCGGCGTCGGCAAAGGTACCTGCCGGCACGGTGTAGCTGAAGGCCTGGGTTTCGATGGCCTGCTGGTCGATCAATGGCAGTGCCGCCACGGGCGCGGTGTTGAGCAGAGCACCCAGCCAGGCTGCGCCCAGCACGGTGCCGTCGGCAAACTCGAAGGTTTCCACGGCATGACTGTTGTCGGTTGAGGCAAAGCTCACGCTGTCGCCGGGGGCCACGGTCAGCACCGCCTGGCCATTGGCACGGCTGGCCGTGATCATGGTCGCCGTGATGCCGGGGCCGAATACCACACGATTGGTGCCGCTGGCATCCACGATGCTGTCTTGCCCGCCGCCCAGACCGAAGTTGTAACGGTCGTCGCCGGCGCCACCGTCCAGCGTGTTGTTGGCCCCGTTGCCGGTCAGGGTGTTGTTCAAGGCATTGCCGGTGGCGTTGGTGGCGGCCACGCCTGTCAGGCGCAGGTTCTCCACATTGGCACCTAGGCTGAAACTGATGGCGCTCATCACCGTGTCGGTGCCCTCGCCGGCCAGCTCCACCACGGCGTCGCCTGCTGCATCCACGTAGTAGCTGTCATTGCCGGTGCCGCCGGCCATGGCGTCGGCGCCTGCTCCGCCGTCCAGCGTGTCGTTGCCAGACATACCGCTCAGGGTGTTGTTAGCGCCGTTGCCGCGCAGCAGGTTGTCCAGTGCGCTGCCGGTGCCGCTGAGGGCGACTGTGCCTGCCAGCGTGAGGTTTTCTATCTGGGCGCCCAGGGTGTAGTTCACGCTGGCGTTGATTGTGTCATTGCCTTCGCCAGCATTTTCGGTAACCACGTCCCCGGCGTTATCCACAAAGTAGCTGTCGTCGCCCGTGCCGCCGGCCAGGGTATCTGCGCCAGCACTGCCGTCCAGCGTGTCGTCACCGGCGCCGCCGTTCAAGGTGTTGGCCAGGCCGTTGCCCAACAGCATGTTGTCCAGCGCATTGCCAACCAGACTTGTGGCCGTGCCAAATAGCACGGCGTTTTCCACGTTGTCGGCAAGCGTGAGGTTGAGGTTGCTGTAGATAGTGTCGATGCCGGCATCGACCAGCTCGGTGATGGTGTCACCTGCGTTGTCCACGTAGTAGGTGTCGTTGCCCGCGCCGCCGGCCATGGCATCTGCGCCCTGCGCGCCGTCCAGGATGTTGTCACCGGCGTTGCCGGTGAGGCGGTTGGCCAGGTCGTTGCCGGTGGCGTTGGTGTTTCCTGTGCCGGTGAGAATGAGGTTTTCGAAGTTGCTGCCCAAGGTCCAGGACACCGAAGATTCCACGGTATCCGTTCCTTCATTGAAGTTTTCATACAGGCTGTCGAGCTGGTCGTCCACCACGTAGCTGTCGTCGCCCGCACCGCCCAGCAGGCTATCGGCCTCGGCACCGCCGTCCAGCCGGTTGGTGCCTGCATTGCCCACCAGGCGGTTGCGCTGGCTGTTGCCAGTGGCGTTCAGGTTGGCGTTGCTCGTTAGGATCAGCGCTTCCACGTTGTCGGCTAGGGTGTAGCTGACACTGGACAGCACGAAGTCGCTGCCACCACCGGGCAGCTCTATCACCGTGTCGCCCTGGTCGTCGATAACATAGATGTCATCGCCGGTTCGGCCGGTCATGCTGTCTGCCCCGCGTAGGCCGTCCATCAGGTTTGCGCCGGCGGTGCCGGTGAGTGTGTCGTTGCCGGTGCTTCCAGTTTGCGTACCAGGGAGGGTAGTGGTTGGCGTACTTCTGTCCGTTATGGCCAGAGGCGCCGCTCCCGCAGCGCTGTTTGTGTTCGCGAGGGGAACAGGCATCGGGGTGGCATCGGCGCTTCCTGCAAAAATGAAGTTGCCGGCCGTCACAGCGCTGGGTTCAACGCTGTACAGACCCACCGCAACCGTTTGCTCATTTTCGACCACCGATACGCGCGTGACAAACCTATTGTTGATGCTGAGCGCCTTGCTCACTTTGAGCTGGCTGAAATTCGTGATCCATGCAAACTGGCTCAGATCAATTTTGTCCGAGCCCACATCAAAGTCATAAATCAGGTTACTGGTGATCAGAGTCTCCCCCATCAGCCCCACTGTCGTTGACCCGCCACCGTTTGCCGCCACCAGAAAACGGTCATCCCCAGCTCCGCCGGTGCGGGTCCCCTGCCCCGCAGCACCTGTGTTGTAGGAGACGCCTCCCTGGTCGCCATCAAGCACCAGTACATCGTTCCCAGCACCGCCGTCCAACATGTCTTTTCCAGTGCCGCCCAGCAGTTTGTCGTGCCCTCCCATGCCCAACAAGGTGTCATTGCCGCCCAGTCCGCTCAGCACATCGTCGCCAGCTGTGCCTTGCACCATGTCGTCACCTTCGGTGGCCCCTCCTGCGTTGCCACTATTCTGGCCCGCTAGCTGCCAAGCCTGCAGACCAGCTTGCGAGCTAAAAAACTGGAACTGTGCCTGGCCGAGCTGCCCTACTAGCTGATTGCGCACCAGCAAAGTCTGCCCCTCGTCCACATTAATGCGAACGTCGCTTCCCACTTGGCTCTTGACGAGCGATGCGTATGACAGGTTGGTAAAGCCTAGCAATGCAATTACTTCGCCCTCACCCCCCGAGAAGTCAACTATCGTGTCTTGTGAACCAGCATCTTTTCGGATGACGAAAAGGTCTTTGCCTGCTCCCCCCGTTAACATATCGTTGCCTACACCCCCATCAAACGTGTCGTTTCCCCCTCCTCCATCCATCACATCGGAACCCCGTCCACCCAGCAACACATTTTCTTGGGCGTTTCCTGTCAGGGTGTCGTCTCCGTCGCCGCCGAAAGCCACTTCAATATCTCCACTAATGGTCAATTGCTTGCCCGCCAGCGTGCTGGTGCTGCCGTTGTTGAGGTTGATGGTGCTATTGCCGCTGACGGCACTGACATTAACGATGTCCCTGCCGCCGTTGGTATCCAGCAGGCTTGTTCGGCCAGCCGTGGATGCGAACTCATTGGTGTACACATACACGTCTTGAGTATCAGCCGCAGCGCCAAAAAGATCCAACCGCCAGTTTTTAAGGATGCCGGCATTCCCAGTTGCCGCATCAATCACCTGTAGCGTCCAGTTGCCGCCGCTGTCCTCGCCTCGCACATGGGTGGTGTTGAAGCTGAAACTCAAGGGCCCTGACGAGGCATCGCCCAGATCCGTGACCGCACTGCCCGGCGCTTTGCCTGGGCGGTTGACCAAAATGCTTTCTGTACCTTTGGGCGATATCAGTTTGATGATCAAGTCGCCCCAGCGCGCGTGGTCCAGTTCAAGCGACACTTGCGCGCTCTCCACCTCCAGCCCTGCTTGCAGACCAAGGGTGCGGGTCAATACACCAGAACCATCGGTAATGGCCGCATTGAGTGCGCCGCTGCTGGACGATTTGAGTTGCTCGTTCGCGTAGATATTTCTCTCTGTCCATGTCTCCGCCAAGCGCACCGCCGCGCGCGCGTCGACCTTGCCAAACCCATAATCATGGCTGGTATGCATGCCGCCACCGTTCCAGTTCTTGGCGGTGTTGTAAGTCCAGTCGGTGCCGTTCGGGTCGGTGAACTGGGTGGCACTCATGGCCAGGATGGTCTGGATATCGCGGTAGCCCAGCGTGGGGTTGGCCTCCAGCATCAGCGCAATGATGCCGCTCACAATCGGTGCGGCAAAGCTGGTGCCCTGCGTCGTGCCGTAGGCGCTGCCAAAGGTGGAACCGTTGTCCCCAATCAGTTCCCGGCTCGTAGAGTCGATGTTGCTGCCCGGTGCGCTGACCAGGATGGAGGCCCCCGGATTGCTGAAAGGCTTGCTGCCTTGCTGAAGAGTACCCAGATCGCCCGGCGCATTTATGCTGCCCACGGTGATAACGGCGCGATTGGCCGTCAGTGCATTGGTGTTGGTGTTGGCGCCCTTCTCGCGGTCGTTGCCACCGGCCATGACGATGGCGGTACCCAAGCCACCACGTCCGTTCTGCACAGCGTCCAACATGCCGGTTTCCAGCAAGCCCACCGGCGTGACATTGATGTCAAAGTTGGCCGTGGCGCCCCAGCTGTTGTTCACTACATCGTAGTTTTTGAAATTCGCCAAGGCATTGGTAATTTCAGCACTCAGTTGGCCCACTTCTAGTCCTGTGCCATTGATGTAGTTACCTGCCAGGCTGGCGTCGTACGCCACGCCCACACCACCCTCGCCATTGCGCGCGGCCACCATCACACCGGCCACCATGGTGGCGTGGGTGCTGAAGGTCTGCGGCGTGGTGGTGTTGCCGCTGGCATCCAGCGTATTCAGCCAGGTCTTGTCTGCATTGGCCACCAGGTCGGGGTGGCGGTAGTCAAACACCTCCGGGCCAACGCTGTAAGGCCCGCCCGGTTCAAACTGGCCAATCCTGATGCCCTTGCCGCTGTAGCCACGGCCAGCGGCCTGCTCGGCTGCCGTGCCCCAGGCTGCGATGACATTGGAATCCGCCAGGTACCACTGCTCCACTGCCATCGGGTCGTTGGGCAGGTCAGGCGTTTGCAGGTACACCGCAGCCTTCATCGGCTCGGTCTGCCCGGTGGACGCGGTGATCTGACTGAAGTTGCCCTGCGCATCCTGCACCTTGTACTTGAAGCCCATCACGCCGGTGTACGTGGCATCGGGCGTGAAGAGCACATCCCCCTGCGCCGTCAGCGTGGCCGTGCCGCCCTTGGCCTCCAGCACCGCGCTAATGCTGAGCTGCGAGGTGTCGCTGTCCCAATCCCTGTCGTTGGCCAGCAGCTGCTGTTTGGACAAGAGGTGCGCGGCGGTGCGGCTCAAGGCCTGCCCGATGCTATTGACACTGAGGATGTCCTTGGCTGGCATGGGCGCGCCCATGGTCAGGTCAACGCGGCTGACGTCCGAGAAAGAAAGCTTCTCGATATTGCTCAGCGTATCGGCACCGTCCTGGCCGCTGCGGGTATGAACCACACGGAAGAGCGTGCCGCCCGATGCCTCGTCCCGGAGTTTGGTGATGCGGTAGTCGGCGTAGCTGCCGCTGTACTGGGCCACATCGATGCCGTCGCCGCCGTTCAGCGTGTCATCACCGCGTCCGCCGACCAACACGTCATTGCCGGCACCGCCGCTCAGGCTGTCGTCTTCCAGCCCGCCGTCCAGCACATCGTCGCCCTGCCCGCCCAGCAACTGGTCCTGGCCCCGGTGGCCGCGTATCAGGTCATTGCCGGCGCCACCGTCGATGAGGTCACTGCCGTCTTCGCCACTAAGCACATCGTTGGCGGCACCGCCAATGAGGATGTCGTCGCCCGCGCCACCGCGCACAAACACGGTGCTGCCGCCGCCTATGAGCACATCGTTGCCGTCACCCCCCACGGCAATCTCGATATGGCTTTGGGCCAGGTTGAGCGTGACACCCCGCTGGCCCATGACCTGCGCCACGTCCAGGCCGTCGCCACCGTCAACCACGGTGTCAAAGGCATCGAACAGCAGCACGTCGTCGCCCGCACCGCCATAGAGCTTGTCCGCACCGGTGTTGCCGGCCAGCCAGTTGTTTTGCGCATCGCCCGTGATGGTGTCGTTACCTGCGCCACCGGTCATGTTCTTCACACTCAGAGCAGCCGCAGTCAGGGTTTCGTTCAGGCCTGCATCGGTGTTCTGCGAGACAAATGCCGTCGTGGCCGCTGCACCGCTGGCTGTGCCTTCCGTGGTGACTGTGATGCCGGAACCCGTTTGGCTGATGGTTGAGCCCGCTGGGTTGGCCAGAAAGTTGGCGGAAACCGCCTCCCGGGTCACGCCGTTTTGCACAAAGCTGCCGCGCGCCAGCACCTCATTGCCATCGCGCACCTCACCACTTTGCGCCGTGGTGGCCAGGTTGGTGCTGGTGATGCCCAGCTGGTCAAAGGTCTTGAGCTCGCCCGCGTCGGTCTGGCCGTCGTGGTTGGCGTCCACCCAGACACGCAGCTGGCTCCAGGCCGCGTCTGCGCTGGTGAACTGGTTGTCGGCGTTAGAGTCCAGGCTCTTCAGGGCGGCAAAGCCGTTGGCAAAGGGTTTGGTGCCTGCCACGCCAGCACTTCCGGCCACACCGTTGTAGTACTCGGACAGCGTTTCGCGCATGTTGTTGATCTTGCCGTCGTTGTTCAGGTCGTGCACCACAATGCCGTCCTGGGCCGATACCCAGCCAGTCTGTTCCAGGCTGCCGCCGTCGTTGTCGGCGTCGAAGAGCACGGGGGCATCGGTGTAGTTGGTCAGCCTGACGCCGTCCCCGTTCAGATCGAGCACCAGCGGATCGGTGGGGACAAGGTTGAAGTTGGCCGCGGCGGCGTTGTTCAGGCTGCTTCCATAGGCGCTGTAGTCCCCGCCTATGGGGTTGTTCAGCGGCACGCTGGTGCTGGGCAGCTTGAGCCCCTGGCCGCTGGAGGCGTTGATGTTGAGGCCGATGTTGTCATTGCCCGAGCGCAGGTTGTCGGACGCACCGTAGTTGAAGAGGGCCGTGTTGCCACCCATGGTGTTGACGTCACCCAGCAAACCGTAGTGAATGCCGACGCTGTAGTCGTGGGTGGCAATAAGGTAGTTGCCCTGCCCGCTGGGGCCTGCGCTGGTGGCGTCAAAGAGGGTTTCGCCGGTTGCGGTACCGGTGTTGTTGGTGCCCAAATTGATGAAACTGGTGGTGGGGAACTTCACCTGGACACCTGGAGCAAGGCTCATGTTGGCAGAAAGGTCGGGATTGGCATTGACCAATGCGTCCACGGAGTAACCGGTTGCTGTGGACACTGAAGTTAGCGTGTTGTGGCTGACGTCCGTGCTGTAGAACTGCGCCCCGTCCAAATAGGGAAGCGTTACGGAAGAGGCTGCCGGGTTGAAGGTTCCGTTGGAGAACGCTCCAGCGTATGTGGTGATAGAAGAGCCAGAGTAGTCTGAAATTGTGGCGCCCAAAGTGGGCTCGGGTGAGCGTACGCGCACTCCGCTATAGGGCAATAGGGTGATGACGTCGTCGGCATTGATATTGACCAACGCACCCGTCTTTCCCATTTGCATGACGCCTATGCCTTCTGCGTTCAAAAAAACGACAGTGCCATCGGGCCTTGCAATCTCGGTACGCCCATCGCTCAAAGTGGTTCGGGTACTTCCGTCGGTAAGGCGCAGGATGGTTTGCCCCTCACCTTGATCGATAACACCAATAAACGCACTGTCCGGATCGGTTGTGATTGTGCGGATGTATCCAGGCGCCACCGGTGGAAACGCTGGAAGTATCTGCGCATCGGACCCCAACGCTTTTCCACCAAGGAGCCCGGTCAAAAAAGTACCGATGGCAGCCGGCAGATTGGCCATCGAAGTGCCACGAATCAATAGCTCAACACCTGCGCCAGCAACCTTTGCCAAACCTTTATTCCATCCCCATTGATCTGTCAAAAATTTCTCAGCCGACGAGGCTGTTTCACCAGGGGTAGACAACAAGATGCCCGCATAGCTTGCAGCACTCATGGACATCCAGTTGTTTTCTACCAAGCGCGCGTCGGCGAGTTGCGATGAGACAGACGCAATGGATTGGTGGGTGAATGTAGGAGGCACATCAATGGGCGCTGCCTGCGTGAGATCACCACCCTGGCTGTTGTACCAGGATGCAAAGGCATAGTTCATCTGGTGTTTGGAGCCCACCGAGCTATACGTATCGCCGGTGGTCGTCGCAACAAAATAACGCCCTGGATTGCCTCCGCCCATGCCGGTAACCAAGTCATAGCCGGTCAGATTGTTCTGCGTCGTGAAGTTGAATATCTCGGCGTTGTCCGAGAAGCTTTCTAGTTTGCTGTCGAGACCCAGATAGCTGGCGGCATAGTTGGCGCCCAGTGGCACTACGTTGGTGATGGAAAACTGCGTGGCGCTAAGCCCCTCCACTTTTCCAACATCACCATTCAGACCTTCAACCAGAATTGTTGGAACCAGCATGGCGGGGACGGAGGAAAGACTATCGCCGCCTACGATGAAGCTGAGATCTCCTCGTTCAGAAAGTGGGACCAATTTAGAAATATCTTTGCCGAGGTCAGTTTTCGTAGCGAGAAATCGCGCCTGATCTGCCCCCACATACGCGATATCAGATCGTGTATCCGGCATATCACGGCCCACACCGTTGGTGCCCGCCATGCCCAGCAGTACTTGCTTGGTCTGCGCGTTATAGGCCATGAACATATTGGCCCCGGTATTTTCACTGGGCGCAGATGTATCGATGTAAAGCCCTTTGACAATAAACCCGGTAGGTATGGTCAGGTCCAAGGGCGAATACCCGGTGCGGCCTACTGTGGTCTGGTCATCGATATAGACCAAGGGCTGCCCTTTCACAATGCCACCGCCATTGTTCAAGGCGTAAGCGGTCTGCGTGATGGCAATGCCCAGTTGTGCACGCTGGGCTTCCGCCTGGGTGAGGGCTTGGTTATTGGTGTTGGATGTTGGCATGGTTAATCTCCCTTAGTACAAAGTTCAAGAATGACGTCGTCGTTGAATGATCGGCAGCCGTTGGGGGACAGGTGGTCTAGCCTGAAGTCTTGTTTCAGCACGCGTTTGGTCAAGCCGGTTTTTTCGTCTTGCCAATACAGGCCGGCAAGCAGATTGGGACGTTCCTGGATGTAGCCCGTGCTGATGTACTGGCCGCGCCGCGCCCAGTAGTTGCGCCCATTGCCAACCAGCCCATGGCCGAAGGTGGCGGCGGCTTGAAATAAGGCTGGAAGCTCTTTGGTCTCCACACCTGTGGCGGAAATCAACCAACCGTATTTGGAGCCACCGGGGCAGTACCCTCCTTGGGTATTTCCCACGGACGTGAACGCGAAATACTTATTCAGCCAAGGTAAGTAGTCAGGGGTATAGAGGGTGTTGCAGAGGCCAACCTCCTTAAACACATCAACTACTTTCCAGTTTTCATCGAGCAGACGATTTAAGTATTCACGATGAAATGGATCCGGCCAGGCAATGAAACCGTCGCCCTTTCGAAGAAATCTTCCTGGCGGAATTTCATCTCCAGAATCATTCACATGGCGGCATGTGTATTCATTGATACCCCATTTTTCTTTTGATGGATAAATTACCGAGTACCGTGCCAAGGTCTCTCCCAACTGACCTTTGAGGAAATACTCTTCACGCGGACTGGTATCTCCGTACTTCCTGCTCTTGCTGGAGCGGCTGGGCTTCTCTTCCAAAAGGAGTGCCCCCTCAGGTGAGAGACATCTCACATGCCCTCGGTAAGGTGTCTCTTCTACGTCTCCGGTATCGACGTTGAATATCAGCACCTTGGACAATTCATCGACACCAGCGGTCCATCCCTTGTAGCTGTTGACAGAGACCATGATCCGTTCGTTATCAACCCAATAAGGGGCGGATTGGTCATGCCACGGCCGAGGCTTGGTCATCTTTATTTCTACCTCTCCAGGCGCCTCCACAAACAGGGGGCGGATGTCGGTAGGGATGTAGTCGCCGGTCCATTTCTTTGCATTCAGGCACACACGTCGCCCACCTTTTTCTATTTCCATCGTTGCGGGGCATATCTCTTTGCTTGACATCTGTTGCGCGGTGCAGGCCACACAACAGAAAGCTAGAAGCAGAAATTTCAGAAGGAACAAAAACCGCTTTATCAAAGCGTTGCCCCTTAGGCGTCGTACACAATTCAGTTCTGTCGCTTGAACAGTGCCTTCATCTGACATGAATGCTCCTCCTTATTGCTGATGACCGTCAGTCATTGGCGTTGTTTGTGATCTCGAATTGCCAACACGTAACCGCGCGAAATTAACAACATCCAGCCCGCCTGTGTGACGAAGGAACGAATGGCGGTTTTTGAGGAACGAAGCCCACTTAAATGGGAACGAATCGAATTTGGTCTTCTCTTGCAGCAACGCAAAACGACGTGTGGACCAATTACCAGCCAGACAAACTGGTGCAGGCAGTGTCGAACCAGCAAGTTCATGGCGCCTCCATGCACGGGGTCTCAGATATGCGCACCACATGGCGATGGCAGACCTCTGGCAGTACCTGCAACACTCCTTCGGCGGTGAGTTGGGTGCAATGGACGTCCCTACCAAGACCGCCGTTGGCAAACTGAATAGGAGGGCGCCAGGGTTTGTCATCCGGCACATCTGGATAACCATCCGCACGCTTTGTCTTGTAGTAGCACAGCACCATCTCGTGCACGACAGGCTCAGGCTTTGCCTTCTCTTCTTGCGGCGGTTCCGCGGCCGCCGAGTACATGGCTGCGCCCCAAAGGACACATGCACACAGCGTTGCGTTGCGCAGATTAAATGCCTTCATATCAAGCCCTCCTCTTGGTGATGGCGCTCACTGGCAGCCATTTTTTGATACGTTTGTATGGGCTCATCTCAAGTTCTTTCTGTGTTGGGTCTAACAAACCACTTTTAGAAGTGGGTGAATTGTGATTACTTTTATTTAAATAAGCAAACAACTATGAGGTGTTTTTAGCCAAAAAATGAAAAGTATCTCCAGATGGTGTTAAAAACACCTTCTCAAGATACTTTTGCTGTTTTAAGGGCTAATGCCCTACTTATTTACTCGGGCTTTGCCGAGGGCTTGCTGAGCTTTTTGACTGGCTTATAAGCCGTTTTTGGCGTGATTTTTGAGGCGCTTTTGTCTGCTTTGCCCTTCGAGGTTTGTTTTGTACGTGCCTCTAACCTGTACAAATCACGCATAAATTTAGGCACCCAGGTGCGCACTGCAATGCACACCGACAACGGGGGGCGTTCTTCCAAGGGCAGGTGTGCATCGGCTCTGGCTTGGTCTTCGTACTCCAAGGCAATTTGCTCCAGCCTTGCTTTGAGTTGTTCCTGCGCTTTGCGCGAGACGCGCATGTTCATGATTTTGAGAATTTCGCCGTTGCCTTCAAATCCATCATTGAAGAAGTCGTCACTGACGCTTTGCACCATCTGCATGATGGGGCCGCCGCTGATCCACCCAAAGCTACTGGCCACCAATAGTTGGTAGCGGTCTGAGGCTTGGACTTCTAGGAAGCCCATGTCATCTAGGCGCTTCAGTAAGGCCTGCACTTGGTTGCGTGTGAATTGCAGGTGTTTGTGGATGTCTGCCACAGGCCAGTGGTTGAGGGCGCACACGGCCACCATGAGGAGTTTTTGGTCGTTGGCAAACTCATGCTCTTGGGCCAAGCTGAGTCGGGTGATGAGTTTGCGTTTGCGAGGGGTGGTTTTGAATAAATCCCGAAATTCAAGGTGCAGGTATTGGCAGATTTGCTCTAACCGATCAAGTCCGCAGTCCCCCCCTGTGAACAAGCGTTTGACGCTGACCTCTGACAAGCCTATGGCTTGTGCGAGTTCTTTGTAGGTGATGTTGCGGGCTTTAAGGTGCAGACGCAGGGCGTCGATGATGTAGGTTTTAGACATAATTAGTTTTGATTTTTTAGAATCATTAATTATTACATCTTAAAAACATAAAACGCAATCACTACGAACAAGAGGTAGGCATGCAGTCTGACTTGTTCACAATACAGACATGCCTATGAATCAATACCTCGCCCAACTCGAACAGTTGGCTGTGCCACTGGCCATCGCGGCCGTGATTTTTGTGTTCTCGCTCATCAGCTTTGGCGTGTGGGCTTCGCGCATACGCAAGGTACGCGCCGAGGTGGTGGCGCTAGACGCTCGCTTAGGTGCCAGCCAAGGCAGCAGCCGCGAAGCGCTGGCCTTGGCGGAGACCAAAACCACCGACGATGAGCTGAAGTTTTTGCTGCGCGAAACCGAGGCAGGCCTGATTGATCTGCCGGCGCAACACGGCACTAATCACAACCTAAACCAAGGCCCACACAGCAGTTACAGCAGCTACAGTTTTCGCAGCCAC
>JACCDU010590272.1_pt1 | contig 13252 bp, 13 predicted proteins | sample 7446081 | NCBI WGS metagenome assembly JACCDU01 (sample SAMN15323447, study PRJNA562643) | freshwater metagenome | isolation source: river surface water | place: USA:Blue River Watershed | collected 2017-08-17 | reverse complement strand
CTTAGCTCAACTTGCAAGAGTTTCTGGAGATTGGCTCACTAAGAAACCTGCTAACTTAACCTCTAAGGATGCAATGAGCATTGGAACTGCTGGTTACACTGCCATGCTGTGTGTCATGGCATTACAAAAGCATGAAATAGCTCCTAATTCAGGCGAAATATTGGTTACTGGGGCTTCTGGTGGCGTTGGGTCTTTTGCTGTCGCTATTCTCGCGGCACTTGGTTATGAAGTAGTTGCATCGACTGGTAAGTTGAATGAAAAAGAATTTTTAATGGGCTTGGGTGCAAAGGAAGTCATTGATAGAAAACTGCTTTCTGATCAAGGAAAGCCCTTGCAGAAGGAGCGTTGGGCAGGAGTGATTGATACTGTAGGGTCCACAACGCTTGCTAATGCCTGTGCGTCTACTAAATATGGTGGTGTTGTTACTGCCTGTGGCTTGGCTCAGGGAATGGATTTACCCCTAACGGTTGCTCCATTCATACTGAGGGCGGTAAAACTCATTGGCATTGATAGTGTTATGGCTGACAAAAAGCTTCGTGAAGATGCCTGGAAAAATCTTTCAGAAATGTCAGCCCTTCCTAAAATTAATGAGATTGTTAAAACAGTGCCACTTGAAAAAGCAATTGATATGGGTTGCAAAATTTTATCTGGAAGTATCCGAGGGCGAATACTGGTTGATGTCAATCAGTAGCATTACATTAATTCATGGAAAATTACTTATAGCCTTTGAAGCTGCTGTGTCAATACTGTTTTAGTGATGCCTCAACTTCGGGTAAATCTTAGTAAGAAATTACTTTGAACGTGTAGAGACTAGACGGCACCCATCTAAGTCGAGCAATCGATATGATGAAGGCATAGTCCAGGGAGTTAGGAAACTAACACAAACCGGAATCCTTTGGTCCCAGGTTCAAGTCCTGGTGGGCCCACCAGAAAAGCAAACCCTCATCAGAAATGGTGGGGGTTTTGTCTTTTGAGCGTTACTTAAAGTAACGCTTGCGGGTCTGCTATCGGCCAATAGCAGCCGTAAGAGCGGAGGATTACGCATCCCTGTATCAGTCGATGTCGCTTTAAACGACATCGTTGGATTTACTCCTCCAATAGGCTTCTTAGCATCCAAGCAGTTTTCTCATGGATATCTTGTCGTTGAGTCAGAAGATCTGCGGAAGGTTGATCGTTTGCTTTTTCAACTAAGGGAAAAAGTTTACGAGCAGTTTTCGCTGTTGCTTCTTGAGCCTTAACAAGATGCTTCACCATATCCATTGCCTTTGGCACCCCTTCAACTTCTTTGATTGAGGTCAGTTTTGCGAACTCTCTATAAGTTCCAGGTGCTGGCTCCCCAAGTGCCCTTATGCGTTCTGCTATTAAATCTAGTGCCGCCCACTGCTCTGTATATTGAGCCATGAACATAGTGTGAAGCGTGTTAAACATCGGACCCTTTACATTCCAATGGAAGTTGTGGGTCATCAAATACAAAGAGTAGCTGTCAGCTAAAAGCTCAGATAATCCTTTTGCGATGGCTTTTCGATCTTTTTCACTAATACCAATATCTATTTTTGTGCTCATTTTATGCCCTTGTTTTTATAAAAATTTCAATGTGAAGTTACTTATCTGCTCATCATGCGCTACTAAGCAAGCAAAAGATAGGGCGGTGCTGTAGGCAGCGGTCAACTTCTCCCAACCCAGTTACAAGCACCACAGCCCTTTCTTTTACTGAGGATATATTTGGGGCTTTAGGATGGTTGCTAAATCTTTCTCATAGCCATGATTAATAAAATACAAGCCCTCGGCGATAACTGCTAATCTATTTTGGATTTTCATTTTTAACTCCATCAGTTATTGATTGCGATGTGGTTATCTTGTTCCTTATATGGATATCAGTCCAACGAATTTAACTGGGCAAGGTAATCGAATAAATCGATGAGTGGGCTAGATCCTCAGCCCCAGTCGATTCCACCCCGGGCCGTCAAGAACTCAAACTGCTGCCTTTCGGCGGCTTTGATTTGGCCACCGAGCTCTCCAAAGGCTCGCTAAATCAGCTATACCGCTTTATTGACTCTCAAGGATTTTCTGAAGTGATTCGGTATTTTTAACAAACTCAATCTTGGTAACTCTCCCTTGATTAAGAAAGGCTGCCGTTACGGCATCATCCTCTCTTGGCCAAGATTGACTTTCATCTGCGTTCAGAACTATTCCTACGGAGTAGGGTAGATCTCTCATAGAAGGAAGCGCAAAAGTTCTCGTGATAAATCCCGGCATTTTGCTGAGATCTGAAAAATATACTGTTTTCTTCGAGCTTAAATAATCAGCCCCTTTTTGAGTCAGGAGGCTTTGTACGATAGTGTTGGCATTTCGACTGCCGCTAAAAAGTACAAGTTTTGTATCAGCAGGAATTGACCATGGTTTGTCATGCTGATCATTGATAGTTATCTTGGGGGTAGGGTCGCCTGCCTTAAGCAATGGTACTTGCGCCCATGTAGCTGAGCATATTACGGTTAATGTCAGTGCTAAGCCAATGAAGTTTCTCTGAATGCGGTTCATATATTCCTTTTTTTGCAATTTGAGCCCTAAATAACCTTACTGAATAAATGTCATATAAAAATACATTATATAAAAATATATAAAGTAGTGTACTATGAAGTTGTGACACTAATTAGATAAAGGAAATCATCATGAGTGAAATGACAGTGCAGTTCCCAAGATTAAACGAGCGAGCTCCAGAATTTAGTGCAAAAACCACTTTTGGAGATAAGAAGCTTTCTGATTATGAAGGTAAGTGGCTTATTCTTTTCTCGCACCCAGCAGATTTCACGCCAGTATGTACAACTGAATTTATTGGTTTTGCTAAAGCAGCAGAGACCTTCAAATCCATGAATTGTGAGTTATTGGGCTTGTCAATCGACAGTCTCTTCTCCCATTTAGCATGGGTAAGAAACATTGAAGAGAAATTTGGTCAAAAAATTACTTTCCCGATTATTGAAGATATCAAGATGGAAGTGGCTTCTGCCTACGGTATGGTCCATCCAGGTGCGGCCGATACTCAAGCAGTGCGCGCTACCTTCTTTATCGATCCTAAAGGCATCTTACGTGCCATGGTTTATTACCCAATGAGTAATGGCCGCTCTATTGATGAATTTGTTCGCTTATTGCAGGCAATGCAAACAAGCGATAAGAATTCAGTAGCGACCCCAGAAGGATGGACTCCAGGATGCGATGTTATCGTGCCACCACCAAAAACTTCTGAGGCAGCTGATAAGCGCGCTAGTGAAGGTTACAACACGGTGGATTGGTATTACAGCACTAAAAAGTTAAATTAACCTGGTATCTTAACCATTCCAAATCCTTGCTAATACGAAAGGATTTGGAATATGTCCTTCCAGCGCCATAGTCAATTTAGTGACACAATATTTGCATCACTTTAATTTGGAGATATCGTGCTCGATTCGTTGCTTTATAGTCGCATTCAATTTGGTGCGAATATTTCCTTCCATATTCTTTTCCCGACAATTTCGATTGCATTAGGTTGGTTTCTTTTTTACTTCAAGATTCAACATAACCGAACTGGATTAGATTGCTGGCAAGAGGCATATCAGTTCTGGATAAAAATCTTCGCTTTAACTTTTGCTTTAGGTGTCGTAAGTGGCATCACGATGAGTTTTCAGTTTGGGACAAACTGGCCCGGCTATATGGAAACAGTCGGCAATATTGCTGGCCCATTACTAGCTTATGAAGTTTTAACGGCATTTTTTCTTGAGGCAACTTTTCTAGGAGTCATGCTCTTTGGCGCAAAGCGTGTTTCGCAACGAGTCCATACATTGGCCACCTTTCTCGTGGCTTTTGGAACCAGTCTTTCTGCCTTCTGGATCATTGCTTTAAATTCATGGATGCAAACCCCGCAGGGATTTACCATGATTGACGGTAGGGCACATGCCGTTGATTGGATGGCTATTATCTTTAATCCATCGATGCCTTATCGGCTTGCTCACATGCTTCTGGCCTCCTTTCTGACGGTATCATTTTTCTTGGCTGGAATTTCTGCATATCGATATCTGCGGAATAGTCGCTCACCAGCAAACTTACTGGTAATGAAGTTGGCTCTCACTGTTGCCATGGTTTTAACGCCTATTCAAATCATGCTTGGAGATTTGCACGGCCTCAATACCCTTCATCATCAGCCTGCAAAGTTAGCTGCCATGGAGGGGATTTGGAATGGCGGTACTGGTGTACCTGCAGTGATCTTTGGAATACCGAATCAACAAACTCGCACCAATGATTATGAGATCAGTATTCCTAAGTTGGCATCGCTGTACTTAACTCATAGCTGGGATGGTGAGGTTAAGGGTTTGAATGAATTTGGAGAGAAGATTCCTCCTGTCGCCCCTGTATTTTTTGCTTTTCGGATCATGGTCGGCATGGGTATCTTAATGCTCTTATTTTCATGGTTAGGGCGGTGGCAGTTACGTCAAAATCGACATCTACCAAGGTTGATAGCTAAAGGTTTGGTGTTGATGACCTTTTCTGGCTGGGTTGCAGTCTTAGCTGGTTGGTATGTGACCGAAATTGGACGTCAACCCTACTTAGTTACTGGCGTGCTTACAACTGCTCAAGCCGCAACAACTTTGCCAACAAGCATGGTCTTTTCTACACTTTTTGCTTATTTAACTCTTTATGTAGGTTTGTTGAGCGCATACATTTGGGTGGTTTTCTATCTGGCTCGTCAGGCTGATGATAAAGAAAATCCCAATGCTCAAATTGAGAAAAAATCCGAATCCTCGTGGAGCCCCTTTAGGACTTAAGTTATGACGCCAATTGACTTCACCCAAGCATCAGTCTGGTTGCCACTATTTTTCTTTGTCGCGATGGGTATTGCCATGCTGTCATATGTAGTTCTGGATGGTTACGACTTGGGAATCGGAATGCTCCTTAATCGGGCATCGGATCATGATAAGGACATGATGATTGCATCGATTGGTCCATTCTGGGATGCTAATGAAACCTGGATTGTTTTGGGTGTCGGCTTATTGCTAGTTGCATTTCCTCTGGCTCACGGGGTAATACTGACAGAGCTTTACTTGCCTGTAGCGGCAATGTTGATTGGATTAATTTTGCGAGGCGTCTCATTTGACTTTAGGGTCAAGGTCAATATTGAGCAAAAGCCACTTTGGAACTTATTGTTTTACGTCGGCAGTTTGATCGCCTCGGTCTCTCAGGGCATCATGATCGGCCGGCTGATTGTGGGTTTTGATTCAGGAATTCTGGGCTGGGTCTTTTCACTCCTTGTTGGAATATGTTTACCAGCAGGTTATATTCTCTTGGGATCTGCCTGGTTAATTTTAAAAACTGAAGGAACCCTTCAGCAACAATCATTTCGATGGGCTAAAACAAGTTTATGGCTCACTGGATTTGGGGTCGCATTAGTCTCTGCTGCTACTCCATACTTCAGTCCTGAAATTATGCATAAATGGTTTTCTTGGCCACAAATTCTTTGGCTTTCCCCAATTCCCATTGCGACCGCTATTTTATTTTTTCTCGCCAATCATTTTATTTGTGCATTAGAAAAAGGCTCCAGCAAGAGGGAGTGGTTACCTTTTGCCTGTGTTGTTGCCATTTTTTGGCTGGCATTTTTTGGTATTGCTTATAGTATTTTTCCATATGTCATTATTGGGAAAATGACGTTGTGGCAAGCGGCTGCAGCTACTGAATCCCTATGGTTTATTTTTTGGGGTGCAATCGTAGTTCTGCCTACCATTCTTGGTTATACCCTTTTTTCATACAGAATCTTTAAGGGTAAAGCTAGCGTACTCACTTATTATTAGTAACGTTTTACCCCATTTATTATTCAGCATGTATATGCGTATAAACGTATATACAAATGTACGCATAAAATAATGTCTATAGAGTTAACTTGAGAATATCGCGATGATGAAGCCTGTAGATATAAAGATTGCTTGGCAGGGTCAGAGCGACTGTGAGTCATGCTCTATCCGGAGCTCTGCTTTGTTCGCAGAGTTAAATGAGGAGGATTTCTCTAAAATTCATTCTCCAATAGACGATTTAAAGTATGAAGCAAATTCTTTGATTTATTCCCAGGGTGAATCTGCTCAGCATGTTTATACCTTGCGTCAAGGTTATTTAAAGTTACTCCATCTCAATCCTGATGGCACCAGCAGGATTGTACGGCTTGTAAAGCCGGGAGATTTATTTGGGATGGAGGCACTATTGGGTGATCATTACAAGCACGCTGCTACTGCGCTTACTAATATTCGTGCGTGTAAGATTCCTAAAAATGTTATTTCAAGTCTGGGGGAGGAATCTCCAAGATTGCATCGTCAGATAGTGAAGAAATGGGGTGAGGCGCTCTCGGAATCTGAAGCATGGTTTTCAGAGATTAATACTGGGCGCATTGAAATTCGCCTAGCCAGATTTTTTATTCAACTGGCAAGGGAAACGAGCTCCCACACAGTCGCACCTCTTTTTAGACGTGAGGATCTGGGTTTGATGATGGATGTCAAATTTGAAACAATTAGTAGAGCCTTAGCATCTATGTCAGAGCAGGGGTTGATTTCAGATGTTACAAGGCTTTCAGTCCAAATTCCCAATATGAATGCGCTCAAGGATTTTGCAAAACGAGGAATGTAATTCGCTGATAGTAATTAATAGCTAGAAAATAATTCACCGCTGATTATGAAAACATCGGCATCATAATTGCTGATAGGGCGAACTGCCATATCGATACTGGCTTCTTAATTGCCACCACCCCAATTAGCGCTGATTTTCCAGAATGCGCTTTTCCCTCGCTTAATTCTGCTTCATAGCTTTTTAAGACTTCAATTTTTGTATTCTTAAGCAAACTCTTTATAACTCGCTCTGTGTACAAATTTTCAATCTGACTTGGCCCACCGGTTTTATATTCCAATTGCTTGGGCGTGTAACCCTGCAGGATTAAGACGCCGCCCGGCTTTAATGCTAGTAGCATATCTTTAAATAATCGTGAGCGTTCTTTGGGGTTTGAGAATTGAATGAATATCGCAATGATTGCATCGTAATCGCCCGCCTCCCAATTGATTGACTCGCAATCAGATACAACGTAATTGACCTCTACATTTTTACTGCTCGCAAACTTTTTTGCTTTCTCAATTGCAATATCAGAAAAGTCAAACGCATCAACTTGGTGATTCTGCTGGGCTAGCCAAGTAGAGTTTCTGCCTTCGCCATCTGCAATACACAAAATTCGGGCATTTTCTTTGAGGTGCTTTGGGGCCATCTCTTGTAAAAATGTGTTTGCTTCAGTTCCGAATAGAAAGTCTTCGCTATTAAAGCGCTCATCCCACATTTTTTTAGCTTCTAAATGCCTCATCTGATTTCCTTCGTTCTTTTAAGTTTGCCTTGTTGGATCAATTAAGGTATGCATTTACCATTGAAAGATCCTGCTCTGAGATTTCACCCGTAAGCGCAGCTAGGCGTAATCGATTAAGAAGATAGTTCACTTTTTCCATATAAAGCGCATAGTCATTGGCAATGAGGTCGCTTTCAGCTCCCAAAAGTTCCATCGTGGTGCGAGAGCCATTCGAATACCCGACCCGAGTAGAGCTTAACCTTGCTTCCCCAGTCTTTTGGGCGCTTGATAATGCCGTCAGCTTATCCTTTGCGCTATTGAGTGAATACCAAACTGATCTTAAGGTCCTCTCTAGATTCTGCTCAGACTGGTTGTACTCGGCTTTAGTTTTTTCAACTAAAAGCAATGACTCTTCTTGCTTAGCCGTGCGGTAGCCGCCGGTATATAGAGGGATTGAAAGCTGTAATCCAACGAGATAATTATTGGTTGCTGTATTGCTAGCGGGGCCAAAATTGCCAGATCCACTTAAGTTATCTTTGGAGGACTGTGCAACCGCATCCAACTTAGGTGAGGCTGCTGCACCATACTTTTCAGCCTCTTCTTTCGCTACTTTTTCTTGCGTTGAAAGCATTTGCAGTTGGATATTCTGGGACTTAAGCTTTCCTACATGAGTTTCGAGGTTTGGAAGTGATAGTTGCGCAACATTTAAGTTGATTTTTGATTTCTCAATATTAACTACGCCCCCGAATAAGTCCTGTAAGGCAAGTTTTTTGACTGCAAGATTATTGCTTGCATCTAGAGCGCGTACTTTTACCGTGTCCAATCTCTCGTTTGCTTCTTGCATATCAGTTTGACTGGCATCGCCAAGCCTAAAGCGCTTCTCAATTTGTTGGCGCGTATTGGCAATTGCTGCTTCTTGTTTTTTGACCAATCTAACAGACTCTTCGGCACTAAGGACATCGAAATAGCGTTCGGCAACCAACAAGATCAGATTTTGGTTCGCTACTTGAGCACCAAGATTGGAGGCATCGGCTGAGAGATTGAGCTGTCGGCTTTGGGCGAGGCGCTCGCGGTTATAAATTGATTGGGTAGCGCCGACGGTATATCGGTTAACGAAACCATTATTAACTGAGGTATTGAAATTGGCCCCATTAAAAGTGCCCATGCCTGGTGCATAGAATTGCGCGCCAGTAGTTGAGGTGTTGTAGCTCATGCTTCCGGTGAGAGCGGTTAAGTTGATGCTTGGAAGCCATAAGGAAGTTCCCTGATCACGCCTCTTCTCCCCGGCCATCTGCTCATAGCGACTAGCAATGAAATCCGGGTCTCTATTTTGTGCCTCATGCCACACGTCCATTAAGCTTGTTGCCATAGCCGAATTGGATGAAATGGCTAGCAACGCCATAGCAGCGGCTGCAAATGGTTTTATATCGAGAAGTTTCATTGGTAACCTTTGAATTTATGCGCCAGCTTTAGCGCCCAACTTGCGAACAATTGTTTCCATAAGGCACCAGCGAGTTAAACCACTTTGCAAAATATTGGCCCCAACAAAAGCGGTAAACGCTAAGAACCATTCATTTACAAACCATGGACTTCCAGGAGCGCCAAGCGCTACTGAGATGAAAATAAATATTCCTGCAATGATGCGAACAATTTGCCAAGAGGTCATGATTAATTCCTTAAATTAATTAATGGGTTGATTGGAGAATTTTGTCTACTCGATGTGCATAAGCTGAGTAATAGAGTAGGGGAATCACTACTAAGGTGAGTGCAGTGGATACCAGGATTCCAAAAATTAATGAGATTGCAAGGCCATTAAAAATTGGATCATCCAATATAAAGAATGCTCCCAGCATTGCCGCTAACCCTGTAAGTGCAATAGGTTGGGCTCGCGTGATGGCAGCATCCACCACGGCATCCTTAAAAGCAATTCCTTGGCGAACCTGGAGGTTAATAAAGTCAACTAGCAGTATTGAGTTACGCACAATGATGCCAGCCAGTGCAATCATGCCAATCATGGAGGTTGCTGTAAATTGCGCGCCGAGCAGAGCATGCCCAGGCATTACCCCAATAATCGTGAGGGGAATCGGCGCCATGATGACGAGTGGTGTGAGATAGGAGCCAAAGTGCGCTACAACTAGTAGATAAATGAGTATTAAGCCAACTGCATAAGCAGCGCCCATATCACGGAAGGTCTCATAAGTAACTTGCCATTCACCATCCCACTTGATGGCATAGCTTTGGTATGGGTCACTTGGAGCAGCGGTAAAGAATTCTTCCACTTCTTTGCCGTTTGGATCTTTAATTTTCTTGGTTAGCGATCTGGCCTTAAATAAGCCATATAAAGGGCTATCCACTTTTCCGGCGGTATCTCCGATAACATAGCTTACCGGCAAAAGATCCTTGCGATAGATGATTTGCTCTCGGTCTGCGTCTACGATAGATACTAATTGGCTAAGAGGCACTGCCTCCCGCTGTGAGTTTCTGACAGTCAATTTCAGCAACTCTTTTAATGAGTCCTGTTTATTTTCTGGGAGCCTGATTTCAGTGGGCGCAGGATATTTTGATTCATCATGTAAATAAGCAACGTTTTCTCCAGCAAGTCCAGCCCTTAAGGTTGTCACAATCGCTTGTTGAGAAACGCCCATTAAGCTTGCCTTGCGACGATCAACTAACAGGAACTGCTTTGGCGATTTTGCGATGCTACTGTCATCAATATCGACAATGCCATCGGTTTTCTCAAGAGCGGATCTCACTGATTTACTTACACTCAGTCTGCCCTCTGGGGTAGGGCCGTAGATCTCAGCAACGATTGGTGAAAGGACTGGGGGGCCTGGAGGTACCTCTACCACCTTGACATTGGCGTTATATTTTTTTGCAATCTCTTGCAATGCTGGGCGAATGCGACTTGCAATAAGATGGCTTTGATCTGAGCGATGGTGCTTATCTACGAGGTTAACTTGAATATCGCCTAATGCTGGATTTTGTCTAAAGTAGTACTGGCGTACCAAGCCATTAAAGTTTATCGGGGCGGAAGTGCCTGCATAAATCTGGTAGCTACTTACTTCAGGAGATTTAGATAAGGCTCCCCCCATTTCCCTCAAAACCTCTGAGGTCTTTTCGACCCTAGTGCTTGGTGGCATATCCAAGATCACTTGAAATTCTGATTTGTTATCAAACGGCAGCATCTTTAATACTACTAAGCCTGTCATTGGTAGTGAGAGTGAAATCAAGATTGCTCCGATCACCCCACCTGCGAGTAGCTTTCTATTTCTTTTTCCAGATTGATCGCTGAGTAGGGGGTCAAATATTTTCTTAAACTTTGGGCTGATCCACAGAGCGAGATTAAAGTGTGTCTTTTGACTATCTGAATGTTGAGCAAGCCATATTCTTGCCATCCAAGGTGTCACCATGAAGGCAATGGCAAGTGAGAGCAGCATGCCCATGCTGGAGTTAATAGGGATGGGGCTCATGTAGGGACCCATCAGACCGGTAATAAATGCCATGGGTAGGAGTGCAGCAATCACGGTAAGTGTTGCCAAAATGGTGGGCCCGCCAACTTCATCTACTGCGCCAGGAATGATTTCTTTTAAGCTTTTATTAGGGAATAGTAGTTGATGTCGATGAATGTTTTCAACCACCACAATGGCATCATCCACCAAGATTCCAATTGAAAATATCAAGGCAAATAGGGAGACTCTGTTGATAGTAAATCCCCAAGCCCAGGAGGCGAATAGTGTGGCGGCTAAGGTAAGTACAACCGCCGATCCAACAATCATCGCCTCTCTACGACCTAATGCAAAGAAAATTAGAGCCACTACTGACAATGTCGCAAAAATGAGTTTCTGGATGAGTTTGCTAGCTTTTTCATTAGCAGTTTCACCATAATTCCGCGAGACTGCTATCTCGATATCTTTGGGTATTAGGGTGGATCTTAAGGATTGCAATTGGCTGAGTACTTGATTGGAAACATCGACGGCATTCTCACCAGGTTTCTTGGTAACTGAAATCGTGACTGCTGGATGATCTTCAGAGTCTTTATCAGTCACGTCCGTATGCCAAACTAAGCGTCGATTTTGTATCGGCCCCTCAACGACTGCAGCCACATCCTTGACGTAAACGGGGTTCCCTTGGCGAACCCCTAAGGCAATGCTCTCCACATCTTTTAAGTTTCTTAGAAAAGGGCCGGTTTCAATGGCAACGGCTCCTTGTTCTGTAAGAAGATCACCGACTGGCATGCCTAGATTGGCAGTTTCTAGCGCCATTCTGAGTTCTGGAATAGTGACACCCTTGAGTGCCATTTGCTCGGGGCTAACCTCAATTCGGATTGCCCGTTTTGGGCCTCCAATGGTGGCGACTTCTCGTGTCCCTTTTACTCGTTTCAAATCAATTTCAATTTGATTGGCTATTTTTTCCAACTCATACGATGTGATTGAAGGATTTTTTGAAAATAGCGTCAGTGACAGTATTGGAACGTCGTCAATTCCCTTGGGCTTAATGATGGCGGGCATGACCCCGAGATCTTTTGGCAACCAATCTGAATTGGCTGCTACGGTATCGTGCAGCCTTACCAGGGCTTCTGTTCTCGGGACGCCAACCTTGAATTGAACAGTGATTACTGAAAGACCTGTTTGAGACATCGACATGACATGTTCGATGCCAGCAATCTGCGAGAGCACTTGCTCAGCGGGAATCGAGACCATTTCCTCTACGTTTTTAGCGCTTGCACCAGGAAAGGGGATGATGACATTAGCCATCGTCACATTAATTTGAGGCTCCTCTTCACGCGGAGTCACGATGATGGCAAATAAACCTAAAAGCAAAGCAAGAATCGCTAGCAGGGGGGTAATTTGTGCCCCTTGAAAGAATGCTGCTATTCGGCCTGAAATCCCTAGTTTTTTATCCATGACTCTGCATTCGGTTATTTAATTTACTTAATTATATTATATAATAAAGTAAAATGAATGGGATGTGCGAATTTGTTCTAAAAAATCTTGGGGGCCTGATATGGCTGTGAATATGGATCTGGAAAGAATGCAGGAGTCTGCAAATGAGGCTTGTAGGCTACTTAAAACGCTAGGAAATAGCGATAGATTGCTATTGTTGTGCCAGATAAGTCAAAGTGAAAAGTGTGTTGGAGATCTCGAGAGTGCCTTAGGAATACATCAACCCACGCTTTCTCAGCAATTAACTGTATTACGCAATGAGGGTTTGGTTCAAACTAGGAGGGAAGGCAAGCAGATTTATTATTCACTATCTAGTGAGGTAGCGCTTGATGTAATGGGTATTCTCTACAAGACCTACTGCAATCACTAGTTAAATTATTGATTTAATGCATTTTTTAAAGTATTCGCAAAATAAACTGATCTAACTGTTGGGCAGAAAGTGCTCCACTCACCCTCTCCATTTCGGCACCATTTTTAAAACCTGCCAAAGTTGGAATTGATCTAATTGAAAATTCCTGACCGATTGCTGGATTTGCTTCGGTATCGAGTTTGATGTGAAGAATACTTTCGCCATGCTTTTTAGCGCTAGATAGAAAGGTGGGGGCAAACATTTTGCAGGGACCGCACCAAGGCGCCCAAAAATCAACAATGACAGGTATTTTACTTAGACTTAAGATTTCCCTAAAGCTTGCCTGATCAGCGTCGATATTTCCTAAGAGTAAGCTCGATTTACAAATCCCGCAAATGGGCTTTTGATTGATTCGGTCCAGTGGTAAGCGATTAAATTTTTGACAACTAGGGCACTTGATCAGCATTATTTCACCTTTTAATTATTGAATCACTCAATAGATTGATGTACTTGTAGTAGTTTATAAATTGATTCGTCAATTGGCCCTGGCAGGGGTTCCATACCAGAGTCTCTAACCCGCATGCAAATTTGCCCTCTTAAAACGATCAGGCCTTTGAGGGTTTCGCG
>JACCDU010853287.1_pt1 | contig 13260 bp, 9 predicted proteins | sample 7446081 | NCBI WGS metagenome assembly JACCDU01 (sample SAMN15323447, study PRJNA562643) | freshwater metagenome | isolation source: river surface water | place: USA:Blue River Watershed | collected 2017-08-17 | reverse complement strand
TTTTTAATATCCACACTCAAAGGTAAGATTCTTTTGAATTGATTTAATACGGAGGAACTTTGATTCTTTTACTTTTTTGAAATCATGATATGCTCATCAATTAAACTTTTGATATCACTCAAATCCTGACTCAACAAGTTCGATATTTAGGATCTTTCACCTACTCCTTTTAAAGCCTCAAGTTATTGGGGCTTTTTTTGCTATTCAATTCTAAAAATGTACGCGCTTTGAAATCCAATACAATATTTAATGGGTTTAGCAGTTAACGATGCACTGACTGTTTTATTTTGATTTAAAACCTTCAGCTACAGTGCTTACCAACCTGATTTAAGTCATGAAAAAATATTTATTCGGAGCTATCATTTTCCTTTCATTAACAGCTCCCGCACAGTGGACGCACACCAAGGGGCCTTATGGAATAGCGGTTCAAAGTCTCACCAGTATGGGCGGTAAACTTTATGCTGCACAGAGTGCTGGAGGTGTCTATTGTACCTCGTTAAATGCAATCAAATGGGAAAATAAAAGTACTGGTTTGACCAGCACTAATCATCTCACTGGTATTTGTACCTTGAACAACATGTTGATTGTGGTGGGGAATCAAGGTGTATTTATTTCAACTGATGAAGGCACACAATGGCAAGCCGCCAATAGTGGTTTAAGTCATTTAGATACCAAATGTGTCTATGTCAAAGGGCAAGATGTTTTTATTGGCACTGGGATTGGCGTTTTTAAATCTAGCGATCTCTGCAATTCTTGGACGCTTGCCTCGACGGGTATCCCCGATTCACAAATCTACGGCTTCATGGAGCTCGACACCTCCTTTTTTGCTGTAGGTAATATGGGTATTTTCAGGTCTGAAGACAATGGCGACACTTGGACCAACTCCAGTGAGGGCATCAGTAATCCTAACATCCAGGCCATAACTAAAATAGGTAACACCCTTTATGTCCTAACGAATAATGCTGTCTACAAATCGCTTTACAACGGAAACACTTGGATTCCTACCAATGGAAATCCGCCTTATAACCAAGCAAATTCTTCTTTGTTTGCTGTAAACGAAACACTGTTTTTAGGCAAAATGCCTCCGGCAGCTAATGGTTATGGGAAACTTTGTCGTTCGACAGACCAAGGACTTTTTTGGACTCCTGCAACTACAGGAATATCCAAAGCAGATAATAACATCGGATTTCCTACCTATTTCTGTCATACGCTCCGCAACGATACCATTTATGTTGGATCAACGTTGGGAGTGCATTGGTCTGCCGACAATGGAAGCACTTGGCACGGCATCGGACTTGGTGGTGGCGGTAATGTGAACGCAATTGCAATTGATGCGAATGACCTTTATTGCGGTACAAAAAATGGCATTTACAAATCTACTGATACCGGAGACTCATGGTATTTGATCGACAACGGCTTGCCCTCAAACACTTCCGTTTTATCCATTCTTAAACACAACAATACCCTTTTCATCGGAACCTTTGGCAAAGGCATCTACCGTTCCAACGACAACGGAATCAGTTGGTCCAATGACAACAACGCTTTAGTTGGTTTGGCTACAAGCTCCATGATTACCATTGGGAATACCATTTATGCCGGTACGCGCTATGGCGGAGGCACAAACCAACGTGGCGTGTATAAATCTACAGACAATGGTTTGACATGGCAAGCCATCAATAACGGTTTACCAAGCACAATAGCAGTTCACTCGATTACATATAATGGAGAATATATCTTTATCGGAACCGACAAAGGTATTTTTCAATCCAATAATTTAGGTAGCGCTTGGACTGAAGCCAATAATGGCTTGATGTTCAACATGAGCCATCCGATCAATGCGGTACTTGCTGTAGGGCAAACCGTTTTTGCAGGACAAACCTATGGCGGCTCTTCAAATCTGCAATATATTGGTGGCGTCTCTACTTCAGACAACGCCGGAGCTAGTTGGTGGCATAACTACTACATGGATTACAGTTCTGTAACCAGCCTTTTCCAATCAGGATCTGCTATTTATGCAGGGTGTTTGATGACCACCAATTCCATATTCAAATCGAATGATTTAGGCCAAACTTGGACGGTCTTCACCGACGGCCTCGCCACGAGTAACATCAATACCATCAATGGAAATGAGCATATACTGCTCGCTGGTGGAAGAGGCAGCGGCGTTTGGAAATACCACTTGAACACATCCGGGACAAACCCTGACCTAAGTCCCGAAACGACTATTCAACTCTTCCCAAATCCTACGCAAGATAACCTGGAGGTAACGGCAATTGACGCCTATCAATATACCATATTCAACACCCAAGGCCAAAAGGTAGCTTCGGGGGAAATCAACAAGAACAGCAATTCAATAAGCGTATCTGCACTTCCACTCGGAAGCTACATCATGCAATTCCAAAATGAGCAGCGTGTTTTTAGTAAGTCTTTTGTGAAGATGTAAAGTTCAAATTGAACCTTAAAACCCAATTTATTCCCATTTCAACCCTATCTTTATGCTCAAATAAAACCCACCCCATGCAAAAAATCCTATCCCTCCCCTTACTCCTACTCTTACTGAACAACACCTACGCGCAACAAGCCAAACCTGTCTTTAAGGAAGGGCAAGCGCAACTTGTGCCGGCATTTAGTGAGCCGTCGGAGTGGATCAAGGAGGAATTGTGGGTGCAGACCAATTTTGACAGCGATCAGAATGGGAAGCTGGACCGCATGCATGTCTTTTTGACGCGCCCGGTGCAGACCAATACGCAGGGGCTCAAATTGCCTGTGATTTATACGTCGAGTCCTTATTTTGCGGGGACGGGTGGCGATTCGAAGAGCTATTATTGGGATGTGAACCATGAAATTGGTGCTACACCGCCGCCGCACAAACATGCTGTGGCTAAACGCAAGGAAAACCGACCGCTGGAGGCTTATTTTCAGGACCAAACTTGGGTAAAACGCGGATACATTACGGTTTATTCTTCTTCGCCCGGAACTGGGTTTTCTGATGGGGTACCGACGATTGGCGGCGAGAACGAAAAGTTGGCGCCGGCTGCGGTCATTGATTGGCTTTGTGGTAGAGGCGTTGGTTACACCACACGCACGGGTATGGACACCGTCAGCGCTTTTTGGTCCACAGGAAAAGTGGGCATGATGGGAACTTCTTATAACGGCACTTTGTGTTTGGCAGCTGCTTGCACGGGCGTTAAAGGTTTGGAGGCGATCATTCCGAATGCACCGGTGAGTTCTTGGTATTTGTATTACCGTTCGAATGGTTTGGTGCGCTCGCCGGGTGGTTATTTGGGCGAAGACACCGATATTTTATACGATTTCGTGCACAGTGGCGACCCTGAAAATCGGGCGCACAACGACGCCATCATGCGCGACAAAGTGCTGGTGCCAGGTCAAGACCGCTTAACAGGCGACTACAATGATTTCTGGGCAGCTAGAGATTACCTCACGCAAATGGACAGCATGAAAGCAGCTTTGTTCATGTGTCATGGTTTTGAGGACTGGAATGTGATGGCCGAGCACAGCTTTCGCTTTTATGAGCAGGCCAAAAAAATGGGGCTGCCTGCCAAAATTTATTACAATCAGTTGAGCCACGGCTATCCTCCGCCACTTTGGATGATGAACATGTGGTTTACCAAGTATTTGCATGGCGTCAATAATGGCGTCGAGAAACTTGCAGACGCCTGGATTGTCCCGAAAGGAGAACGCGAGGCAAAAGCGCAAAGTGCCTTTCCAAATCCGAAGGCCAAAGCACTGCGCTACTATCCTAGTCCGGCAAGTTCAAACACAGGTATTTTGACGCGGGAAGTCAAGTCAACGGAAAAACTCACTTTTACCGACGATGCAAGCCTAACCGCCATCCAACTTCTTTCTGCGAAAAACGAGGCAAACAGACTCCTTTTTTGGAGCAATTTAAACAAACCAATCCACCTTTCCGGAACTGGCCGCATTCAGATCCAAGTTTCAAGCAGTAAAGCCGCAGCCAATTTGTCGGTGTACCTCATTGCTGTTCCGCAAGATGCGCAAATGAACAAGTTAAAAATCGAGGATATCATCGTGAACCGCGCTTGGGCCGATCCACAAAACCACGCTGCACTCGACAAAAGCGCAGCACTAGAACCAGGTAAATTTTACGATCTCACTTTCAATTTCCAGCCCGACGATCAAATTATTCCAGCGGGTCACAAATTAGGGTTGCTTATTTTCTCCAGCGACCCTGAGTTCACGCTCAAGCCCAAAAAAGGGACGCAGTTAACCGTCAACTTAGCCGAGACCTGGATTGAATTGATGGTTGTGGAATAGGGTAAAATCCATGAATCTGTTGTGCTTAATTGGATAATCTTTTTAGTTCGCTGGCATGTTTGAAAATTTCATTTTAGACCTTTAAAAGCCTTTTGATGAAACCTCTAAGAATTTTATTGTGAGCTCAATCAACAAATTATATGAGCTCAAAAATATCCTTTGCCAAGCGAAAGGTATGGCAATGCGCCTCGACAATCACATTCACATCTGCAGAGTAGCCACCGCCTAGTGCTACGGCACATGGAATCGCCTGTGCTTTGAGTTGAGAAAAAACAAAACGGTCTCGTTCTTTGCAGCCCTCCATACTGACGCCTAGTTTGCCGAATTTATCGGTTTCAAGGATGTCGACACCTGCTAAATAAAAAACGAAATCCGGCCTAACGCTATCGAGTAATTGTGGAAGGTGCTCATCAAGCAAATCTAGATAGGCTTCAGTGGTTATGCCGTTCGGAAGTCCGATGTCGAGGTCGCTGCGCTCCTTTTTGAACGGATAATTGGTGGCGCCATGCATGCTAAAAGTAAAAACACGGGGCTCGTTTTCAAATAATTTAGCGGTCCCGTTGCCTTGATGCACATCGAGATCTACAATCAGGATTTGCTTGACCAATCCTTGCGCTAGCAAATAGTTTGAGGCAATAGCCATGTCATTGAGCAAGCAAAATCCTTCGCCGTGGTCGGCAAAGGCATGATGCGTACCTCCTGCAACATTGAGGGCAACGCCTGTTTGCAGGGCAGCTAGCGCACAATCTATTGTACCTTGTGTAATGATCAATTCGCGAAGCGTCAATTCTTCAGACTGAGGAAAACCAATCACGCGTTGCTGCCTTGCATTCAATGTTTGCTCGAGGAGTTCTTGAAGGTATTCAGCCTTATGCGTGAGTAGGACTGTTTCTATTGCGCAAGGTTGGGGTGCAAACAGATTTTGCTGTGAAATCGTACCTTCATGGAGCAATTGACCAGGTATCAATTCATATTTGAGCATTGGGAAGCGATGCCCTTCAGGCAAAGGATGTGCATAAATGGGGTGGTATGCGATGTGGAGTAAATTCAACTTGGTGTTTTATAGCATGTCAATTTTGAGCTTCGGCTTCAGGAGCAAATGCTTCAGCGTGATATCCCTTCAAAGTCCAAGAAATTAAAAAGTAAGTTGCCAAAGCAAGCAAGGCCGCAATGAAAAAAGGCGTGCCCAGGCCAATATTGGAATTCGGGACGCTCGTTTTGAAATTGTAATAAAACCACATGAAGAAAGGCGGCCCGATGATTTCGGCAAGGCTCATGAGGCTCGTGAAAATGCCTTGGAGTTCGCCTTGTTCATTGCTTTGCACTTGGCTAGAGACAATGGTGCGAATGGCGGGATCTACGATACCGGTGAGTGCGTAAGGTAGTATAATGGCATACATCATCCAGCCTTGAGTAATGAGTCCCATGCCGATCAAGACGAAGATGGAGAGGAAAAGACCAAGTTTAGCAGCGTTTTTCTGACCGATTTTGGAGACAATTTTACCAGTGAGGCCACCCTGAACCACACCAAAACACACGCCGACTACGGCGAGGGAAACGCCAACTTCTTTGATGGTCCAGCCGAATTTTTCCATGGAATAGAAGTTCCAGGTGGAATGCACACACATGGTGGTGAGCACGGTCAGAAACGAAACCAAAAAGAGGTATTTTAATTTCTCGAAGCGCTTGATATGCTGGAGTGCACCAAAAGGATTGGCGCGCTTGAACTCGAACTTGCGGCGGTTCACTTTGGGTAATGACTCCTTTAATACGATCAGGCCATAGATGAAATTAGCCATCGAGAAAAAAGCAGCCACTAAGAAAGGTGTTCGCGAACCGAAGTCGGAGAGCAGGCCGCCGATTGCGGGGCCAATTACAAAGCCAATGCCGAAAGCGGCGCCGATCATGCCAAAATTCTGAGCGCGCTTTTCTGGGGTAGAGATATCGGCAATATACGCCGAAGCCGAGGTAAAACTGGCGCCAAAAATGCCAGAAATGGCACGGCCTAACACCAACCAAAATAAATCGGGCGCATAATACATGACTAAATAATCCAGGCTCATGCCGAGCACGGAAATCAATAAAATGGGACGGCGACCGAAGCGATCACTGAGATTGCCGATGAGTGGTGAAAACACAAATTGCATGAAGGCATACGCCCCCATGACCCAACCAAAATACTGCGAGGCCTTGCTCAACGGAACGTGCGCTGTTTCTGAAATCAGCGTCGGAAATGAGGGAATGATGATGCCCAAACCAATGGAGTCTAAACAGATGGTGATGAGGATAAAAACCAGGGCGGATTTGGGGTTGAGGACTTGCATAGGGCTTGAATTGGAGCGCAAGTTACTAACTTCTCTACGATTCCGTAAATCTACGGCCTCAGTTTCTCAAATAGTCCGTACCTTCAACTCAATGAAACCCGAAGCGCTCCAAACAAATGCTGTAGCTGCATTTGCAGAACAATTTATCAATCAAACGAATCAATCCATATTCCTGACCGGAAAGGCTGGCACCGGAAAAACAACCTTGCTGCGCAAAATCATGGCTTCTACGCATAAAAATGCAGTCATTGTAGCGCCAACGGGTATTGCGGCGCTCAATGCAGGCGGGGTTACTATCCACTCGTTTTTTCAGTTGCCCTTTTCGGGTTTTATTCCAGAGTTTGGCGCGCAGGCTGCTTTTACCGACACCGTCAAATTCGAAACCAAGGACACCTTGCTGCGCCATTTTACCATGAACAAAACGCGGCTCAAGCTCATTAGAAATATTGAGTTGCTCATCATAGACGAAGTGAGCATGCTGCGCGCAGACCTCCTAGACGCCATCGACTGGACACTGCGCAACGTGCGTGGCATTCATCAGCCTTTTGGCAATGTGCAGGTTTTGTTTATCGGCGACCTCCTGCAGCTTCCGCCGGTGGCCAAACAAGAAGAATGGCAGGTACTCCGGCAATATTACAACGGTATTTTCTTCTTTCACGCCAGGGTTTTGCAAGAAATACAACCCATTTACATCGAGCTCAGCACCATTTACCGCCAGCAAGACCAACAATTTATCCAGCTACTCAATCAACTGCGCAACAATCAAATTACTGCCGAAGACCTCCAGATCCTCAACCAATTCGTCAAGCCAGACTTCGATGCCACCAAAGAAGAAGGCTACATTACCCTCAGTACTCACAATTCTAAGGCCGACCTCATCAACGAGAAGGCACTCGCAGCCCTGAAAGCAAAGGAATGGCACTACGAAGCTGAAATCACGGGCGAATACCCCAAGCACCTCTACCCTATTGAGCCCACCCTGGCACTCAAACTCGGCGCGCAGGTCATGTTCATCAAGAACGACAATTCCCTAGAGAAGCAATATTTCAACGGCAAAATGGGCAAAATTCAATCGCTCAGTGAGCAAGAAATCACCGTTTATTTTCCCGAAGAAAAAAAGGCCATTAATGTAGAGAAATTTGAATGGAACAACATCCGTTATGTGCTCAATGCAAGTACCGGTGCCATTGAAGAAGAAGTCATTGGCACCTTTGTGCAGTATCCGCTCAAACTGGCCTGGGCCATTACCGTTCACAAAAGCCAAGGGCTCACCTTTGACAAAGCTGTACTGGATGTATCAGACGTTTTTGCACCCGGCCAAGCATATGTAGCACTTTCTCGCTTGCGCACTTTGGATGGTTTGGTCTTGAAACAAGCCATGCGCATGAACGGGCTTTCCAATGACCAACAGGTCATGGCCTACAGTCAAAACAAGGCCGATGAAGCACAATTGCCCGCCGTGCTCGAACAACACACCAAAAACTACCTCCTCCAGACCCTCAGCCAAGCTTTCGATTGGTATACGCTGCGCTCCAAATGGAGTTTGCACGAAGCTTCTTACCAAGCCTTAGGTGCCAAAAGTGAAAAAACCAAAAACAAAAGCTGGATTGCACTACAAAACCAGGTCATCCAAGCGAGCAAAGAACCCGCAGAAAAGTTCATCAGGCAGTTGGCCAATAGCTTTGCCAAACCTGAGTTTGATCCGCAATACATCAAAGACCGCGTGTTGGCCGCCTACCACTATTTCTACCCCCAATTAGATGGCGTACTACTCTCCAACCTCCGCAAAATAGCCGAACTCAGCCGGATCCGCAAAACAAAAAGTTACGCAGAAGAACTCGAAGAACTCGACGACATCCTGACCGAAACCATCCTGCAATTAAAGAAAATACGCATCCTCATTGAAGCGGTGGCCAACGGAGAAGAAATCACCAAAAACCGCGTTTGGAACTCAGAAATTACGCAATATAAATTGTCGAAAATTGCGCTTGTGAAGCAAGAACTCCAACAAGTTCCTTCCCTACTCGACGACCCCAACGACGACGACCACTCCTTCTTGAAAACCACCAAAAAACTGAGCCCAGACAAAAAAGAAAAGAAAAGCACCCAAGAAAAAACACTAGAATTGCTCGAGCAAGGCCTCGATGCCGCACAAATTGCACGCGAACGGCAGCTTTCGGTACAAACCATCAATAGCCACTTTGCTTACCTCATCAGAGCCGAGAAAATTGAACTTTCAGATGTCATGAACCGCAAGCGCATCAATGAGCTCGAAGTCATGTTCGAGGGCTTCGAGGGCACTTCCCTGAATCCGCTCAAAGAAAAACTGGGTTCAAAAGTCACTTGGGACGAACTCAAATTGTATCAGGCCGCCATGCAAGTTTAAGTGATGGTTTGGTGACACTCACCACTTGTATACCACCGCATTGATATTCATGCCGGCACCTACCGAAGCCAAAATAATGATGTCGCCTTTGTGAAGTTCATGTTCGGGATATTCCCCACGCACCACTGCATCTAACAAGGTCGGGACCGTAGCCACCGAACTATTGCCACACAAATGGATGTTCATGGGCATGATATGTGCGGGGCGCTCTGCGCGGTAAAGGCGGTAAAAGCGGTCAATGATCGCTTCGTCCATCTTTTCATTAGCCTGATGTATAAAAACCTTCTTGACGTCTTCTATGGCTACACCGCTTTTATCCAAGGCCAGCTTTATGGCCGCAGGCACTTTGGTCAGGGCAAACTCATAAATTTTACGGCCCTGCATTTTGATGTATTTCTCGTGGATGTGATGCTTGGAGTTCAAGGAAGGGCCATTGTTGAGAAAATACGCCTCGTCTTTGGTAAAGGTCTGGGTGGCGTGGGCCAAAATGCCTTGCTCACCATCACTGCTGCCCGCACTCAAGATACACGCTCCGGCGCCATCGGCAAAAATCATGGAGTCGCGATCGTGAGGGTCTACTACTCGGCTGAGCGTCTCGGAACCAATGACCAAACAATTCGTAGCAGCGCCTGCTTTGATGAAAAGATTGGCTTGTATTAACGCTTCTATCCAGCCCGGGCAACCAAAGAGTATGTCATAAGCCACACAATTGGGATTGGCAATACCGAGTGCATGCTTCACTCGCGACGACAACGCAGGCAACATATCTAAATGATTCGAGGCAAAGCGCACATCGCCAAAATTATGTGCAAAAATGATGTAATCAATAGACTCAACATCTATGCCTGCTCCAGCAATCGCGCGTTGGGCCGCTAAAATACCAAGATCAGAATTGGTTTGTTCTTTTTGGGCATAGCGCCGCTCTTGAATACCTGTGATTTCCTTGAATTTCTCAATGATGATTTCATTGCTGTCTTCAAAAGGCTGGTCGATATCCTTGTAGAAACGATGAGAAATGAAATCTTGGTTGGTCATGCGAAGCGTCGGCAAGTAGCTACCGAGGCCTTTGATTACTGCTGGCATAGTTACGTCGGTTTATGACGTAAATGTAGCAATTTATTTAACTTAGTGTAATTTATACACTAAGATGTTTAAAAATTAAACATAAACCCCGTTAGTAAGCCCAACGACTGGTACTTATTTTTAATATATGGATCACTCACTACTTGACCAAAAGCATAGCGATACAAAGGCGAAACAGAGAATTGGATTTGTTCATTCACTTGATAAATTATTTCAAATTGTGCGAAAGTATTGAGCACAAATTTTCTTGATTCTACAAGCGCTACGCCATTATTTTGGGGCAAAATGTAGGCGCCATTGCGCTGAATACCATAGCCGAGCCCAACACCTATAGCTGGTTGCAAGGTTAATTTCTGCAATGGAATGCGGTACGATAAGCCCAATGGGATTTGTACGTATTGATAACGATTTGTGCCTTCCACAGAAATGACCTCATATTTATATTGTTCGCCCCATTCCAAGTAGTTCAGACCAGTCTGAAAACCCCAATGCGCAAATTGACACTGATAGCGCAAATTGAAATCCCAGCTAGAAGTGTTGCGCTCGCCGAGCTCACGCCATTCGCGAATTTCTTTTGCTGAATATGGCTGCGGAAAGACCCACGACACTCCGGATTGATCCACCTCGAAACTCGAGATAATACCACTCACACCAAATTGCAAACCAAGCTGGTGTTGAACGCGTTTGGTGGATGACTTTGCCTGAATGGGTAGTTGGGGCATTTCATTATGGAGCGTCGAGACACTGTCTATTGGATGATCGTCATAAAGTAAAATGGGGTTGATGACATACGTTTCTTGTTGTAAATCAATATTTTCACTTGAATGAGCTGCAACTTTAGAGGAAGAAAGCACTGTGGTTGGTGCTGATATTGATAAAGACGAAGCGTTATTTATTGAAGATGAAACCTTAGTTGTTGCTGGAGACGGAGAAGAAGACTTATTGATGGATGATGACGTTGACCATGTAGCGTTCCTTATAGACAAAGATGATGTGGATTTTGATTTTGAGCTAGATGAAGGTGTAGATCGAACAAGCGCTGCCGATTTATTCGGAACCTTTGATTTGGCGCGTGTGGGAACCAAGATAAAATAAGTGCCTAAAAAAAGGACAGCACCAAGAGCGGAGAATATCCACCAAGCAAAAAGTGGCTTGCGGCGCTTTTTTTCGAGCGCATCTAAGCGCGCTTCGAGGTCTTGCAAAAAAGCCGGGCTAGGGCTTTCATGGACGCTGTCTTGGAGACCTGAAAAAAGTTTATCCAACGGATCTTTGACTTGGTTTTTCATGGGTAAGATCGATTAATTCACGTAATTTTTTGCGCGCCATTTTGGTGTGCCACTTGGAGGTTTCTTCCGTGACGCCCAATTGCTGCGCGATTTCTTTATGGCTGTAGCCTTCGATGGCAAAGAGATTGAATACCAGTCGGGCCGGTTCGCTTAATTGCAGGAGAAGGTTTTGGAGTTGTTCGTTGGTAAAAATGGCATCGGTCTGAAAATCTTGGACACCGCGCTCTTCTACGGGCGCATCGAAGCGATAAAGCTCGTTGTAGCGTTTGTTTCGACGGTATTCGTCGATGATTTCATTGGAAATGATGCGCTTGACCCAACTCAAAAAGCGCCCTGTTTGATAAGACTCTAGATGGAGAATGACTTTGATATAGGCGTTATTGACAACCGTCATTTGTTCGTCGGTGTTGTGGTAATAGCGGCGTGCAGCCGAAATCAAAACCGGATAACACAACTGATACAAAGCCAGCTGGGCTTTGCGCTCGCCCGCTTGCGCGGCTAAAAGCAGGTGTTTCTCTGGTTCTGAATACATAGAGGCGTTGTGCACAACCTAAGGTAACGTAAAAACTTGACTTGAGGTGTAGTGTAACTTTTCATACCCTTTAATTGTCTCAACTAGGCAAGATTTAAGCATTCTATATAAAACCAAACCCTATGAAAATCCATTCTATTACCCTGCTGCTGATTTTACTTCCCTTCATCAACTGGGCACAATTCAGCAATACAGCAGACGAACTCGAATTCAGTAACCCCGCCTATCATTCGGATGCGCGCGTGCATGGCAAAGGGTATCAGGCGAGTTCCTTCAATTCCAATTTTGCATACATGGGTTTCAATTCCGTGTATAGTACAAATTACCAAGGTGCACTGCGCTTTCAGCAAAGTATGGGCAAATGGAAATTTGGTTTCCACACAACACAAACGGGGATATCCTGGTATAACAATACAGTAATAGGCCTCAGTTTAGGCAGAGATTTTGCCATCAATCGGGATTGGAGCATCAGGCCTGCTATCGGTCTCAATTACGATCGCATGAAATTTGAATCACCTGTTATTGATTTTATAACTGACAAATATCAACTGGTAGATGTAGACTTAGGCTTTCAGCTGCGCTACAAAACTTGGCAATTATTTAGCGCCGTTAATTCAATTTATTCCTCAAAATGGTACATTGAAAACGGCAGCACGGAGCCCTTCTACCTGACCAACACAGCCAGATTACATATTGGCCTTCAAAAATCATTTCAAATCGATAGCCTGCAGCGCATAGATGCCGCGGTCATTTTTGACAATTTCCAAGGGATTCAATACCTCAACACCTCGGTGAGTTATTTGCGAAATACAAATCATTTTCTATTAGGTTATGGGTACCGTCAGTTGAATTTAGGTTACGGTAGGCAATTTGCTGGCGCACATCAAGTCATGTTGAGTTTGAACCTGAATCAACCGAGCAAGCTGAGCAACACACTCAGATACGGCTTTCAACTCAACTACAAATGGCAGCTGATGCACAAGGCTGCAAGCCTAAAATTTACAGGAACACCAGCCTTTTAAAATACTAAAAATCAAATTATAGCGTTAAGGGCAAATGCGGATTTTACTTTTGACTTTGCTCTTGCTGTCCGTAGAGGCAGCCGCTCAGTTTTGGCAGCAAGAAGCCTCTTTTCCTGGCATGGCACGCGACGACGGTGCGCAATTCAGCATCGGTAGCCTGCACTTTTGTGGCACGGGTCGCGGCAGCGATTTTGGTTGCACCCGGGACTTCTTTGTCTATGACTCCTACAATAGCACTTGGAATACCGCTGCACCGCTGCCTATTTGGCAAGAAAGACAATATGCCAGCGCCTTTAGTTACCAAGAGAAAGGCTACATTTTGGGTGGAGAA